>OBYE01000323.1_pt1 | contig 8272 bp, 7 predicted proteins | sample 1476731 | NCBI WGS metagenome assembly OBYE01 (sample SAMEA2580194, study PRJEB22360) | human gut metagenome | biome: human gut; feature: human-associated habitat; material: faeces | place: Denmark | collected 2008/2010 | reverse complement strand
TTGGGTGCCGGGGGGGGGGGGGGGAGCGGGGGGGGGGGGGGGGGTGGTTCTAGAGCCGATACGGTAAAGCCCCCATGGTAAAGACCACCCCCAGTCGGCTTTCAGTCGACAGCCCCGCCAGCGGGAGGAAGATTCAGCGACCGCTGGTGGTTCAGGAGCTGAGGCGATGGCGGATGAAGGCATTCAGCGCTTCGGCGGTGATGCCGGCGAAGCCGTCGATGGAGGCGCATTGCGGACCGTCGGCTTTGGCGTTACGGTTGAAGCCGAGCTGGGCAATGGTCGTGGCTCCGGACGCGACAGCCGAGGCGATGCCCGTGGCCGAGTCCTCCAAAGCGACGCACCTCGCGATGCCAGGGAGTGCCGCGGCGCCATCGGCTCCGGCCACGCCCGTTTCGATGCCGAGCATCTTCGCCGCCGCCAGATATGGAGCCGGATCGGGCTTATGCGGCAGGTCATCGTCACCGCAGACGAATCCGGCGAACGCGCCGGCCGGCGCATGATCAATCACGTTCTGAGCGAGCCTGCGCGGCGATGTCGTGACCAGCACGGAGGGAATCCCGGCATCGACCAGCGACCCCAGCACGTCCAGTACGCCATTCGTCCAAGGCACCCTCTCAAACTCCTTCTTGGCGACGTAATCGACCATCGCCTTGGCAATCTGCTCGGGTGGCAGATTCGTCCCGTGCTCGATCATCGTTTTCGCGCAATGGTCAAGCGGAGTGCCAGAACAGGACCACGCTAGATCCTCATCCCAATACCCGCCATGCGCCGCGGCGATCTCCATCTCGCCCTCGTGCCAGTAGGGTTCCGAATCGATCAACGTACCGTCCAGATCCCAGAACACGGCCTTCAACAACATGTCACTCATGCACAACCCACCTTGTATTGACGCCAACTGTATGCCTGCATGCCCAGCAACCGGGCTTTCGTTTTCATTATCCCAGATGACCTCGAAGAGGGCGGGGCTGCGGACGTTTTCTTGGAGATGATCATGCAGCCGTTCCTTGGCTTTGTCTGTATTGTACCGGGCTCATCCAACCTGGTGATTGTTTGATGCGCTCGTGGTCGTGCCAGCGGATGCAGTCGTCGACCGGGGCGAGCACCTCGGTCGCGGGTACGCTCCTCCCAATGCCCGGGATGGACGGATTCCGTCCTCATGCATCCGAAGAAGCCCTCCACGGCCGCGTTGCCCAGGCTGCGGCCCTTCGCGCCCATGGAGCGCGTCAGCCCATACCGTCCCATGAGCCCGGGCCACCCCGGCCACCGGCAGTGGCGGCCGCGGCCGGAATGCATCAGGGGACGCGCGCCCCCGGGCGGCGTGGCAACCGCTTCCTCCGGCATCCGGTCGGCCAGCTCCGCGTCGGGACCGAACCCGGCGGCATGCGCGACGATCCTGCCGTCGTGGCAGTCGACCGGCGGCAAGAGGCACGCCATTCCCGTCCCCGGCCCTGATCCCGGTGATGTCCGCCAGCCACTTCCCGTTCGGCTGTCCGGCCGTGAAGCCCCGGTCGGCCAGGCTGCCGGGTGCGGGAGTCGTCTCGCCCCCGCAGGAACCGTACCCGCGCCGTTCGGGCGCGTGCGCCACGAGCCCGCCCCCGGCCACGATCCCGCGGACCGCCTTCTCCGAGACGCGAGTTCGGGGCATGGCCTTGACCCTGCGGTACCCGTACCCGCCCCCGGAAGCGGCGAACGCCCCGGCCACCCGGACACGCGGCCCGGCGTATCTGTCAGCCCCGGGCCGGGCGTGGCGGCAGTAGGCGGCCGCCCGGCGCGATGCCGGGCAAGCATGTCATCGAGCCGGGCGAACACGCCGGCCCCAACCGGTCGATCAACAGGGCCCCCTGTCCGACAGGCGCCGCAGGCCGGCGCCCGGGTCCTTCCCTGCGACCTCCACCACCTCCCGCATCACCGCGTTCCCCCGGCTCCGGTCCTCGACCCTGCGGCGCAGCGCCTCCGTGTCGTCGTTGCCGTCCCCGGCATTCCGGTTTCGCCGCGGCGCGGACGCGGGCCTGCCGTTCTGCGCGGCGTCCCTGTTCCCGGCCTGCAGCGCGGCCATGCCGCCCCTGCGGCATGCCCCGGCCCGGTTGCGGACGGTGCCGATGCCCACGCCGAGTTCCCGGGCGGCCTGCTTCCGCTGCATGCCGCCCGGCACCAGCCCGACTGCCCTTGGCCCTCGTTTCCAGGGGGGGGATGATGGGCTTGGCCATATGGCCGGCATACCGGGGATCCTCCGCCGGCCGACGTTCCAAGGACCGCCTGGTCGGATAACCCAGATGCCCCCACCACCTGCGCGGCGGTCATCGGCATGGTGAAGTACAAGTCCACCGCACGCTCTCGTTCCTCGGGACCGGACATACGAAAAACCTATCGTCCAGTCCCCAAGAAAACGTCCGCAGCCCCAAGTCTACAAAGCAAACGAATTACAACATGAAAAAGCCCCCGTGTTTCGGGGGCTTTTCCTGTATGCCGTCACTCATCGGCCGGGCGGTTTACCGCCGCGGCAGTGAGGTCTCGGTCAGATCAGTGAACGGAGCGGCGACGCAGCGACAACGCCGCAACACCGGACAGCGCCAACAAGACGAACACGATGGACATGCCTGCCGTGGAAGCGCCAGTCTTGGACAGGCCGGGCTTCTCGGTGGGCACGTCGACCTTCGGGCCGGCCGGCTTCTCCGGTTCGGGCTTGGGTTCGGGTTCGGGCTCAGGGTCGACGCTCTTCTCGGCCACGTCAATCGTGAACGATGCCGTCAACGGACCCGCACCCTCCACAGGCACACTCACCGTGACCGTCACCACACCAGCCGCCGCGAACGGCTCAGCCAAATCGACCGCCTTGCCGCCAGCATCCACAGCCGACAGCGAATACTCGCCGGCAGCCAACGCCTTCGACGAACCATCACTCATCGCCGCGGTCACCGACACCTTCGACGCATCAAACACGTCACCGACCTTCACACCAGCCTGCGACGTCACCGCCGAAACACCCGTGATGGTCGGCTCCGGCTCAGGATCGGGCTCGCTCTTTTCGGTGACGTTCACCGTGATGGAGCCGTCAAAACCGGTCGTGGCGTTGGCATTCGCAGCGGACGTGCCGGTCACGCGCAGGACGATCTTGGCGACATCGTCCTTCTTGGCAGTTGCGGGAACATTCACCGTGACGGTCACGTCCTTGGACGCGCCGCTGGCAAGAGCGCCCACGTTCACCGGAGAGGCAGACCATCCGGTCGGCAGATCGGCCGGAGTCACCGTCACGCCGGTGTAATCCACAGAACCGACGTTGCTCACCGGAACGGTCACGTCCACCGTGCTGGCACCTTCTTCAACCGAAGCGGTCACGTCATCTGCGGTGGCGGACAGGTAGCCGAGCCAATCCATGGAAATGTGCGTGTACATGATGTCGTGGCTGTCAATGCCGCCGCCGGTGACCCAAGCGCCTTCGTACAGCAGACCATAACCACCGCCAGCGGCACCGCTCAGCGCGGTGATGACCGAGTAGGCCATCGAGCCTTCCTTGTACAGCTTTCCGGATGACCACGTGGTACCGTCATCGAGCGAGATGCGGACCACGCCGTTCGCACGGCCCTCGTTGTTCGCGCGCGGCGACGAGTACAGCAGCACCTTCGCCTTCGCCGAACCCTCGGGAGCGTTCGGGAACGCGCGCGTAATATGCGCGTTGTTGTTCGGATCCGGCAGCTGCGTCTCGTTTTTGACCGTACCGTAGTTCACGCCGCCGTCCTCCGAAATCGCCACGCGACGGTAACCGGAACCGTTACCCGGGCGGGAGTTGAGCATCACACGGCCATCAGACAGCTCCACGACCTTGTTCTCATCCATCAGCATGCCCGTCACCGGGTTGCCGGCCTGCCAGGTCTTGCCATGGTCGTCGGAGTACACGGATACCGCGGCGTTCGAACCGGTCGTACGGCCCACGGCATACTGCTGAATCAGACGACCCTTGTACTTGCCGTACTTGAGCTGGATGCCGGCACCGGAGGTGGCGAAACGGGACTTCCACTCGTTCTCGTAACCCTTGGTGATGTCAGCGGTGATGTCACGCGGCTTGCTCCACGTCTCGCCGTTGTCCTTTGAGCTGACGACGACCGCATGCAGCACATTGCGGTTGCTCTCATCGACGCCAAGCTGAGAGTCGGCGAAGCCCTTGTTATACGAGTGAACGAAGAACAGGAAGATCTCGCCGGTCTCCTTATCGACCACATAGGATGGGTCGGAATAGCCGTAGCGTTCCGGGGCGTTCTTGCCCTGCGCGACATATTGGATCGGCGTCCACGACTTGCCGCCATCCTTGGAGATGCGCTGCACGATGGAGTTCGGCTGCGGGGCATCCCAGCACTTGACGCCGCTGCCGTTGGCCATCGCCGTATTGGGACGCTGGTCGAATGCGGCGAGGATCCAGCCGTTGGGCGCCTCGGCGAGCGCCGGAATACGGTAGCATTCGGTACCGAGGTTCTGGCGGGCGGTGGCCAGGCGCACGGCCTCACCATCGGCACGGTCTGTGGGGATGGTGGCCGGATCGGGGCGCTTGCCTTCCTTCACGGTGACGGTATCGCCGGTGGAGACGATGTTGTCTTGCAGCACCTGAGTGCCCCCTCGGTCAGAGGTGGCCTTCCACACGGTACGCGGGGTGAAGCTGCCGGCCGTGAGATCATCCGCAGTGATGGTGTGGCTGGCCGTGGAGCAAGGGTAGGAAGCGCCTCCCGCAAGGTTCTCATAACGGCAGTTCGGCGTTCCTGTGGTCAGCACACCGCTCAGATTCGACTCGGCGGGGAATGCGGTGAATGCCGAACTCGTGTTGTTGGTGTTGGTGAAACTGTAGGTGAGCGTGTCACCGACATATACCTCGTCGCCGAGGGCGTCGGTACGCGTCATCGTGACGGTGAGCATGTCAGCATCATCGCTGGCCGCACTCGCGGTGGATACCCCTGCGGGCAGTACCACCAGCATGGCAGCGGCCGCCACCAGCGCGCCAAAACGGCGCAGCAGCGATGGCTTGGTCGAACGAACCATGTGTGTTCCTCTCCTGTGCAACGCCGGGTCACGACTTTGGGCCCCGACCGCCGTTCCACCTATGGGACGGCATGGCTTCCTCACCATCAAGCGTTATTTGTATAGTATCTTGCTATTCAATCTTCATTGGCATAGCAAAATCGCTGTCGGGTACAGTATTATAGCCTACATTGTGAACAAAATGACATACAATTGTCTGCGATTCCGTATCATCCCCCCACTTCCCATCCAGCACCCGCCCAAAGTCCCATCCGACAGGAATAAAACGGGACGATGGCGGGATACAAGACGTCCCCATACGACAAAAGTCCCATCCAGCGGATGCCAGATGGGACTATGACGGGATGACGGCCGCCTATTCGCGACCGGATGTGATCTGCAACGGCGCGATATATGCGCGCCCGCGCCGACGCACATGATAGAACGGCGACTGCCGCACCTCGACGACTTCACCATCCATACCGGCCTCGAACACGCTATCGCCGTCCAGTCGACGGCGAAGATGCCGAATCTGCCGGCGCAGCTGCCTGTTCTCCTCCTGCAACGAAAGAATATGCGTGACGCCTGCGAGATTGATACCCTCGTCCTGGCTCAACTGCTGCGCCTGCGCAAGACGCGCCACGTCACGAAGCGTGTAGCGCCGCGCACCACCCTCCGTGCGCTGAGGCACCACCAGACCAAGGCGGTCGTACTGACGCAACGTCTGTGGATGCACGCCCGCAATCTGAGCCGCCTGACTCACCGTGAACACCGGCATCTCCACGTTTAAGCCGAGCGCGTCGATTGCATCGAGATCAACGCCGCCGGAGACCAACGCCGCGGCGCAAGCAGCATACGCACGCCTGACTTCCTGTGCGATTCGCGCCATGATCATCATCTCCTTAACGTTGATTATCGGCTGCGGGGTGATGGTGCCCCCCCCCAGTCGCTCCGCGACGATGCGAGATGCCGCCGGGAGGATTACCGCTCGGCGGCAACCGCTTCGACGTAGCCCTCGACGGACTTGTCGAATTCCTTCGCGGCGTGCTTCGCGCCCAGACCCGGCTTCGCGGGCACGCGAATCTGCACGCAACCAATCAGGTCGCCGGCAGTGGCGGACTGAACGCCCTTGCCGCTGACACGGATCTCCGCGCCACTGGACGAGCCCGCCGGCACCTTGAACGTGACGGTCTCGCCATCGATGTCATGCGCTTCCACGCGGGCACCGGCCACAGCCTCGCCTACGGTCACCGGCACATCCATGACGATGTCATGGCCGCGCATCGTGAACCGCGGATCCGGCTTCACCTGCACGGTCAGATACATGTCGCCGTTCGCGCCGCCGTTGCTGCCCGGCCTGCCCTTGCCTGCGATACGAATCTTCTGCCCGTCCTTGACCCCGGCGGGAATATGCGTCTTGAACTGCTTGCCGTCCACGCGCAGCGACACGGTAGCGCCCTTGACCGCCTGACGGAACGTTAACGTGATCTTGGACTTGCGGTCATCGCCGCGCTGCGGAGTCGGCGGCTCCTCATACGGGTTACCGTAACGCGAACCGCCACGGCCACCGGCAGCCCCGCCGAACATCGAGAAGATGTCGTTGAGATTGCTCGGACCGCCGCCGGACGTGCTGAAGCGCACATTGCCGCCGTTGCCGCCGAACATCGAACCGAAGATATCCGAGAATCCGGACGCGTCGAACCCGCCCTGACCGGAGCCGCCAGAGAAACGCGCCCCACCCATGCCGAACTGGCGGATCGCGTCGTACTTCTGCCGCTGCTCCTTGTTGCTGAGCACGTCGTACGCCTCGGAGATGTCCTTGAACCTCTCCTCGGCCTCCTTCGTCTTGTTCAGGTCGGGATGGTATTTGCGCGCCAGCTTGCGGTACGCTTTGGTGATGTCATCCTCGGTGGCGTCCTTGGAGACACCGAGGACTTTGTAGAAATCCTTGCTCAGCCATTCATTCTCAGCCATTCAGGTCTCCTTTCGTGTATGCGTGTATGTGTGTCGTATGTTGTTTTTCTGTTGTTGCGTATCGGTGTTCGTCACCGCGGAGGTCGGCATGTTTGCTGTGACCGGAGCGGAGACGACGGTGATGTGATCGTGCCTGCGGCCAACGCGCGACCGTGCGGAGTTTTGTCGCTTGGGGTAGCGGACGCTTGGGCGGTGCGGAGACCGTAGACCGTGCGGAGCTGACGGGCATGTTGTCCGACTTCGCTCCAGGCCGCTCGGGCCGAGGTTTACGGTCGGACAACATGCCCGCCCGCTCCGCACTCGTTAGGTGCAGTGACTTGCGTCGCATCTCCGAGTCGGGTGCATGTTTTGCGCGAGTGTGGTATCGCACGCTTGCCGCGGTGACAGCGAGATGAGACAGGTGGTTTGCGGAAATCTGAGGGTAGCCGGATTTCCGCAAACTCCTCTTGGGGGGGGTTAGTTTTGCGGGGAGGCTACTACGACGCGGGCGGCGCGGATCACGCGGTCACCGATTCGGTAGCCGGCTTCCACGACCGTGTCGACGGTCTCCTTCTCGGCCTCGGCGTCCGGCTTGTGCAGGATCGCCTCATGCTTGGTTGGGTCGAATTCCTCGCCTTTTTCGCCGAACTTCTCCACGCCGAACTTCTCGAACGCCTTGTCGATCTTCGCGGCCACGGCCTTGAAGGAATCGTCCATCTCGCTGTGTTCGCGGATGCGATCGATGTCGTCGAGCGCCGGCAGCAACGCGGTCAGCACGTCGATGATGCCATGCTGGCGGAAACGCTCCTGCTCGCGCTGCGCACGATTGCGGTAGTTGACGAACTCGGCGCGTTCACGCTGCAACGCTTCGAGATAGTCGGCGGCTTCCTTCTTGGCCTTGCCCAGCGGGGTCAGCGAGTCGTCGGCGGCCGCTCCGTCATCCGCACCCGCGGCAGCGGAGTCACCGGTCTTATCGGAAGGGCCCGCTTCGGCGGACGCCTTGTCCCCAGCCGGGCCGGCAGCGCCCTTATCAGCAGACGCATCCGCAGACTTGGCCGAGTCCGACGCCTTGCCGGCAGAACCGGCGGCAGCGCCGTCGGAAGGGCCGGCCTGCCCGGTGGCGGACAGGTTGTCCGCGTCAGGCAGGTCGTTCAGGTAATCGTCCTTGTTGAACTCGGACATGATTACTTGTTGTCCTTCTTGTCGTCATCGTCCACGACCTCGGCGTCCACCACGTCGTCATCGCCACCGTTGGAGGCGGCACCCGACGCACCGGCAGCCGCACCGGCCGGACCAGGCCCGCCCTAGGCCGAGG
>OBYE01000311.1_pt1 | contig 8547 bp, 6 predicted proteins | sample 1476731 | NCBI WGS metagenome assembly OBYE01 (sample SAMEA2580194, study PRJEB22360) | human gut metagenome | biome: human gut; feature: human-associated habitat; material: faeces | place: Denmark | collected 2008/2010 | reverse complement strand
TACGACGTTTTCGAGCTGGTTTGCGGTTTTCTTGTTTTTTGCTTGATACAGGAGTTTGTACGGATTCATATGTTGGCTGATTTACAGGCATAAATGGAGGATTACCGTATTGGTTAGGCTCAGGTTGTCCTGGCAATACCCAGAATAGGAAGCCGATGAGCCATATAAAAAGCTCTAGCATGTAATTGAATGGAGAGACAGCCGAGTAAGTATTAATGAAGATCATAATTACCGACCAAAGAATTCCTGCCCATGCATTAAAGCCGATGTCGTGAATACGACGACCAAATAAGACACAAGATAATGGGAAGAGGGTTGCTAATAAAAGCCAGACAATGACTCTAGTCAACCAATATGCAGGTAGGGATACGACAAAGTCCAAGAACATGTTATCTATGTAGTGGACAATATGAAATAAAATCATTAAAGCGATGAAGCAAATGATAAATTGTAGTCGATTTAACCGTCCCGTTAAGTTAAAAATCGATAAGCCCATGCGACGTCCTTGGAATGCAATGAGCAAACCCATGGCACATATGAGCAGTGTTCGTAATACAACATAAAGTAAATCCATAAGTTCCCCTTTATTTATAGCTTATAGTTGAGTTAATTCTGGCAAAACTAGCTCAAATGCGACTCCCTGTTTCAGTGATTGTACTGTATCTAACGTTGCTTGAATCGCTTTAGTAGTAAATTTCATTGCCAGTTCTGCTGCATCATAAGGAGAATATCCCCTCATTACAGCACCTGATAATACAGCAGTAAAAATATCTCCTGTGCCTGTAGCTTTTACAGGTACTAGAGGAATAGAGTATGTTTTTAAAAGGTCTGTAGGACCATTATAGACGGCAATGACCGCATGCGTTTCCGATGGAACACTGGTCATGATAACCATTTCAGGCCCCATGTGATGTAACTGTTTGCACCGTTTGCGCAATTCATCCTCATTAATAGGGTCTGTCGAGAATGGAATATCTAATAAGAAGCAAGCCTCAGTATAGTTTGGTTTTACGATGTGAGCCTTAGATACGAGTTGGCGCATAGCTACAACCATATCAGGAGTATAAATGGAATAGAGGCGACCATCGTCGGCCATTGCGGGATCGACGATAACCATCTGGTCATTAGAGGCAAATCGATTGATAGCTTCTTCGACGAGGTGAATTTGTTCTGGCGATGCCAAGAAACCACTTACGATAGCGTGAAAGTCAATTTCGTTCTTATCCCAGCAGTCCATAAAATCTCTCATATGAGCAGATAAATCTACGAATTCATAGTGTGGATACTCTAAGTGATTGCTTAGTACCGCTGTTGCCAAAGGAACCGCCTGACAGCGCATGGCACTGATGATTGGAATCATAACGGTAAGAGCACAGCGTCCGATAGAGCTCATGTCTTGAATTGTTAAAACTCTAGGTACTGCTGTCATAGACACCTCCAAATAAATATATATTTTATTGTACGTTATGTAAGGCTTTCTGTAAATGTAATGATGTTAATCATGAAATTAGCTTCATAATGTAGTATAATAAAACGAATAGACTTTTTATGGAGGAAAGTGACAATGACGAGGTATGTATTTCGACGTCTAGGTGGCGCAATCATAATCTTATGGGTCATCATTACCGTAACATTTGCACTAATGCATGCAATACCGGGAGGGCCTTTTACAACAGAAAAAAAATTACCGCCTCAGGTGAAAGCGAGCATTGAGGCTAAATATCATCTTGATGATCCCGTGTGGAAACAGTATGGAGATTATTTAGGTGGCGTCATTACAGGTGACTTAGGCCCATCATTTAAGTATGAAGGCCGTAGTGTAAACGATATTATTAGCGATGCATTTCCAATTTCCGCGCAGCTCGGTTTATTATCTTTAATGGTAGCTGTAGTTGGTGGTATTACAGCTGGTGCTATCAGCGCCATGAGACCTAATAGTATTGTGGATTATGCGGTGACTGTATTATCTACAATCGGTATATCTGTGCCTACATTTATTATTGGTGCTGTCCTTGTATATATTGTAGGCTTTGAACTGGGCTGGTTCCCTGTGGCTTTATGGCGTGGCCCATCTTATATGGTGTTGCCCGTGTTGACATTGGCAGCGCAACCGATGGCCTTTATTGCTCGTTTAACGCGCAGTGGTTTACTTGATGTGTATCAACAAGAATACATTCGCACAGCTCGTGCAAAAGGTCTAGGTTCTTGGACCATTTTGACTCGTCATGCACTAGGTAATGCGATTTTGCCAGTTATTACATACTTAGGCCCATTGGCAGCTAGCTTGTTAACAGGTAGCTTTATCGTTGAAACGATTTTTGCGATTCCTGGGTTAGGTCAGTATTTTGTAACATCAATTTATAACCGTGATTATACAGTTATTCTTGGTATTACAATTTTCTATAGTGCTCTTGTGGTATTTCTTAATATTTTGGTGGATATGATTTATCCATTAATCGATCCACGAGTTACAACAGAGGAGGGGACAGATGAATAAGGAAGACTTTTTACCTATTGAACGGGCCCCTCAAGAAGAGATTACTAGTTTTATAAAGCGTCCTAGTAAATGGGAGCGATTTAAGGTAAATCGTTTGGCCGTAGTCGGGGCGAGCATCATCTTGGTGATGATTGTACTCGCTATCTTAGGGCCACTTATTTCACCTTATACATATGCGGATCAATCTTTAATCGATGCGAACCAAAGTCCAAGCTTTAGTCATTGGTTTGGTACGGACACATTGGGCCGTGATATTTATACGCGTGTTATGTATGGTGCGCGTATTTCCTTAACCATTGGTTTTGTGGCAGCTTTCATCAACCTTGTAATCGGCGTTGCCTATGGCGGTATTGCAGGTTATATGGGTGGTAAAGTAGACCGTATCATGATGGGCATTGTAGATGTTTTGTACGGCATTCCACTTTTACTATACGTTATCTTGTTGATGGTTGTACTTGGACCTGGTCTTACATCTATTTTCGTAGCATTAGGTATTGCGTATTGGCTTAATATGGCCCGTATCGTACGTAGCCAAATTTTGAAAGTTAAAAACGAAGAATACATCATCGCTGCAGAAGCCATGGGTATTCCGAAGCATCACATTTTATTGCGTCATATTTTGCCAAACTGTGTAGGGCCTATCATTATTACTTTAACATTGGCCATTCCAGAGGCAATTTTTACAGAAGCATTCCTTAGTTTTATCGGCTTAGGTGTAAATGCACCTATGGCGAGCTGGGGTGTATTAGCTTCTGAAGGTATTAGTAGCATGCGCTCTTATCCGTTCCAATTGATTTTCCCAGCTGTTGCTATTAGTATTACCATGCTTGGTTTCGCATTTTTTGGCGACGGTTTACGTAATGTATTAGACCCTAAGGAAGGAGATAGATAATGAATAATGCTATTGTTGATGTACGTAATGTATCTATTACCATCAATACCTTCCAAGGTCCGTTGCGAGTTATTCGCAATCAAGATATTTCTTTATACCCTGGTGAGATTTTAGGTATAGTCGGGGAATCTGGGTGTGGTAAATCCGTTTTAGTTAACTCTTTAATGGGCTTATTGCCATATGGTAAAACTAAAATTAAAGCAGATACATTCATGATTGATGGTCATGATTGTTTAGGATTTACTGAAGATGATTGGAATGAACTTCGTGGTACGACGGTTGCCATGGTGTTCCAAGATCCTATGACCTCCTTGAATCCTATCATGACCATTGGGGAGCAAATGTATGAGGTTATCCATCGTACAAATGCGTATGGTGAAGATTACGATGAAAGGGCCATTGCCATCGATTTGTTGAAGAAGATGGGCCTATCTACACCGGAACGACGTTTGTCTCAATATCCTCATGAGTTGAGTGGCGGTATGCGTCAACGCGTATGTATCGCTATGGCGGTAGCTGGTCGTCCTAAGATTTTGATTTGTGATGAGCCCACAACAGCTCTTGATATTACTACAGAGGCACAAATTTTGCGCCTTATGCAAACGTTAGCCGTAGAGGCTGGCATTGGTATCATCTTTATTTCTCACAACTTACGTGTTATCGCTCAAATTTGCGATCGTGTTATGGTTATGTACGCAGGTAAATGTGTTGAGTCTGCTACGGTAGATGGTATCTTTAGCGAACCTCGTCACCCATATACATTGGGGCTATTGCTTGCATTGCCACAAGGTAAATGGCATGGTGAACTGAAGGCTGTTGAAGGTCAACCTCCTGATTTATTTGATTTACCTCGTGGATGCGCATTTAATCCTCGTTGTAAATGGGCTATGCGAATCTGCGGTAGTCGGGTTCCGATGGTTACAAATGTTGGTGAAAGTCACCAGTTTACATGTTGGTTAGCTAAGTTGGAGGGACTTTAATGAGTTACGTATGGGAGACTGACAATCTCGTTAAAGAGTTCACCCTGTCAGGCGGCTTATTTAAGCCAAAACAAACGGTACACGCCGTACAAGGCGTGAGTCTATATCAATCACCAGGGGAAACCTTAGGTATCGTAGGGGAATCTGGATGTGGTAAATCTACATTTGGTTACACTTTGATGGGTTTATATCAAGCTACATCTGGTTCTATTTATATGAATGGTCGACATATCAACCCTTATGTGGATAGAGAGTCTGTTCACCCGGTGATGCAAATGGTATTTCAAAATCCTTATGCATCCCTTAATCCGCGGCTTACGGTTAATGCAATTTTAGAGGAGCCTTTAGAATTGAATCCAAAGTATACACCCCGAGATCGCGTGATTCGTGTAAAAGAAGTGCTTGACCAAGTTGGCTTAAATATGTCATTTGGTGAGCGTTATGCTCATGAACTATCTGGTGGGCAACGTCAACGTATCGGCATTGCACGGGCTCTTATTATGGAGCCTCAATGTATCATTTGTGATGAGCCGATTTCTGCGTTAGATGTATCTATCCAAGTGCAAATTATGACATTACTAGAACGGTTACAAGAACAACATGGTATTTCGTACCTCTTTATTTCTCATGATTTAAATATGGTGCGCTACATTAGTCATCGCATGGTTGTTATGTATTTAGGAGCTGTTATGGAAGAAGGTCCTGCATTGGATTTATATGAATTCCCTCAGCATCCGTATACCCGTGCGTTGACGGCCTTAAATGGTCCAGTTATGCCACATGCACCAATTGGGGCACCTCTTAAAGGGGATCCACCAAATCCACTAGCCCCATCAAAAGGGTGTCTGTTTAGTGGTCGATGTCCAGAAGCGGAAGGTCGTTGTTTTACAGAACGTCCGCCACTTCGAGATTGGGCAGATCGCCGCATCGCATGCTGGCACATATAATGGGAGAATAGTATGGAAAAACTAATTGTTGGCAAGTCCTTGGAACATCAACTAGATACAGTCATTAAAGAATTGGCACCAGCAGGGAATATATCTTATGCGGTGCTACAATTTGATGATGAAGAGGAACCAACACTCATCGCAGCTAGAGGTGAAAATACTGTACATTCTAGTGCGAGTTTAATTAAGGTACTTATCATGGAATATGTCTTTCATTTAGCGCGTGCTGAGCAATTGGACATTAATGATACAGTTCCTTTATCTAGAACTCCACGCGTTGAAGGTGGCGGCGCACTACAAGAGTTAGTTGGTAAACATAGTTTTACATATCTTGAGTTATGCCGTCTCATGATGGTTCTTAGTGATAATATTGCGACAAATCTACTCATCACAGTGCTTGGAATGGAAAATATTAATGCTCGTGCAGAAAAGCTTGGTGTGGATGAGATTGAGCTTAATCGCATGATGATGGACCTTAACGCTCTAGCTGAAGGTCGTGATAATTACATTACAGCCATGTCACTAGCTCGTCTGTATAAACATATTTTTGAATGTCGTGATAGAGATGCTTATGGCCGAGAAATGTGGAATATTTTAGGTCGCCAACAATTCCGTGATATCTTACCATTTTACTGGGGAGAAGGCATACGCTTTCACCATAAAACAGGATCCCTTGATCGCGTAGAGCATGATGGGGGTGTAATAGAAACATTTAGAGGTCATTTCTGCTTTATCCTTTTAATGAGCGATATCGATAATGACCGAGGCAAAGAGTTAGGCGCTCGAGTTGGGCGCATCATGAAAGAATTTGTAGAGGAAGCATTGCCATGATGGATAAACGAAACTTGTTAAAACTCATGGTCCTCGCTCTAGGGGTGAGCGTACTCTTATTCGTATTTGGGTACCCTCGTGGTGTTCAACCAATCGATGAACACACAATCCGCTATGTTATTGAGCAGGAACCATCCACATTGGATCCCGCAAAGTCTACTACCTCTCCGGAGGCTACGGTTCAACTTCAATTATTCGACGGTCTAGTTCGTTTGAATGATGAAAGTGAACCTGAAGCAGCACTTGCTAAAAATTGGGACATCTCCGATGATGGTCGTGAGTATACCTTCCATTTACGACCTAATTTAAAATGGTCCAATGGAGAGCCTTTGACGGCTTATGACTTTGAATACGCTTGGAAGCGCGTATTAGACCCTGAAGTTCATGCGGACAATGCATACATGTTATATGTATTGAAAAATGGCGAAGCCTTTAATACTGGCAAAGCCACGGCTGAAGAGGTTGGTGTTAAGGCTACTGATGAGGATACATTGGTAGTTACCTTAGAAAATCCAACAGCTTATTTCTTGAAACTATTAGCGTCTCATAGCTATTATCCAGTGAGTAAAAAGGCAGTAGAAGCTCACGAAAACTGGGCGGCTAATGCGGAAACAATAGTATCTAATGGTCCATACCGTTTACTTTCTTGGAAGCATAATGGGGAAATGGATTTCATTAAGAATCCAAACTATTGGGATGCAGAATCTGTGAAGACAGAGAAAATGAATTGGCCTATTAGTGAGTCTCAAAGTACACGCCTTACCTTAGTTGAAGGTGGCGAAGCTGATATGACGGTTGAGCCTCCTGTAGCGGATCAAAAACGTCTAGAAGAAGCCGGCCTATTACATATTGGACCTATGCTTGGTAACTACTATTACGTATTCAATGTGAAAGCAGAGCCTTTTACAGACCCCGATGTGCGTAAAGCCTTTTCCATGGTTATCAACCGTGCTAACATTGTTAATAATATTGTTATGCGTTCGTACCATATGGTATGCTTGAAAGCAATGGTCGTGAAGACTTCCGTGAAGCTGGTAGCTATCTCGTATACGAAGATGTAGAGCAAGCCAAGGAAATCCTGAAAAAGGCTGGCTATGGCAAGAATCGTCCATTGCCGCAAATTACGATTTTGTATAATACAAGTGAATTACATAAAGCTATTGCAGAAGCGATTCAAGATGCATGGATAAATGCATTTGGCGCAGATGTACGCTTACAAAATCAAGAGACAAAGGTATTCTTGGCAGACCGTGAAGCTGGCAAGTACCAAGTTGCGCGCGCTTCTTGGGTTGCCGATTATAGCGATCCACAAAACTTTTTAGAGGTATTCTCTGCTGAAGATAACGATGGTCAGTATCATAGTGATGAGTATAATGAGTTGATTGCACGTATTCGTACAACTCCAAATGGGGCGGCTCGTGATGCGTTGATGCATGAAGCAGAAAAGATGATTTTTGATGAATCTCTTGTTATGCCGTTGTACTTTACAACACAACCATATGTGACAAATGGAACAATTCAAAATTATTTCTGGACCACATTGGGACTTGTTGACTTTAAAAAAGCATACAAATAAGATACACTTAAGACGTACACCTGATGTACGTCTTTTGTTGTATTTTGTGAGGGTATATGAACTGGATTGAACCAAAACGTTTGGCACCGGGAATGACCATAGGTATTATGGCACCTGCTAGTGCTAGCGATGAAGATTTACATAGAATAGAAGAAATTTGTAAGGCTAAAGGCTATAAGGTGCTCGTGGGTGAAAGTGTAAGCCGAAAGGGGCTATATGGAGGCACACCTGAGGAGCAAGCCGCAGAGTTTCAATACATGATGACTACAGCTCCTTGTGATGCGGTGCTTGCTTTACGGGGTGGTTATGGCACGATGCGCTATTTAGAACGACTGGATTATAAAGCGATTCGCAAGTATCGTAAGGCTTTTATTGGATACAGTGATTGTACAGCGCTCCATATGGCTATTAATCGATACAGTCGCCTTATTACGTATCATGGGCCTATGGGGGTAGATTTTAAAGCAGAGCGTAAGGCAGATATTGATGCATTATTTAATGTTTTAGAAGGTAAATTAAAAGTCATAGAACCTTTGCCAGAACCTCCTAGAGGTGCGATTGGTACCGAGCTAGGAGAAGGGATTTTGCGTGGTGGTAATATGACGATATTATCCGTTCTGTCAGGAACACCTTATTTTTTAGAGGATGAATCTTGGGAGGATACCTTACTATTTATTGAAGATGTAGGGGAGGCTCCTTATAAGCTGGATCGTATGTTACAACAATTTCGCCTCAGTGGTTTGTTGAGCCGCATTAAAGGCTTAGTGATTGGCACCTTTACAGATTGTGAAGGAGATGAAGATGAACGTGATTATGACTTAGGT
>OBYE01000301.1_pt1 | contig 8745 bp, 5 predicted proteins | sample 1476731 | NCBI WGS metagenome assembly OBYE01 (sample SAMEA2580194, study PRJEB22360) | human gut metagenome | biome: human gut; feature: human-associated habitat; material: faeces | place: Denmark | collected 2008/2010 | reverse complement strand
GAAGTACTTGTTGAGGATGTCCTTGTTGTAGATCAGGCCGTAGGTTTCCATCACGTACGGCACACCGACAACCTTGTCGCCATCCTTGAGAGCCACATCCTGGTTGGTGAGCTCCTTGTACACATCCGTTTTGGACATGTCGGCGGTGTACTTCTTCCAGTTCTGGTAACCGACCGGGCCGTTCACCTGGAACAGGGTCGGGGCCTCGGTCTTGGCAATCTCAGACTTCAGGGTCTGCTCATAGGTGCCGGATGCCGCGGTCTGGACCTTGACCTCAACGCCCTTCTCCTTGGTGTATTCCTTGGCCAAGGCGGCCCACTGATCAGCCGCCTCCGGCTTAAAGTTCAGGTAATAGACCTTGCCCTTGGAGTCGTCGCCGGAAGTGGAGCTTCCACAAGCGGCAAGGGTTCCGAGGGACATTGCAGCGATGGCCGCCACTGCGACCGCTGACTTCACTGTACGATTCATCATCGAACCTTTCTCTTTCATCGTCGACCCGCCCGATCTCCGGTCGGCCAGAGTGCCGTTAGCAGCACCCTCACGACTATCGACATGACCTATTGTGCAACGGTTCGCGCTTTTTTGCAAACGATGGCATTGTCGGCGCGCCAAAAAGTGCTACAGAAGCATGTGCAGTTGACCAATTTCCCGATAAATCAGTCGGTTTCCGCCGGCGGCAGCAATGCAAGCGTTGGCAACAATGAGAGCGCTAACATGCAAAATCCATACCTCATGCGCGGCCATTTACCCCGTTGCGCAACACGCCGAAGCTATCGTTTGCAGAGGTGATGACGCACACGCCCCGTCCGCTCACGGCTCAAAACAGAACGCAGTCACTGCATTTGCGCCAAAGAAACGTCAAAACGTCAAGCCTGCCCGCTACGGCTCAGCTCAGGCATTCCACCGTTCGATGACGTTATCGCCCTTATACACGCTCAGCACCGAGTAATGCGCAGTATCCAATCGCAGCAGACGCGCGAATTGCGGATCCACGTTCAGCCATTGCGAGGTCAGGATACGCAGAATATGGGCATGCGCAACCAATAGCACGTTCCGCCCCGACTGCAGCAACGGCGTCACTTCTTCGATGGCAGCCCTGGCCCGCGCCGCGACCTCGTCCAGTGTTTCTCCAGCTCCGGAATGCACATTGACCTGCTCACCATCCGGCAAAGTATCCACCCAATCGCCCTCCAGCGTGGGGGTTAGCGAGCGCGGGCCGTCACGCCACACATCCCAAGAGAACCCACTGGCTTCGCTCACCTGTTGACGGGTACGCCCTTCGGCACGGCCATAATCCCACTCGGCGATGCCGTCGAGTATGCCATGCTGTGCAAAACCTGCGAGTTCCGCGGTCTGGCATGCGCGTTTCAACGGGCTGGAGAACACACACTCAGGGTCAAAGCCTTCGGGGAAGGCCTCGCGCAATCGCGCCCCCGCATCCATAGCCTGCTGCTTGCCTACCTCAGTCAGAGGGATGTTCGTTCGCCCGGTATGCTGCCCGGATTCACTCCAAAAAGTTTGACCATGTCGCAGCAATACCAAGAACCCCGCCTTGCCGCAAGATGCATCAACAGCCACAGTGCCGTCCATGTGTTGTTCGCTCATGCCTCCACTCTAGTCTGCACAGCTTGGCAACTCCACCGAACATCCCATCTTTTGCGATTAGACTGATAGTCATGAGTGACGAAACGAACACCGGTATTGCCTCTGACGCCGATCGCGTTGTCGAGGGACTGCACCGCATCGATCAGAAGGTGGACGACTTGCGCAACCAACGTCTCAACGACCCCGACTCTCTGGGCGACAAGCTCGTCAAGTCGGCAGTGCCGGCCTTGGCTGGTCTGGTTGCGGGCAAGCTGTTTCAGATAGCCTGGGACAAGGGCGCCGCGCGCCGCAATGTGATCAAAGGACTGGCTGCCGACGCACCGCAAGGCCTGGCCATGAGCTTGGCATTTGCCGCCATCTCAGCGGCATTCGGCGCAATAGTTTCGCAGTTGTCTAATCAGGGTTCTCAAGCGTTTGTCGAGCGACGCCACCGCAAGGCTTCTCGTTAAGCGCCTGAACCGCTGGCACCAATGTCTCACTATGTATATTTCACTGTGAGACAACCGACATCCCCTATGCACGCGAGCCGTGCGACAATACAGTCATGGCTACCAATGCAACTATCGAAACCCTGCTGAATCGTCGTTCCATCCGCAAGTTCAAGGACGAGCCCATTGACGACGACGCCACTGCCACTCTGGAAACCGTCGCACAGCACGCCGCTTCCAGCCAGTTCCTCAATGACTGGTCCGCCATCCGCGTCAGCGATCCGGCAATCAAGGCCCGCCTCGCCGAAATCGGCAACCAGCCGTATATCGCCACAGCCCCGCTGCTGTACGTGTTCGTCATCGACGAGCATCGCAACGCGCGTATCGCCCAACGCAAGGGCATTGACCCGGCCTCTGACGAATTCCATCTCAAGTACAGCTATCGCTTCACTCAGGCCCAGAACGACGCCGTGCTGGCTCTGCACGCCATGGAGACCGCGGCCTACTCGCTGGGTCTCGGCGGCGTGATTCTCGGCTCGCTACTCAATGACATCCCCGCTCTGATCGATCTGCTCAACCTGCCGGAATACACCACCTATCCGGTGCTGGGTCTGGCTCTCGGCAAGCCTGATCAGGAGCCCACGTTGAAGCCCCGCATGCCGCGCAGCATGCAGTTCTTTGACAACACCTATCCTGCCGACGCCGATGGCATGCTCGAGCAATTGCCTGACTTCGACAACAAGGTGCACCAGTATTACGATTTGCGCCAGGCCGATCGGCCCGTGGATGCGTTCAGCGATCAAATCGTCTCGGTGAGCCGTCAGGGCGTCAACGGCAAAACACTGCTGGACAAGGCTGCAGCTCAAGGTTTCCAGCTGGATAAGTAATGCGCCAGCACTACCCAGTGTCCAGAACATGCATCCGCCATTCGGACACTGGGTGGCCGTTTTTTCGCCTTGCAGCTGCGCTTTATCCGATAAATCACGAGCGGCCGGAATAGACTGCATTATGGCTGGATTGGAGCGCCGAGGACAAGAGACCGAGAGGGGGCTGGATGCGCACGGTATGGCAAGTATTTCTGCGTGACTGCAAACGCATTCTCCGCAATCCCGTTGCCGCAGTGGTGACATTAGGTGTCGCAGTACTGCCTTCCCTGTATGCATGGTTCAACATCCTTGCCAACTGGGATCCTTATTCCGCCACCGGCAACCTGCAAGTCGCCGTCGCCAATGAGGACCGCGGCACCACCAATGATCTGGTTGGCCATCTCAATGCCGGCAAGCAGGTGGTCATAGAGCTCAAACATAACGACCAACTCGGCTGGCGGTTTGTGAGCAACGAAGAGCAGGCCGTACAGGGCGTGCAAACCGGCGACTACTACGCGGCGATTGTGCTGCCAAAAGACTTCAGCGCCAGCCTGGTCGATTCGTTGACCGGCACCTCCAAACAACCGAAGATCAAGTACTACGTCAACGAGAAAAAGAACGCCATTGCCCCGAAAATCACGGACACCGGTGCAACCACCATTGACGAGCAAATCAACTCCACATTCGTAACCACGGTGAGCAACACCGTTGCCGCCGCCATCTCTCAAGCGGGAGACGACCTCGACCAAGCCACCAATAGCACGCAAAACAATGTGGTCGCCGATCTCGGCAGTGTGCTCTCCACCATTGCCACGGTGCAGGACGCGCTCACGGATCTACGCACCACATTGAATCAGTCAGACACAGCTCTGGCCGACGCCCGCAGTACTACGGCCTCATTGCAGCGCAGCATCACCGCAGCGCAGCAAGCCTCCCAGCAATCCGGAGCGTTGCTGGCCGAGACACAGGACGGCTCGCAAGTATTCGCGGCCTCGCTGGTAAGCGCACTGGACACCAGCTCCGCACAACTTTCCGGACTGACGGTGAACGTCAACAATGCAGCCGGTACCATCAATCAATCCTTCAACACTGCACAAAATTCCGTCGACACTATTACCAACGCCCTGAACAGTCCGCTCGACAAAACCGCCACTTCCCTCGACACGTTGAAAGACGCATTGAATAAGGCCGGCATCAGTGCAGACACCACTGATCCGACCGGCAAGCGCATCTGGGATCACATCAACGCGGTCGATGACGCCATCAGCACGCAGCAAGCGAAAATCAACACCTTTCACGAAGACACCACCCGTTTCATCGACTCCGGCAAGAGCGCCACCACCAATCTTTCCGGTGCCATGAGCGGCACCGCCACCGGCGGCATTGCGGCGTTGAACACCGCACGGAGTTCGCTGACCGGCACAGTGATGCCGTCACTTACTTCATCGCTGAACAGTTTCGCCGCGCTAAACGGCACGCTGGGCGGCACGCTGACCTCGCTCTCAGGCACTCTTGACCAGACCAATGGCCTCTTCGACCAGCTGTCCAGCACCATCGCCCAGACCAGAACCACCATAGGCAGCGCGCAGGATTCCTTGAACCAGATCATCGATGACGTATCCACCGTGCGCACCGATGTTGCCACGCTTGATAGCTCCGCCGTCTACCAGAAGATCAGGGACACGATGCACTTGGACGATAAGGGATTCGGCGAATTCATGGGTTCGCCCGTCACCCTGACCACCAAGGTCGTGTACGCCATCGATAACTATGGCTCGGCCGTCACCCCGTTCTACACGAATCTGGCGCTCTGGGTAGGCGGCTTCGTGCTCATCGCCATCTATAAGCTTGAGGTCGACCGCGAAAGCATACGCCGGATCAACGCCAAGCAGGCCTACCTCGGCCGATGGATGCTTCTGGTCACCATTGGTTTTCTGCAGGCCATCATTGCCACCGTGGGCGATTTGGTCCTCGGCATCCAGTGCGAGCACCCATTGCTGTTCATCTTGGCCGGCATATTCTGCTCGTTCATCTATATCAATATCATCTATGCGCTGGCCGTGGCATTCCGCCATATCGGTAAAGCCATCGCCGTGATTCTGGTTATCGTGCAGATTCCGGGAGCTTCTGGCCTCTACCCCATCGAAATGATGCCCGACTTCTTCCGCAAACTGCACCCGTGGCTGCCTTTCACCTACGGCATCAACGCGATGCGCGGGCCGATTGCCGGCACATACAGCAACCATTACTGGCTCGACATGCTGCACCTGTTCTGGTATCTGCCAGCAGCGCTGTTCGTAGGCCTTGTGGTGCGCCGTTATGCCATGAATCTCAACGCATTGTTCGACCGCCGCTTGGGAGACACTGATCTGATGATCACCGAGCACAACAGCATGGTCAACGAACAGGTCAGCCTCGCATCCGTGTTCCGCACGGTTTCCGACAGCAAGGAACTCAAGGCCATCATCACCCGCCGTGCACACCGGTTCTTCGCCAGATACCCAATGATGATTGTTGCCGGCTTGGCACTGCTGACTATTCTTCCGTTCGTGTTCCTCATACTGCTGTTCGTCACACAGGAAAAAATCGCGATGCTTACGTCGTGGATTCTGTCAATCATTCTTATCGACGCATACCTGATTGTGGTCGAATACACTCGCGAAAGCTACGCGATGCAACTGGGCGTCAGTGCGATGAACGCCGACGAATTCCGCGATGTGATGCTCAACGGCTATGTATGGCGCCGCTTCCGCTCCCATGGTCGGCATGAGGCAGCATCTGCGGAATCCGCTGTGGATACCGACCCGGATATCGGAGAGGTCACCGAGCAACTTACGCCGTTCGAGCGAACGGGCTCCACTGATTCATCGGATTCATCGAAATCATCGGAGTCCACCATCACCGACACAAACCCCGCACAGGGAGGTGCACGATGAAGCTCATCTGGAAGATCTTCGCACGCGATGTGCGCCAATCCACGCGCAATGTAATCGCGGTAATCGTGGCCATGGGATTGGTGATCGTACCGGCGCTGTATGCCTGGTACAACATCGCCGCCAGCTGGGATCCATACGGCAACACCAAGGCACTCAAAGTTGCCGTGGCGAACGTCGACAAGGGATATAAGTCCGATCTCATGCCAATCACCATCAACGTTGGCGAGACCGTCACCAATACCCTGCGCGCCAATCATGACCTCGACTGGCAGTTCGTGGACAAGGACGAAGCCATCGACGGCGTGAATTCCGGCGCCTACTACGCCGCCCTCATCATCCCGAAGAGTTTTAGCGCCGACATGATGACAGTGTTCTCGCCAACCATCAAGCACGCGAAAATCGAATACTATCTCAATGAGAAAATCAACCCAATTGCACCGCATATCACCGATCAAGGCGCCAGCACGGTAGCCACCACCATTGACCAGACCTTCGTCAAGACACTCGCCAGCGTGGCACTTGATCTGGTTTCCAATGTGTCCAACTATGCGCAAAGCCCGCAGATGGCGCAGTACGTCAACAATGCCACCAGCCATATCTCCACCATGTCCTCCAGGTTGACTGTCGCGGCTTCACAAATGGATTCCTATGCCAACCTCTTAGGGGCGGCCAACGGCATCATTGATTCGACCGACAAATTGCTGGGATCCACTGGCTCTGCCGCAAACACCGCCAAAAAGGCATTGAAGCAAACCCGCGACGGAGTGAACAGTCTGGATTCCGCATTGTCTGGCGCCGCCAGTGGCGTCGAAACCGCCCTGCAGCAGGCCGGAGCTTCATACGATACGGTCAGCAAGCAGCTTGATACCGCATTTGCCAGTATTGGCTCGCAATCCGACCAAATATCCGGCACGCTCACCGACATGCAAACCAAAGTGAACGACCAATCCGCAAGCTTCGGCGCCTACGCTTCGGCATTGCGCGAACTTGCCGGCAAGTCGTCATCACTGCCCGCCGGTGGAGATACGATTGCCAAGCAGCTCAATGCCGCAGCCGACCAAGCCACGCAGACGCAACAAGATCTCAAGAATGTCGCCGACGATTTGGGCCGTGCCGCACAGAGCCTGGTTGATGGCACAGCGGACACCGACCAAACACTCAAAGACATCAAGGCACAGATCGCCGCCGCAAAACAGTCAGTTACACAGGCCGCGAACGATTATCAAAGCACGCTGAAGCCGCAGCTCAACAATCTGACCGCATCGATGGGTGACGTCGCCGATCAGGCAAGCTCGGTTATTGATGGGCTGTCTTCCACTGTCAACAGTGTCTCCAACCTGTCCGGCGGCATATCGGCCAGCCTGAGAGACATTCAAACCACGCTCACCGACGCCGCAGGCAACCTGAACCATTCGGCAAGTAAGCTGGACGATTTGTCCGCACAGCTTTCTGGTATCGCCAATGGTAGCAGTACTGATCTGGATTCGATTACCACAGCCGATCCTAATGCCATTGCTTCGCTCTTGTCCGCTCCCGTGGCGGTAGATCGCATACCGCTGTACCCAGTGGCCAACTACGGTTCCGCGATGGCTCCGTTCTACACGATTCTGTCTATCTGGGTAGGCGCAATCATCCTGGTTGCCATGATGAAAGTCTCTGTTTCCGATCATGAGAAGGCCAAGATTCTTGGGTTCGGCAATGACCTGCCTCTTGGCTCGGAGGTCGGCTTGCGCGAGGCAATGATTGCCGGACGGGTTGCCGGCCCGGCTGCCGCATTGGACGTGTTGACGAAGCCTCGTGCCGATTCGCCTGGTAATGCGCGGCAGTTTGGCCTGCACTTGTATCAGGAGTACTTCGGCCGATATATGCTATTTGGATTCCTGGCACTGTTGCAGGGCACACTCGTATGCCTAGGTGACATGTTCTATCTCGGCGTGCAATGCGAGCATCCCGTGCAGTTCATGATGGTCGGATGGCTGTCCGCATTGGTCTTCTCGAATATCGTGTACACCCTTACTTTGTCGTTTGGCGATATCGGCAAGGCGATTGCTGTGGTATTACTGGTGATGCAGGTGGCAGGATCCGGCGGCACCTTCCCCATCGAGACATTGCCTTCGTTCTTCCAGGCGGCCTCGAAATGGCTATTGTTCCCCTATGCAGTGGACGCGATGCATTCGGCAATGGCCGGATCATACGGTATGGAATATTGGGTCTCCATGGGCAAGCTCGCCCTTTTCCTTGTGCCTTCGCTTCTACTTGGCCTACTGCTGCGCAGGCCGGTAATACGATTCAATGATTGGATTATTCGCAACCTCGAGAGCACCAAGGTGATGTGAGGCACCGAGGCAATTACTGCTTGGTGGCGATGTTGATTCCCGTTCCTGGACCGTGACATGTCGTTCGGTTCGAGTGGCAATTGCTATTGAGCACTACTGGACTGCGATGTTGCTTCACCATCTTGAGAGAGATGACATACGGCTGCCGGAAAAGGAAAACTACTTCCGCCGAGGCTTATACCCTTTCTTGCGGCTATGCGGCTTAAGCTGCTGGTTCAGCGGCACATGGCGATAGCTGGATTGCGGATCACGGTGCGTCAAATGCCAGCACCCGCAGTATTCGCAGCGGTACACCCATAGCTCGGCCCCGCGCTCAATCAGACTTTGATCGGCGGCTCGCTGGGCTTGCGCCTTGTCGTGATACATGATCTTGTTCGACGTAGCGCAACGTTTCGGGGTGAAGTAGTGCATAACGGAATATCAGTATAGTTGGAGGATAAAAAAAATGCCCCCGGCCGTGTGGTCGGGGGCATTCGTAAGTTGGGTGCGGCGGCGTGCTACTCTCCCACACCCTGTCGGGTGCAGTACCATCGCCGTGCCAGGCCTTAGCTTCCGGGTTCGGAATGGGACCGGG
>OBYE01000299.1_pt1 | contig 8803 bp, 6 predicted proteins | sample 1476731 | NCBI WGS metagenome assembly OBYE01 (sample SAMEA2580194, study PRJEB22360) | human gut metagenome | biome: human gut; feature: human-associated habitat; material: faeces | place: Denmark | collected 2008/2010 | reverse complement strand
TGCCCTCTTACGTCAGGGCCGGAATCCGAAAGTGCGCAAGAATTCGGGCGTTATCTCAAAGTCATTGATCTGACAGGCATCTGAAACGTTCCTTGCGTTGGATGTTGGCCGCGATCTGTGGTCAAAGTCATTGATCTGACAGGCATCTGAAACACGGAATCAAAATACCAGTGCCATACATGAGTGGTCAAAGTCATTGATCTGACAGGCATCTGAAACTTGAACGCAATGCCTTAAGCAACGTCTTAGGTGGTCAAAGTCATTGATCTGACAGGCATCTGAAACTTAACCCGTATTTTGCGCATTACGACGTGCGTGGTCAAAGTCATTGATCTGACAGGCATCTGAAACTCGAAGATCAGTCGGTCGCGCAAGCGGCGTGTGGTCAAAGTCATTGATCTGACAGGCATCTGAAACTTGCGCAAACACGTATTGTCAAAACCGCCAGTGGTCAAAGTCATTGATCTGACAGGCATCTGAAACCTAATGTGGCGGCATCGTCCCAGCGGTTTTGTGGTCAAAGTCATTGATCTGACAGGCATCTGAAACTATCACATTATTACCCCTTTTTCATATCATGTGGTCAAAGTCATTGATCTGACAGGCATCTGAAACGGCTGCCCGTTGCTGTCCGTGCCAACAGTCGTGGTCAAAGTCATTGATCTGACAGGCATCTGAAACTATCGGACATGCTGCATGCTTTTGGTGTAAGTGGTCAAAGTCATTGATCTGACAGGCATCTGAAACTGTCGCGTTGTTGAATATTGTGAGATTGCCGTGGTCAAAGTCATTGATCTGACAGGCATCTGAAACTAGATTCCCATGTGATTGAGGTACAGAGTGGTGGTCAAAGTCATTGATCTGACAGGCATCTGAAACTGTTTCGGACACGTCGCATGGTGTTGTTGAGTGGTCAAAGTCATTGATCTGACAGGCATCTGAAACTAATTGTGCTCGATGAAGCGTGCTTGTATGGTGGTCAAAGTCATTGATCTGACAGGCATCTGAAACTAGTTGACATCTGGTGCCAGCAAATCCGCAGTGGTCAAAGTCATTGATCTGACAGGCATCTGAAACATGACCGCTATCACCGATATCTAAAAAACGGTGGTCAAAGTCATTGATCTGACAGGCATCTGAAACGTGCGCTACGCAACGCGAGACGTATCTTCAGTGGTCAAAGTCATTGATCTGACAGGCATCTGAAACACGCACATGTCCGCAGACACCACGAAGCACGTGGTCAAAGTCATTGATCTGACAGGCATCTGAAACTTGACCGCTTCAACGCTATCGAGTGGGATAGTGGTCAAAGTCATTGATCTGACAGGCATCTGAAACTTCCTTATCACCGGTGCGACGTGCTTCGGCGTGGTCAAAGTCATTGATCTGACAGGCATCTGAAACGAGCATCATCGACGTGTCGGTAATACCGTAGTGGTCAAAGTCATTGATCTGACAGGCATCTGAAACAAACCGTGAAAACCATGCAACTCGCAACGGGTGGTCAAAGTCATTGATCTGACAGGCATCTGAAACACAATAATATCAACAACACCAATCAAACACGTGGTCAAAGTCATTGATCTGACAGGCATCTGAAACCACATCATCAGCATAATACGACATCACAAAGTGGTCAAAGTCATTGATCTGACAGGCATCTGAAACCGATAGCCTTAAGGATTCCTGAACAGTTCATGAGAACTGAACGTAATCCTCATCGACATAGTGGCTCATCCCCTCTGTCAGCATGACTTTCTTGCTGCAGCATTCCAGGTCAAGAAGCTGCAACTGGTACCGCAATAAAGTACGGTGCAGATAAAGTAATTGGTCGTTATCACAGTATTGAGTTGTATGAAGCGTCACCAGCATCCTGCTCTCGGCAAGAGCACCGGCAGTATCTACTGCCGTCGAAATTTTATCATACAAGGATCCCAAAGAACTCGTGTCAATCCGAGGTTTGGCCATTGCAATTGCTGCTTTCAAATCCAAATCGCAGGGAATAGTCAGAGGTAGATTTTGACCCCATATCTCATCTTGAATAATTGTTTTTAACTCAGCCTGCAAAGACAATAATCTACTGATTTGCTCCGGCGTAAATCCTTCGATTATTTTCTTGACAGCAAGCTTCTGGAACAAAGCATTATAATCCACTTCATCCGCGCAATCACCAATATAAATTATACTTTTGGAAGCCAAAACAGTTTTTTCTCCCACGCCAAGTACAACAGAATCGGCATCTTCCTGAAGTCCCGCAGATAACTCATAAAAAATTTTTGGAGATGCGCATCCTATAACATTCAGCCCCATCTCAAGTTGCACAGGATCAAGAGGGTACGCAACAAGGCTATCTATCATATAATCACAGTCCTATCATCACTATTCTGTGCATCATCAATCATCGACCCAGCTAAAAACCGAATAGACGAGTACTGTTTTTCCGTAATAATCAACGACTGAACCAAACCTTCAGCAGGCGCAAAACTAGCTACTCTATTCTCCAAAAAATGCGCAGACTCACGCGTGGTCGCCACTCTCACATAAACCGACTCCTGAATCATAAGGAATCCCTCACGAATCAGATTTTTCCTAAATTCCGCATATATTTTTCTCTCATTAGCGGTTTTCATAGGAAGGTCAAAAAAAACTATCACTCGCATAACTCTGTACCGCATCGCACAAACCCCAATTCCGGCAAGCATTCTTCACCAGAAAGATACCGAAGAGCATCTCTCACAAACACACTGATAAGTTGAGTAATCGTAGTACCAAGCTCGGGCACATCGCTTCGCATAAATCTCATCAATTCAACTTTGACTTTGGAATCAAGGTGTTCAGCACCCAATTGAAAGACTCTTTCATCCATAAAAGGACGGAACGGCTCCATCAAATCACAAGCCAAATTAAACGGATTCTTCTCGTTATCATGATGAATTCCAAATTCCGTCAGATAGCCAATTTCCGTTATTTTCCTAGCCACTTCAGAAAGAATAATCGCATACCCATAATCCAAAATCCCGTTTATTCCATTCTCCTCATCGGAACGAACAAACTCATATGTGAATAACCGAGGGAAATACATGTGAGCCGCAACCGCTTCACGATTATCCGAATCTCCAGGCTTCACATCCACAACAAGTGACTTCATTTTCTCAAGGTCAAGACTGTCACAATTCTTCTCCAGCACAGACACTTGATGCGCAATTTTCTCACGAATAATATGCTGCCACAACAGATCTTTACGCGCTTCATCCCAACGTATTTGCTGAATTATGTATGCCCGTCGACTTGATTCAGTCTCATAAGGGCTCGTCTCCCCTATTGGAAGATGCTTGTCGTCGCAGAATACGATTTTCACATCGCGTTTCAACAAATCTGCTATCGCACATGTCGTGATTACCGCCCGTGTCGTTTCAATCATCAACATACCGATATCGTCCATGGGCAATTGGCACACATCATCGTCCGTCTGAATAACTAGCAATCTCATTTTTGTGGAAATCTTGCAATGCCGAGTTACCACTACATTCCGCCATGCCATATACACCTCATCGTGCTATACTTACAGAGGATTGTTTGGTCGCAATCCATGATCAAGGTCATTGACCTGACAGGCATAAATTGAAATAAAGCAAGGTTTCGACCAAGCTTCAGAAGGTTTTATACCTGGCCTTATGGCTGTGAGGCTCCCGATAATGTCGGGAGCCTCTTTTCATTTGTCCGATACTTACTATTTACTTCTTTTTTGCCTTTCTTTTCAACTCCCCTACCGTTACTCTCTTTTCAAAAAGTCCTGACGGCGACTGGAAGATGAACTCATCTTCGTCGGAAAATGTATAGCCAGATTTGTTATTCATTCGACGCCAGCTACCTGTCATTCCCACAATTGACAGATTTGCCGTTTTCGCATCCGCATGCAATGCGCTGACTATACCCGTGATGACATTCTTCTTCTCATCTTCTGGAAGCTTGTCGAAAGCAACATGCAAGTCAGCGAGCTCCTCCTCGGTGAATCTATGCCACGGATAGAGACACTGTACAGAGCCCAGAATCGAATCGAGAAGCTTCTTCAGATCATCTTTCTCCAAAGAACCTTTCCCTTGAGACAGATCATCAAAATAACAGTACTCTTCATACGGCAACCAAAGCTGCTGAGCATTATTCAATTCGCCAGCCGACTTAATCACCATCAGTCCACCGCCATAACGGATCAACTGCATCTTCGGCACATGACGTAACAGAATGTTCGCTTTCGCATATTCACTCTTCTTCTTCGCCAACACTTTTCGCAGCTCATCATCAGACGGCCTATCCCCTAGCAGCGAATACTCCTGCATCGTCACATTGACCAAGCGGGTCTTCCCCTTTGATTCAATCAGAACCGCGTAGGCAGGCTTCGCACTGGAGAAACCTCCATAAAGGGAAGTGTCTTGCTTGGCACCATCGAAAGGAATACCCTTAATTCCTTTCGGATCAGTCGCAGCATATCTTGTCTCATCGTACAGCGCCCCGAAATCGTCTCCGACTTTCTGGGTAACGAGCATCTTACGATAATTCATCACCTTACGCAGATAATCTTTGTCTTCCTCAGACCAAACAACTTCTCCAGTACGCGGATTAACTCGCTTTTGTTCATCTTGAGAACGCATCGAGCCAACAATAAAACCAAACGCACGGCCTTGTTTTCTGTCTTCTGCGCTCAGTTTCTCACGATATCCACGCAGGTAATCACGCAAATACTGGTTATAAGAATTCTGTGCACCGTCAGAAACCTCACCATCCGCAAAGAAACCACGATTGGCCGCAAACTGTCCAGCGATGCCGACGCACAGCGCATCTTGCGCGTGATGGTAATCGTTGATGTCACGATTCTTATGCGAGAATCCCAAATATCTGTGCATTTCTTTAGTCAATTCCGCATTGAGACCAATGACCGCCGCGCTATTGCCATACCGTTGGCGCATCAACGTTGCGACATTCTTCATAATCTGCCTTGTTTCAACCAGCGAACGCTGAACAAAACGTTCTTTCTCACGCTCCGAGAATTCGTTTTGACGAGTCAATCGCTCGAACTTAACGCGGCTGATTAATCCATTGTCTAAAAGTATCTGCCAGAAATTACGCATTCGGTCTGCGATCTGAGGCATATACGTGAACGAATCCGTCTTGCGAGCGTTCTCAGCACGCGCCACGAGCACTCGATTGTCGATCGAATCGTTCTGCGTCACCGCCTGGGGAATAATATGGTCAATGTCATACGCCGATGAAAGCCTATCGAGATCTAATTCCTCGCCCGTGTACATGTCTTTTCCAAGCTGCGTGTAGTACAGGAACAGACGATCATCCTGAAGATCCTTATCACTGCACGCATTAAGCTCGTCCGCGATTCCCTTGAATTCCTTCCCCAGATTCGCATTCCTGTACAAATCCTGTAGACGGCTCTTTCGAGATATCGTCCGGCCACTTGGCTGAATATCATCCGCCAACTCCAAGAAAATTCTTGACGGCCGTTTGCCAACTGCCTTAGAAATATCATCAATCAAACGAATCGACTGAATAATTCCTCGTTTTACCTTTGGTGAGACCCTCAAATCATCAACGACTTCCATAAGAGAACTACCGTTTTCTGCACCAAGGTTTTCTTGCTCAATCCAATCAGAAAAACCTAATTGCTTGTCGGTAATGATCTCCATTAAATTACGGTCTTCAGCACGCATAATTTCAATAATGCTGTGTTTACGCGGCGCGAAATCATCACCAATCTTGCACTCACCAGCTTTTGTTGTCAGCAATTTGCGAGACAAACGCCCCCAACCAGTGTAATGAGTGTTTACGAGCAAAGCGCAGTCCGCTTCCGAAATGCCTTCAAGCAGCCGCAACTGATGCAAGAGCGTTTCTTTATCCTCAAATACAGTCTGCAGCTCAACGATCTTTTCCATCAAATCGCGATGCTCATTCACGTATTTCTCGCCGAATATTCTACACATCTTGCCATACGTTGACAATGAACTCGTAAATTTCGATTCATCCGACAAGCCAGACAACTCGTATGTACGTCCATATTCTTTGCGCAAAAGATTTTCCGCAGTCCTCTTTGTAACAGTCTGCCCTTTCATGAAAAGACGCTGACACAGAAGAGTTTTTTCTTCACGGCCAAGACGCATTCTGCGCTTATCATTCCAATGATTTCCAGTGCGCACAGACAAGCGAACATTGTTGAGCTCATTCAGAACCTCATACTCCTGATACAACAGGGAGTTCTTCGGCAGCGTCGGCTCACCCAATAAGTAGCTATCAGTATCCACCAATCGTTCAATGAACTTTCGACCAGAGGCGTCCTTGTCGACCATCTCATCGAAATTCCACGGCGTGATTTCACCCTTCTTCTTTCTTACCATCCAATGGTTTTCACTATTATCAGATTTCTGAAGATCTTCAGGCACAACCAAAGGACCAACAAAATAGGGCACACGGAAAGCCAATAACCCTTCAATTTTATTAATCTGCTTTCCGTCTTTTTCAAAAGCATCAAGCAAGAAAGGATAATACTTTCCCTGTTTCTTGATAATTTGTTTCAGCTCATTTTGGTGCAGCTGATGCGGAATAACTCCATTATCTGAATCTCGTTGAATCGGAAAAAGTTTATCTTCTTCAATATCATGAATCAGTCTGTTTTTATCCGTTTCCGAAAGATCAGACGTTTCAATCATCTTTTTGAAAAAGACATTGGCTTTCTTTCGCATATTCTCATACGCGCTTTCGCCACGTACACTTTTACGTTGGCCACTATCTATTTTCCAGCCAACTAGAATGCCATAGTTCTCGTTTATGTCTTTCTCATTCTCTTTCGTACGCAATTGCAATTTAATTAGATTCCAATTGGCGCGATGAGCATCATAACTTGCGCATTTTGAATCGGAAACACTCGTAGACCTTCCTAACAACTGTTTCAGAGCGATTGCGTTGTACTGCCCCTGCATGCGATCCAAGAATTCGCGTTCCTCATCATCAAGAAGTCCCGAATCTACAATCTGAACACACTTTTCTTCATAGTCAGACTTATTGAAATAGATACCAAGTATCTTCTTATTTTCAGAAGAAAACTCTTTGCTGACGAATATTTTCGCGAGATCAAGTTTATTACCTTCAAGTCCAGCAAAAATAGCCTTGACAATAGCTCTTTGTTCACGAGACAAATCGTTTACAGCACTAAGCGCTTCAAGCGCATTATCGACTCGCATGGAGCGCGAGCCGCGCGTTGCGCACAAAGCATCAGCTAACTGGCCATTGGCAGGCGCAACCAACTTGTTCTCATCATCTTGCTCAATATCGCTGTTTTGCTCACCTTCCGACATTTCATAACGGGTGATTCTTCCAAGAAGTTTCAGCAGCTCATCTTCTTTGAACGCATTCGACGATTCCAAGGTTCCCTCAACCAGAAAATTACCGCGATATTTCACCATATGATGAATGGCAAGATAGATTTCTCTAATATCATGCTGAGAGTCATCTTCCATTAATGCTTTGCGCAGGTGATAAATAGTTGGGTATTTCTCATAAAAACGTTTGTCCTGTTCGTTTGAATCAAACAGAACACTACCGTACCAACAATCCGCATTGTTTTCATCATCAGGATGGACCCAAGAATACTTCCTACGAGCCAAAAATGAAGGATCAATTTCAGACAACGCCTGGTCAAACAAAGCATCAAGAAGACGGAGGCGCCAACGCCTGCGCGAGTACCTTCTGCGTGTGGTACGTGCCATTCGGCGAGATTCAGCCGTATCAGCCGGATCGAAAAGTCGCACGCCAATGAGTTCATGCCCCTTTGCACGTACAAGCCGATAATTCGGGGTGAAGGCCGACCAGCCAACGGATGCGTTTCCGATATCCAACGAAATTGCATAATCATCGACATAATTCTTGCGGCTCATAAGACCTCCATCGGTATCAGAAATGCTTAGGTACAGCCTATACCACCATTCCCCTCAAGCTATGCGCAACACACTCTATTACAGACCACTCCAGCGTCTGGATTCTCCCACCGACCGGAAAAATCCTCTCGTTCAAAGCCTTCTCAGCGGGCAAATCCTTCCAGTCACTGGAACATTCTTCCCGCAAACATGCCTCCAAAAGTCCCGATTCTTCCAGCCACTGGAGGAATCGTCCCGATCAAAACCCGCTCAGCGACCCAAAACATCCAGTCAATGGAGGAATCACCCTGCTTACAGACCCCTTTGCGTCCTGATTCTTCCAGCGACTGGAGGAATCAGGACGCAAAAGGCTATTGATTTGACGGTTCGAATGGGCTTTCATGGCACCCGTATGCGTTCGTGTGGCGTTCATCGGAGGGGGTCAGGGGGAACCTTCGCGCTGGGCCGGACCGGTATTCGCTGCGATGCGCTTGCGATACGGAGGCTGTGATTGTTGCGAACCAAAACGAAAAAAAATGCGCGGAGAACATGAAGGGATTCGAATCGGCCCACTGACGGGACACATGGGACGCGGTCGGACTTCGATGACGAACGCACGGCGGGCGAAGGCTCGAAGGCGTTTTCGGAATCGTTGGTTCCGATATGTGACACGCGCGGCGGGTCGGGGCCGAAGGTGTCGACACGGAGGGAACCTGGAGGGAACCGACAATCGGAAGGAACCAAAGCAAAACCCCGGAAACCGAATGTTTTCAACGGTTTCCGGGGTTCCAATCCGGGCGGAGGATACGAGATTCGAACTCGTGAGGCTGTTACACCAACACGCTTTCCAAGCGTGCGCCATAGACCACTAGGCGAATCCTCCATGC
>OBYE01000288.1_pt1 | contig 9372 bp, 10 predicted proteins | sample 1476731 | NCBI WGS metagenome assembly OBYE01 (sample SAMEA2580194, study PRJEB22360) | human gut metagenome | biome: human gut; feature: human-associated habitat; material: faeces | place: Denmark | collected 2008/2010 | reverse complement strand
ATTTACGAAGACCAAGGCGTTCGATAAGAGAACGATAACGTTCAATATCTTTACGACGAAGGTAGTCAAGCATGTTACGGCGTTGACCAACCAATTTCAACAAACCACGACGGGAATGATGGTCTTTTTTGTGCTCTTTCAAGTGCTCAGTTAAGTATTGAATGCGACTTGTTAAAATCGCAACTTGTACTTCTGGAGAACCAGTGTCACCTTCATGAGTAGCGTATTCTTTAATTACTGCTAATTTAGCTTCTGTAGTTAACATTAATGTTACCTCCTAAAAAATTATAATCCCGATAAGCTTAAGTAACCGTTGGAGAATCGAATACTTCGCTTACGATATGTCTTACGACCTAATTTAGTATACAGTATCTGCCCTATCTTGTAAAGCAAAAATACAGTAATTGAACAAAAGATAGATTAGAACTTCCTTCTATTATTTAGCACCTAGCACCATACGGTCGCTCAGTGCATTTTCACCAGCTACCTCGAACTTTTGAAGTAAGTCAGTAACTGTTAATTGTTTCTTTTCTTCCCCTTTTACATCATAGATGATTCGACCAGCGTCCATCATGATGAGGCGATTACCAAATCGCAATGCATCACGCATATTATGGGTAATCATAAGAGTTGTTAGATTATGTTCTGCAACGAGTTTATCTGTTAATTGCAATACATTTTCTGCAGTCTTAGGGTCAAGTGCCGCCGTATGCTCATCCAACAATAAGAGTTCTGGACGAAGCATGGTAGCCATTAACAATGTAATAGATTGACGTTGACCACCAGATAGTAGGCCCATACGAGCAGATAAACGTTCTTCAAGTCCTAAACCTAATAATGCAAGGCGTTCCTTAAAGAATGCTTGTTCGCTATCTTTGAAAGCCCATTTAAGACCTAAGCTTTTACCACGGCGCATAGCAAGAATCAAGTTTTCTTCAATTTGCATATTACCAGCAGTACCTACCATAGGATCTTGGAATACACGGCCAATGTATTTAGCACGTTTGTATTCTGGCATTTTTGTTACATCAATATCATTAATTGTAATGGAGCCTTCATCTACTGGGAATACACCGGCGATGGAGTTTAATAAAGTACTTTTACCAGCACCATTACCACCAATTACAGTACAAAAATCACCCTCTTCTAGACGAAGGTTGATGCCTTGTAATGCAGTCTTTTCATTAATTGTGCCCTTAAAGAAGGTTTTTACCATATTTTTCACTTCTAACATAGTGTCCTCCTTAACGAGCCAACCATTTTGCTTTCAATGTAGGTAAGGAAAGCGCGATGGCAACAAGAATTGCAGTGAATAATTTCAAATCATTTGGTGGCATACCCATGTAGAGAACGGCAGCAATAACGATACGATATACTATAGAACCAAGTACTACGGCGATAAGGCTACGTACGAAGGATTTCGTACCAAATACTACTTCACCGATGATTACAGAGGCCAAACCAATAACGATGGTACCAATCCCCATGCCTACATCAGCAAAGCCTTGGAATTGACCGATAAGAGCCCCAGACATACCAACAAAGCCATTGGAAATCAAAAGGCCAAGAACGATCATATTATCAGTATTTACGCCTTGAGCTCGAATCATTTGAGGATTAACACCTGTAGCACGTAAGGCTGTACCAATTTCGGTACCGAAGAACCAAAATAAGAGCAAGCATACTACTACAGCAACGATAATACCTACGATAGCTGCAGACCACATATTCGGCGTATGGAAAAATCCACCAAGAATCGTATAAATTGTATCCATTCGAAGCAAAGATACATTAGCTTTGCCCATGATGTGAAGGTTTACAGAGTACAGTGCAATCATTGTCAAAATACCGGCCAATAATGCAGGAATTTTTAATTTTGTATGAATCCAACCTGTTACAGCACCGGCTATCATACCACCCACACCGGCAAGTAAAATGGAAAGGATTGGATTCATACCACTTGTAATTAAAATAGCAGAAATGGCTGCCCCCCTTGGGAACGTGCCTTCCACGGTTAAGTCAGCCACATCTAATACACGGAAGGTTATGAATACACCAACCGCTAACAAAGACCATAAAAGGCCTGTGGTTATGGTGCCTACCACTAAATCTAACATCAAATTCTCCTCTATTGTTTCATATCTTTACGAAGAGCTTCAGGAATCGTAATGCCTAATTTTTTAGCACGTTCTTCGTTAACAGTTAACTTAATCTCTTTTTGTGTCTCAATAGCTAAGTCTGCAATTTTTGCTTCTCCTGCAAGAACTTTAGCAGCCATTAAACCTGTTTGATAACCCAATTGATAGTAATCAACAGAATATGTTGCTACACCACCAGTCATTGTCATACCTTCATCAGCAGCAAATACTGGGATTTTAGCAGCATCTGTGATTTGTGCTAAGTTAGCCATAGCGGATGCCAATACATTATCTGTTGGTGTATAAATAGCTTGTACATCTTGGTTTACAAGATTTGTAGCCGCTTGTTGAATATCATTTACATTGGAAACAGTTGCCTCTACAACAGTAATACCTTTTGTAGCAGCATAGGCTTTCATTTTTTCAACTTGTAATTGGGAGTTGATTTCAGAGGATGTATAAATGGCACCAATGCGCTTTACATTCGGTACTAATGCTATGATAAGATCAACCTCTTTTTCAACAGGTGTCATATCGGATGTACCAGATACATTACCACCAGGGTGTTCGTTAGATTGAACGAGTTTAGCTGTCACGTAGTCTGTAATAGCTGTACCCATGATTGGCATGTCATGAGAAGCATTTGCCATCGTCTGAGCAGCAGGCGTTGCAATAGCTAATACTAAATCTTTTTTATCAGATACGAAACGTTGTGCAATACTATTTAGATTGGATTGATCGGCCTGTGCATTTTGTTGGTCAATTCTAATGTTTTGACCATCCTTATATCCTTTAGCTGCCAAACCATCTACGAAGCCTTTATTAGCAGCATCAAGAGATGGATGTTCTACTAATTGAATAACACCAATTTTCTTTTGGTCATTAGTTGCGGTATTGGAACCACAACCTGCTACCATTGCCATAACAGCAATGGCACTAAGTGCCACTGCAATACTTTTTTTCCAGTTCATGTATAACTCCTTACCAGATATGTATTAAATCATAGTCGCCTTGTTCATCAAATCCTCTGGTAAGGTGATGCCCAATTTTTCTAATTTATCTTTTCCCACAACTAATTTAAATTCTTTCTGCATTTCGATAGGCATATCTTCAACTTTAGCTTCACCAGTTAGAATTTTAGCTGCCATTAAGCCGGTTTGGTAACCGAGTTTGTAGTAATCTACAGACAAGGACATAACTGCCCCACCTTTTACGTGGTTATCTTCACCGCCAAACACAGGAATTTTTGCTGGATCGGTAATAGCTACAAGATTGCTCATCGCTGAAGCTACCACATTATCTGTTGGCACATAAACTGCATCCACACGTTGAGATACAAGATTTTGTGCCGCTTGTTGAATATCGTTTACATTAGAAACTGTAACTTCTTCAACTTTAATGCCTTTTGTAGCTGCATAAGCTTTCATCTTCTCCACTTGAATTTGAGAGTTTACCTCGCTAGAGCTATAAATAGTACCAATTGTTTTAGTATTTGGCATTACTTGTAAAATTAGATCTACTTGTTGCTCTACTGGGTTCATGTCAGACGTACCAGACACATTACCGCCAGGTTTTTGATTGGATTTGACAAGTTTAGCTGCCTCGTAATCAGTAATAGCTGTACCTAAGATTGGAATATCATGAGTTGCATTCGCCATGGATTGAGCCGCTGGCGTAGCAATTGCTAAAATCAAGTTTTTCCGATCGGATACGAAACGCTGTGCAATGCTATTCAAATTAGATTGATCTGCTTGCGCATTTTGTTGATCAAAAGTAATCTTTTCTGCCAAACCTTTTTCTTTTAGCGCATCAACAAAACCTTTATTTGCCGCATCTAATGCAGGATGCTCTACCAGCTGTACAACACCAACTTTGTATTCACCATTCGATGTAGTTCCATTTGAGCCACAGCCTGTAAACGCCAACAATGCTGTCGCTGTAAGCGCCAAAGCAATACCTTTTTTCAAGTTCATGGGGATTTCCTTCCTATCTGCAAAGATTATAATACTTTTATTATAAACAAATTTATCTACTACATCAATGTAGCAGATTAAAGTATTTTACATTTGTCCATTTATAGAACACATTAAGATATGAAATCCTCTTACTTTTCAAGAGACGCTAACATGTCTTCTGTTAAATCATTAGCTGCTAAAATATAGCCCTTAAGAGTCCCTTTATCGAGAGCTACTTTCATAACAGGCACTTCAAATGGGTCCAAGATGACGCACATTAGAATTTCACCCGTTACATAGTAACCAACCACTGCTTCCCCTTCTTTAGGATCTAAGGTTTCACGTTTTACAGTAACACAGTATGGTCTCATAACCTGTGCTGCTGCTTCTGCTACCTCTTCACGATTAGCAAAATATTCTTCAACCTTCGTTTCAGGAATGTCAAAGATATCTACCTTTACAGTCTTGACCTCTGTAGCCTCTCCTTTGGCAGACTCTATAGCTGCGCCTAATTCTGTTTGCTTCATATATACCTCACATAGAATGGACTTTCACCATTGGTGAAAGCCCCCATTATCTTAGATTGATTCATCAGCTGCATTTAAGAACGCCACATAACATTGTTTAGCCTCGTAAATATCAGCCTTAGATGTAACCTCCCAAGGAGCATGCATACTAAGTACGGCTACACCACAGTCGATGACATTCATACCATAAAGAGCCATGATGTACGCGATGGTGCCACCACCACCCAAATCAACCTTACCAAGTTCAGCAGTTTGATAAGTTACATTGTTAGATTCCATGACACGACGAATAAAGCCCATATACTCAGCATTCGCATCGTTAGAACCAGCTTTACCACGAGAGCCTGTAAATTTATTAAATACTACACCCATACCAAGGTAAGAAGCATTTTTCTTTTCATACGCCGATGCATAAAGCGGATCATAGCCTGCACTTACATCGGAGGACAACATACGAGATTTCTCCAATGTACGACGTACACTTACAGAATTAGGTTTGCCCATAAGTGTTAAAATTTCAGCCACTGCATTTTCAAAGAAGCGTGATTGCATACCTGTAGCACCTACAGAACCAATTTCCTCTTTATCTACAAGTAAGCAACAAGTAGTACGCTTTACAGAATCCACTTCAAGCATTGCTACCAAGGATGTGTAGGCACACACGCGGTCATCTTGACCATACGCCATTATCATGGAACGATCAAAGCCCATATCACGTGCTTTACCAGCTGGTACAATTTCTAATTCTGCAGACAGTAAGTCGCGTTCTATAAACCCATACTCTTTTTCAAGCAGGCTATTAATAAATTTAGTAACCCCTTCTTTTTCTTCGTCTTTAACTGGACGACTACCGATTAGTAAATCAAGAGCTTCCCCTTCAATTACCTTAGCTGCATTCTTTTGCATTTGTTCTTGACCCAAATGAGGTAACAAGTCAGTAATGCAGAATACAGGATCGTTTTCCTTATCACCAATATTAATGTTGATACGTGTACCATCTGTTTTTACCACAACGCCATGAATGGCAAGAGGCATAGCTACCCAATGATATTTTTTAATACCTCCATAGTAATGAGTATCCCAAAATACTAAATTACTATCCTCATATTGTGGATTTTGCTTTACATCGATGCGTGGAGAATCAATATGAGCACCTAAAATATTCATACCCAATTCAATATCATCAGTACCAATATTAAATAAAGCAATAGATTTATCCATATGTGTGTAATAAATCTTATCACCAGCTTTGATTGACGTTGCTTTTAATAATATCATTTAGATTTACGTAGCCCTTTGCTTCTGCAAATTCTACAGCTTGCACAACGCATTCACGTTCTGTTTTACCATTATCTAAAAATTGACGATATGTATCACTCAAAGCATATACTTTTTTCATAGTGGCATCATCATAATTATGCCATGCATATTTACGTTCCATAATCTATCCTTTCTAAAAGTTCATATTCAAATATATACTACAAATCAGAAAATGAACTTGAATTTACATAACTATTTTTGGTGGATTTTTTCATGTTCCGCCTTACGATACTCTAAATATTTTCGCTCTTTTTCGCGATTGATTTCAGACTTCTGAGTGTATAGAGAACGAATTTCGTCCGTACAATGAGTTAATATCTTAGTAACGTAGAATTTACTACTGCCGGACTTAATCGTATACTTTCCAACTTTAAGTTGCACCGCAAAATCGCCATGTTTAAGACATACTCCGATGGCTAGGTGCTTATCCCCTTGTAATCGTTCAGGTCTTGTCATTTCTAAACGAGTTTGACAGTATGGACAGAAGGACATACGTACTCTTCTATCATGAACGATACGTTTTTTTTCAGAGAAATTTTCATACATAAAAAAGGTAAGAATTGGAGGATATAGAAAAGGATTACTACTTTCCTTGCGAATTAGATCATAATGCAAAATTCCTTGTGCGATATCTAAAGTCTGACAAATGTGAGCTGTAAAAACAGCATCATGCAAGGCATTGTGAGCAGATAAGTGCTCCGTCGATATATTGAGATCCTCCATAGCATGTGCCACAGAATACTGCTGATTTGTTCCATATCGTTGATAAGAATAAATCATTTGCGCGTCAACCCATTGATCATAAGATAATGCTTTCATCTTATGGAGCATAAGGTTCTCTCGTAGGATGAGAATATCGTCTGATCCCCAAGAAAGCAGCATATATTCATCACCACACCATTTTTGAAAGTACTGCATAGCCGTCTTGAATGGCACACCATGATTGAGCTCATGGGTGGTTATCCCTGTCAACTCACGCACATGTTTATGCATCCGTGGCAGATATTGAGGTTTGATGAACATCGTAAAATGATCTATAATGTCCATCTTTTCATTCAGTTTTACCGCTCCGATTTGAATGATTTCCCCTGTCAATGGCATTTTTGTGCGCTTCATAAAGCTAATGTCATTGCTATAGGGTTGATTCCATTCTAAATCAAATACAATATAGTTCATATGTTTATTTCGATTCTAAAAGCAATGTTTCCGCTGCTTTAATAACCTGTTCTTCAGAAATTACAGATAAACCTTTATAATTTCCTTCTTTAATAATTTTTTTCATGCTTTTACCAATCTCATAAGAATCCATCGTTTCTAAAACGATAGCATGAGCTTGATAAGGTCCATAAAAGAATGGATTTGATGGACCATACATTGCCACAATTGGCACACCTTGACTGATTCCTACATGCATTGGTCCAGAGTCATTAGTAATTAACAGATTACAACGGCTCATAGCCGCTGCCAAAGGGCCTAACTGGAATTTTCCGGTAGCCACAATAGGCTTTGTTTCCATTTGTTCTACTACGGGCTGCACCATTTCAAGGTCCATAGGTCCGCCAAAGAAAACTGTCTTATAACCTAAATGACCAAAGTAATCTGCTACATGAGCAAATCGTTCAGCTGGCCAACGTTTCTCAGGAACGGCGCTACCGATATTAAAACCAATGAGTATATCAGTATCAGTTAATCCATGTGTAGCGTAAAACTCTTGAGCCTGACGACGCCATTCTTCACAGGTTTCAATATGTAAACCAGAGTTAGAAGTATCTGTTACACCTAATTGCTCTAGAACATTAATGTACATGTCCGCAGCATGACGAGTTTTACGATCTAACCACGTATACTTTGTCATGAATGGTCTAAATAGAAAATGGCTCATACCAGTTGTGATAGGTGCATGAATTTTCCATGCTAAATATGAAGTACGCTCATTAGGATGTAAATTAATGACAATGTCAGGTTTTCCCTTAGCATTGATTTCACGAGCAACTTCATTAAGACCTGAAATGCTATTATGGCGACCTTTTTTATCTACAACAATAAGTTCATCAATATTTGGATTATATTGCATCACTTGTTGCAGTTTTTCATCTATTACATACGTAATATGACTATGAGGAGCCGCTTTGCGAAGCACTTCTAAAAATGGAGTCGTTAATATAACATCTCCTAAATGCATTAAAAAGGTTACCACAATGCGCTTATAATCTAGTTCCATTATAGTTCCTTTCCAAGTACTTGTTCATACACTGACCATACTGCGTCTACAGGAATTTGTGCCATACAGTCTGGATCATCTACTAGTGGTTGCTCAGGAGTAGCCTTAGATGTAGGTGAAATAATGAGATGTACATGACTGCCACCATAAGGACCTGTACGCTTAGGAGATGTTGTGCCAAACATGGCAATCAAAGGACGCTTCAAGGCATTTGCAATATGCAATGGTCCCGTATCGGCACTAATAAAAATTTGACAATGACGAATTAACTCAATGAGTTCAGGCATTGTTGTAGATCCCACTAAATTAATGAGATTATCATTCTTTACGTAGTTCTCAATAAAAGTACCCTTCTCTGCGTCATCAGGGGCACCGGCGATAACGACCTTTTTACCAGATTCACATAGACGAATACAAAGTTCTCCAAAATTTAGAAGTGGCCACTCCTTAACAATCCATCGTGCCCCTGGTACAACTACAATATATTCATCATCTACACCATGGCATTTCAACTTTTGTTTTATGGATTTCTCCGCCTCAACGTAAGCTGGCATAGGAAATTCAATCTCCTCTACCTCGCCACCAAGTGCACGTACAGTATCAAGATACCGTTCGATAACATGGTCGTATTTATGCTCACCTACTAAGGCTTTATTAACTAGATTACTTCCTTCACGAAGCTCCCAGTAGCCATACTTTTCAGGGGCACCAGATAATAAAGAAACAATAGCACTTTTTGCGATGCATTGAAGGTCTAAGGTCATATCAAAATGACGACTATGTAGCTCCTTGCGCAATTGATATAAATACGTAGGCTTCTTTAGTTGCTTTTTGTCAATGATAATCACGTCATCAACCCATGGTGTACCAGGTAAGAGGCTAGCGAATTGCTCATGAATAGCCCATGTAATACGCGCATTAGGCCAATTCTTGCGCACAGCGTACAAGGTAGGCAATGCGTGAATTACATCACCTAAGGAACTCATCTTGATGATGAGTATATTCTTGTAATCTTTCATAAAGCCTCCCCAAATACAACACAACAAACCCAAATACATTCTTCCGAAATAAACTAAATGGAATAAATGATTAAATTATTGTTTTAATGAAATCCAATAGATTAGAGCCTTTAAATAGGTACCCCTTAATGCCAGCAGCCTCAGCTGCATCAACATCACGCTGACTATCACCGATAAGAAAACTATTTGATA
>OBYE01000279.1_pt1 | contig 9643 bp, 9 predicted proteins | sample 1476731 | NCBI WGS metagenome assembly OBYE01 (sample SAMEA2580194, study PRJEB22360) | human gut metagenome | biome: human gut; feature: human-associated habitat; material: faeces | place: Denmark | collected 2008/2010 | reverse complement strand
TAAGCTGAGCGACTACCGCTTCCTTTTCGGGCCTCTTCATGGCGTTCCTTCCTAGATCGGCCATTGATCCTGCGAAGTCCCGCGCGCCCTGCCAGGGCAATAAAAAAGCCCTGCGCACAGGCAGAGCAACATACAACCGTTTCCGGCGAGCCGTATTACGGGCACATATTTCTCAACCTGCGCTGGCTTGGCGAACCAAACTTCGTGAGTGCTTGCACACTCCAACCAACGGTCTATGGTTTACAAGTCATATAGAATACGGCCGCGAGCGGACACCTTCAACCCGGGCGTGTCGCGACCGTCCGCCCAGCACGAGCGCCACTCCGGTAATGCCCGCCGACAGCATGGCTATGACGGCCACGACGGCATCGGAGCCGCGCAGGGCATCCCCGTTGCCATCGGACGAATCGCCGGCGTTCCCGGCGGCGGTACCCTGCGAGGTAAGGCCGAATTCCACGCCGGCTCTTTTCGTGGTGCCGTTCTCCGTCTCGTTTGCGATGACCCGCTCCCTTCCGGTGGAGCCGATGATCTGCGCCGACCGGTGCATGACGCCTGCGATCTGCTCGGCGAGGAACCGGTACCCGTCGTCGTTGAAGTGAACGCCGTCGGCGTCATACAGCTGCCGCCGGTTCGCGGTCGCCGCGTACAGATCGATGGTGTTCCAACGCTCGTCACGGATCAGCGACTCCTGTACGGGATGTAACCTGTTCACGGAGTTGACGGAGACATATTTGGTACCGGGGGCGACCCGGTATGAGTGCGGTGAACTCGCGAAATACACGACCGGTCGGCTGGCGAGATCCCGGTACACCCTCACCAGCTCCTTCGCCTCGGTCCTGTACAGTGTCTCGTTCCAGTAGGCGTCCTTGGAATCGTTGGTGCCGAGCATGATGATGACGATATCGGGGGCGAACTCCTTGCTCTGCCGGAATTCGGCCGAATCCCAATATGACCAGCCCGTGCCCCGCAGCAGCGTGTCACCAGCGGCGCCGAAATTGCGCACGTCATAGCCACTGCCGAGGATGCGGCCGAGCCATGCCGGATATGCGGTGTCGCCTTTCTTGCCGCCACTGGATTTGGAGCCGTCCGTAAGGCTGTCGCCCACGCATGCGACCTTGATGGGCGCGGCTGCGTGCGCTTCTCCCTCGCACGGCACCATAACCGCCAATAAGGTCAACGTCAGCACGGCGAGCGCCGCGGCGAGCAGACGGAACGGCGAATTGCGATGAATCACACGGTTCCTCATGTCGCAGACCTCGCTATCCCTTCACGGCGCCAAGCATTATCAACGCCACGCTGCCAATACCATAAGTTTCTCACGGCAATCGTGGCCATAAGTGAGGATTTGCCAGCGAAGACCTATGCGGCTCGCGTCGGTCCGGAATGTTGACTAAACAGGCGGCATTCCATCGCGACACGCCCGGAGTGCTCAGCAAGATCGGCATGCCGAATTTCATGAAACGCCGCCATGGAGCCGATTCCCGCAAACGCACACGACGATTGTGCTACGCACTCCGGGCGTGTCGTGGTCGGAGGCTGCAAATAATCGGCCCGCCGGACGAAAATTCTCCGTCCGACGGGCCGACCGCCCCATGTCGTCTCAGCGCTTGGCCAGTGCGAGCGCCGCACCGGCCATGAGCGTCAGGGCCGCGGCGGCGATCGGAACGATGCCGGCACCGGTGGCGCTCAGCCCGCCCTTCTTGCCGGTATCGGGCTTGGTCTCGTCGCCCTTGCCCGGCTTGCCACCATCACCCGGCTTGTCACCGTCACCCGGTCCGGGCTTGTCACCGTCATCCTTGGCCTTCAGCCCGTCGACGGCCGCATTCAGACTTGCGACCTGCGTCGCATCAGGATCGGCAGCGACCTTCTCGGCTGCGGCAAGCGCATCACGCACCGCCCGGACGGACTCATCCGTATACCCACCCAGATCCTTGGCCTTGACCTGCGCGATCACGGCGGCGGCAGGTCTCCATGGAAGGTCACGCCCGCGCAACCACGTGGATATTCTTCGGTTCATTTATGGACATCGCTTTCTTTCACCTCTGAAAATCGGCCACCCTATTGTGGCCCAGCCTTTATCTTTGCCAGCTGTTTCTGATTGTCCAGTATGCCAATCGCAACCTCGTGCCCGTTGAACGGCTCCTGCTGCCATGAGCTGTAGGAGCATGTCACCGTGGCGTCCTTAGGCTGTCGAGCAGCTGGCCGCTGATGTAGATCTCGCAGGCCACGATCTGATCGTCGTCTGCGGACGGATCGCCGCCCACCGTCAACACCATCGTCGCGACGGGTGGTATAGGGCAGTCCGTTCTGTCCCTTACGTCCATCGTATTGCCGAGAGAGCAAACACACAAGACGGCACGATACGAATCCGGCCCCCGATGGAAAACCAACGGGGGCCGGGATTCAAGGCAGGGCAGATGCCATTACAGCACTGCCAGCAGGATGAAGTTGAGGATGAAGAGCAGCGAGACAATCCAGATGATCGGGTGAACGCTCTTGGCTTCCTTCTTGCAGGTCTTGACGATGCAGTAGGTGATGAAGCCGGCGGCGATGCCGTAGCTGATCGAGTACGCGAGCGCCATGAACACGGCGGCGAAGAACGCCGGAATCGCCTCGGAGATGTCGCTCCACTCGATCTCCTTGAGGCTGGAGGCCATCATGCAGCCGACGATGACCAGCACGCCGGCCGTCGCTGCGGACGGCACCGCGGAGATCACCGGGGACAGGAAGATCGACAGCGCAAAGCAGATGGACACGACCACGGAGGTCAGGCCGGTGCGGCCGCCCGCCGCGATGCCCGCGGAAGACTCGACGTAGGTGGTGGTGTTCGAGGTGCCGCAGATCGCGCCGATGGAGGTGGCGATCGAGTCGGCGAACAGGGCGCGATCCAGCTTGGAGGAGAAGCCCTTGCCGTCCTCCATGTGCTTCATGTCGTCATCGGAGAAGATGCCGGTGCGGCGGCCGGTGCCGATGAACGTGCCGAGCGTGTCGAACGTGTCGGACATCGAGAACGCGAAGATCGTGACCAGCACGAGCGGCAGTTTGGATACGTCGGAGAACAGCGCCGGGAAGCCATCGGCGCTGAAGATCACGCCGAAGGTCTGCGGCAGCTGGGCGAACGTGTCGGAGATGGACACGGAGTTGGACATGCTGGTCAGGCCCATCGGGATGCCGATGATCGCGGTGATGACGATGGTCAGCAGCATGCCGCCCTTGAGCTTGAGCACGGTGAACACGATGGCGAACAGCAGGCCGATCAGGAACAGCCACAGGGTCGGGGTGTTCAGCGTGGCCAGACCAGGCGTGGCGCCGGTGGCCAGGCCCTTGCCGGCGGCCTTGGTGTCCTTCGGGGTGAAGGTGACGAGGTTGACGTTGAGCATGCCAACGTAGGCGACGAAGATGCCGATGCCGCCGCCGATGGCGTTCTGCAGCATGGGCGGGATCGCCTCGATGATCATCTTGCGGATCTTGGTGACGGTGATGATGATGTTGATGAGGCCGCACAGGAACACCATGCACAGCGTCTCCTGCCACGTGAACTTCAGACCGAAGCACACCGTGTAGGTGAAGAACGCGTTGAGGCCCATGCCGGCCGCCTGCGCGTACGGCACATTGGCGAACAGGCCCATGACGAGCGTGCCGATGATGGCCGCGATGATCGTTGCCAGGAACACGCCGCCCCACGGCATGCCGGTCTGGTGCAGGATCTGCGGATTGACGACGATGATATAGCTCATCGCGAAGAACGTGGTGAGGCCGGCCACGATCTCCGTGGACACGGTCGTGCCGTTCTCCTTCAAATGGAAGAACTTCTCCATACTTTCTCTGCTTCCTTGAATGTGCGAGGCCATCCGGCCTCGGCGAGACAAACTGCTATTCGCCCGGTTTCCCGAACACGCCCACCATAACATCTTCATAAGTCATGGATGTTATGGTGCCGGACGGCCTGTGGATATATGTGGATAACCCGTTCTCCATCCACATATCCACAGAAATCTCGCCGTCGGTGGCGCGCGGGCCCCCGACCCGCTAGCGTTGCGCCCATGAACGATTACGAACCGATACCGGGCGAGCCGACAGCCACCATGTTCCAGTCATTGGAACAGATTAGGCGGCAGACTCTGCAACGCTGCACCGCCACGGTAGGGCAGTCCGACCGCCAGCTGCTCTTCGGCATGACCACCGCTCTGGAACTGCAAGGCGTGCCGGTGCCCTCCCACTGCAATCTCGACACGGCCGCGCTGCATGTCACGGTGCGGACGCGCTCCGGCAGGCCTCATATTCGACCGTTGAAATCCGTCCCGGTCATTGTCCACATCTGGAGCCATTGCACTCCGCAATCACTCATCCACATATCGAATGGCGTGCACGCATTGCACGTGTTTCATGTGTGGGTGCAGCTGTCCTCATATCTTTCGACAGAGAATCTGGTTGTGCTCGGAGATTCCATTCTCGCGATGCTGGTGCGCAATGGCGCGCCGGACGCGGACAAATTGTATCTGGAGTTGCAGCGTTTCATAAAAGAGATGCCGCCGTTCCGAGGAAAAAGCATTTGCAGGCAAGCCATGACACTGGTACGCCCCAATGTATGGTCTCCCGCCGAAAGCTCGCTACGGCTGGGCGTTCAACGCCACGGAATACCGGATGGACGATGCAATGTCGTGGTTCCTGGAATCACCTTTCGCTCAGGAGCAGCCATTTCGCTGGACATCGCATGGGTCGAGTTCAAGGTCGGAGTGGAATATGACGGCGATCATCATCGAACGGATAAGGTCCAGTGGCGCCGAGACAACGAAAAAAGGGAACGGTTGCGGGCCCACGGCTGGATATTAATCATCGTGACCGCTCAAAATCTGATTGACGAGATGTCGATTGCGGAACTGGCCCTGCGTATAGCAAGACGACTCGCCGAGCGCGGAGCGACGATAGAATTCGAGGTCATCGCAATCAGCCTAGAGGAACTGGCGAGGAAGCACGGGTATCGGTATGACCGAAGACGATAGGCGTCGAATCATGCTATGACCGGGAACAACGCGAACGTTCTCGGGTGGAGCGGAGCGTGACAGTCAAGAATGTCGTTGTACAACATCTGCGAAATCGCACAACGCGGCTGTTGTACAAGGAAGCTACTACCCAAAAACGCGGAATAGAGCCATTCTGGTTTATTGATTCAGATACGACCGCAGGACAACGCCCGCAAAACAACAAAACGCGGCAGTTGTCCAGCATCGTCGTCGCTTCTTCTATTCCGGAGCTCCCCCTCACAAACGCGAAGACCCCGCGCGGAGGCGGGGTCTTGTGGCGATGGACGCGCGGGCGGATGCAACGCATGCGGTCCGCCAGCGCGCCGCCGATCAGCCGAAACGACCGGAGATGTAGCGCTCGGCTTCAGCGTTCTGGGGGTTGTTGAACATCGTGGTAGTGTCCGCGAAGTACTCCAGGTGGCCGGGCTCGCCGACGGCCTTCAGGTTGAAGAAGGCGGTGTAATCGGCGATACGGGCGGCCTGCTGCATGTTGTGGGTCACGATCACGATCGTGTAGTCGCCCTTGAGCTCGTTGATCAGGTCCTCGACGGCCAACGTCGAGATCGGGTCGAGCGCGGAGCACGGCTCATCCATCAGCAGCACCTGCGGGTGCACGGCCACGGCGCGGGCGATGCACAGACGCTGCTGCTGACCGCCGGACAGGCCGATGCCCGGGTTGTCGAGACGGTCCTTGACCTCTTCCCACAGGTTGGCGCCCTTGAGCGCCCACTCGACCAGGTCGTCGGCGTCGGACTTGGAGATGCGGCGGTTGTTCAGGCGCACGCCGGCGAGCACGTTCTCACGAATCGTCATCGTGGGGAACGGGTTCGGGCGCTGGAACACCATGCCGACATCGCGGCGCACGGCGACGGGGTCCACGTCCTTGGCATACAGGTTCTTGCCTTCGAGCTCGACCTCACCCTTGACGTGGGCGCCGGGGATGATCTCGTGCATGCGGTCGAGGGTGCGCAGCACCGTGGACTTGCCGCAGCCGGACGGCCCGATGAACGCGGTGACCTTGTTGGGTTCGATGTTGATGTTGACATCCTCCACGGCCAGAAAGTCGCCGTAGTAGATGTTCAGATGTTTGACGTCAATGCGTTGTCCCATATGAATTCCTTTATTGATGTATATACAGTGTACGGCGGCTTACCGTTCGGACTTCACGGCGAAGACGCGAGCCACGACACGGCCGATGAGGTTGAGGATCAGCACGATGATGATCAGCACCAGAGCGGCGGCCCAGGAGCGTTCCATCGGGATCGTGGTGACGCAGGAGGAGCCGGCGTTGGGCGGGCAGTTGGCACGCAGCTTGCTGTATTCCTGGTAGACGAACACGGGAAGCGTGGTCATCTCGCCGCTGAACAGGTTCACGTTGGTGAACGTCGCGTAGCCTGCGGTCATCAGCAGCGGCGCGGTCTCGCCGATCACTCGCGCGATGGCCAGGATGACGCCGGAGACGATGCCGGGCAGGGCGGTGCGCAGCACGATCTTGCAGATGGTGCGCTGCTTGGAAACGCCCAGCGCGTACGAGGCCTCACGCAGGTCGCCGGGCACGACCTTCAGCATCTCCTCACTGGTCTTGACGACGGTCGGGATCATCAGCAGCGAAAGCGCGACGGAGCCTTCGAAGCCACTGATGGTGCCGGGGCCGCCGATGAGCGAGAACATCGAGTAGGCGAACAGACCGGCGACGATGGACGGGATGCCGCTCATCACGTCGACCAGCAGGCCGATGGACTTGGCGAGCTTGTTGCCGCGGGCCGCGTACTCGATCAGGTAGACCGCGCACATCAGGCCGACCGGCACGGAGATGACCATGGCGCCCAGGGTGATCTCCAACGTACCGATGATGGCGTGCAGCACGCCGCCGTATCCACCGGAGGGCGTCTGGCTGCCGCCGACGACGCCGGACATGTTGTACGAAAGGAAGTTGAGGTTCAGTCGCTTGATGCCGTTGGCGATGGTCGTCCACAGCACGGAGATCAGCGGGATGCACGCGATGATGAAGGCGAGGCAGATCAGGCCCTTCATGAAGACGTCCTTGCGCTTGCGGGACGCGGCGAAGGAACGGCTGGTCTTGAACCGGTCGAAGTCGATGTCGGGCAGTTGCTTGTCGTTGCGTGCGGCGGGCGTCTTCTTCACGGCGTTCGCGTCGACGCTGATGGTGCTCTTTACAGTTGCTTCACTCATCATGCGCTCGCTTTCTCGGTGATCTTACGGGCAACGAAGTTCACGAGGAACGTGATAACGAACAGCACGAGGCCGGTGCCGATCAGCACGGGCACGCCGATGTTCGGGTCGGCTTCCGGGTATTGCGCCGCGATGTTCGCCGCGATGGTCTGGTTCTGGGATGCCCGCAGCAGCTTGATCGAGTACGTCAGGCCGGGGGAAAGAATCATGAGGACGGCCATGGTCTCGCCGAGTGCGCGGCCCAGGCCGAGCATGGATGCGGAGACGATGCCGGACTTGCCGAACGGCAGCACGGCCAGCTTGATCATCTCCCACTTGGTGGCGCCCAGGCCGATGGCCGCCTCCTCCTGCAGACGCGGGGTCTGCATGAAGATGTCGCGCGACACCGAGGTGATGATCGGCAGGATCATGACGGCCAGCACGACGGCGACCGTGGCGACGGTTCGCGAGGGGCTGTCGGCGACCGACGGGTCATTGAGCGATCCATCGAAGATGTAGGTCCACCTCAGGTACTTCGCGAACCAGTTCCACACCGGCTGGATGGCCGGCACCAGGATCAGGCCGCCCCACAGGCCGTAGATGACGGACGGGATGGCGGCGAGCAGGTCGACCACGTAGCTCAGCGCGGTCGCCAGCTTCTTGGGTGCGTAATGCGAGATGAACAGGGCGATGCCGATCGAGATGAAAAACGCGATGATCAGCGACAGCGCGGAGACAAGCACTGTGCCGAACACCAGCGGGCCCACGTACTGCCAGAAGTTGTGCGCGCGGTTGCCGGTGAATGATTCGATGGTGGCGGTGTTCGCGGCCTGATCGCCTCCGATCAGCGGCCACGCCTGAAACAGCAGGAACAGGAACACCGCCGCAAGCGCGACGAGAATGAGAATGCCGGCAGCATAGGCGATCGTCTTGAACACGACATCGCCGGTCTTGCCTGTACTGGCCGGACTGTCTGCCGCTTTGTCTTGCGAACTCACAGGTTCTCCTTCGTATGCATTTTCAATGGTGGCTTCACGGCCGTGTACAACCGACAGAAGCCGCAGACACCTTTCATTGTGTCAGGTGTTCTGCGGCATCCGCCATACGGCGTGTCAGCTCACGCTGATCACTTGGTCTTGATGGCCTCGATGGACTTGGTGACCTTCTCGACGATGTTGCTCGGCAGCGGGGCGGAGCCGGCAGCGGAGGAGGCGGTCTTCTGGCCTTCGTCGCTGGTCACGTAGGTGAACCAGCTCTTGACGAACTTGGCGGTGCTGGCGTCCTTGTAGGCGGGGCAAGCGATGTCGTAGGAGACCAGCACGATCGGGTAGGCTCCCTTGGCTTCAGTGGCGTGGTTGATCTTCACGACCACGCGGTTGTCGCCCTTGACGGACGTGTCGATCTCGGAATCCTCGATGACCTTGGAACCGGCGTCAGCGGAGATCTCGTTGTAGTTCTCGCCGACCTTGATGGCCGCGGTGCCCAGGTCGCCGACCTGGGAGAAGTCGGCGTAGCCGATGGTGCCGTCGGCCTGCTTGACGGCGGTGACGACGCCCGAGGTGCCCTTGGCGCTCTGCTGGCCGGGGATGTCAGGCCAGTTCTCGGAGAGCTCATGGGTCCAGGAGTCGGGGGCCTGGTCCTTGAAGTAGCTCACGAAGTTCTGCGTGGTGCCGGACTTGTCGGAGCGGTGCACGACGGTGATCTGGGTGTCGGGCAAGGCCAGGTCCTTGTTCTGGTTGGCGATGGCCGGATCGTTCCACTTGACGATCTTGCCGTCGAAGATCTTGGCGGCGGTGTCGGCATCGAGGTTGATGTGCTTGCCGGCGTCGGAAACGCCCTTCAAGTTGAAGATGATGGCGATCGGGGAGATGTAGACCGGCACGTCGAACGCGGTGGTGCCGTTGGCGCACGCCTTGTCGGAGGACTGGGTGACCTCGTCATCGGAGAGGGCCTTGTCGGAGCCGGCCCACGCGGTGGCGCCGCTCAGGAAGGTGGTGACGCCCGCGCCGGAACCGGTCGGGTTGTAGGTGACGTTCGCGCCGGAGTTCGCCGCCATGTAGGCGGAGATCCAGGCTTCCTCGGCCGCCTGCTGGGAGGTGGCACCAGCGCCGGAGAAGCTGCCGGTAATCTTCTCGGTCGAGGTGGAACCGGAGTTGTTGCCGGCGGACGAAATGTTGTCGCCACAGGCGGCGAGCGACGCCAGCATCACGATGCCGGAAACCGCCGCGATGGAACGAACGAAGAGATTCTTACGCATTGTTTCTTTCCTCTTATCAACTGTCATAGCGGCTCGTGTCATACGATTCAGAGCCGATTCCTTTTCATGACAGTTACTAGCCTATGGGCTGTTCGAGGGGTCGGAAGACAAAATCGGTAAACAGAAGATGAATAGTTGCCGACCTTGCCACGTAGTTGGAATGCGCGGTTTGCGGGATATGGTTCGGCCC
>OBYE01000273.1_pt1 | contig 9895 bp, 8 predicted proteins | sample 1476731 | NCBI WGS metagenome assembly OBYE01 (sample SAMEA2580194, study PRJEB22360) | human gut metagenome | biome: human gut; feature: human-associated habitat; material: faeces | place: Denmark | collected 2008/2010 | reverse complement strand
TCATGGATACAGCCGGTCACGCGGCTCGTGCTCATCCAGGCGCTGGCGAAGACCGGTCACGACGAGGCGGCCATCGACATGGCGACCCAGATCGGCGTCGACGAGGTAATCCCCTGGCAGGCCAATCGTTCCATCGCCAAGTGGAAGGCGGGCCGTACTGATCGCAAATGGCGGCAGGTCCTCGGCGCGGCGACCGAGCAGTCGCGCCGCGTGTGGTCGCCGGAACTGGCGCAGTGCGTCTCAAGCAAGCAGGTCGTCGCCATCTGCAGGCGCGCGTGCGTGCATGGCGATCTGGTGATCGTGCTGCACCAGGACTCCACCATGTCATGGTCGTCCGTGGAGGACGAGGTCTCGCGGCTCGCCGACCGTTGTCTCGCCGACGGGCGGCCGCGCAGCATCAATGTCGTCGTGGGGCCTGAGGGCGGCATCAGCGAGGAGGAGGTGTCCGATTTCGTCGGGGCCGGCGCCCAGAGCGTGGTGCTCGGCTCGAACATCCTGCGTGCATCGACGGCGGGCCCGGTGGCGCTGTCGCTGCTGTCGAGGGCGTTGGGGCGTTTCGCGTGAAGCCGAGAATATCCTTAATACGCAATAGCATGGAAGCAGATTTCCATCATGGCCAGCAAGGAGCGGCGAGCATATGAGCAAGTCCGAGGACTGCCTGTTCTGCAAGATCATCGACGGGCGCATTCCCAGCGAGAAGGTATATGAGGACGACACCACGTACGCGTTCAAGGATATCAATCCCAAGGCGAAGGTGCATGTGCTGATCGTGCCCAAGGACCACTACGCGAACGTCGCCGAGCTGGCCGCCGCCGATCCCGCGGAACTGGCCCATATCGTCGGGCTCGCCCAGGGCATCGCCGACAAGGAGTTCTCGGGCGCGTACCGTCTGGTGTTCAACACCGGCCTCGACGCCGGGCAGACCGTGTTCCACGTGCACGCGCATGTGCTCACCGGCGAGAAGCTCGACGAGTAGGGCGATTCGTGACAACGACGACCCGTACCATCACCATCCCGTCGCAGCTTGACCCGGTGGCCGTCTTCGGCCCGGTCGACGAGGTCATCCGGCAGGTCGAGCACGCGTTCCCTGACCTGACCATCATCGTACGCGGCGACAGGGTGGCCATCGTCTCCCATTCGAAGTCCACCGAATCGCAGGCCTCTCGCGCCGAAGACGTCATCCATACGATTATCCAGGCCGCGTACAGCGCCCCGATGGACGCCGACACCGTGCGCAGGCTGCTCGACCAGGACGTGCTGCCCAACAAGGTCCGCGCCGAACACCCCGGATACGGCAGGTCCGCCGAGCGGGGCCGTGCGTCGCTCGGTGCAGCGCGTTCAGGGGATGCGCGCAAGCCTCGCATACCCGGCGTCATCACTTTCGCGGCCGGGCAGCCCGTGCGTGCCAAGACGGCGGGGCAGATCGCCTACGTCAACGCCGTGGACGCCCACACCATCACCTTCGCGATCGGCCCGGCCGGCACGGGCAAGACCTACCTTGCCGTGGCCAAGGCGGTGCGCGCGTTCCAGGACAGGCGTATTCGCCGCATCATCCTGACGCGCCCGGCGGTCGAGGCGGGGGAGAGCCTCGGTTTCCTCCCCGGCACGCTCAACGACAAGGTCGACCCTTATCTGCGCCCGCTGTATGACGCGCTGTCCGACATGCTCGGCCCCGACCAGCTGCACCGCTATCTCGACGACGGCACCATCGAGGTCGCGCCGCTCGCGTACATGCGCGGACGCACGCTCAACGATGCCTACGTGATTCTCGACGAGGCGCAGAACACGACGGAACAGCAGATGAAGATGTTCCTCACCCGTCTCGGATTCAACACGACGATGATCATCACCGGAGACGTCACGCAGGTCGACCTCGCTGTGCCGCGATCCGGTCTGGCCACCATCGAGGGCATTCTGGGCGGCATCGACGACATAGCATTCGCCCATCTCGACGCCGGGGACGTGGTCCGCCATGAGCTGGTCGGGCGCATCGTCGAGGCATACGACCGTCATGACGCCACCCGTGTCAGGCGCAACCGAGGCAAGGAATCGCGGGAGGACGCACAATGAGCGTGGAAGTGACCAACGAGACCATCTGGGACATCGACGCAAAGGCGTTCTCCGACCTGGGCCTGTGGGTGATGGACCAGATGCGCGTGAGTACCCAGTCCGATCTGACCATCCTGTTCGTGGATCCCGATCCCATAGCCGAGCTGCATGAGCGGTGGATGTCGCTGGAAGGCCCGACCGACGTGATGAGCTTCCCGATGGACGAGCTGAGGCCCGGCGACGGCAAGACCACGATGGAGGGCGTGCTCGGCGACCTCGTCATATGCCCCTGGGTCGCGGCCCAGCAGGCGGCCGCGGCAGGTCACAGCACCATGCAGGAGATGATGCTGCTCACCATTCACGGCATCCTCCACCTGCTCGGCTACGACCATGTCACGCCGGAGCAGGAAAGGCAGATGTTCGGTCTGCAGCGGCAGCTGCTGCTCACGTTCCTGGCCGTGCGCCGCATCACCATCAAACCGGCCACATTGCCGAAGGGCGCGGCCGACGCGCTTGCCGAATACGACGCGTCGCACGGCGGCGGACGGCAGATAACGGAATGACGCGTCTTTTCCCGTCGCCGTTCGGCGGCAATGCCGTCACCGGCGCTGAACACATGAACTCAAACGAAGGATTCCTATGCCGTTGACCGATACGTCCACGATTATCCTGGTTGTCGCGTTGGTCGTCGTCACCGCACTGCTGGTCTGGCTGTCGTTGAGCATGGCCGCCGCGGAAAGTGCGGTCGGGCGCGTCACACGGGCAGGACTGAACAACAAGATCCTCGAAGTGCAGACCGACACCGAGACGAGCCAGTTCATCCGGATGAAGAAAATCGGCAAGATCCATACCGTGCAGCGGCTCATCGCCAACCGGTACGCCACCTCGGGCAGCTGCGCGTTCTTCCGCATCACATGCAACGTGTTCGACGGCGTGTTGGTGGCGTGCGTGGCGTCGCTGCTTGATGCGCCGATCTGGCTGCAGCTGCTGTGCGGCTTCCTGTTCGCGCTGATCGTCGGCATTGTCTCGGTGCTGGTCCGCCCGCGGTCCGCGGGAGCCAGCAAGCCGATCGACATCATGCTCAATTTGGCGGGACTGGTCAGGTTCGCCACCGCGATCACGCCGTTTGCGAAGGCGGGCGAGCAGAAGGGTCAGAAGCGTCGCTCCAAGGAATCGGACCTGTCCGACGACGAGGAGCTGGAGAAGATTCAGCTCGAACAGGGGCGTGCCACCATCGACCGCTTGGTGGAGGCCAATGATTTCGATCCGGAAGTCTCCGAGATGCTGCGCAACGTGCTGACGTTGTCGGAGACGCTGACCCGCGAGATCATGGTGCCTCGCACCGACATGATCTGCATGGACCGCACGGCCACACTTGCCGACATGCTGCGTCTGTGCTCCCGGTCCGGTTTCTCCCGCGTGCCGGTGATCGGCGACGACGTCGACGATCTGATCGGCGTGGCGTATCTCAAGGACGCCGTGCGCGCCGCGGCGTTCAATCCCGCCGCCTCGCAGCGCTATGTCGCCTCCATCGTCAGGCAGCCGATGCTGGTTCCCGAGTCGAAGCCGGTGGATGACCTGTTCCACGCCATGCAGCAGACCCGGCAGCATGTGGCGATTGTCGTCGACGAATACGGCGGCATCGCCGGACTGGTCACCATCGAGGACACCATCGAGCAGATCGTCGGCGAACTTGAGGACGAGCACGACCGCACGCAGCATTCCGAGCCCGAGAAGATCGGCGAACGCAAGTGGAAGATGCCGGCGAGGACTCCCATCGCCACCCTTGAGGAGATGTTCGAGATCGACATCGACGAGGACGACGTCGACACCGTATATGGCCTGCTCACCAAGCTGCTGGGCCGCGTCCCGATCGTCGGCTCCAGCGCGGTGACGCGCGGCCTGCGCCTCACCGCCGTCGACACGGCAGGCCGACGCAAGAGGGTGTCGATGATCGTCGTGGAGCCGGCGGCCGGGTCGCAGGGTCCCGCAGCCGACGACGATGAGCCCCGCAGCGACGAACAGGACGGCGAGTCCGCCTCCCCGCAAGGCGAATGACGGAGCCGTCCGCCCAATGACAAGGTGAACCGCTACCGTAGAGAAACAATGACCAAACCGAACGCGAAGAAAAGGCATGACACGAATATGACCAATACTGACGAGCAGGAATCCCAGCCGGCGTACCGTTCCGGATTCATAGCGGTTGTCGGCAGACCGAACGTCGGCAAGTCGACGCTGATCAACGCGCTGATCGGCAAGCAGGTGGCCATCGCCTCATCGCGCCCGGAGACCACGCGAAAGGCGATTCGCGGCATCCTCACCACCGACCATGCGCAGCTCGTGCTGGTTGATACGCCCGGCATCCACCGCCCTCGCACGCTGCTCGGCCAGCGTCTCAACGACATCGTCGAGGAATCGCTGTCGGATATCGACGCCATCGCGTTCCTGCTGCCCGCCGACCAGGAGATCGGCCCCGGCGACAAGCGCATCCTAAGCCGTCTGCGCACCGATTTCGCCACCAAGGGCGAGGACGGGACGTTCGCGTGGAAGGTTCCGCTGATCGCCATCGTCACCAAGATCGACCAGCTGGGCCGCCAGCAGCTCATCGACAAGCTGATCGAGATCAATGAGTTCGCTGACTTCTCCGACATCGTGCCCGTCAGCGCCCTGGGACACGACAATCTCGACGAGGTCCGCCAGGTGCTGATCGACAACACCCCTGAGGGGCCGCAGATGTACCCGGACGACCAGGTCAGTGAGGAGCGTCCGGAAGACACCATCGCCGAGCTGATCCGCGGCGCGTTCCTCGAAGAGCTTGATGACGAGCTGCCCCATTCGCTGGCCGTCGTCGTGGACTCCATCGAACGGCCCGAAGACAACGAGAGCGGGCAGTCATACGAAGGCAAGATCCAGGTCATGGTCTCCGTGTACGTGGAGCGCGACTCGCAGAAGCCGATCATCATCGGACGCGGCGCCGAGCATCTGGTGCGCGTCAAGAAGAAGCTGCGCACCCCGGTCAACCGCATCGTCGGAGGCAAGGCCAAGCTCGATCTGCATGTCAAGGTCGCCAAGGGCTGGCAGTCCGACCCCAAGCAGCTGGAGAGGCTCGGCTTCTGATTGCGCGCCGCGTGGGCGTTGGCACCGATAAAACGGCGTGAGGCGGGTGGTTCAACAATCGTGTTGAACCACCCGCCTCACGCGTGAAGGATGTCGAGCGTCACTTCTTCTTGGTGTACATCTGCGTGTTCAGCAGTGTGGCGTAACGCCGGATGACCTTGGGTCGGATCACCTTCATCGATGCGGTCAGCAGGCCGTTCTCCTGGCTGAACTCCTCGGGCAGGATGATGAATTTACGCACCGATTCGGCGCGGGACACACCCTCGTTCGCCTGATCCACCCACTTCTGCACTTCGGCGCGCACTGCGGCGTTGGAGGCGGCCTCCTCCATCGTCATATCGCGGTTGAGGCCCTTGGATTCCAGCCAGGGGCGCAGCGACTTCTCGTCAAGCGTCACCAGCGCGGAGATGAACGGGCGCTTGTCGCCGAGCACCAGCACCTGCGAGACGAACTCGCAGCGCTGGATGACCTCTTCGATCGGGCCGGGGGCGACGTTCTTGCCGCCGGCGGTGATGATCAGATCCTTCTTGCGGCCGGTGATGTACAGGAAGCCGTCGTTGTCGAGCCTGCCCAGGTCGCCGGTGCGGTACCATCCGTCATCGGTGAACGAGCCTTCGGTCGCCTCCTCGTTCTTGTGGTACTTCGGGAACACCGCGGTGCCCTTGACCTGAATCTCCTCGTCCTCGGCGACACGCAGCTCGAACCCGGGGAAGGCGATGCCGACGGAACCCTGATGGTACGGCACGCCGAGCGGGTTGAACGCGCACGGCGCGGTCGTCTCCGTCAGTCCGTAGCCCTCGTACACGGGCACGTTCGCGCCGCGGAAGAACGCGAGCAGTTCGGGGTCCAGCGGGGCGCCGCCGGCGACGATCCACTGGGCGCGGCCGCCGAGCACGTCGCGCAGCGTCTTGTAGACGATCGGGTTGAAGGCGGCGCGGCGGGTCTTGGCCAGCACACCGACCTTGCCCTTGGCACCCAGCTCCTTCATGTAGTTCTGCGCGGCGACCACCGCGGCGGCGAACGCCACGCCCTTCGGCCCGTGGCCGGCCTTCTGGGACGCCGCGTTGTACACCTTCTCCAGCACGCGCGGCACGACGATCATCACGGACGGCCGGGCGACCTGAAGGTCGGCGATCAGCGTCTTGATACCCTGGGCGATGTAGATCCTGATGTTGCTCGCCACGCAGATGTAGTTGATCGCGCGGGCGAACGAGTGCGCCTGCGGCAGGAACAGCAGCACGGAGTTCTTCTTGTTGTGCAGCAGGTCCGGCATGTAGACGGGCAGGTTCAGCGCGGTCGTGCAGTAGTGCTCGTGCGTCATCTCCACGCCCTTGGGTGCCGCCGTGGAACCCGACGTGTACACGATGGAGCACAGGTCGGTCTTCTTGATCGAGTCGATGCGCTCGTCGAGCTCCTCGTCGCTCACCGCGGTCCCGTACGCCTTGATCTCCTCTAGGCCGCCGGTCTCGATGCACAGGATGGTCTCCAGCGACGGGCATTCCTCGATCGCGCCCTCTGCCTTGTCGCGCATGTCGGCGGTCCCGACGATCAGCAGCCGCGCGTCCGAATTGTTGACGATGTTGCGGATCTGCTCGGCGGAGTCGGTGTCGTAGATGGTGGCGAGCACGCCGCCGCAGGCCATGACCGCAGCGTCCGTGACATCCCACGCGTAGGAGGTGCGGCACATGAACGCCACGCCGTCGCCCTTCTTCAGCCCGTAGTGCAGCAGGCCCTTGGCGACGCTGCGGATGTCGGCGAGCGTCTCGTTCGCTGTGCTGGTGACCCACTTGCCGGAGTCGTCCTTGTAGGTGTACAGCGGCTCGTCGCCCATGCGTTCGGCGCGGTCCGCATAGATGTCGTAGATGGACATGCCCTCGTCAAGTGGCGGGTTGCCCTCGGTCTTCGTGGTGAGCAGGCCCGTCGTGCTGTCGATCAGCGTCGTGGTCGGGTATCCCGGCCCCCATTCGGCGGTGTTCGGGAGGCTGACCTCGCCGTTCGCGGCAAGAGCGTCGTTCTCCGCGTAATCCGGGCCGTTGGAGGAATCGTCGCCGATCGGGTGCGCGAAGTCACCTCCCAAACGAAGTGCCTTCTGCGTGATATTCGCAGCTTGCTGTCTTACTGAGGTGAACAATGACACGTGACGCTCCTTGGAGGCCTGATAATGCTTAACACATAAATGTTACCCGTAAAAACGCCTCTTTTCACCTTACGGTAGCGTAGGAAACAGCGTCGTGCGGGTCGCCCGCTCGCCCGCGGCCATTCGTCAGGTGAAACGGAACGCGCCAAAAGTCGATTCCTTCGGTACACTTGCAACGGTAAGCAAAGAACGCTTGAGTTCGACGAAGAAAGGGCTCTCATGGCTGAAACCCAGAAAGCCACCGTGGTGTTCGGTGTCCTCAACGAGACATCGCAGGACGAAACCCGCGTCGCATTGACGCCGGATATCGTCACACGGTTGAAGAAAGCAGGTGTGTCCTGCCTGGTGCAGAGCGGCGCCGGAATCGCCGCACAATATACCGACGATGATTACGCCAAGGCGGGGGCCGAGGTCGTCGCCGCGGACGATGTGATCGCGCGCGCCGACGTGCTCGGATTCGTGGACCGTCCGTCTGCCGAGACGGTCGCGCGGCTCAAGGCCGGCACGTGGGTGATCGGCATGCTCGGCTCGTTCACCGATGCCGCGTATGTGGACGCCCTCCAGGCGGCCGGTCTTGTCGGGGTCGCGATGGAGAAGCTGCCTCGCCAGCTCAGCTCCGCGCAGTCCATGGACGAGATGACGTCCCAGAATTCGGTCATGGGGTACAAGGCCGCGCTGGTGGCGGCGAACGCCTATGGCTCGTTCTTCCCGATGATGACGACCGCCGCCGGCACGATCCGCCCGGCCAAGGTGCTGATCCTGGGCGCGGGCATCGCCGGCCTGCAGGCCATCGGCACCGCCCGCCGTCTGGGCGCCGTGGTCACCGCGTACGACGTGCGTCCCGCTTCGCGCGGCGAAGTGGAGTCGCTGGGCGCGAAGTTCCTCGATCTCGGTCTCGACTTCTCCAAGGGGCAGGGTGAGGGCGGATACGCCCGCCAGCTCAGCGCCGAGGAGCAGGCCGCCCAGCAGACGGCCGTCGACCAGAAGGCAGCCGGGTTCGACGTCATCATCACCACGGCCAAGGTTCCCGGCCGCAAGCCTCCGATGCTGCTGACCAAGGCCGGCGTGGACGGCCTCAAGCGCGGCGCCGTCATCGTCGACTGCGCGGCCAGCGACCTGGGCGGCAACGTCGAGGGATCCCGCGTCGGCACGCAGGTGACCGATGGGGGAGTGACCATCATCGGTGCCCCGTATCTCGCCAGCGAGGTTTCCAACACCGCCTCGAACCTGCTCGCCCGCAACGTGGGCGACGTGCTCGCCCACTTCGTGCATGACGGTCGTCTGAGCATCGACCTGAACGAGGAACTTGACGACGCCCTCATCGTAGCCGGACGTCCCGCCGCAGAAAGCAAGGAATAATCCATGGACATCATCGTTGCCATCACACTGTTCATACTCGCGCTGCTCATCGGCGTCGAGGTCATCGGCAAGGTGCCCGCCACCCTGCATACGCCGCTGATGTCGGGCGCCAACTCCATCCACGGCATCGTCATCGTCGGTGTCGTCATCGTCGCCGCGCACGCCACCTCGCTCCTGGCCTGGGTGTTCATCTTCCTTGCCGCCGTGCTCGGCACGATGAACGTCGTCGGCGGTTACGTGGTCACCGACCGCATGCTGGAGATGTTCAAGTCCGACAAATCGAAGAAGTCCGCCGACAAGAATGAGGAGGCCAAGTAATGGGTACCCTTGCTGAAGTGCTGAGCAACCCGCTTGGCGTCGTTGAATGGTTCGTGTATCTGCTGGCCGCCGTGTTGTTCGTCGTCGGCCTGCACATGATGAACTCGCCGAAGACCGCGCGCAAGGGCAACCTGATCTCCGCGGCCGGCATGGTCATGGCGGTGGTTATGGCGTTCATCGTGCTGTTCGTCACCGAGATCGGCAACGGCTTCGAGCATCTCGCCGCCGTCGTGCTGCTGATCGTCGGCATCCTCATCGGCACGATCGTCGGCGTGTGGAGCGCGAAGAAGGTCAAGATGACCGACATGCCGCAGCTCGTCTCCGTGTTCAACACGGTCGGCGGCGGCGCGGCGGCCCTCGTCGCGCTCAACGACATCCTCACCTCCGAGGAGCTGCCGACGCTGGTCGTGCTGATCACCGCCGGACTCGGCATCATGATCGGTTCCGTTACGTTCACCGGCTCGCTGATCGCCGCCGGCAAGCTGCAGGGCGTCAAGTTCCTGCGCAAGCTCACCCTCCCCGCGAAGGGCGTGTGGAACATCGGCTTCATTGTGCTCACCGTCGTCTCGTTCGTCATGCTGTGCGTGCAGCCCGAGCAGCGTCTGCTGTGGTGCGTGCTGACCACGGTGTTCTCGCTGTGCTACGGTCTGGTGTTCGTCATCCCGATCGGCGGCGCTGACATGCCCGTCGTCATCTCGGTGCTTAACGCCTGCACTGGCACCGCCGTCGCCATGAGCGGTCTGGCGATCAACAACATCGCGCTGATCGTCGCCGGCGCACTCGTCGGCGCGGCCGGGGTCACGCTCTCTCTGGCGATGTCCAAGGCCATGAACCGTCCGCTGATGAGCGTGCTCGCCGGTGGCTTCGGCGGTGGTGCTGACGCCGCCGGGGGAGGCCACCGCCCCTACGGCACGT
>OBYE01000269.1_pt1 | contig 10074 bp, 7 predicted proteins | sample 1476731 | NCBI WGS metagenome assembly OBYE01 (sample SAMEA2580194, study PRJEB22360) | human gut metagenome | biome: human gut; feature: human-associated habitat; material: faeces | place: Denmark | collected 2008/2010 | reverse complement strand
GTGCATTCCCATATCCATAGTGTTCTCCTTGTTGGTTGGATTATTGGATTGGTCAGTTACGTGATTGAGTGAAGTGCGATCGTCAACAATAACGGTCGGCTCAATAGTGTTTGCAGTGGTGGTTGCTGCGGCAGAACCGGTGATGTCTGTGGTCGTGCCGCCGCTGATATTCGCCGCATGAAGACGATTGGCGTTCAGCACCAGGCACACCGAGCTCAACGCCATCGCCAGTCCCGCGATCATCGGGCTCAACAGCCATCCGGTGAACGGGTAAAGCACGCCGGCGGCAATCGGAATGCCGATGATGTTGTATCCGAATGCCCAGCCAAGATTCTCTCGGATATTGCGCATCGTGGCATTGGACAGATTGATGGTCCTGATGACGCCGCGCAGATCGCCGCTCATCAGCGTCACGTCTGCCGACTGCATCGCCACGTCGGTGCCGGTGCCGATGGCGATGCCGAGATCGGCCTGTGCCAGCGCCGGGGCGTCGTTGATGCCGTCACCCACCATCGCGATAAGATCGTGCGGCGCGCGGGAGGAGCCGGACGTGGCTGTGTTCTCATCACGCTCGCGCTGCAGTTTGGCGATCCAATAGGCCTTGCCATCCGGCTTGACCTCGCAGATCACCGTATCGATGCCGACCTCACGGGCGATGCGCCCTGCCACTTCGGCCTTGTCTCCTGAAAGCATCACCGTGCGTATGCCGCGTGCACGCAATGCTGCAATCGCTTCCGGCGATCCTTCCTTAACGGTGTCCTGCTCGTAGCTCGGTTTGTTCCAATCGGCGGTCGCATCCACCACGCCGCGCGTAATAGTGCCGGTCTTGTCGAAGACCACAGTGCCGATGCGCCGCGCCTGTTCCAGAGCTTTTGCACTGGTGACCAGCACGCCGTTGGTGGCGCCGAGCCCCAGAGACACAGTGACCGAGAGCGGGGTGGCAAGACCCAGAGCGCACGGGCAGGCGATAATGAGCACGCTGACTGCGGTGATCAGCGCGTGCGCCAGTTGCGGCGCAGGGCCAAGCGCAATCCATATGGCAAAGGTCCATATAGCGATGACCATCACTGCTGGCACGAAATACCTGGCGATTCTATCGGCCAGCTGCTGCACCGGAGCTTTGGTTGCCTGCGCGCGGGCCACCATCGCCGCGATTTGGGAGAGCACAGTATTGGCACCGACCTGAGTGGCTTGCATGACGAGGTCACCCTTGAGCAATACGGTTGCTCCGGTGACGGCCGCTCCGGTCGTTTTGGTGACGGGCTTGGATTCGCCGGTAATCATTGATTCATCGATACTCGCGTTGCCGGCCACGATGATGCCGTCTGTGGGCACGCGCTCGCCGTTCTTGACGACCAGCAGATCGCCGACGGCAATCGTATCGATGTCCATGTCCGTGAAATTCGCGGGATTGAGCCATTCCACGTTCTCTGGCGAAGCCGCGTTCAGCTTATGCGCGGTGCGAGGCCGTAGCTTGATTAGTGATTGCACCGCCTTGCCGGTGCCTTCGCGGGCCTTGGTCTCCAGCAGTCGACCGACCAGCACCAGGGTGATGACCACACCGACCGATTCAAAATACGGCTCGCGTGAACCTTCCGGAAATACTTGAGGGGCTACACAGGTCACCAGCGAATAGAGATAGGCGGCCGATGTGCCCAACGAGACGAGCGAATTCATGTCGGGGGAGCGGTGCGCCAGTGCGGGGAATCCGACCGCGTGGATCGGGTGGCCGCAGTAGAACATCACCGGTGTGATGAGAATGGCCTGCAGCCATGGATTCACCATCCAGTGCGGCACCAGCATCGGATTGGCCATGTGCAGCATGGTGACGATGAACACGGGGAGTGTCAGCACTGTGCCGATGGCCACTAATCGTGTCAACGATATGATTTCCTTCGTGCGTTCCGCTGCCTCACGTCGTTCTGCTTCTGCGGAGTCCAACATCGGGGCTTCCGCTGATGCAGTGAGCGGGTGCAGTTTGTCCGTGCCTGCGCTGGCATTTCCTTCGACCTTCAGCAGGCCGTGCACCATGTTCATGCCGCAGGCAAATGGATATTCGCCGGCGGGCAATGCGGGCAATTCCACGTCGGTCACCGCATTGCCGGGCAGCATGGCATCGAGGCCGAGGTCGCCAAACACCACGTGAGAGGTGCATTCACCGGTCTCCTGCCGGTCGAATGTCAGTGTGATCGGTGTGCCCGCGCGCATACTCACCACGGCAGGGGAGTAGCCACCTTTGACGGTGATTGTTGCGGTCTGGCGCTTGCCGGAGGCGTCCATGGCCCCGGATGCGGCCTTCTGTTCGCCGAAAAAGAACCTGAGCACCAGCCATGTCAAGGCGGCTGCCGCAATCAGCGCCGCGGCGGTCGAGAAAAGGTTGAACTCCATCACCGCTCCTTCCCATCAGTATTATACCGAGCAACAGTGTATACCCTATACCCCTATAGGGTATATAATGGGGTGTGTTCAGCTGAAAGATGAGTATCAGGAGGCAGCGATGCACGGGTATGACGACGATAAGGCCAAAGTCATTGCGCGGCTGCGCCGCATTGAGGGGCAGGTTCACGCCATTACGCAGATGGTGGAGGACAATAAATACTGCATTGACGTGTTGACGCAGATTTCGGCATCGAATTCGGCGTTGAAGTCGGTGGCCTTGATATTGCTGGACGATCATCTGAATCACTGTGTGCGCCAGGCGGCGGTGCAGGGCGGTGAAGTTGCCGATAGCAAGCTTGAGGAGGCATCCGCGGCCATCGCGCGCTTGGTGAGGTCGTAGTTGGTCGTGTGTTTGGCTGTTGGCCCTGGTTGTCTGTCGTTATGCATGCGGTGTGATTGTCAATGCTGACGTTAGGAAACAGGAACATATCTACCGCCGGTTGAAGATGGTGGAATACTGGGAACCATGTTTGAACAAATGGGAACTGTGATTGTGGTCATCGCCGTGCTGGTGGTCGGTGCGGGGCTTGGGCTTTGTGCCGGCTTTTTATTGGGGCGGCATAAAGGTCAGGCTATGGCGCGTGATGCCAGGGCTTCGGAGCTGGAGGAGGCCAAAAGCTTGCTGGAGTCGGCGCATGAGGAGGTTGCCGATTTGACCGCTCGCAATGCCGCTTCTCAAGCGCAGCTTGAAGGTGTGAACCAGCAATTGACGTTCGTGAAGTCACAGCTTGCTCAGGCGCAGCATGCGGAACAGATTCGCATCGAGCGTGAGCGTGAGCGCGCGGCCGCCGAGGCTGAACAGAAGCGTAAGGCCGATGCCGAAGCCGCCGAAGTCAAGCGTGTCGAGCAGGAGGCTCGTCTGAAAGAGCAGAGTAAAGTGCTGGAAGCGCTTGCTCCTGTTGCCAAGAATCTCGATTCGCTCCAGACCAAGGTCACCCAAATCGAAGAAGGCCGCAAGAAAGAGATGGGGGCGCTCGGGGCTCAACTCAAGGGCCTGAATGATCAGCAGGCCCGGTTGGACAAGGAAACGAGTTCACTATCCGCGGCACTGCGCAACAATAAGGTTCGTGGTGCCTGGGGCGAGGCGCAGCTGAAGAATATTGTGGAGTCCGCGGGATTGCTGGAGCACGTTGACTTTGACACCCAAGTGGTGGTGTCCGATGCCGACGGTCGTATGCTCAGGCCGGATATGGTGGTGCATCTGCCCGGTGGCAAGACCATTCCGATTGATGCCAAGGTGCCGTATGCCGACTATCAGCGGGCTTGTGAGATTCCCGAGACCGCGGGCCCCGAGGAGTTGGATCGTCGTAACGACCTGTTGCGATCCCATGCCAAGGCGCTTCGAGAACACGTGCGTGCGTTGGGGGAGAAGGCCTATTGGAATGCGTTCCCCGTCACTCCTGATTTCGTTATCGCCTTTATTCCCAATGAGGCGTTGCTGCAGGCGGCGCTTGAGGCCGATCCCACGCTGATGGATGATGCCTTCTCCCGCAAGGTGGCCTTGACCTCGCCCGTGACCCTGTGGGCCGTGCTGAAATCAGTGGCCTATGCATGGCAGCAGCAATCGCTGACGGATGATGCCAAGCAGTTGTTCGATTTGTCTCGAGAGCTGTATGAGCGCTTCGCCGTGCTTGGCGACTATGCCACCAGGCTGGGAACCCAAATCACCAAGACGGTCAGTGCCTATAACAAGTTCGCATCCAGTTTGGAGCGACGTGTATTGCCCACGGCTCGCAAACTGCAAAAGCTCGAACCCACCAAGGTGCTCGAGGAAGTGCCTCTTATCGAATCAGACAAAGGCAATGTCAGTGAGTTATCCGCCCCCGAGGTGACATCGTCGGAGGATGATGAGCCGGTCAAGCTGACTGCCTCAGGCGATAGGCTTGAAGCATGACTGAATCTGGATTCCGCCCGACCGGCACCTCGGACCTCAATGTTTCACGCGACGCTTCCGCTTTTGCCATGCTGGAGCCGCGTGAGCAGCTGGCCACCCTGCTGAAGGAGCACGTGGTTGGCCGCCCGTTTTCGGAACTTGCCTCGGTGACTTTCGATCATCGTGCCGCCACGGTGATGGGTCATGTGCTCATTGACACTCTTGAAGATGCAGGCTATTCGGTTGATGATTTTGACGCCGTTGGTGCCTTGACTGCAGCTGCCGTACCCATGGTGTCTGCCATGATTCATGCTGCTGCTTCCCGTGGTGAGGATCTGGACGGATTCGTAATGGACTTCGTGTATCCCTCAATCAAGGGTCCGTCTATTGAAGGACGGCGCGTGATGCTGTTGGATGCATGGCTGTCCGAAAAATCGTATGTGCAGACCAGTTCGCTGGTTACCCTGCGTAATGGCAACGAACTCAGCCTCGACTTCGGCGTGGTCGAACAACTCGGCGCTCAGGTCGTGGCTATTACCTCACTGGTCGGCGGTGGAGCTAAAGACATCAATGTCATCAACCCCTCCACTGGCGAAAGCCACGTACTGCCATTCGTTCAGGTCTTTGACGAATCCGAGCTGAGGTAATTCCATTCGTGGCTTCCCCATTCGGGAGGCTGTCGGGCGCAACGAGCTGTGGTCGGCGCACGACGTTGATAATCTCCGAGGAGCAACTGTGCACGCACCCAACCAGATTTCCTTGGCGGCAAAAGCCTCGGGCGAACCGGAATTCCGTGAAGTCGGTCTTGGCCCATGGGCTGAAACCCATCCCGGCGAACCTCGTCCTGATGACTTGGCATCGCCTAATTACGATGTCCGTTTCGATTCTGCTCTGCTCGATGAGGGCGATCGCCGCAATGTGCTCGACCGATATCGCTACTGGACTGTGCAGGCCATCAAAGAAGATCTCGATGCCCACGGCCGCCACGATTTCGAAGTGGCGGTGGAGAACTGGACCCACGATTTCAATATCGGATCCATGGTGCGCACTGCCAATGCTTTTCAGGCCAAGCGCGTGCATATCGTCGGCCCGCATAAGTGGAATCGCAAAGGCGCGCTGATGACTGAGCTCTACCAGCACGTTGAGCATCACCCCTCAATCGCGGAGTTGGTGGAATGCTGGCATAATCGTATCGCTGGTGAAATCGCTACCGAACGGGCGCGGGCTGGGGCGGCTGCCTTAAAGGCCCATGCCATCGCCAGTGCTCATAATGGGGCGGAGACTGGTGCCGGCAATGGGTCGGAGGGTATCATCGGTAATTCCGGTGCAACTGTGTCCTCCCACGTGTCGGCGCTGAATGCTGTTTCGGCAGTTGCCGAGGCCACTGCCGAAATCGCACAGGCGGATGCCCGCATCAAGGAACTGGAAGCCGCTCGCATCATTGCTCTGGACATCATTCCGGGCGCGGTGCCCATGGAGACCTATGCATTCCCCAAGCGCTGTCTGCTGCTGTTCGGCGCCGAAGGCCCCGGGCTGAGCAGTAAGGCCTTGGAACTAGCCGACGACGTGGTATACATCTCCCAATTTGGTTCGGTGCGGTCCATTAACGCTGGCGCCGCGGCGGCCGTGGCCATGCATGCATGGATTGCCCAGCATGCCGCAACCGCAGTCTGATGGAGCATAGAGAAGCCTCGCTGCCATCGCAATTCCGCGTATTATCTGTGGTGTTGCGTCACAGCAATAGTCCGTGAAACATTTTGTGAAACATCAATTCCCCATATTTCCTCCTGTGAAACATTGCGTGAAACACAAGCCCCGGTAGACGTGTGTCGACAGCTCTCCCCAATCTGTCCAATATGGGCTAGAGTGAAAGCATGATTGAAGTTGAGGAGCTGAGCAAACGCTTCAAGACCAAGCAGGCACTAGACGGTGTGTCGTTCACTGCCGAAGATGGCAAGGTTACGGGTTTTCTGGGACCGAATGGCGCAGGCAAATCCACCACTATGCGTGCTGCGCTCGGACTCATCAGCCCGGATAAGGGCCGCGCGCTAATCGATGGCAAACCATATGTCACCTTACGCGCACCAATGCGTGCGGTCGGTGCGGTGCTTGACGCCAAGTCCGCGCATAAGTCGCGCACTGCACGAGCCCATTTGCAGGCCCTTGCCTATACCAACAACATTCCTAAGCGTCGAGTCGATGAGGTCATTGACATGACCGGTCTGCAAGCTGTGGCCAATGTCAGAGCCGGTCAGTTCTCGCTCGGTATGAGCCAGCGACTGTCCATTGCTGCGGCATTGCTGGGCAACCCGCACAATCTGGTGTTGGACGAGCCAATCAACGGTCTCGATCCAGAAGGCATTAAATGGGTTCGCGACTTATGTCGTTACTACGCAGCTGAAGGACGAGCCGTGCTGCTGAGCTCGCACTTGATGAGCGAGGTGGCGTTGACCGCGGATAATCTGGTGATTATCGGGCAAGGCCATGTGTTGGAAACCACCACGGTGAGTGCATTCGTGGCCGAGCATTCCTCCAGATCCATCCGTGTGGTGACGCCGGAACCCGACAAGTTGCGTGCGATTTTTACCAGTAGCCCTGAGGTCACCGTGGTTCCCGATACTCGCAAATCCGATGACCCGCAAGTAGGCGAGGTATTTCGTGTCAATGGCGCCGACTTGGTTGCGGCGGCACAGGCGTTCGCCCGGGCCGGCCTGATTACTTACGAATTCGTCGAAGAGCACGCCTCTTTGGAAGAGTCGTATATGGCGCTGACCCACAGCAGCGCCGAATACCTGGCCAAGGAGGTCGGATGATGAGCTCCAATACCATGAGAACGGCCACGGAAAACGCCAATATGACCGGCAGTATGAGTGGTGCAGCTGCTGAAAAGCATATGCCTGATGCGACCGGACCCAGCCAACCTGCCAACGCAGAGGCTTCCGGCCGTCCTGCCTCTAGCCGTCATGCCAGCAGCATGTACCGTCGTGCCAAGCTCACTGTGTTCGGCTCGCTAAAAGCCGAATTGCTGAAACTGTGGTCACTGAACTCCACCAAGGTGCTGTTGGGTATTGCGGTCGCGCTCATGCTGGCTATGTCCGCGTTGAGCGCTTGGAGTGTGACCTTCATGGCGTCTACGGATTTGAACACTGGCAAGACGCTGGACAATCCCAAGCCCATATCCGCCGCAGATCTGTGGGCGGTACTGGCTTCTTCCGGCTCGACCGCGGCGCTGGTCATCGGCATTTTCGGCGTGATGGCCATCACCAGCGAATACACCACATCAGCCGTGCAATCCAGTCTGACGGTCAACCCCAGGCGCGGCATGTTCTATGCCACTAAGTCCGTGGCCACGGCCCTGTTTGCGCTGGTTGCTGGTATTGTCGGCATTCTGCTGGCCGCAGGTGTGCTCTGGCTATTCACTCGAGGCCATGACATTACGGCGCTGACCAGCGATCAAAGTCGAATCATTCCTGTCACGTTGATCGGCTTCCCTCTGACTATTGTGCTGGTGTCCCTGATGGCGCAGGGACTTGGCGGCATGACCCGTTCCACAGTGGGCGGCGTATGCGCGCTGATCGTGCTCTTCATGGTGCTCTCGTCAGTACTGTCCATCACATCGATGGCCATTAACCAGGTCGAATGGCTTGGCACTTTGTCCTATCTGACACCGGACACCGCCATGAATCATTTCCTCGGCGCTGGTATAGAAAGCAGCTCGCAGTCCACCCTTGCCGCAGCCGTTAAACCGAACTACTGGATTCCCGATTGGTGGCAGTCCGGCCTGATCCTCCTCGCCTGGGCCGCCGCAGCATGGGCTGGCGGACTCATCGTCACCAAAAAAGCGGACATCAAGTAGCTATGTTCTCTGCTGCAGGATTATCGCCGCATAAAGCAATCACACCTTCGTGCATCAGACATATTCTGACGATTGTTATCGCATCACCATTGTTGCGTCGGGAACGCCGGCAGCCCGTAGTTTATTGATCATTGGATGCTGCTTCAACACATCCTCATAAGTGAACCGAACTATGGAGTCGACTTTGGCTCGATACAGTCCGGTTTCCCGCTCTTTTTCCGCGTGCACCGCTCCTTGAATACCCCTGCGGTCATTCATATTCGGATTGGTGTATTTCTCGTACCCGTCATATTCGCCGACGATAAGACGGCCGTCGGGCAGCCGCCAGAGATAATCTACCCGGTACAGCGCGCCCGTTTGCGGGTCGGTGATGTCTTGCTGCAATTCGGGGACCATGAGTCCGCCTTCAACGATTGTGCCTCGACCGAGTGATTCGCCGCCGTTTTCGCTTGCCGGGTTCGCATAATGAAGCAAGCGGAATATCGGCGTGCAATCGCGGTGCATAGTGCTGCAAATATTGAGAATGTCCGCAATGGCAGTACCTTTACGTAGTGCCGAATCGATGATTGGCAACGCGAAGCGAAAATCGGTAGACAGCCCGCAGTCCACTACTGTTTGTGCCCCATTGGTCACAGGGATTCCATTGACATATTCCGGTGCACAATGTGGTACGAATACACGTTTGATATTGGCATTGTTCGCGTTGGTACCTTGCGACGCGGTGGCGATGGTAACGGAGCCGGCATGAAGATGCCATGGGTGCTCGAAACCATGCAGTGCCGCTGCGGTGACTCCGGCGAAAACCCAGTTTGGATGCTTGAGATGGAGTGTGCATGCCACATGCTGTATGCGTTCATCGGGTTTGAGCGCATTCCAGTATTCCGGTTTGACATACATGTTGGGAAATACTCGCTTGAGCTCGAGTTCTTTGGCTCGGCGAATAAGGGCCGAGCAGTGTGATTTTGTTCGGCCGTAAATACATATGCCTGCTGCTTCCGCTTGCGCGATAAGCGCATCCACTTCTTTGTGATGTTTCATGAATCGAAAGTATGCCAATCGAGAATGAAGTGTCCACTTATTCGGGCAATGTGGTCGCAGCTTCGAGCGGATTCGCATGTGAGAATTGCATAGATTGGCTATATCTCGCGGATGCTTGCGGATTGAGGTGTGAATCATCGGCATGATAATTATGCATGTGCCCCCGTTGCGGCGTGGAATGTGGATAACTATTTCGAGTGCGTTGATGCGGTGCCTGGAGAGGCTTTCCTGTTCCTCGCACTTGCCGGATTCGGTTTTTGGCGTTTAGAGGGGCAATTGGTGTTTAAAGAGGGGCAAACCTGACTAGCTCGCATTTTTGCTCCGCTGAGAAGTCGTGAGTAGAGCATTTTCTCGATTAGATCGAGGTTTTGCTTCGCTGGGGGACAGCAGCGAGGTGCTTTCATGGTCAGCTCGTGGTTTTACCTCGCTGAGTGCCAGTAAGCGTGGTTTTTCTTCGGCTTTGTCGTGGTTTTGCCCCGCTTGGGATGCTGGGCGAGGTGTCTTCATTGGTTACTCGTGGTTTTGCCCCGCTGCGAGGTGATGAGTGGTGCGGTGTCGTGATCTGTTGGTGGTTTTGCTTCGCTTGGGATGATGAGGGAGGTGCTTTCGTTGGTTATTCGCGATTTTGCTTCGTTGAAGAGTTGTGAGTGAGTCGTTTCCATTAGTTACTCGTGGTTTTGCCCCGCTGAGGGGTGATGAGTGGGGTGGTTGTGCGGTTGGCTGGTAGGTTTGCCCCGTTGGGAGCTCTCGAATTGGTGGTGGAACCCGTGAAGGGCTGGCGCATTGTTCCAATGGGCGGGAAAACGAGGCTTTCCGACAACTGCGTGTCACATACGGCTCATATAGTTATGGCCATGCCAACATTTTC
>OBYE01000267.1_pt1 | contig 10166 bp, 8 predicted proteins | sample 1476731 | NCBI WGS metagenome assembly OBYE01 (sample SAMEA2580194, study PRJEB22360) | human gut metagenome | biome: human gut; feature: human-associated habitat; material: faeces | place: Denmark | collected 2008/2010 | reverse complement strand
AGATCCTCGACCTGACCGAGTACCTCGACCGCAAGCCGAAGGCTCTGTCCGGTGGTCAGCGTCAGCGCGTGGCCATGGGCCGTGCAATCGTTCGTGAGCCGAAGGTCTTCCTCATGGATGAGCCTCTGTCCAACTTGGACGCCAAGCTCCGTGTCCAGACCCGTACCCAGATTGCTGCTCTGCAGCGCCAGCTGGGTGTCACCACCCTGTACGTGACCCACGATCAGACCGAGGCTCTGACGATGGGCGATCGCATCGCCGTCATCAAGCTCGGTATCCTGCAGCAGGTCGGTGCTCCGACCGAGCTGTATGATCGTCCGGCCAACGTCTTCGTCGCCGGCTTCATCGGCTCCCCGTCGATGAACCTGAACACCCACCCGGTGGTCAACGGCAAGGCGAAGATCGGTGAGGACACCGTGGATCTGCCGGCTGATGCCGTCGCCAAGCTCACTCCGGAGGACAACGGCCAGATTGTGGTCGGCTTCCGTCCTGAGGACGCTGGCCTGGCTCCGGCTGATGACCCGAACGCCTTCTCCCTGAAGGTCGTCAACGTCGAGGATCTGGGCTCCGATGGCTACATCTACGGCAACATCGTCACCGATGGCTCCGCAGCTGAGGCTTCTCAGGTCATGTCCGATCAGAACAAGCTCACCACAATTCGTGTGAACCCGCGCGCTCTGCCGCAGGTTGGTGCCACGGTCAAGATCAAGATTGATCCGGCAAAGATGCACCTGTTCGCACCGTCCACCGAGCTGCGTCTGAACTAGTAGATACTTGGCGAGGTCCTAAAGCTTCGTCAACCATTAAACGGGGTCGTTCTCTTCCTCTCTTATGACCTCGTTGGAAAAGCCCTGCATAGCTGCGGGGCTTTTCTTTTTGCCCAGAAAGACATACGCTAACTGGCCCCGCAAATGAACGTTTTTTGTTCTTTTGTCAACTTCTGGTATGATCGTATGCAGTAACCTCCCGAAAAGGGGATTGCGAATCTATGAGGGGAAACAATGGGCTCGAAATTGAAGTTCGTCCGTTGCGGGTTTAACGGAGGAACAGAACAGGAACCTGGACGGCAGCGCCATGCCTTGAAGCGTTGCCTTGCTTCGGTTATTGCTGTCTCCTTGTCCATCGTGTGCATGGTGCCTGCAGCATATGCTCAGAATATAGACAATGTGAGTAGCTCTCCTAACGCCGTAATTTCTGGGGGTAATACTGTCGTAGCTGCTCCTTCTGCTCGCAATGTCAACGTTGACGATAAGACGTCAGAAGAGGCCAATACATCAAACGGTGCGCCAACACCTTCCGAAACGAATCAAGACGCACAGCAGGATTCATCTCCTTCATCTTCTACTACTGGTGATTCTTCCGAATCCTCAAATGGTGCGACAGACAATAAGGCGGACGACTCAGCAGAAGCTACCGCTGGCAATTCCGCTAATGATGGAGCCCAAACGCAGGCTCCAAACGATGCTTCTTCTCAAGATGCCAAGAACGATTCCTCAAATGCGACGGATCAATCGCCGGCGAAGGCCAATGTGCAGGTCGCCGCGACGGCGCTTGGCGGCCGTGACTGTGAGGGTCAGGCCACCAAGGAGATTAACGGCAAGACTGTGATGTCTTGGGGCATAGTTGACGGGTCTCCTGAGGCATGCTTTACATCTGTCGTGGGGCATCGTTGACATCGTTCGCCGGCTTGCGGTATTGGTATTCGCGGGTGGCGTCGAGCGTCTGGTCGGCGAGGATCTCGCCGGTCTCCAGGTCGGTGGCGACGGCCCGGCCGTGGTCGATGAGCAGTTCGGCCATGCGTCCTGCGTTGTGTTTGCCGAGGTTGAAGATCCGGCGTTTGCCGGCGATGTTGTTCTGCGTGACGCAGCCGCGCCTGTCGATCCTGCGGATTCCGGGCCCTATGGTGACGTCCGCTCGCGCCGGTTCGGCTCGTTCGTCCTTGGGGATGGGCTTCCTGCGCGTCGCCCCGGGGCTGCCGGCCGTCGTCTCGCGGCGCCGCTGCTCGTCGAGTTTTGTCTGCGTCCCGGCCGCGAGTTCGGGGTCGGGCAGGGCCTTGCCCTTGGCGCGGTACGCTTCTCCGGGGGTTCGCCGGCCGAGCGCGCGGTGCGGCCGCTCCTCGTTGTAGACGTGCCGGAATTCGGCGAGCTGTTCGTTGAGCTCGTCGATCGAGGACGCCAGGGGACGGGCGGAGAGCCATTGCTTCAGGGTGCGGTGGTAGCGTTCGATCTTGCCCTGCGTCTGGGGGTGGCAGGGCCGTCCGTTGCTCTGGCGCACGCCCATCAGCGCGAGCGTGCGTTCGGAACGCCCCGGGGCGGCGCTGATCGGTCTGGTGGTGTACACGGTGCCGTTGTCGGTGAGCGTCCTGGCGGGGATGCCGTGTTCGGCGCACGCCTGAAGGAACGTGGCCTGCACGTCGTCCATCGTCACCGTGGCGAACGCACGCGCGTGCAGCAGGTTGCGGGAGCGGTCGTCGAGCCGGGAGACGACCACGGCTCCCGGAACCGTGGCGATCGGCCAGTGGGTGAAGTCCGACTGCCACAGTTCGTCGGGCAGGGACGCCTCGAACCTCGTGCACGACGCCTTGGGGCGTTTCCCGGGTTCGGGGCGCACCAGGCCGGCGCTCACGAGGATGCGGTGGATCGCGGAGTTCGCCGGCGGCCTGACGCCCTCGCGCTCCAGCCTGGCGGCGATGGATTCGGCTCCGGCGTCCGGGCCGTCCTTTTCCAGTTGTTTGCGCAGCTCGACGATCCGCGAGGCCAGGACGGCGTCGGTCCTGTTGGCTATCGTGCGCGCGGCGCGGGAACGGGGCGGGAGCCCGGAATCGCCGTCGGCGTCCCATCGTCGTTTGATCTTGTACGCCCGCTGGCGGCTCACGCCGTAGCGCCGGGCCGCGCCGGCCACGCTCTCGCCGTCGTTGATCGCGGCGGCGAGAGCCTTGTTGCGCAGGTACTCGCTGCGTTGCGCCGAGGACGTGGTCTGATTGTCGCCGGCCGTGCCGGACTGCTGCCGTGTATCCATGACACCACAACAGCCGCCAACCCCATCGTTGTCAACCAAGCCCCAGGACATGCGTCAACTAGCCGCTCGAACTAGATACAATGCCAAACCGGTCCTGCTAAACCAAAAGCGCCTGACTAAAAATGTCAATCCGTCAAAACCATTAAATTTCAACGAAATTACACGTCTTTCAATCAATGCCCATTTCTCGGTTTAGCGGGACAAGCCGGTCACCGCACACCTTCTAAGAGAGACGGGGAGCCACCCTCACACCATCAAATCGTGATTCGTCAGCCCGATCCCGCCATCGATCTCCGAAAGGTCCGTATATGGTTCGAATCTTCGTTCCAATGGGCAATGCGGGACACTCATTTTCCCCATTGGTTCCCCAGTTGACCCATCCCGACTGTGGCCTTTGAACGATTTGGAACGCCCCCGAAGACTGCGTTGTCAACCATATCATGCATCGCCCCGTACGCGAGTCGAACTCGGCAGTGCAGGAGGAAGAGGCCGGAAAAACAGTCTGCTCTTCATGAGCTGACACGTCAATAGCATCTTTCGACACCACCCAAGGACGATCATTGAGATCAGAAGCACGATGCGCCAAAGATCTGACATGCCCCAACCTGCGATTTAAGGCTGAAGGCTCAATGGCATTCTCCCAATGAGAAAATAGACGCCAGTACAGGTCCCAATGAGCGTTTTCCAAATCCCTATCAAGTAGCTCCTTAAAGAAGGCAAAGCGTTCCGTAACTTCTGTTTCGTCGGACAATGTGCTTCGCACTTCATCCTTGAGGAACCCGGCATACGGATCGCCGCTACGATATGGGATGGGATTATAGGAAGCGAATCGATCGAACACCAGTTCTCCCTCGCCCCCCTCGAACTCATCTCCTACCGTGATTCGATCAACCACGCTCCTACCGTCAATTTCGGTTTCGAAATGATCCACGTCGTACACACGATCGAACAAGTCAAGATCACGGTAAAAAGTGAACGTGACAGTAAAGCGTTTGCCCTGGAGCTCCGGGAGCAGGCCATCCGGAATTCTGCCGGCCAGACGGTAACGGCTCATATTGGGACCGTTCTCGATCAGATCGACATCGGCAATGACATGTTCCGGAGGATTGATCAACCCGTTCTCCGGGGTAAAGAACGGACCATAGAAACCTCCGATGGCATTGTTACCGCTTGACAGCAGATCAACGTTTTCGGCTTTTGCCATGAAGTGCCGGATACCCCATTTCGACGCACCTTCGCCCATTCCGGTTCCGCGGCACATCTCGATAATGAAATATCCAGTATCCAGACGGCAGACGGCATCTTTCTCCTGCGTATCATCGTAAATACGAATGCCTTCCGGGATCACGTCTCCCGATTCAACATCTCGTACTGTAATGACTTCACCGTCGTGAGGAACGAGAATTCCCACATACACGGATTCTTTGCCATCTGATTCACCATTGACTCGCTGAAGAACTGAACTTTGCCCGAGGCTCGTATCTCCCCACAGAAGATCCTGCTTTAGATCGGCCGGAAGCTTTAATTCAACTGGCTGAGGCTTTTCAGCGGGCACCGGAGAAGAATTTGAGATGAGATACTCATACGTGGTCATCAATTACCTCCTTTCAAGGCCGGGGATAGTGTCGATCTACGTAGGAAACCAAACGAGAATGAATTCTGCTTCAGGCCATCAATCAGCACGGCAACGATAATCACCACGCCCTTGATGAGCTGCTGAGTGAAGAACGGAACATTCATCAGGACAAGGCCGGTTGTTAGCACGCCGAAAATCACTGCGCCGATAAACGTTCCAGAAATCTTGCCCTTACCACCAGCCAACGCCGTACCGCCAAGCACTGCGGCTGCGATGGCATCCATTTCATACCCATCGCCAGCTGTGGGTTGCGCGGACACCACTCGGGCTGCGAAAATGCATCCCGCCAGACCGGCACAGACCCCAGCAATCACATACACAGACAGCAAAACGGCTTTGACATTGATGCCCGCGAGCCTTGCAGCCTCGGCGTTGCCGCCGACCGCATACACATGCGATCCGTACTTGGTTTTATCGAGCACTACCCAGATGACCAAATAAACGATTATCATGATGATGAACGGAATAGGAATATTGAAGATATATCCGTTTCCGATCGCCCGGAACGAAAGATTGTTATCAACGATAGGTAGGCCACCAGTTATCGTGTAGGCCAATCCTCGCATAAACGTCATCGTACCCAACGTCACAATGAATGCTGCAAGCTTGCAGTAGGCGACCAGTACACCATTGATCAAGCCGATCACCGCGCCGATGAACATGCCCAGAATAACCGCAAGAATCGGGTTAAGCCCAGCCCGTGCGGCCAACACCGCCACACAGCCACTAACGGCGATGGTCGAACCAACAGACAGATCAATGCCCGTTGTAATGATCACCAAAGTCATTCCCGCCGCGAGGATGGCGCTAATCGAAATTGACCTTGCCACGTTAAACAGGTTGCTTACCGTACCGAAGTTCGGAGCATTGATCAGCATGAAGATGATCAACACCAAGAGCACGAACGGCATACCGACTTTCTCCCATGCGGATGCCAGGTTTATTTTCTTTTGCTTATTCATTGAAAGTCACCTCGTCATTGTCGTGAATTTCATCATGTTCAGGACCAAGGCGTTGCGGCTGAAGCACTCCAGTCGCGTAACCCATGATCTCCTCTTCTGTGGTTTTTTTACTTTCCAGATTCGCCACAACGGATCCTTGCCGGATGACCAAGACGCGATCGCTGATGCCCAACACTTCGGGAAGGTCAGACGAAATCATCAGAATGGCTTTACCTTGCGCCGCCTGTTCTCCGATCAGTTCGTAGATCTCCCGTTTCGCACCAACATCAACTCCTCGAGTCGGCTCATCCAGGATCAGCACATCCGGGTTTCGCATCATCCATCGAGCAAATATGGCTTTTTGCTGATTTCCGCCGGACAGGTTAACGATGGGCGTTTGCTGCAGTCGGGACGCAATGTTGACCTTCTGCATCAGTTTCCCCACCGCTTCGCGAATCTTATGCTTTCGCAGCATGCCGAAACTCTCGAAACGTTCCAGCGTTGAAACGGAAATATTGTCTTCCACGCTTCGAACCGGAAAAATGCTCTGCACCTTGCGGTCTTCGGGCAAATATGCGACACCATGTTGGATCGCCATCTTAGGAGATTGGAATGCGACGTTTCTGCCTTTAAGACTCACTTCCCCAGAGAATCGCTTATCTGCACCGATAACACACCTGGCGATTTCCGTCCTGCCCGCACCGACCAAGCCAGACACGCCAACGACTTCACCCGCACGAACCTGCAACGACACGGATGGAGAATCCTGAGACAGACGAAGATCACGGACGTCGAGAACGACTTCTCCAGCGGAGCGCTCGTCGTGATCGTAGAGCTTCTCCACCTTGCGTCCCACCATCTTCGCCACGATCTCGCTCTGATCAACGTCGGCGATGGCAGACGTTGCCACGGTATGACCATCTCGAAGCACTGTGACACGGTCAGCCAGACGCCACACCTCCTCCATACGGTGGGAGATGTAAATCAGCCCTGTGCCTTCGCCACGCAGTTTCTCCACGATGTCGAACAGGCGCTCGGACTCGCCTCGAGACAGAGAAGCCGTTGGTTCATCCAGGATGAGGATCTTTGCCCGACTCGCTACAGCCTTGGCAATCTCCACCATTTGCTGTTCGCCAGTACCCAGCTCACCAAGAGGGACATCAGGATTAATGTCTGTACCGATGACGCTGAGCTTGCGAAGAGCATCCTCACGCATCTGTTTCTTGTCGACAAGCCCTGACCTGCCCTTGGGCTCGTTGCCCAAGGCAAGATTTTGCGCGACCGTCATAGTAGGAACCACGTTGAGTTCCTGATGGATAATTGCGATGCCAAGTTCAGAGGCTTGGCGGGGAGACGAGATATCAACATCATTCCCATTGACCACGATCTTCCCAGAGTCTCGCATGAGGTTGCCGGAAAGGATGTTCATAAGCGTGGATTTCCCCGCTCCGTTTTCTCCCATCAAGGCCAAAACTTCATGACCATAAAGGTTTAGGTTAATGCCATCGAGCACAGTGACACCAGAGAAACTCTTGGAAATGTCCTCCAGGCGCAAAATGGGTGCGCGATCCTGGTTCATGCTCACCACCCCTTGTATTCATCCACATTCTCGCGGGTGATCATCTCGCTAGGGATAAGAATGGTGGTCTCCTCCGGAGTCTCGCCATCCACCACTTGCTGTGCGAACTTGATGGCCTGACGAACCATCTCCGCAGGATTCTGCGTGGACATGCCCACGAACGGAGAACCAGCGCGCTTAAGTTCATCGACCCCTTCGGGGCTACCGTCCACACCAGTCACGATGATCTGATCGCTCCTACCAGCTTGTTCAACCGCCAGCGCAGCGCCCAAGGCGGACGGATCATTCATACCAAAGATGCCCTGCACGTCTTTGTTGGCCGTCAGCATATCTGTGGTCACAGAAAGACCTGTGGCTCGATCGTTCTTGGAAGCCTGCTGCCCAACCACCTTGATATCAGGATACTTCTCAATCGCCATCTTACATCCCTTAATTCGATCCGTAATGGTCTGGATAGGGGTGCCATCGACGATGAGGATATTGCCCTTGCCACCCAATTGATTGGCAAGGTATTCGCAGGAAAGCTCGCCAGCCTGGACACCATCCGTCATCACGATTGCGTCGGCACCCTTCGCCGGCGTATCAACAGCAACAACAATGATACCCGCGGCACGAGCACGCTCGATGGCCGGCTTCAGACCGCTCTCATCGACGGCGGAGACGATGATCAGGTCCACACCCTGCTCAATGAACGCCGAGATCTGGTTATCCTGAGTAGTCAGATCAAGCTGAGCATCCTGAACGTTCAGCGTAGCGCCAATCTTCTTCGCCTGAACTTTCGCCTCCCTATCCATGGCAGAGAAGAACGGATTGGACATATCCTGCACCATCAGGCCAATGCTCTTGATCTCCGTTGGCTTCGATGTCTCCCCGACCGCATTGTCGCCGTTGCTTACCGCGCTACAGCCGGACAACATCATTGAAGCCGCAAGCAAGGAACAAACAACAGGCATCATAAACGTTTTTTTCATGGTTTTCCTTTTCAACAAGACATGCGTCAACGCATCATCGCGTTAGGCACCCGCATGATTCTCTGACTTTCAGAGAAGATTTAATCATTCTGCGAACAGGCTTTGGCATCATCGTCGGCCCGTCTCCCTCACTCGCCTCCTTTCCCTCTTCAATCTGCTCCAACAGAAAGTTGGCTGCATTCACTCCAATTAAATGGCTGTTCTCCGCAACGAGAGTTATTCTCGGCGAAAGAAGATCTGACCAGGCAAAATCGTCGAAAGTCACCAATCCCACGTCAACTGGGATCCTTACCCCTCGCGTTTGAAACGCCGACATGACTCCGAGCAATATGGGATTGTTGCCAGCGATGACGACATCCGGCTCATAGCCCTGCGTGTCCATGAAGTTAAGCATGGTGGCACATGCATCTTTCTCATTGTTGCCGCATTCGATCACGCGAATCTCAGCTCCGGATTTCGTTGCGGCCGAAACCAAACTGCGTTCACGTGCATAACGGCTATTCCATATATCCGGATATATCGCAAGCAACCATTTACGGAACCCATGCTCGTTCAAATGGGCACCAAGTTGTTCTGCCGCATCAACGTTATCTGTCGTCACATAGGAGAAGCCATCACCTGAGTCTTCCTGAAGCACCCCCTCAACCTCAGGGGTTGAATCTACGAAAATCGTCGGTACCCCCCACCCTCTCAGCATTCTTCTACTGCGATCACTCAATCCTAGCGTTGAGATGATGCCGCCAGGACGGTTCTCGGCCACTCGTCGCAAAAGCGACGTCTCATTGTCTTCCTCATAGCGTCCATTAACAGCCAAGTCGGCGATGAAGAGACTTTCTTCTCTGCCTTGCAGGACGCTTTCTATACCGCTGATCAGATCGAGATAGTAGGAGTTTGACATACCCGCGGTCAGCAACGTAATCGAACGGTTGCGCCCCGTACGCAAGTCTTGCGCCTTGCTGTTGGGGACATACCCCATTTCATCGGCAACCTTAAGTATCCTGGATCGAGTTTCTTGTGCGACTCCGCTTTTCCCGTTGAGCGCTCTGGAGATGACGTACACAGACAACCCCGTACGCTTCGAGATGTCAGTTATGGTTACAGCGTTCCTATTCATCATTGAATCCTAAACGTTTATTTTTTGTGATACATATATCATATCGAAAAAAAATGCGACACGCCGTGATATGGACTGATTTTGTTCCGTGTTTTCCCTAACTCGATGGGAGATGATGGAACCATAGCAAAGGGCACGAGATACACGCCGGAGTTCAGGGTGAAGGCCGTCAGACTGCTGACGGAATCACGCTCTTCGTATTCGCCGGAGACGAAGGCGAAGAGCGCAGGTGACGAAAGACCTGGGCGTGGCCCCGGAGACGCTGCGCCGTTGGTGCAACCAGGCGGACGCGACGGTCACGGCGGAGACGAGGCAATCGGCGCAGGAAGCGATGTCCGAGCTCAGGAAACCGCGCCGGGAGGTCGCCGAGTTGCGCCGGGCGAACGAGATATTGACGACGGCGTCGGCTTTTTTCGAGGCCAGGCTCGACCCGACACACCCCTGATGGTCGCCTACGTCGACGAACACAAGGGGCGCTTCGAGGTCGGGCCGATCTGCAGGGTCCTGTCGGAATCATTGGACTGCGGTTTCATCACGCCGCGCGGCTGCCGCATGTTCAAAAACAGGCCCGTGAGCCGCATGGCCGCGCGCCACGAGGACTACCTGGACGCGGTCGCCGAGGAACTCAACAACTGGCCCCGCAAAACCCTCGGATACATGAAACCCAGCGAGAAAAACATCGAATTACTCGACAGCACCAACTAACCTAAAACCAACAAAACAACACAGGCGTTGCAACCACCATTAGAATCCGCCAGGCATTCGATCTCAAGGTGCTTTCGGAAGGCAACGTGCTGTACGTGAACCTGTTCGGACTGAAGGTGAGCGTTGCTCTGTCCAAGGCTGATGGTGAATACTTAAAGACACGTATGCGTATCAGGTCGATAAGATCACTACCGTTCTGCCG
>OBYE01000266.1_pt1 | contig 10195 bp, 6 predicted proteins | sample 1476731 | NCBI WGS metagenome assembly OBYE01 (sample SAMEA2580194, study PRJEB22360) | human gut metagenome | biome: human gut; feature: human-associated habitat; material: faeces | place: Denmark | collected 2008/2010 | reverse complement strand
GCTGGCGACCTGGTTCAGAAAATATCCGGAAATACAGGTTGTCTCGCGTGATCGCAGTGGAGTCTATGCGACAGCAGCACGTGAAGGTGCACCTCAGGCCAGACAGGTGGCCGATCGATGGCACCTGCTAAAAAATATTGGCGATGCGCCTGAACGAATGATGTACAGACATATGCCTCTGATACGTCTTGTTGCCAGTGAGTTGTCACCAAAGAAATCACCTGATCCAGAACCATCTGTGCCTGCAGCATCGCTCCGTCGTCCGGAACACCTAAAACAGCAAACCCGCAAAAAACGGCATCAGCGTTGGACAGAGGTTATGGCCCTGCATAACAAGGGATGTAGTTTCAGGGAAATATCCCGTATTACAGGCCTGTCGCGTGTGACAGTCAGTCGCTGAGTACGTTCAGGAACATTCCCTGAAATGTCAACCCGACCTCCAAAGCGAGGGCTTTTGGACCCATGGAGGGAGTGGTTAAAAGAGCAACGAGAAAGTGGGAATTATAACGCCAGCCGGATAATGGCGGGAAATGGTGGTCCGGGGGTTTACAGGCAGTGAAACCATTGTCAGGGATACTGTTGCCAAATGGCGTAAAGGCTGGATCCCACCGGTTACTACTGCCGTCAGACTTCCTTCAGTGTCCCGGGTAAGGCGCTGGTTGATGCCCTGGAGAATAATCAGGGATGAAGAAAATTATGCTTCCCGATTTATTAGTCTGATGTGTGAAAAAGAACCGGGGCTGAAAATAGCGCAGCAACTGGCACTCGAGTTCTACCGTATTCTGAAAACCCAAAATAAATCACAGCTAAGTAGCTGGTTCACTCGAGTCCACGAAAGCGGTTCAGCAGAATTTCGGCGCGTGGCGGCGGGGATGGAAGCTGATGCTGCAGCTATATGTGAGGCAATCAGTAGCCGCTGGAGTAATGGTGTTGTCGAAGGTCATGTAAATCGCCTGAAGATGCTAAAACGCCAGATGTATGGTAGAGCCGGATTTGAACTACTCAGGCAGAGGGTCATGAGTCCACTGGCATGAAAATCTCCACCCAAGTTGCGGAAGAACCACTTTTGCACCGTTAGTGACAGGAAGAAGAAATTACCTCTTCTTCGGTTCTGACAACGGTGGAGAAAGTGCTGCGATCATCTACAGTCTGCTGGTTACCTGCAAACTGAATGGGGTGGAGCCGGAGGACTGGTTGCGCGAAGTGATCGTAAAGATCAATAACTGGTGCTGCCCTGTAACTTCTCTGCTGCAAAATAATCCTTCCGCTACGAACTGCTCGGGGCGCTTACGTATATCCGGCCTGTTCATGAAGTTATTGCTTCTGGCCTTGATGAGACATTCGCGCGCTCCGACCTTATCGGTTACTTGGCCTTACTTTATTTTCCGCTAGTTTTACTTTCCCATCGAAGGCCCCATACATCACCACGCCCACGAAAAAACCGACGAAATAACGCAACTTTCTCATCCGTGGATAATACGGAAACGCACTGCACAGAACTCTGCGGTTTACGTCGCCATTCAATCCCATAAGCTTCAAGTGATGTCTTCCCTCAGTGCTGCTAATTCATCACTGTCAGATTTATGAACCATATTCGTTACCTGTATCCGAACCACTGAAGCACCACAGCAGAAATTCGGGTCCCCTACACTGATTACAGCGCCCCCTCTACTGCCTATTAACTCAAGCACCTCCCAACAACTTACGGAAACTTAATTCTAATACAGCTGTAATTCAGTTGTGTCGTGGTCGGCCGCGGTTACTTTTTTCGGGAAGTCTGCTACGCATCAGAATAATACCGTGTTCTTTCTGATCCTGTTTAGCCAGGTAGCTAAGGGCGTAACGTAAACCGTCTACCGCAGACTTATCACTATAGTGAATCACGTGATCGATACGCACCGGGTATTTGTCTTTAGTCCTGCACAGGTGAAAATAACCCTCCCCTTCCGTGATCCGCCTCCAGATATCTCCCAGTTGCCTGGATATCCGATAAGATTTCTTGTGACGTTGCCCATCCAGATAGCCGATAAAATGAATATGAAGCCCTTTGTCTGGTGTATATTCCATTACCCAGTAATATCCTGCCAACATCGTCTGGGTTTCGCTAAGTAAACGGTATATTTCAATACACATACTGTGCTTACAGGAATGCCCGAAACTGGGCGTGTCTTTCCTGTAGGCAAAATCAATTCTGAAAGGTAACAGTTTAGAAAAACGTTGAAACAGACCTTCCATGTGTTCATTCACATCTTTCAGAATCGTGAAATTCATTTCGTAATTGGGGTTAGCATTATACATTTTATAGTCCTTACTTTATAAAACTCACAGGAAGAGGAAATTACGTAAATACTGAGAGTACAGAAACGCCGTACCGCGGCATTAATAAACGAGGTAACCAGCAGCACAGACAACCTGATAAAACTGTTTTGTATTACCTCATTGCTGTAATGAGGTAATAGATTCAGAATACAGTAAGACTCTCTTAAACTGAGGACCAGAACGAATTACAATAAAAAACACACCTCATATAATTGGGTTTAAGAAAGCACCATTCAATTACTTACAGGAAATAATCTGATCTTCACAAAAGTCAGTACCGGGTAGCCACAGGCAACATCGCTATTAATATTGCCGTACCATTAAGTAAAAACAGAGACTCTGCAGAGAGAGCCTACAGATATTTAACCTCACAATAAGAAGATTATTTCATACAGAAAATATTATATTTACCCATACTTATAAATTGTAACGGAGCTATAACGTACGAACTAAAGACAATATACTCTAATAGTGTTCTGGTACGTAACTAGTGTTAAATACAAACCAGACATACATTCAGTGGATTAACTTTCTCAATATTACGCTATGAGTGTAGTAACATAATTTACACATAACTAAACCCCATACACCACCACACTATAGTATATGGGGATAGACGCATTACGCACATACAGAATACTCAGCATAAAGAGGAGTGACATTACGATAGAAAGAGACAACATAACAGATAACATAACTCCCATTAATAATACTAATTAACCTAAATTATTTATTGAACACGAAAACAATGAAGGTCCCACCTCACCTCAGACTAAAGCCGACAATATCCTGAGCAACACTCTATCCAATAGTAAATAGTGGTTACACCAGTTATATTTACTGACTGACCTGAACCAGAGTTTTCTAATACAACGCTGACATGGTAAAGGCATTAGTCTCCTCCGCAAGTAGCAGAGGAGATTATATGTTACTCAACGATTAAGTCATTCAGAGGTCAAAGTTAGGTGCGACACACAACGTTTTTCCCTCAATAACCGGTACAACTCTGTTTTGTTCATACAGTAAATCCAGTAACCAGTTGATTTTATCCTTTTTCCGGAAACGGTTCGGACCACGCTGTAAAATGTCATTTTTTTTCATACAGGGGATCCCCTTCTCAATGCAATAGCTTTTTATCCAGTTGAAAAGTTCAAGCTCCTCTGGAATGAGTCGCATAGTCTCGTTTTGAGCAGTGTTGTCAAAAGTTAACGGATTAGACAACCGCATATACTCATTACCGTACCATATTGCTAATTCTCTCCCCATTTCTGCAGTGTAAGGGGAAATGTCCCCCTCCTCACTGCTCAAATGGTGAAGAAGTCCTGCCAGTCTTGCCATATACTCTGCATTTTTGGCAGCATATTCCCGACAATGTCTTAAAGGCCCCAATCCCCCCAGCTTCGATTCCACATCGTTGTAATAATCCGTCCAGATTCTGGCAGCCTGAGGAGAAAAGTGAAGGCAACGTCGTTCACCACTCATAGCCAGACTTTCATCAATAAGTTCATTGATCCTCTTATCAAATAACTCCTGATACTGTGATGAATAATTATCTCCGGTTATTATCCTTGTCCCCTGCGTTGATGTTGGTTGACACATCAAAAACCTTGCATGATGTCCTGACGTTTTCACAAGTTCTTTTTTTCGCGTACAAAAACCTTTGTGGTAAACATCAGGCTGAATCATCGCCGACATCGTCAGTCTTGGCTCCTTCAAATTAATTCCGGGAGATGATTTCCTGTCGATGAAAAGAGAACCTCCATCCCACAAAGTGTTAATAATTCCCAGTTTACTCATGGCCCGACTGTCAAAAATCACCCCCCCTTCACTGGATACAAGAGCAAAAGAACGATTGCTATCGGAGTAATATTTTAACATTCCCTCTATCGTTGTCTCATTAAAAATTGTTCGACGTATCTGCGGCGGAACAGGAGACTTATTCAGATGCGTTTCAAGCTCTGATTCTGTTGCCTTGTAATCTTTACCGGCACGAATCTCTTTATGAAATTTTGATTCCAGCGCTTTTTGTTTTTGCTCCCATATTTCCTTTTCTGTACTGTAATTCTCAACCAGTTTCGCGTATTCTTCCGCCAGGGCTTCATCCCTGAGATAAAATGCTTTCATAAACACTTTATCCACGGTCGTTTTCCTTTCACCGGAATCAGCCAGAATCAGAGAGTAAAGATTAACAGGCCCACGTAAATTTCCAGGTCTGCACACGTCAACCTGATTCTGACAGGCAATTGAGGTCGCTGTTAATGCGGATGTTGCCACCATAGCCAAAGGTGCCTGTGTATTTTTTTGAGTTTCAATTATTGCATTTCTCACCAGCGGTGGTAGTGCATATATCGGATAAGGATTTTCTGGTGCAAGTAAGCACATAAAAGCCTCTCTTTTCATTAATGGGTTAGTAAAATAGCAGCAACTCCCGCTACAATAGCGAAAATAGCTGCTATTCAGACCTGATGCTCTGAGAAATACAGAGCATTTGTAAACCTGATGTTTAATAAACCGATAAGGTTAATTCAGTGCAGACTGTATTATTCACCACGAAATATCATTCATATTTCTCATTCTTAATACCTCCAGAAATTATTTCACTAATACCTTTCCCCCGGTCTTTTCCCTTTCTCCAGAACCATAGTGTAAATATTAACGGCCCCACGTAAATTTCCGGGACTGCATACGTCAACCTGATTCTGACAGGCAATTGACATCGCTGTTAATACTGACATTGCAACCAGAGTCAGAGGTACTTGTTTATTGTATTGAGCTTTAATTATTGCCTTCCCTATCATTGATGGTCACGCATATACTGAATACGGCATATCCGGTTTGATGTAAGACATAAATGCTTCCTTTTTCGTAATACGTTTCGGTTATAGCAGCAATTACCGCTACAATAGCGACAATAGCTGCTCTTTCAACAATGAATGCTAGAAATTCTGTTTATCAATTAAACTTCTGGCTAAATTGTTCTTATGCTTCTTTTTCCTCCTGAGGTGATCACGTGATGACAAAAACTTATCTGCTCATGGTCATATCTGAAGAAAGCGTATGTCGCACTTCGTCATTAACACCTTTGACTGCTGATCTGGCAGGTACAGTATGTAAAGTAAGCCATTCGTCAATAGCTGATGAACGCCAGCCCACAGAACCACTACCAAGACGTACCGGCCTGGGGAAGGTTGCATCGTAGTATTTCGATAACGGATTCATTTTTTCGTAAATTGTCGAACGAGATATACCTAACAATTGGCTCAGTTCAGGCATCCGTAAGATGCGTGAAGGAGTCCAGCAGTATCCGGATTGATCTGGCATTTTATCCCCCATAGTGTGGTGAACTGTCGTTACAGTTTGTATTCCCCGGGTAAATTTGTCTGCGTAAAAAAATGGGCTGAGCAAAAAGACAATAAATAATTAAAAATCAATACGATAGAAAACAACAGCATTATTGTTATTTTACTTTCTCCTTATCGCTGTCGATTCTCATTATCATTCATTGGTAAAAAAACAGCAAAAGAGGCCCTGGTAATGACTCCAGTCAGTAGTACAGTGTTTTCGATAAATGAACCAATGGCTTTTCGTGAATTTCCAGGGAGCGTGAAAAGAAAATCGTTTTCCGGGCTGGTCGTTTGATGTGAGTACGAAGTGTCAGATTGTTGCGCTCAATGCGCCGGGTAAATATCTTGCCGACAAGATGCTTATCCTGTGGCATTTCTCTGGTATAACTGCTCCGGTTGTCTCTGGTTATCATGCCTGTGGAGAATGGCTTCAGGAGTTCCGGCAACTCACGACATGTTTCATCAGTGCGAGGACCAAAAGTGTAAGCCAGCACACCTCCAGATTTGGTGTTATACGCATACCAGTGCCACTGCTGACGAGCTTTGTTTTCGACAAAACTCCATTGTTCATCAAGTTCGCAGATAAGCGCCACATCGGCACTGGCGTCTGGAGATGTGGTTACTTTGCGTGGTGAGCGTTTTATAAAGTGAGAATGACGGTGTTGATATCCACCTTCAGCGTTCTGGAGCTATCGCGAACCCCGACTCCGTTATGAACCATTTCAACAATTTGCTCTTTAATGCCTGGTTTTCGGGTTTCGTAGATGTAATTCAGTTGAAATACACACGTTTACAGGATTAGCACTGGAAACGCTCATGATCTGAGGTGCTGTGATCATAATGGTACACTTTATAGGAATTACAGCGGGGAGAATGTACTGTAACTGTTGCCATATGGTCTCCAGATACCAATAGAATACCACATTAATCTATCGTCAGAAGGCATCACCGGGGCCTTCTGACATAATCTGTTAATACGTGTACTATTACCCTGTTCAGAAAATATTGATTCAAAAATGAAAACCAGTTAACAGAAAAGCAAAATGATATAATGTTAAAATTTTATATAGTGCAATAAAAGGAGAATGTTATGTATAATTTTATCACTATACTGTATGATGTCTTTTCATGTTTTGGTGTTCTGGCTAAAAACCAGAATACCCGTGACATCCGAAATATTAAAAATTTTTCCTCACATCAACATTCACTGGGCGACATGTTTGATGAATTAATAAACATTATTGATAAAGAACAAGTATTGAGTACAGAACAACGAAAAGTTACATTTAGGAGATATGAAGATCTCTATGTTAAGCTAATGCACTATTCTGTTTTTACAGACAAAACACATCAAATAATAAAACAAAAATATTTTAATGACATTGTACCAATGATTCTCGCACTCGACATCAGGAACACATATCGCCCGGATAATGAGATGGCATTTTACTATCATATTCATTCTTTTCTCACTCAGATACCGGATAATGAGGATGATATATATCATGCTGCAAGGACATATCTGCGAAATTACGTTAAGTTATGTTTATCCGGATACACACCAGCGAATGCGCATTTCAAAGATATCTTTGATGGCGTATATGAATTCATTCGTAATATTCGCAAAAACAGTACACCAGGAAAAACAAAACTTACCGCAACTATCAACACATGCAAAGAAACCTGTAAACATCTGCTTTATTTAAGTAATGAAGACATGGAAAAAACAATTTCTGACTTAGATAAAATTCAAGTTGCATGTTATTATCTCACTATATTACTGGCTTTCGAAAGACGAACTTCATTAACAAGCGCCCTGGCAACTTTATATAAAATGCTGATAAGCGAAAGAGAAGTTTCAGAATATGAATGCCAGTTATTATATTTAACCAACCCAATAGATGTAATGAATATACTGAACAAATACATATATTACTTTCCTAATGAGAACTCACCATTTTATACACTGAAAATTGACAGTGCATTATCGTGGGAGGCCATTGACGCAATACGAGGCTATAGTATTTCTGATATTTATCTTTATCCTGAACAAAAAACAATAAATTGTGTCGTTGAGATTGAAAACATTGTCTTTGGCGGTTACATTTATACATTGAACAACGGCGTCACATTACAAAACATAGAAAACACTTTAAAAGATTCTTCATGCCATTATGTCTTAAATGGCTATACAGAATTTGTTAACTGTTTGATACAACTTACTTCAGGAAAGACTGAAAGTGTTCATCGCACCATCAATAAACTGAACTATGAGAAATTACCTTTTGGATTTATCATTGCCGCGTTTGCTATACTAAAGATAGCATTTAAAATAAAATTCAGTAAAAATCATGTAAATATCCGAGCATTATTAAATGACATCAATTATTTTATGACTTATCAGGGCGAGTCCATTAACCTTATTTCACTGGATCACGAATACCCAGAGTCCTGTCTTCAAAATGACACAAACACATATTTATTAGGAAGAGTAATATTTCTGTATAACTCAATGATTTATAAGTTCATAAACTGTCAGGAACATGAAACCAATAACATTCACTCAGCTATGATAAATAACCTATTACAGGAAGTTGATATAGCCCTTGGTAAAATAAATAACATTATAGACAGCAGAAACATATCAGCCCCCCATGAACTGGCAAATATTCTTACCCGCGAAAAAATACTTACAACACGGGAAAAAAAAGGAAACCTGATAAGCCTGTTTGATGGATTCACTTTATTCCATTGTGTTGGAATGATAACCTTTCTTATCCATTATCTCAGAACACCTGAAGAAAAAGTTGAAAATATATTTATGTTATATGGTGCAGATAAAAACAATAAACTACGCAGAAGACTGATTTATGACGCACTAGGAATAATTCAGTCTCAGCAGGAGTGAAACGTTAAAACAGGCAAATTGTTTTTTATAAACAGGAGATTGTTGAGTAATCTCCTGTTTATAAAAATACGCTTTCCTGACGATCTGATAATTATCAGCTCAATACATTTGACATAAAAGCGGTTCCTTAATTACTACTGCCACGATCACATATCAAATCATGATCGTACAATATACATTTTCACTATTATTTATTCACAATTTGAGACATCACATAATCCGCCCATGCCTGCATCATCGGTACACGCTGCTCCAGTAGATCAGTACGATGATATGCCGCCTCAACCTTATTTTTCAGCGTATGAGCGAGCGCCCTTTCCGCCAGATCCCGCGAATACCCCTGTTCACTACACCAGTCCCTGAATGTTGAGCGAAAACCATGTGCTGTGGCAACTCGCCCCGGAATGTCACTGACGGCTTTCTTTTTACGCAGAAAACTTGTCAACACCATATCGGAAAGGATCTGCTGCTTTCTGGGTGAAGGGAACACCAGTTCATCATGCAGGCCACGTATATTTTCCAGAATGTAAATAGCCTGCCGGGATAAAGGAACACGATGCTGTAGCCTAGCTTTCATTCTTTCTGCAGGTATAGTCCATACCCGCTTATGAAAATCAATTTCAGCCCAGCGCATTCCCCTGGCTTCGCCCGAGCGAGTTGCTGTAAGTATCACCATTAATAACAGTGCGCGGGTAACATTATAAGGTTCATCACTATACACACTGGTCGCCACAAAAAGCGGTAACTGCCTCCAGGGAATTGCGGGTTGGTGTTCATCACGTCCTCTTGTCTGCTGAGGAAGCAAATGGTCAACCACATCAACAGGATTTGCCACACAAAAACCGTGCGCCCATCCCCACTGCATAACAACATGAATGCGCTGTTTAACCCGGCTTGCCGTTTCTGACAAGGTTAACCAGACTGGACGCAGTGTTTCTGCCACGTCCGCAGCCGTAATCGAATCCAGCGTTTTTGCTCCCAGTTGAGGAAACGCGTAATTCTCAAGCGTCGATAACCACTGCCTTACATGCTTTGGATTTTCCCATCCAGGAGACAGTTCTGCATGTACACGCCTGGCTGCATCGGCAAATGTTGGGATAACGACTTTCTCAGATTCAGCCTTTTTAATCTCCAGAGGATCATCACCTGCAGCAAGTTGCTCTCGCATTATCCGGGCAGTACGTGCAGCTTCAGCAATACTGACCTCTGGGTAAGTTCCCAATCCAGCATTACGTCTTTTTTGTGTCACCGGACTTACATAACGAAAAACCCATTTCCCCCGCCCCTTTACTGAAGAAGGATGAAGGGTCAGTCCGGTAATTCCCCCATGGGGCAATGGTTTGTCATCAGGTTTGATATGTCTTGCTTTCGTATCCGTCAATACTGCCATACGCTAATTCCCGTCACTCTGGTATGCCATCCAGTATGCCATTAGTCCCTCGCTTCACTAAGAATACATTAGATAATATCGGACAACAAAAAGTGTAATACATTGTTTATAATGAAATTATATAACACACCTGGATTAAGTCAGATTTATTTCAGGCGGTCCCCCTCACCGCCATATTTAAATAAATATCCTCCGGCATAGCCGGAGGTTTTTCAAATGCGCCTGTAAGGCTCT
>OBYE01000264.1_pt1 | contig 10297 bp, 10 predicted proteins | sample 1476731 | NCBI WGS metagenome assembly OBYE01 (sample SAMEA2580194, study PRJEB22360) | human gut metagenome | biome: human gut; feature: human-associated habitat; material: faeces | place: Denmark | collected 2008/2010 | reverse complement strand
TGCTCAACGTGGCCAACTCCGGCTACTTCAGCTCCGACCGCTCCATGGAGGACTACCTCGAGCGCATTTGGCACACCGCTCCGCTCGCGTGACTGCGGAGCGTCCTCGGCGTTGCTCCTCGGTCGACGTACCTTCGTACGCCTTTCCTCGGTGCGCCTTGAGGCCGCACGCGCAATCGCGCTCGCTCCGCTGGCCTGATACCTGGCTCCTGCTGGCGGGAGCTGGCTGGCAGAGCCAGACTGAGGGTGGTTTTTCTGTGACCGCCCCCAGTCAGCTGTGCTGACAGCCCCCGCCAGCGGGGGCGAAGTCTAGCTAAACGCCAAAGGGCCCTGCAACCAACTTCATACGTTGGTTGCAGGGCCCTTCGTGTGTTGAAAGACTGTGTGGGCTATCAGGCCTCAGCCGGAGCCTCAACTGCAGGCTGCTCGCCGTCGGCCTCGTCCTCGGCCTTGTTCAGGCCCAAGTCAACTGGCGAGGAGCTGTTCTCCCACGGCTCCTCCCACGGATCATAATCCGGGTTCTGCTGCTTGTAGATGTACAGGCCAACTACTGCTGCCAGTGCCGCGCCGAATAGCAGTGCGAAGAACTTCCAACCGTTAGAAGACTTGCTCTCCATGACGGCTCCTTTCTGTGAGGACATCTGGTCGGTATGCCCATTCAAACCGACTCTGCACCCCATTCTATGCCGTCGTTTGTGACGATTGGGTGGGGAACACCTATCGCATGTATTGCTCATGGCATAGTAGCTCCGAGCATCCGGCGCGTTGGATACAGTGGGCACATGCATATGCCTACCAAACAAGAAATCCGCTACCAATGGGAGCACGGCGGCCCGGTGATGACCTGGGCGCTGATTGCCGCATGCACAGCAGTATGGCTGGTGGAGGTACTGCTGGGTTTCTTGTCGCCGACGTTGCAGAACTGGCTGATCTACCGTGGCATGTTGGCACCAGCCACAATGTTGGCTGAACCGTGGGCCATCGTCACCTCGATGTTTCTCCATGCGCCCAACTCAATACTGCACATCCTGTTCAACATGATTGCGCTGTATTCGGTCGGCCCGGTGCTGGAACGGCTCATCGGTCACTGGCGATTCCTCGGGCTGTACATGATTTCCGGCCTTGGTGGCGCGCTGGGCATGATGGTGTGGGCTGTCGTGGCCCCTAGCGGCCAAGGCTGGCAAACGGCCGCCTACGGGGCTTCAGGGGCGTTGTTCGGCCTGTTCGCCGCATTGCTGGTAGTATATCGCCGCATCGGGGCGGATATCCGTTCGATGCTGATATGGATGGCGGTGAACTTTGCGCTGCCGTTTGTGGTTGGCGGTGTGGCTTGGCAGGCGCATGTCGGTGGCTTTGTGGTGGGTGGCTTGCTGACATGGCTGCTGATCGGCGGCATCCGGCCTTGGCGAGGCAAAAGCCTTGCCTGGCGTATGCAGGTGTATGGCTGGTCGGTGACCGTGTTGGTCATCGCGCTTATCGTGGCGTGCAATTTTGCCAATCCATATGGCTGGATGTGGCGCTGATACCGTTGTGGATTCCTCCGGGGCAGTGTCCGATCATCTTGTCGACTTGTGCACAACTGTGCATGAAAGTGCATAAGACGGTGGATAACTTATGTGGATAAGTTGGCCATGATCCCGTAATTCAAGGGATATGTCTGTGGATAACTTAGGAAAGAGACGCGATGTTATCCAATGATTTCCCGCCTCGGCAACCGTTTGTGCACCGGTTATGCACCAAAAAGAGCCTGTTATCCACTAGTTATCCACTATGTTTTCCACATTCTGTGGAAAACTACACGCGTGTAATTCATCCACAGCAGGTGGATAACAATGTGGATAACTAGTGGATAACCGGTGGATAGTTGTGGGTAAGTGACTGCGCGAGGGCGAAGGAGGCCGGAGCGGCGGCAATTGCCATAATGGAACAACAATGTGCCGTACGCCGGATCTGCTGACAAAGGCGGCTCGGCACCCGTCGCAAGACAAAAACGCAAAAAGCCGGCCCTGCTCGCAAGCAGAACCGGCTTTCGTAATAAGACGATAGGCGAACTCAGCGCCAGCCCATAGTCATCAGGAAGCCAATCATAATCAGGGCGAAACCGATGGCAAGGTTCCAAGCGCCGATATTCGGAATCGGCCAGGAACCGGACGGGGAAAGGTAGTACACCACGCACCAAATCAGGCCAATGATCATCAATGCGCAGAATACCGGAACAAACCAACGCGGGTTGGACTTGGTGCCCTTGATGGTCTCCTCAACGCGCTTGGTGTTCTCCGCCTGACGGCTCATCATGCGCTGCATCTGCGGGGTCAGCGTGGCCTTGTCGGCAGTGGCGTTCAGGACAGCTTCGACCTTCTCCATGTCAACGCCGTAGTTCTCATCCTCTGCAGCGGTCTCGTCCGCAGCGTTCTCGGACTTGGCGGCATCGTCCGTGGCGGCCTCAGATGAGGTCTCGCCCTGCCAGTCCTTCTGGTCGTTCGAGTCGGTTTCGTGCAGCTCTTCGTCAGCCATCAGCATAGTCTCCATTCAGTAGGCTAAAAGTCATAATAGTGGCTACACTCGAAACCAGTAAACTCGCCGCGTATAAAGATGGGAAATCATGTCCAGGCACGTAGGCAAACACAGCACGAAGCGCTCTCTGCTGGGAGGCGTTGCGGTGTTCGTCGTCGTCGCTCTGACTGGTTTTCTGCTGAGCACCAACGTACGCGTGAACCGTACGGCGACCGTTACCAATGACACGGCAGATCTGGTGGAACAAGGCGTCAGCGAGGTCAACCAACTGCAGAATGACGTGAACGATTTGCAGCGGCAGGTGACCAATCTCACCGATGTGCTGGGTTCCGGCGACCGGAATGCCGGCGATCAAAGCAGCCAGGGAGACAGCAGCGACAACAGCCTTATGATGCCCGAGCTGGAGGGCGCTGGTGTTACCGTAACCCTCAACGATTCGCCGTTGTGGGAAACCGCAGTCAACAACAGCGGTTCGACCACCAACATCAACGATTACGTGATTCATCAGCAGGATGTGGAATCCGTGGTGAACGCGCTGTGGGCGGGCGGCGCCGAGGCGATGATGATTATGGATCAGCGCGTGCTGTTCAATTCGGCCGTAATCTGTTCCGGCAACGTGCTGTCCATACATGGTAAGAAATACGCGCCGCCATTCACCATCTCGGCCATCGGGGATCAGGCCTCCATGCGCAAGGCGCTGAACGATTCCGAAGCCATCACCATTCTTAAGCAATATGTGACCGCATTCGGCATCGGCTACAAAGTGGAGAACAAGGACGATCTTAATTTTCCGTCCACCGCGGCCTTGCTGCAGCAACTGAAATATGCCACGGTGAATGAGACGCAGTCCAAGGACGAGGAGAACACCCAACAATGAGGCACGGCAACCATAGCAGCGACGCCAGCATCGCGATGGATAATGTGCCTGCATACGCAGCGGGCGCAGGCAGTGCCGCATCAGTGCAGCCATCGCGCGGCGGTGACTCGCGTCGCAGGCCATCCGCTCCGAGGCGCGGCGCATTATGGCAGGTGCTGGGCATCATTGCGGAACTGTTGCTGACCGCCGCTGCGATATGCGCGCTCTATATCGTCTGGCAGATGTGGTGGACCGGCGTGGAAGCCGAACAAGCCCAGAATGAGACCACGCAGTCCGTGAATTGGTCCGACCCCAGCAACAACGGCGGTGATGTCAAGGTGGCCGAGGCGCAGGAAGGCGATCCGCCGGTCCAGCCCGAAAAACCGGCGTATGGCGATCTGATCGCACAGGTGTACATCCCTCGTTTTGGCTCTCAGTGGCACCGCAACTTGGTGGAGGGCACCACGCTGGAGCAACTGAACCGTCACGGTCTGGGGCACTATCAAGACACCCAGATGCCTGGTCAGGTCGGCAACTTTGCCGTAGCTGGCCATCGTAATGGCTACGGACAGCCGCTTGGCGACGTGGACAAACTGCAGGAAGGCGACCCGATCATCATCCGTACCAAGGATTACTGGTACGTCTACCATTACACGCGCTATGAGATTGTGCTGCCCACCGACATATACGTGATTGCGCCCAACCCGGAGAACTCCAGCGTGGAGCCCACCAAACGCATGATCACCCTGACCACTTGCGAACCGAAGTACAGCACTCCGACCCACCGATGGATCAGCTATGGCGAGCTCGCATATTGGGCCAAGGTGTCTGATGGCGTGCCCAAGGAACTGACCACCACCGATTCGTCCGGTGAGGTGCGTTTTGCCACCAAGGAGACCCCGTCCCTGGTTTCCAAGATCGGTTCTTTGGACAAGGTGGTGTATGGCGCACTGGTGGCATGGCTGATTCTGTTCATTGCCGCAGCCGTGGCCTGGCGCTGGCCGGTGCTCAAGGCGATTCGTCTGGGCGAACGCCGCCGCCCTGATGCCAGCATCTATGGCACGCTGCTGCGCTTGCAGCCAGGCGTGGCGCCAATCCGCTGGCTACTGCTGGCTGTGCTGCTGTTTGCCGGTGCCGCGGCCCTGTTCCAGTGGGTATTCCCCTGGGCGGCCGCCAACATTCCGTTCCTGCAACAAATGTCGAACTTCGTGGTGTCCAACTAGGCCGTGCGCATGTTCGGGTGCAAGCACGGCAAAGCGCTGTAGTATGGCTTGCAGCATAGGTTTTTCAAGGAGAGCAGTATGACCGATTCCGCACGCATCCTGGTGGTGGATAACTACGATTCCTTTGTATATACGATTGTTGGCTATCTGAAGACGCTTGGTGCCACGATTGACGTGGTGCGCAATGATGCCATCGATCCCGCCGCGCCCGGTGTTCTGGACGGCTACGACGGCGTGCTGATTTCCCCCGGACCCGGAGCTCCCGCCGAATCCGGTGCCAGCGAGGATATGATTCGTCTGTGCGCAGCCACCGGCGTGCCGATGTTCGGCGTGTGCCTGGGTCTGCAGGCGCTCGCTGAGGTCTATGGCTGCACAGTGGATCATGCGCCCACCATCATGCACGGCAAGACCAGCTTGGTGGAGCATATCGATGATGAGATTTTCGAGGGCGTGGCCAATCCGATGACCGCCACCCGATACCATTCGCTGGCCGTTGAGCCCGATTCGGTGCCGGATACGCTGCAGGTCACGGCATGGACGCAGGACGACCACATCATCCAGGGGGTGAGGGTCAAGGACAAGCCGATGTATGCGGTGCAATTCCACCCGGAATCCGTGATGACACAGGATGGCTACCGTCTGCTGGCCAATTGGCTGAAGGTGTGCGGGCAGGATAACGCCGTGGCTAAATCCGCCGGATTGCAGCCCAAGGTCACGAAGTAACGAGTAATGATTGACCCCCGCTAGCAGGTATCGCTAGCGGGGGTCAATGCTCATCATCGGTCGCGAGACGGGCTATTCCGTTGTGTTGGTGCTGCCACCACTGCTGTTGTTGGTATTGCTACTGGCCCCAGCCTTGGTCGTGATGGTGACAGTCGAGCCTTCATCGACCTGCGAACCGCCAGCCGGATTGGTGCTGACCACCACTGCGTTGTTGTCGCTTGGTCCGCTGACCTGTACAGTGAACCCGGCTGCCTCCAGTGTGAGTTTTGCAGTCGCGTAGTTGGTGCCGGCGGCAATGGTCGGCACGGTGGTCTGCTTTTTGCCGGCGGATACCCAAATGGTGATGGTGCCGCCCTGTTCGATGGAGGAACCGGAGCCGGGCTCCACGCGGGTAATCGACCCGGCAGGCACCGAATCGGAATTCTCGGATTCCACGGTGAAATTGAATTTGTCGTTGTACTGCTGCAGCACGGCATCCTTTGCCTGGCCCACCAGGTTGTCCGGCACCTTGGTCATGCCGGTGGACACCCACAGGGTGATCGACGAGCCCTTGGTGGCGGACTGCCCGTTGGCGGGATCGGTGCGGGTCACCAGATCCTTGGCCACGGAATCACTGTCTTCGGTCTTGACCACGGAGTTCACTTCAAAGCCGGCATCCTTGAGGATATTGCGGGCCTCATCCTGAGTGCGCTTGGAAACGTCCGGAATGGAGATGGACTGCGGTCCGGCCGAGAACCATACCTGCACCTTGGAACCCTTGACCACCTTGGTGCCGGCCTTGGGGCTCATTCGCGTGCATGTACCTTCCGGCTCGGTGGAATCGGTGTCACGCTTCTCCACCATCGTCAGTCCCGCCGCCTTGAGCTTGGCGTCCATGCCATCCTTGGATGTGGATGCGGTGCATTCAGGTATGGCGACCAGCTCTTCGGTGGACGTATGCGACCCGTTCATGGCAAACGCTACGCCAACCACGATGGCGATAACCGCGATTAATGCCACAACCACACCAATAATGATGCGCTTGCGTTTCTTGGCCTTGGCCGCAGCCGCACGCTGCTCGGCACGCGACTTGACGTTTGCGGCATTGGTGCCATTGGTGGCCGAGATCTGCTCGAACTGGCCGGTTACCGGATTGAATGCCTGCGTAGGCTGCTGAGGCTGTCCCAGAGCTGCGGTCGGCAGGTCGCGCTCGGCATCCCTGCGGGCCTTCATGTTGGAGAGGTCGGTCAGGGGGTTGAACGCGGCCGCCACCGGAACGCCGCCGTTCATATAGGTCAAGACATCGTTCTTGAACTCGGAAGCAGTGGCATAACGGTTCTGGCGATCCTTGGCCATGGCCTTGGCGCAGATCGAATCCCACATCTTCGGCAGGCCCGGTACTACGGCGGAAGGCGGCGTGGCCACCTCGGAAACATGCTGGTATGCGATGGCCACGGCGGAATCGCCGGTGAACGGCGGGCGGCCGGTCAGCATCTCGTACAGCACACAGCCGGCGGAGTACAGGTCGGAACGCATGTCCACGGTCTCGCCGCGTGCCTGCTCGGGGCTCAGGTACTGTGCGGTGCCCACCACGCCCTGCGATTGGGTCATGGTGGCGGCCGAGTCGTCCAGTGCGCGGGCGATGCCGAAGTCCATGACCTTGACCACGCCCTGCTCGGAAATCATGATGTTGCCGGGTTTGATGTCGCGGTGGATGATGCCCATACGATGCGAGTAGTCGAGGGCGTTCAGCACGCCGAGCATTACCTGCTCGCAGTCGCGCTGGCTCAAGGCGCCGTTCACCTTGATGATGTCGCGCAGGGTCTGGCCCTTGACGTACTCCATCACGATGTACGGCAGATGCTCCACGTCGCCGTTATCGGTGGTGACCGTCTCCTCGCCGGAATCGTAGATGTTCACGATGTTCGGGTTGTTCATCTGCGCGACCGCGTGCGCCTCACGGCGGAAGCGGGCCAGAAATATGTCGTCGTTGGCCAGATCCGCGCGCATGATCTTGATGGCGACGGTGCGCCCCAAGCGGGTGTCGAGAGCGACATGGACTTCAGCCATGCCGCCGCGGCCAATGAGCTGGCCGAGCTGGTATCGGCCATCGGCCAGTGCAGTAGGCATATTGCTGCTCATTGCTTATTCCCTCCCAATAATGAGGCCGGAGCCTCCATAACGATGCGCGGTGTGCTCGACACCCTACGGGGCAGACGGCTACCGGACGTGATCATGGTGCTGTCGGTCATTTCGGTCTGCTGGTCAAGCAGACGACGTTCGATGCGGGCCAGTGTGCGGGACACCACCAGAGCGTCCTTAGGACGGTCCAGCGGATCTTTGGCCAGCATGGACATCACGAATTCACGCAGCTGGATATCCACAGAATCGGGCAGCGGAGGCACGGCATTGTTCACGTGTGCGGCCGCGATATCCACTGGAGTGGCACCGGTGAACGGACGGTGACCGGCGAGCCCTTCGTAGGCCACAACGCCCAGAGAATAGATGTCGGATTGCGGCGTGGCCTGCTGGCCCTGCGCCTGCTCAGGCGAAATGTACTGCGCGGTGCCCACCACCATGCCGTCTTGGGTGATCTGACCCTGGCCGGTGGAATAGCTGACGCCGAAATCGGTGATTTTCACCTCGCCGCTATCGGAGACCATGATGTTGGCCGGCTTGACATCGCGGTGAATCACGCCGTGTGAGTGTGCGATGAACAGGCCGCGCGCGGTCTGGATGAGAATGGGCAGCAGTTCGATGGGATCCATCGCGCCCTTCTCGCGGAACAAATCGGCCAACGACTTCGAGGGCACGTATTCCATAATGAGGAATCCGATGCCATCATGCTCATAGTATTCGAACAAGGCGGCGATGTTCGGATGCGCCAGATTGGCGGAGTTGTGGGCCTCGGCACGCAGACGGCGAAGTTTGGCCTCGGCATTGGTCATGTCCGAACGCAAAGCCTTGATGGCCACCTCGCGTCCGAGCTGGATGTCGTAGCCTTTCCAGACCTCGCCCATGCCGCCCTGCGCAAGGCGCGCGTCAAGGCGGTATCGGCGGTGAATGAGCTGTCCTTCGATGAGTTTCATTGCTGCAGCGCCTCCTGAATCATCGCGCGCATAATCGGGCCTGCGGCGAACGAACCGTACAAATCTGTGTTATGCACCAGCACTGCGACGGCAATCTGCGGATCGTCTGCCGGCGCGAAGCCGATAACCCAGCCGTCGATGCTGCTGTTATCGGTGCCGATTTGTGCAGTACCGGTTTTTGCGGCCACAGATATGCCATTGATGGCAAGCGTCGGGTTGGCCTTGGTAACCACGCTTTCCATCATGGTGGTGAGCTTGTCTGCAGTATCCTTGCTAAACGCCTCAGCCATGACCTGCGACTTGGTTTCGGAAAGCACGGTCAGATCGGAGGCGCGTACGCGATCCACCAGGGTGGGACGCATCAGCTTACCGTCATTGGCGATGGCCTGGGCGACCATTGCCATCTGCAACGGCGTGGCCGTGGTGTCGCCCTGGCCGATGGAGGCCAATGCCAGTTTGTCGGCGGTGGAGCTGGACGGGAACGTCGATGCGGTGGCTGTCATCGGGGTGCCGGTGTTCTCGGTGCCGTCAATGGTGATGGTGCTGCCGAAGCCAAGCTTGGTGGCCATATCGCTGACCTTGTCTTGTCCCAGAGCCACGCCAAGCTGGGCGAAAGCGGTGTTCGAGGACCAGGTAATCGCGTCCTGCAGCGAAATCTTTCCGTCAGTGCCGTTGGCTTGGTACACGGCGTTCGGCAACTGGGTATTGGTGCCAGGAAGCGTGTACGAGCTACCTGCGGGAATCTGCGTATCCGTCTGGTAATCGCCGGTTTCCAGAGCGGCGGATGCCACGATGGTCTTGAACGGGGAGCCGGGCGGGTACAGCTGTGAGGTGGCGCGGTTGATCAGGGGGCTATCGCCGCCTGCCGCAAGCTCGTTGTACGTCTTGGCGGCGGCAGCGGAATCATGGGTGGCCAGCTGGTTCGGATCGTAGCTGGGGGTGCTCACCATGGCAAGGATGCGGCCGGTTTTCACCTCGATGGCCACGGCGGCACCGTCCCTGGTGCCGAGCTGGTCGTACGCGACCTGCTGGATCTTGGGGTTGATTGACGTCTCGATGGACGCGCCTTGATTGGCGCTGCCGGTCAGCATGGCCTTGGCGCGCTGCCAGATCAGCGAGTCGGCCTCGCCGCTAAGCAACATGCTGCGCGAGGCTTCCAGGCCGCGATCCGCAGTCTGGTTGATGGAGAAGAATCCGGTGACCGGTGCGTACAGCGGTCCATTCGAATAGGTGCGCTGGTACTTGAATGCGTCATTTACCGGCTCCGATTGAGCCATTACCGTGCCGTCGGAGGCCAAAATGGCGCCACGATAAGCGCCAAGCTGATGGTAGAGGGCACGGGCGTTGCGAGAGTCGTTGTTCAGCGTGCTGGAGCTGATGGCCATGATGATGGTAGATGACAGGCCGAGTACCACGAACAGAGCGATGACGGCGGTAAACAGCTGGCGCAGGTATTTGTTCATGCGCGTTCACCTCCGTTGGATGTGTCGATGGGGAAGTTCGTCTGGATCTGCGGCACCGGTGGGGCAGGAGGCATGGATGGCACCTGGGGCACCGAGGGAATGACCCCGGTACGGACCGTGTACTCAGGTTCCTCAGCGGTGTTTGGAATCTGCGGGTCGTTTGCTTCCTCAGACACGTCGTGCGGCGTGGCCGAGGCTACACGCGGGCGGACAATGGGCTCGGTGGCGCGTGCGCGGGCCTTAAGCTCCTTGTTGCGCAACGCCGCAAGCGCTTCATGCTGGAAGGTATCTGAAGTCAGCTCAGGCTCCGGCTGGTTCGCCGAATTGGAAATGACGATAAGCAACGCCGCAAGAATGTAGTTGGCGATAAGACTGGAACCGCCGGCTGCCATATATGGCAGGGGCAGGGCGGGAAGCGGGAAGACGAGCGTGATGGCGCCGCCGGTCTGGG
>OBYE01000263.1_pt1 | contig 10336 bp, 10 predicted proteins | sample 1476731 | NCBI WGS metagenome assembly OBYE01 (sample SAMEA2580194, study PRJEB22360) | human gut metagenome | biome: human gut; feature: human-associated habitat; material: faeces | place: Denmark | collected 2008/2010 | reverse complement strand
TGCCCTCTTACGTCAGGGCCGGAATCCGAAAGTGCGCAAGAATTCGGGCGTTATCCATATCTTTGCATATCTAGGAAAACTGGCGTATCAAGGCTCATTCAATGGTAGTAAATAAGTAGTAAATTGATGTATTTGTTCCCTTGAAAATGCTGATAGATACTGTGTTTTAGCGGATAATCAGATTTTTAGTGTGTTTTTATATAAAAAACGGCTGTTCTTTACTCAATGCTCTGTCAACGGCGAAGTTGGCGCGGATTCACTGCATGCTGGACATCGGAGACTGATATGAAAAAAAATAATCGACGGATCAATCAGCCGACCGGTCTGGCCGCTGATGAATACCGTTGCTGAACTGTGATTGAAAGATATATCCGTATGCCTCAGGCATATGACATGAGTTACGTGAGGAGCTGTTACTGATGAAGCAGTCAAACGTCATCAAGGGCACGCTCGCCGTCGTGGCGCTCGTTGCAGCGCTGGTGGTGGGTGTTGCCGTGCATATGCATTCCGTCGGCTCTCCGACCGCTGGCCACTCGACGCAGAATACGGCGAAGACCGCGACGGAGACCACGGTGAAGACCGCCGAGTCCATCACCGCCGACTATCCCGACTACTCTTCCGTCGAAGAGGGCGTCAAGGCCGCCGGTCTGGTGGTCACCGGTGTCCCGCTCGACTCGCGCGAGCGCATCCTGTATCCCGAGATCGATTTCACGTCCGGAACGCCTGAAACGAACCCGCAATACGGGCTGACGGAGGACGACATCGACATGGACTCGCTGGGCGTGCCGGAGACCGTCACCCGGGTGCGTGTCACCAAAGTCATCAAGGGCGACGCGAAAGTCGGCGACATCATTGAGGTCGCGCAGGTGGGCGGCACCGACAAGAGCGGCATCGTTCGACGCGAGACGTCAACCACGCTGCTGAACGAGGCGAAGGCGAGTGGCACCGCCGAGTTCCTGCTGCTACTCAACGAATATGACGTCGTCTACAATGCCATCAACCCAATCTCCGGAGTGCTTGGCGTCGATACCGACGGGCACGTCACCGCGTTGAAGTCGTCTGGCGAGTCCGGCGGCATCGGCGAATCCCTGAAGGAGTACACGAACGCCGTCTCATGACGGCTGGTCCGGGATCATCCTGAAAACCGCGGCCCCGCTGGCCGCGTTCCGATTCACATGCGGAATGCGACTGGCGGGGCCGCGCTGTCCATATATATCCGCCAAATGTTCGCTTTCAGAGTGACCGGTCACATAGTGGTTGCCTGATGCATGCATAGTGAGCGATTTTGTTTCCTCGCAGCGCGAAAAATGACGACGCGGGACTACAGTGACACGGTGATTGCCATATCCGGCAAGTCGCAGTCGTTGGGAAAAGAGGCGAAACATGGGCAGTGGAAAAACCATGTTGGTAAGTGAAATGGCGCAGGCGGTCCTCAAAGAGGACGCGCCGGTGTGCATCGAAGCCTTCGACGGATCGACGTTCGGGCCGGAAGACGCCGACCTGCAGGTCCGGGTCACCAGTCCTAAGGCCATCTATCAGTTGGCGAGCAACCTGAACGAGATCGGTTTGGCCCGCGCATACATCCTGGGCTACTTCGACATCGAAGGACTGGACGTGGCCGACCCGTATCCGCAGCTGCGCAAGCTCGTCGAACTGGCATCGTACATCCGAAAGCCATCTCCGCTCGAACTGGCGCGCATGGGGGCGGCCGTTCTCAGCCACGGCTACCACAAGGTGGAGGTGCCGCAGTCCGAAGGCCCCTCGAAATTCGAACGCATCAAGTCCGGTCTGTTCCCGCACACCGAAAAGGCCGACTCCGAGACCGTCAGCTTCCATTATGACCTGTCGAACGAGTTCTACGCCGACTTCATCGGACCGTCGATGACGTACACGTGCGCGGTGTTCGACACGCCCGACATGAGCCTGGATGACGCGCAGCGCAACAAAATCGACCTGGTGCTCGACAAGCTGGACCTCAAGCCCGGCGACCGCATGCTCGACATCGGATGCGGCTGGGGCGCTCTGGTCATCGCCGCAGCCAAGCGCGGCATCAAGGCACTGGGCGTATCGCTGTCGCACGAGCAGATCGAGTACGGTCAGGAGTGGATCAGGCGCGAAGGGCTGGAGGATCTGGCCGAGCTGCGCGTGATGGACTACCGCGAAGTGCCGGAACGAGACTTCGACGGCATCACCTCGGTGGGCATGATGGAACATGTGGGCGCGAAGAACTACCGCCACTACTTCGATGAGATGTTCAAGCTGCTCAAGCCGGCCGGCCGCCTGCTTAACCACCAGATCACGATCTCCAAGGACAAGCCGAACAACCGGCCCGGAACGGACGAGTTCCTCGACCGATACATCTTCCCCGACGGCGACCTCGCCTCGCCCGGGTTCATCGAGTCGGCGCTGCACGACGCCGGCTTCGAGGTCGTCAACCAGGAGAACCTGCGGCAGCATTACGCGCTGACGCTGCATCATTGGAACGCCAATCTCAAGGCCAACTGGGCCGACGCCGTCAAGCAGGTCGGCTACGAGCGGGCGAAGGTGTACGGCCTGTATCTGGCCGCGTGCGAGTTGAACTTCGAGCTCAACGGCATCCAGGTGCATCAGTTCCTCGCCGTCAAGCCCGACAAGGAGGGGCTGCCGAAGGGCAACTGGTACCCGCTGCGTCCGTGGTGGGCGGCCTGAGCTTGGACGTGTCGCCCTGTTGGCGTCATGAATTTTCGCCAGCAGGATGTACGCATTGCCCCCTCTGGCGGCCTGAGCCGTTGAACAAACGGCGGATTACCGGTACAGCGCCGGCTGCTCGTTGAGCGTCACGGGGATGCGCCCGCCGTGGTGCAGGCTGTCCAGCGCGGCGTCGGCAACCACGTTCGCCACATAGCCGTCCCATGCGGTCGCCTCCTTGCCGCCCGGCTGCCGGTCGGCCTCGATATTCGCGAAGAACCGGTCGAACTCGCGGTCGTATGCCTCGATGAATCGGTCGAACCAGGCGGACGAGATCGCGTGGCTGATCTGACCGGCCTTGCGCACCTCCGGCGTGGCGACATCCGGCAGCGAGATGATGCCGGACTCACCGACCAGGCGGCATTGGATGTCGTAGCCGTACTGGCAGTTGACGTTCGCCTCGGCTGTGGCGAGGGCTCCGTCGGAGAACTCGACGATGGCCAGCTGCGGTTCGCGCAGGGACTCCCCGTTCGGGTTGAGCGTGTTCATCCGGGCGAACTTCATCTCGACGCTGGTGATGTCGCCGTCGAACATGTAATGCAGCACGTCGAAGTTGTGGATGAGCGTGTCGTTGATGACGTTGTCGGTGCCGTAGTAGCTCGTGGATGCCTGCGCGTTGTAGTGACGCATGCCGGCCATCAGCAGGGAGCCGATCTGTCCGTCGCCGACGAAGGTCTTCATCGCGTCGAGGCGGTTGTCTTCGATGGCCTGCTTCGCGTTGCCGAGCACGGTGTCGTATACGCCGACGACCTGCGCGTTGCCGCACTTGTCCGTGATCCGACGCACGTGGTCGCGGCCCATGGCGCCGCATCCGATGAAACCGACATTGATCATGGTTGATACTCCCTTGTTGACTTGTTGATGATGTGATGGTTGATGTGACGAGTGGATGGTCGGACGGTTCATGCGTTCTTCGTGATGCACAGGTCGAGACAGATGCTGCCCGCCGGCGGGCGTCCAGATGCGCTGCTTCGCGTTGTGCGTCAGCAGACGGTCCTTCCGCACCAGCGCCTTGGGAAACTGCGCGGCCAAATCGTCGAGGAACGGCAGGCGCGTGGTGCATTCCACGCCGTCGAGCAGACCGGTCCATGCCAGCGCGAACACGCCCGTGCACATGCCGCGATCTCCACGCCCTCGCGGTGGGACGCAACCAGCCGGTCGCGGATGGCGAGCGCGTCGGCGGGATCGGCTGTGAACAGCCGTGCCTTGGCGTCCCCGGTGCGCCTGTCGATGGCGATCTCATGCGGGTTGGCGAAACCGGGGATGACGATCAGATCAGGTTTCTCGTGGTAGTCGCGCAGCGCGGTGGTGGCGATGGACATGCCGTGGTCGAGTGCCTTGGAGCTTGCATTCGCGATGAAGTCGATGACCGGACGGTCGGGCGAGCCGTACATGACGGAATCGTCGTCGAAGATCTGGATGATGGAGATGACGTCGAACGCCCACATCGTGCCGGGCAGCGGTACTGCAATGCGTCCGCGTGTCCCGGCCCTGCTGACATGATAGCCGTGGCAGACGATGGGCGGCTGGGAGGGTGTCGCAAGTCCGATGGTCTGCTATACAATAATATGGTTGGCCTCTTCGCCAACGTGGGGCTGTAGCTCAGTCGGTTAGAGCATCGGACTCATAATCCGCCGGTCCAGGGTTCAAGCCCCTGCGGCCCCACTGAAATCCATGCCTCGGCGTATACTTCCGTAGGTTCCGGTTCACGCCAGCCATCGGGGCGCGGCGACCCGGGTCCCCCGAATCCCTTAGGAGACAAAACCATGCAGCAGGGTATCCATCCTGATTATCATGCCGTTGAAGTCCTGTGCTCATGCGGCAACACCTTCGTCACTCGTTCCACCTACAAGGGCGACCACATGACGGTCGACGTGTGCTCGAAGTGCCACCCCTTCTACACCGGCAAGCAGAAGATTCTGGACACCGGTGGCCGCGTCGCTCGCTTCGAGAAGCGTTACGGCAAGAAGACCAAGTAGCGTATCTGACGCCAGTCCCGCACGGGTTGGGCGCGCTTCGGCGCACCCGCTCGGGGGACTGGCGTTTTTGTATCTGTAATGGCGTCGCGACAGCGATGATGACGCGGTGCCGACCGTTGTTACTATCCGGAAGGACAAGCCAGACATGGCAGTCGAGCAGTTCCCCGCGGCACAGACCGCGTTGGAGGAATACCAATCCATCGAACAGCAGATGGCGAGCCCCGAGGTGGTGACGAACCCCGATAAGATGCGCAAGCTGGGTCGTCGTCATGCCGAACTCGGCGCGATTGTATCCGCGTATCAGTCATACACGGCCGTGCGCGACGATCTTGAGGCCGCGCGCGAGATGGCGGGGGAGGACTCCGAATTCGCCGATGAGGCCAAGCGGCTCGAAGCCGAGCTGCCGGCGGCCGAGGAGAAGCTGCGGAACGCGCTGATCCCGCGCGACCCCGATGACGCCCGGGACGTCATCATGGAGATCAAGGCCGGTACGGGCGGCGAGGAGGCAGCGCTGTTCGCCGGCGACCTGCTGCGCATGTATCTGCGATACGCCGAGAAGCGCGGCTGGGCCGTCACCGTGCAGTCCGAGAACACCACCGAGCTCGGCGGCGTCAAGGACGTGCAGATCGCCATTCGCGCCAAGGGCACGCCCGCGCCGGAGGACGGTGTGTGGGCGAGCCTGAAATACGAGGGCGGCGTGCACCGCGTGCAGCGCATCCCCGTCACCGAATCGCAGGGCCGCATCCAGACCTCCGCGGCCGGTGTAATCGTGTTCCCCGAGGCCGACGAGGACGACGACGAGATCGAGATCGATCCGAAGGACCTGAAAATCGACATCTTCATGAGCTCCGGTCCCGGCGGACAGTCCGTGAACACCACGTACTCCGCCGTGCGTATGACGCACATCCCCACTGGCATCGTGGTGAGCATGCAGGATGAGAAGTCGCAGATCCAGAACCGCGCCGCCGCGTTGCGGGTCCTGAAATCGCGCCTGCTCGCCATGAAGCACGAGCAGGAGGCCGCCGAGGCCGCCGATATGCGCCACTCGCAGGTGCGTTCGCTCGACCGTTCCGAGCGCATCCGCACCTACAACTTCCCGGAGAACCGCATCGTCGACCACCGCACCAACTACAAGGCGTACAACCTCGACGCCGTGCTCGACGGCGACCTGCAGGCCGTGATCGACTCCGACATCCAAGCCGACGAGGCCGAGCGGCTCGCCAACCAGCAGTGACCGGGCCATCGGCGGGGTCAGAGTGATGGTTCCCTGGGGAATCGCACCCCCATTGATGTCTCTGCGTCGCTAAGTGCGCGCCGAAACGACAAGTGCGCGCACTTAGGAACGGAAAATCCGTGGTTTGCGTCGCTATGTGCGCGCGTACTTCGTTTCGGCGCGCACTTAGCGACGCAACGGCGAATATGCCGGCAGACGCCCCGGTGCGAAACGCCGTGATATGAACGCCCTGAGACGATGAGCCACCAACGAGCGGAAGGACACCATGACATCCGAATCCATCCATGACGTGACAGACGTGATACGCTCCGCGGCGCGGACGCTGCATGACGCCGACATCGACACGCCCGAGCATGATGCCAAGTTGTTGCTCGCCGAAGCGTGCGGCCGCGACCTGCGCGACATAGACAAGGCGATGTTGATGGGGGAGCCTCTGGATGGCCTGCCACGCGAGCATGCGAGTTTTGATACCCCGGATGCCGGCGCCGCGAGCTCCGACAGCTCCGCCACTGCGGGCGATGCCGTCACCACGGCGCTCGCCCGATTCCACGCCATGATCGCTCGGCGGGCCGCACGTGAACCGTTGCAGTACATCACAGGCCATGCCCCGTTCCGCTACCTCGATCTGGAAGTCGGTCCGGGCGTGTTCATCCCGCGCCCGGAAACCGAGACCGTGGTGCAGGCCGGCATCGACTGGCTCACGCGCGAACGGCTGTCCACCCCGCGTATCGTGGATTTGTGCGCGGGCAGCGGCGCCATCGGACTGTCCCTGGTCACCGAGGTGCGCGGCGCGCAGGTGTGGGCGGTCGAGAAGGTGCCGCGCACCTATGACTGGACGATGCGCAACTGGCGGAGGATATCACGTCTCGACCCGCTGGCCGCCGATAATTATCATCTCGAGCTCGGCGACGCCACCAGCGGCACGACGCTGACCCAGTTTGACGGCACCATCGACATGGTGGTCACGAATCCGCCGTACATCCCCGAAGCGCAGATCCCCGAACAGCCCGAAGTGCGCGACCATGATCCGAAGGCGGCGCTGTATGGCGGCTCCGCCGACGGCACGCTGATACCGGAGCGGATCGTGATGCGAGCGGCGGGATTGCTGCGCCCCGGCGGCGTGCTGGTGATGGAGCATGACATCTCTCAGGGGCCGCGGATGGTCTCCTTCGCACAGGCCAACGGGTTCGGCCAGGCTCATACCGGCGACGACTGGACCGGCCGGCCCCGGTACCTGTTCGCGGTCAGATCCTGACCCAGGATCTGATGCCGTGGCCGGGCCGAGCCGGCGCCGATCACGCAGCCCTCGCCGATCGTCACGCCGCCGACCACCGTCACATTGCCGCCGAACCAGCAGTTCGACCCGATCACGATCGGCTTGCCATACTCGTAGTCGTAATACGACCCGTCAGCCGCACGCCGCACGTTGCGGTCCTGGAACCGGATCGGATGCATCGGCGGCAGCAGCTCGTCCAGTACCGCGGCTCGGCCGGCATGGTCTCCCCGAGGCAGCGCGTTGAACCGGGTGCACAAGTCGCCTGCGCGCTCTCGCATAGCGGAGAGCTCGGGGTCGGCGGGATTGTAGAGTTTGCCGGCGAGCATTTCCTCGCGCTCGCGGGCGGATACGGTCGTGTCTCTCCGCCGTACCGTCACATGAGGCCCGTCGTCGCCGGCGCCGGCCAGCGCCAAGTCGTGGCGCAATGGTGCAATGGGAAGCCGTGTCCAGACCGGCCCGCGCGACGCGGGGGAGAGCGAACCCGTGGCGTCGGGCCATGCACCGGCCTACCATCGGTGTGGCAGGACGTGCCATAATACTTGGATAGCGGTATTCGGATACGCGTGGCGGCATGTGACCGCCGCGATGGGCGTGATACGCGATACGGGAGGTCTGATGAGTGCGGTTCGCAAGGTGAATGAGGAATCCCTCGCCGAGGCGGCGTCGGTCATCGCAGGCGGAGGCTTGGTGGTCATTCCCACCGACACGGTGTATGGCGTGGCCTGCGACCCGCGCAACGAGGCCGCAATCGACCGCATCTATCAGGTCAAGAGCCGCCCGCGCTTCAAGGCGCTGCAGGTGCTGCTGGCGTCCGTCGACCAGTTGGACGGGCTCGGGCTCGACCTGCCGTCGCCGCTGAATCGGCTGGCCGCGCAGTTCCTGCCTGGTGCGTTCTCGCCGATCGCGGTGGCCCGCGAGGACTGCACGCTCGCCACGGTCAGCGCCACCCCGCAGGGCAGGCGTACGCAGGGCATCCGCGTGCCGAATTCGGCCTTGACCCTGCGCATATTGAATGAGCTCGGTCCTCTTGCCGCGTCGAGCGCGAACCGTTCCGGCGACGAAAGCGCGCAGACGGTCGAAGAGGCCGTGCAGGCGTTCGGCGACGATGTGCAGCTGTATCTTGACGGCGGGCCGACGCAAGGCCATGTTGCCAGCACGGTGGTCGCCGCCGACCCTCATGAGCGCGACGGCATCGTCATCCTGCGAGAGGGTGTCATCCCTCAGCCTGTCGTGCGCAAGGCCGTGCACATGAACGGTGGTGGTCTGGGCGCATGAGGATATATCTGCTGATCGCCGCCATCGCAGGCGGCGTCACCTGGCTGGTCACGCCGCTGATTCGCCATGTCGCCATCCATATCGGCGCGGTCGGAGAGGTTCGTGCGCGCGACGTGCACACCATCCCGACGCCGCGCATGGGCGGACTGGGCATGCTGATCGGATTCGCGTTCGCAATGATCTACTCCAGTCGTATCGCATTCACGACCGGGCTGTTCGAGAACAACAACCAGGAGTGGGTGATCCTCGCCGGCGCGGTGCTGATATGCCTGCTGGGCATGGCCGACGACCTGTGGGATCTGGACTGGATGCTGAAGATGGCCGGGCAGCTGCTGATCTCGGTGTTCGTGGCGTGGGGCGGCCTGCAGATCATATCGCTGCCGCTCGGCTCCCTGATCACCGCCAGCCCCAGTATCTCGGTGACGATCACCGCGATACTGATCGTCGCGTCGATCAACGCGGTCAATTTCGTCGACGGCCTGGACGGCCTCGCGGCGGGCATCGTCGCCATCGGCGGCGTCGCGTTCGCCGCGTACTCCTACATCATCGCGCGCAATTCGCCGTCCTACGCCTCGATGGCGACGCTGATCGACGTGGCGATGGTCGGCATCTGCATCGGGTTCATCCTGCACAACTGGCATCCGGCCAAGCTGTTCATGGGCGACTCCGGCTCGATGCTGCTCGGGTATCTCATCACCTGCGCGTCAATCGTGATGACCGGCCGTCTGGATCCGGCGTCGATTCATGCCAGCGTGTACCTGCCGGTGTTCATGCCGATCCTGCTGCCGATCCTGGTGCTGTTCCTGCCAGTGCTGGACATGTGTCTGGCGATCGTGCGCCGACTCAGCCACGGGCAGTCGCCGATGCACCCGGACCGTATGCATCTGCACCACCGCATGCTGCGCATCGGCCACACCGTGCAGGGAGCGGTGCTGATTCTGTGGGGGTGGGCGGCTCTGATCGCGGTCGGCTCGATCATGACGTTGTTCTTCAAGGTCCATTATGTGCTCATCGGCTTCGTCATCGCCGTGGTGTTGCTGACGGTGGCGACGATGTACCCGTATCTGAAGCGTCGCCTGCCGGAGATCGCCGCGGAGAACCAGTCGTATGCATCCGCGCGGCGACGGGCACGTCATTCGTTTGACGAAAGCGGTGACGGGAAAAAACGGCGCCCGTGACCTGCCGATGATGATGGTCGAGACCATGTTCGTGTCGCATTCGTCGCATTACGCTCATATAGTGAATACATGGCTACAAATTCTGAAGCGAATATGCAATCCTATGCTCCCGTCCCCCCGATTTTCTCCAAGCTGGGCCTCGCGTATGACGACGTGTTGCTGCTGCCGAACGAGACGGACGTGATTCCCTCCGAAGTCGACACCACCACCCATCTGACCCGTGAGATCACCATGAAGGTTCCGGCGATCTCCGCGGCGATGGATACCGTCACCGAATCCGAGATGGCCATCGCCATGGCCCGCAACGGCGGTATCGGTGTGCTGCACCGCAACCTGTCGATCGACGACCAAGCGGCCCAGGTCGATGTGGTCAAGCGCTCCGAGTCCGGTATGATCACCGACCCGCTGACCGTCAACCCGGACGTCACGCTCGCCGACCTCGACAAGCTGTGCGGCAAGTTCCACATCTCCGGCCTGCCGGTCGTTGACGAGGAGAACCGCCTCGTCGGCATCATCACCAACCGCGACATGCGCTTCATCCCGTCCGAAGACTACGACCACCTCAAGGTCAAGGACGTGATGACCAAGGAGAACCTCATCACTGGTCCGGCGAACATCTCCAAGGATGACGCCCACCGTCTGCTCGCCCAGCACAAGGTCGAGAAGC
>OBYE01000259.1_pt1 | contig 10396 bp, 10 predicted proteins | sample 1476731 | NCBI WGS metagenome assembly OBYE01 (sample SAMEA2580194, study PRJEB22360) | human gut metagenome | biome: human gut; feature: human-associated habitat; material: faeces | place: Denmark | collected 2008/2010 | reverse complement strand
ATGCCGCCCTTGCCGGAGGCGTCCATGCCCTGCAGCACGATGAGCAGCCGGCGGCGCGAGCCCTTGACGCCGTTCGCATACAGCAGCCGTTGATATCGGGCGATCTCCGATGAGCTGAGCGTGATGAACCGTTCAGCGTCATCCCTACCGCCTGGGAAGCCGGGTGTGGAGTCTCCGGCGACATCGTCGATATGCACGCCGTGATGGAACATGAGACGCTGCGCGGGCGGCAGCGACCATACAGCGCTGAGCAGCTCACTGGATTTGGCGGCGTTCGCGAGTCGTTCAGCCACCGTCGTGCTCGATTCGATGGTTTCGATGCGGTTCGTGGCGAGCCGCAGTACCTTGTCGATGCGTTTGTCCGTTTTCTCGGACTTCGCTCCTTTGCCCGACTTGTCCGGCTTATCTGTCTTGTCCGATTTTCCGTCGCCTTTGGCCATGCCCCGATTGTACGTCCCATGCGCCGCCTTGTGAAGCATTTCCGCGGCGGAATATCGAACGGCCGGACCGGCGCATCCCCTGTCGGGGAGTGCCGGCCCGGCCGTTATCGGGTCAGGCTGCGGGACGCTGTCTGCGTATTCCTACGCGGACCGTAATCTACCGGGTCATTACGCGTCGTCTTCAGCGTTCTTCTGCTCGGCATCGCCCTCATCTCCACCCTGCGGATCGGGATGGGCCTCGTCGAAGCCCTGCTCATAGCGCGTGCGCTGCCAGTTGTGGATCGAGGCGTTGCTGCCGCGATGGTGCGCGTGGTATGTGAGCGGCGTGCCGCGCAAGGGGCGCTCCTCGACCTCCTTGGCGACGGCGATCTGGTTGACGTTGGACGGATCCATGATCGCGATCGGCGGAACTGGTTCCGGTTCGGCCGGCGCCGCGGTGCGCTGCTGCATGCGCGACGGCAGCCATTCGGCCAGACGCGACAGCAGCCAGCAGACGATGAAGTACACGACCGCGGCCACGACCAGCGTCTGCAGGATGTTGAAGTACATCGAGCCGAGACGGCGCGACTCCTGCAGCAGATCGGTGTACATGATGATCGATCCGAGCGCGGTATCCTTGAGCACCACGACCAGCTGCGTGACGGCGGCCGGCAACATCGCGTAGACGGCCTGCGGCACCTCGATCTGCATCAGCGACTGCGTCTCGGTCAGTCCCAGTGCGAGCGACGCCTCACGCTGCCCGTTCGGTAGGTTGCCGACGCCGGAACGCACCAGCTCGGCGACCACGGAGCCGTTATACAGCACCAGGGCCAGCACCACTGCCCAGTAGGACGGGCTGGACAGTCCCGCGAACGCGAACCAGCGCCAGAAGAAGATCATCAGCAGCAGTACCGGCACCGCGCGGCAGAACTCCACGACGACCGACGAGATCGCCCGCAGCACCACGTTCGGCAGCAGTCGGCCGACGCCGAACACCAGGCCGAACACCACGGAGCCGACAACGGCGACGATGGACGCCTTGACAGTCATCCACAGGCCGGGAAGATAGAAATCAGTCCACGCCTCACGCTCCAGCGCGGGCTTCCACAGCTCCCAGCTCAGCTGGTTCTCGCCGTCCGGCGGGTTGTGCAGGCGCATCAGGATCAGCACCAGCACGCCGACAAAGATCAGCGCGGCGACCCAGTTGACGATGCGGATGGTGCGGCGTCCCTTGGGACCGGGCTGGTCGAACAATACGGAATTGGAAGTATCAGCCATGTCGTCACCTCCGCACGGCGAGCTTGTTGGACAGGTACGTGGTCAGCATGCCGATCGGGATGATGAGAATCACATAGCCGAACGCGAAGATCAGGAAGATCTGCACGATCACGTCCGGGTGGAATTCGATCATCGTGCTCATCAGCGACGACGTCTCCGTGGCCACCGACGCGGCCGCGGCCACCGTGGAGTTCTTCAGCAACGCGATCAGCGTATTGCCGAGAGGCGCGACCGAGCCGCGGAACGCCTGCGGCAGGATGATCTGCGTGGCCGACTGCATGAAGCCCAATCCGAGCGCACGAGCCGCCTCGGCCTGGCCGATCGGCACGGTGTTGATGCCTGAACGCAGCGACTCGCACACGAACGCCGCGGTGTACAGGCTCAGTCCCGTCACCGCCAGCCAGAAGAAGTTCGTGACGAACGTGTCAGAGAACGTGAGCTTGAGCTGCGCGTAGGCGCCCAGCACCATGAACACCATGATGATGGTCAGCGGCAGGTTCTTGAACAGTTCCACGTAGGCTCCGGCGACGGTGCGCAGCGAGGATATCGGCGAGATGCGCATCATGACCAGCACCACGCCGAGAATCAGCGAGAACAGCGCCGACCACAGCGTCAGTTCGATGTTGACCAGGAACGCGGCGGGAACGTTGTATTCGCTGAACAGTTGGATGAATCCGTCCATGCTACTTCTCCCCCTCGGTCGGTTTCGGCGGGTTGTACTCCGCGTTCGGCGTGTACGACGTGCCCTCGGTGTTGTCGGCGATGGCGCGCTCCCAGGAACCGTCCTTGATCATCTCGGCGATGGCGGCGTTGATCTTCTTGGCGAGCGCCGTGTCGCCCTTCTTGATGCCCACGCCGTAGTATTCCTGCGTGAACGGCTTGCCGACGACGCGCAGCTTGCCGCGCGAGGCGGAGGCGAGGCCGGCGAGGATGATGTCGTCGGTGGTGACCGCGTCCACGATGCCGGAGAACAGCGCCGTGGCGCATTCCGCATAGCCGGGCTGCTCCATGAGCTGCACTTCGGAGGCGAACTTCTCCTTGACTGTGGCGGCCGAAGTGGAACCGGTGACCGAGCACAGGCGCTTGCCGTTGAGGTCTTCGGGGCCGTTGATGGAATGGTCGTCCTTGCGCACGAGCAGGTCCTGCCCGGCCACGAAGTACGGGCCGGCGAAGGAGACCGCGTTCTTGCGCTCGTCGGTGATCGAGTAGGTGGCGAGGATCATGTCGACGTCGCCGTTCTGCAGCATGGCCTCACGCTGCTTGGAGGGGGCTTCCTTCCAGACGATCTCGTCTTCGGAATAGCCGAGCTTCTTGGCGACGTACTTGGCCACGTCCACGTCGAAGCCGACGTATGTTCCGGATTTCTTGAAGCCGAGGCCGGGCTGGTCGAACTTGATGCCGATGCGTATCTTGCCGCTTTCGTCGGCGCCGCACGCGGCCAGCGACATCGTGCATGCCACGGCGGCGAGCGCCGCGAGCGCGCGGCGGGCGATGCGCCTGATGCGAGTGTTGAATACCGTCATATGCGTCACGACCAATCAGTGCGTGAGGATCTTCGACAGGAAGTCCTTGGCGCGTTCGGTCTTCGGATGGCCGAAGAACTCGTCGGGCGTGTTCTCCTCAAGGATCTGCCCGTCGGCCATGAACACGATGCGGTCGGCCGCCTTGCGCGCGAAGCCCATCTCGTGGGTGACGCAGATCATCGTCATGCCTTCTCGCGCGAGCTCGACCATCACGTCCAGCACCTCGTTGACCATTTCGGGGTCGAGCGCGGAGGTCGGCTCGTCGAACAGCATGACCTTCGGGCGCATGGCGAGCGCGCGGGCGATGGCCACGCGCTGCTGCTGGCCGCCGGACAGCTGGGAGGGCATCTTGGACGCCTGCGAGTCGACGCCGACACGGGTCAGCAGATCCATGGCGAGATGCTCGGCTTCCTTCTTGTCCATGTGGCGCACCTTGATGGGCGCGAGGGTAACGTTTTCAAGGATCGTCTTGTTGGCGAACAGGTTGAACGACTGGAACACCATGCCGACTTCGGCGCGCAGCTGCGCGAGCTGTCTGCCCTCCTGGGGCAGCGCCTTGCCGTCGATGCGGATGTCGCCCGACTCGATGGTCTCCAGGCGGTTGATGGTGCGGCACATCGTCGACTTGCCGGAGCCGGACGGCCCCACGACGACGAGCACTTCGCCCTTGTTGACGGTCAGGTTGATGTCTTTCAATACGTGGAGGTCGCCGAAGTACTTTTCCACGTGAGTCAGTTCGACGAGAGGTCGTCCTGTGGGTTCATTGCCCGGTACCAGCGGCACCACGGGGAGTATTGCTTCTTGTTTTTCTGACATATTGAGCAGTATAAACTATTGAAGGCACAAGAAGTTCACGTTCTCGTCCAATATGCGACTCACCTGTGCGACTCGCCCGCGGCCGCGCGGCGTCTTACTGCCGGGGCTTGCCCAGACCGGGGACGAATCGGACGCCGGGAATATCGGCGAAGATCGAGCCGTCGACCACCAGTTTGGACGGGCGGATGCCGGAGCCGAGATACAGCTTGGGAATCGACAGCACATGCTGGTCGACGAGCAGCGGCCAGTCATCGGGCAGTCCGATCGGCGACATGCCGCCCGACTCCATGCCGGTCGCCTCGACGGCCGCGTCAATCGGCGCGAAACTGACCTTGGACACCTCCAGCGTGTGCTTGACCACGCAGTTGAGGTCGGCGTGCGTGTCCGCGGTGACGAAAGCCGCGGCGAATTCGGGCGGTGCCTTGCGGGTCTTGTGCGTGTGCACGACCGAATCTCCAACGATCTCGCCTACGCGGTCATGCGTATCGATCATGACCTCGACGCAGGGCTGCTGGAGGAAGCGGAAGCACAATCGCTGCGCTCCATCGTCATGCGGGCGCTGCATGACACGCATGACGTCATCAACATGCCGGATCGACATGGCAGCGGCTTCGATCGGTACCGGCGGCTGGGGGTGGTCACCGTAAACAGACGCACGATGTTCAAACCGTATTCGACTCAGTACAATGCACGAAACACGTGCACGGCCTCCAACCGAGCGGCGACGCCGAGCTTGACCTTCGCGTGCCGCACCACCACGGACACCGTCGAATCCGCTATTCCCAGGCGCTCCGCAATCTACGCCGTCGAATAGTTGTCGGCATACAGACCCAACACCTCACGCTCCCGCTTCGACAGTGTCCGGGACCGTCGCGCCGATGCCGATACTATCGACCCATGTGCCTGTTCCGTGGTCGGGAAACCCGGGAACGGCCGTACCAGGACATTCCGCATGGCTTCGGCGAGTTCCTTCGGCGTCACGCTTTTGGCAATCAACCCCTGGTCGCCCGCATCGATCGCCAGCTGACGGTAATGATCCAACGAATACGATGTGATGCCAAGTACCACGATGTCGGCTGATGCAGCACGAACACGCCGGCAGATCTCGGGACCGGGAATGTCGGTCAGCGGCATATCCAGCATGGGCAATGCGAACCGGTCGTTATCCACGATTCCAATGGTGATCACGATCCCATTGTGCCCTGCCCGACCTCATCGCCCATCATCAAATGGTCGATATGGCATGCATCTGATGTGCTTTGGCCGTCATTGCGTTCCTAAGTGCGCGCCGAAACGACGACCGCGCGCACTTAAGAACGCAAACCGGGCCATTTGCGTCGCTATGTGCGCGCACTTGTCGTTTCGGCGCGCACTTAGGAACGCAAAACAGCAGTTCGGCAATCCTCACGGGTAGCAGGGTGCGGACAACTGCGAAAAAAACGGCCTGTGCACTGCACAGACGGATATGCAAAGAGGGCCCCGACTGCATGGTCTGGGCCCTCCCGTCAAAGAAGACAGCGAGATGTTACTCAGTCTTCGGCATCCGGGTCGTAGTCGACGCCGGTCTCGGCACGCTGCTCGTCACTGATCGGAGCCGGGGCACCGGTCAGCGGGTCACGACCGCCACCGGCCTTCGGGAAGGCGATGACGTCGCGAATGGTGTCGGCACCGGCGAGGATGGACACGGTGCGGTCCCAGCCCAGGGCGATGCCCGCGTGAGGCGGGGCGCCGAACTTGAAGGCGTCGAGGAGGAAGCCGAACTTCTCCTTGGCCTCTTCGGGAGCGATGCCGAGGACGTTGAGGACGCGGTCCTGAATGTCCTCGCGGTGGATACGCACGGAACCGCCGCCCATCTCCTCGCCGTTGCAGACGATGTCGTAGGAGTCAGACATGGCGTGCTCGGGATCCTGATCGAACTTGTCGATCCAGTCCTTGCTCGGCATGGTGAACGGGTGGTGCATGGAGGTCCACTTGGAGTGGCCGACGGCCACATCATCGTCATCCGGGTCGTCGGTGGGCTTGAACAGCGGGAAGTCCACGACCCAGGTGAAGGCGAACTTCTTCGGATCGAGCAGACCCTCGCGACGGGCGAGCTCCACGCGCACGGCACCCAGCAGCAGCTGGGAGGATTCGCGGGAGCCGGCGGCGAAGAACACGGCGTCGCCGGACTCAGCACCGACGGCGGCCATCAGGCCCTCGCGCTCGGAGTCGGACAGGTTCTTGGCGACGGGTCCCTTGAGATCGCCGTCCTCGGTGAAGGACACGTAGGCGAGGCCCTTGGCGCCGCGCTGCTTGGCCCACTCCTGCCATGCGTCGAACTGACGACGCGGGGTGGCGGCACCGCCCTTGAAGACGACGGCGCCGACGTAGTCGGCCTGGAACACGCGGAATGGCGTGTCCTTGAAGTATTCGGTGAGCTCGACGAGCGGGTTGCCGAAACGCAGGTCCGGCTTGTCGGAGCCGTACTTGTCCATGGCATCCTGCCAGGTGATGCGCTGAATCGGCAGCTGCACGTCGTAGCCGGCGGACTTCCAGATGGCGGCGATGACCTTCTCGGCCATGGCCATCACGTCCTCCTGGTCGACGAACGCCATCTCCATGTCGAGCTGGGTGAACTCGGGCTGGCGGTCGGCGCGGAAGTCCTCGTCACGGTAGCAGCGGGCAAGCTGGTAGTAGCGCTCGACGCCGGAGACCATGAGCAGCTGCTTCAAGAGCTGCGGGGACTGCGGCAGCGCGTACCAGGAGCCGGGCACCAGACGGGCGGGCACGACGAAGTCGCGGGCACCTTCCGGGGTGGACTTGATGAAGGTCGGGGTCTCGACCTCGGTGAAGTCCATCTCCTCCAGCGCGTGGCGGGCGGCCTTGGCCATGTCGGAGCGCAGCTTGAGGTTGTGCTGCATGGACGGACGGCGAAGGTCGAGGTAACGGTACTTCAGTCGCACGTCTTCGCCGGGCAGCTTGTTCTCGGACTCGTTTTCGAGCGCGGTGGACACCTGGAATGGCAGCGCATCGGACTTGGCGAGCACATCGATGGTCTCGACGACGACTTCGATCTTGCCGGTGGCCAGATGCGTGTTCTCGTTGCCGTCCGGGCGCAGACGAACCTCGCCGGTGACCTGGATGACGAACTCGGAGCGCAGCGGGCGCGCCATCTCCTCGTCGTAGATGACGATCTGCACCAGGCCGGTGTTGTCGCGCAAATCGATGAACGCCACGCCGCCGTGATCGCGGCGACGATCGACCCAACCTGCGAGCGTCACCTTCTGGCCGACGAGTGCTTCGGTCACCTCGGTGGCATGATGTGTTCTGTAAGCCGTCTGGCTCATGCTTCCTCTTTCTTATGCAATCTATGCAATGGTTTCCCTGCAACGCGCGCCCGTCCCCGGCAGAGGACGGGCGCTGACGAAAATCAGTCGATTACAACGGTTTGCCGGGCATACACAGTATCCGGTTGCCACGACTTGGGATCGGCCGGCTGCTGATCGCCGGTGACGATGTTCTTGACCTCGTCGGATGCCGTGTCGTCGCCGTCCGTCGCGCCGGCCGGGAACCACACATACGGGATGCCAAGCTTGTCGGCATATTTGATCTGCTTACCGAGTTTGGCCGCGGTGGGCGCGACGTCCGCGGCGATGCCGCGGGAGCGCAGCGTGTTCGCGATGAGGTTCGCGGCGGAGCGATCCTGCTCATTCCACACGGCGACGAGCACGGATGCCGGGCAGACGCGGCTGGCGTGCGCTCCGGCGGAGTGCAGCATGTACGACACGAGACGGCTCAGGCCGATGGACAGGCCGACGCCCGGGTACTTGCGGTTGCCCTGCGAGGCGAGGTTGTCGTAACGGCCGCCGGAGCAGATCGAGCCAAGCGACGCCGCCCCGTCGAGGAAGGTCTCGTATACGGAACCGGTGTAGTAGTCGAGTCCACGGGCGATCTTCAGGTCGGCGATCACCGCGCCCGGGCGGATGAGGGCGGCTTCGTCGACGATCATCGCGAGCGTGTCCAGTCCCTGCCGGGCCAGCGCGTACGCGTCGGAATCGGCCGCGATGCCGTGCGCGGCGCACAGCGCGTCGAACTTGTCGGCGAGCTCCTTGCCGTCGGCGGCGGTGAGTTCGGCCAGTTCCAGGCAGGCGCGGGCCTGCGCTTCATCGGCGCCGCACGTGTCGACGAGCAGCTTCGCCACTTCGTCCGCGCCGATCTTGTCGAGCTTGTCGATCTCGCGAAGCACTCCCTCGATGTCGGTCAGGCCAAGTCCGCGATAGAAGCCTTCGGACAGCTTGCGGTTGTTCGCGTGCACGGTCGCCTTGGGCAGGCCGAACGCGCGCAGCTCCTCAAGAGCCGACACCATGACCAGCGGCAGCTCGACCTCGTAATGGTCGGGCAGGTCGCCGTTGCCGATCACGTCGATATCGGCCTGGACGAACTCGCGGAAACGTCCTTCCTGCGGACGTTCGCCACGCCACACCTTCTGAATCTGCCAACGCTTGAACGGGAACGCGAGGTCGCCGGAATGCTCGACCACATACCGGCTCAACGGCACGGTCAGATCGAAGTGCAGACCCAACCGGTCATTGACCGGCGTGTCGGATTCGTGCCCGACCTCCTGCAGACGGGACAGCAGGTAAATCTCCTTGCTGGTCTCGCCTTTTTTGAGCAGACTGGAGCCCTGTTCCACCGCGCGTGTCTCGATGCCGATGAAACCGTTGAGCTCGAAAACCCTACGGAGCGTGTCGATGACACGCTGCTCCACAACACGTTCAGAGGGGAGCCACTCTGGAAATCCTGATATTGATGCGCCTTTAGCCACGATTCCCTATAATAGGGGAGGTTGCGGAAAAATCCATTCGGATTTTTCCCCAGCCAACGACTACCTTCAAGCTTATAAGGAGCTGGCCATGGCCGACGAGACTGCCACCATATCCGACAACACCACCGAACCCACCGAGCAGGCAACGACGCCCACACCGGCACCGACCCCTGCATCCGCGCCGAAACCCCACGCCCCTTCGCCGGCCGCATTCGCCAAGAAAGCGGTCAAGCGCCCCGCCCCCGCCGCTTCGGCATCCGGCTATTCGGACACCGAGGTGAAGGCGGCCGAAGCGTTCGGCCGCGTCGACGACAACGGTACCGTGTACGTCAGGGAGGGCGACTCCGAGCGTGAGGTCGGGCAGTTCCCCGACGTCTCCAAGGAGGAGGCGCTGTCGCTGTACGCCCGTCGTTACCTTGACCTCAAGGCCAAGTTGGATCTGCTGGCGAGCCGCCTGCATTCCGACACGGTGAAGTCGCACGAGATCGACGAGACGCTGAAGTCCCTTGAGCAGGAGACCGACAAGCCTGCGGCGGTCGGCGACATGGCCGCGCTGAAGCAGCAGTTCGAGCAGCTGAAGGAGGCCGGCGCCGCGAAGAAGGCCGAGCTCACCAAGGCCCGCAAGGCGGCGATCGCCAAGGCCATCGAAGAACGCACCAAGATCGTCGAGAAGGCCGAGGCCCTCGCATCCTCGCTGGATGACGAGATCAACTGGCGTTCCACCGCCGACAAGTTCCGTTCCCTGTTCGACCAGTGGCAGCAGCATCAGCGCACGTCCGTGCACATCGACAAGCCGCAGGCCGACGCGCTGTGGAAGCGTTTCTCCGCCGCACGCACCACGTTCAACCAGGCCCGCCGCAAGTGGTCGCAGGCCCGCGACGTCGAGCGTGCCCGTGCCAAGGCCGAGAAAGAGGCGATCATCGCCGAGGCGAACCAGCTGAAGGACTCGACCGCATGGGGCGAGACCTCGCGCCGGTTCAACGAGTTGATGGACCGTTGGAAGCGGGCCGGCCGCGTCGGCCGCAACGATGACGACGCGCTGTGGGCGCAGTTCCGCAAGGCAGCCGACGAGTTCTTCAGCGCGCGTCAGGCCGACCGTGACCAGATCAGCACCTCCGAGAAAGAGAACCTCGCCAAGAAGGAGGAGCTGCTGAAGAAGGCCGAGGCCCTGGTGCCCGTCGCCGACGAGGCCGCCGCGAAGAAGGCGCGTCAGGCGCTGGGAGTCATCCAAGACGAGTGGGATCAGATCGGCTATGTGCCGCGCGACGACATGCGCCGCATCGAAGGCCGTCTCGACGCCGTCGACAAGCAGATCAAGGCCGTCGAGGACGCCGCGTGGAAGAAGACCGATCCGGAGGCCGACGCCCGCAAGTCCAGCTTCGAGGAGCAGCTGACCGCTCAGCTCGCCGAGCTTGACGAGAAGATCGCGGCCGAGTCCGACCCGAAGAAGAAGGCCAAGCTGGAGGCGGAGAAGGCCACCAAGGAGCAGTGGCTCAACGCTATCAAGTAGGCCGATTCGCTGTCCGGCCCGGTGTGTCGGCCGGCCGCCGTCGTCA
>OBYE01000251.1_pt1 | contig 10793 bp, 13 predicted proteins | sample 1476731 | NCBI WGS metagenome assembly OBYE01 (sample SAMEA2580194, study PRJEB22360) | human gut metagenome | biome: human gut; feature: human-associated habitat; material: faeces | place: Denmark | collected 2008/2010 | reverse complement strand
ACGAAATAAGATATTTAAATCAAACTTAAACGTACTTAAACCGCATTTTATTAGACAAATTTGAAATTACGAATTACAATGTGTACATAAGGTGATACGAAATAACGAATTGCCGATACGAAATATTCAAAAGGAGGTGTAAGGATGTATCCGAATCTTAACGCGGAATTGGCTAGACGAGGGGGGAACAAAAAGGTTCTATCTGAAAAGTTAGACGTGAGATATGCAACCATTGTTGATAAATTAAATGGCAAGTATCCACTTACATTAAATGAATGTAAAGAAATCAAAGATAAACTAGATACGAAGATGTCTATCGATGAACTTTTTTTTACAAAGTAAATACGAAATTTAGAATTAAGAGGGCAGACAGATGCAAAAAGATTACTTACAAGTAGTTGCCCGTTTATGTTTATTGCTAATCACAATCGGGCTGATAACAGGAGTTTGTTTATTTCTCATTATGGTAACGGTAATCGCCGCTACAGTGTGGTAAAGGAGTACTTACTATGATCACAAAAACAATAGCTGTGAGCCAAATGGCCACAGTCCTCGGGTGGACATTAACTGCAGTCCGGGAATGCATTGCCCGAGACAAGTTCAAGTTCGCTCAATGCTGGAAGACCGAAGGAAAAAAGGGAAGAACCTTTTCTATAGATAAGGACGGATTTAGACACTACTTATCTAATACACTCGGATGGACGGACAGCAAAATCGATAAAGAGTTCAAGGAGGCACACATCGTATGAGTAAAGTCGTGATTTACGCAGTCAGAGTTATAGCAGCATTACTAGTTGTTGGTACTGTAGGTTCTATTGAAATAGACCGCATTGATATGTGGACTGGATTCTGCCAGGCAATGCTAGGCATTACGCTTTGGGCACTCACTAGTTACTGGATTGAGGAGCAATATGGCAAAAGATAAATTCTGCAAAGTATGCAATAAGAAAATCAAAAACCCATATACGAATTGGTCTTACTTAACCGGTGAGCCACGTATCGTGTGTGATAACTGTAAGGAAATACATCCAATCGTTAATAGATTCCGGATGCAGGCCAAGTTAACTCTTAAGCACAGATAAGGAGAATATTATGCCAAAAGTAAACATTACAAAATCAGCAGTTCGTGCCTTTATTCTAAGCGAATATCGGAAAAAGCAAGAGCCTTTGAGAAACGCACGAAAAGAAGCGCTGCGGAGCGCCATAGAATCAAGTCATCTATTTATAGATTTTAAAAACATAATGGCCTCTGCGGAATCGGTTGCAAGTGCGTTAGAAAAAGCCGGATACGGATCAGGATTTAGACGAAATCTTGTCTCTTGTGATAAGGCGTTAAATCGTACAATAGGTAATTTGTATACGGCGGGGCTTGATAAACCTAGTGATGAGATTAAAGCATTATATGCAATCGCGAAACCGTATGATGAAAAACTCGAAAAGTTAGAGAACGCTTATCAATCGGCACGTAGTGTTATCGATAACGCACCAGGAGGTAAAGCAGCTGCCGATATTTTAAAATTGGCAGGACTTGATTTTTATGCGTGGCAAAATACTGACAAGGGAACAACATTAGATTTAAGCGCTTTGAAAGGCGGTGATTAAATTGCGAGACTGTACAACGTGCCCGAATAAAGATTATTGCATTCCTGATGAGTGCGAGCAATTAGGCACAAAAAAATGCCCTCACGCACGGCAATGCGTAAAGGGCACATAGAAGAATATCCATTTAAAGTATATCACATCGTTAAACCGAAAGGAAACAGAACAATGATCGAGTTAAAAATCACAGTAGATAAAGCAGTTGAATTAGAACAAGAAGTGAAAGACCTATATCAATCTATTGTAGGTACTTCAGTTAAAGAAGTAGAAAACTGGACAACTAATGACGTTAAGCCGGCTAAGAAGGAAGCCCCAAAAGTAGAAACTCCTGCTCCTAAAGCTGAACCGGTTAAAGAAGAAGCACCTGCTCCTAAGGAAGAAGAACCAGCTCCAACAGTGGAACCTGAAAAAGCAGTACCTAGCCTTGAAGCAACTCGTGAAGCAGTAAAAGACGTAATGGCAAAAGCTACTGATAAAACGAAAGCTAAAGGCGAATTCAAAGCCTTCTTAGATAGCATCGGCGCTGAAAAGGTAACATCTGCTACCGATGAACAACGTATTCAAATTATGGAATGGGTGAATAGCCGTGGCTAAGAAACACGCCTTACTAGGTGCATCCAGTAGTGCCAGGTGGCTAGTATGTACTCCTTCAGCAAGACTAGAAGCGATGTTCCCTGATGAACAATCTCCGTATGCTGCGGAAGGTACTGTAGCACACGACCTGGCAGAAGCAATTCTCCGGCATAAGCTTGAAGACAAAAAAGCCCCTAAGCTAGACGACTACTCCGCTGAAATGATAGAAGCGGTTAATCGGTATGTCGACATTTGCGAAGAGAAGGTGAACGAAGCTCGTGCTCGTTCCTCTGATGCGGAAACCATGATTGAAGCACGGCTCGACTTCTCTAGATGGGTGCCAGAGGGCTTTGGTACCGGCGATATGGTAATCGTAGCAGATGGCATCCTGGAAGTGATTGACCTGAAGTACGGTAAAGGCGTTCCTGTTAGCGCTGTTGAAAACACGCAAATGCGACTCTACGCATTAGGTGCCTACGATGTAAACGAGTTCTTATACGACATTAAAACAGTTCGTATGACGATCGTTCAGCCAAGACTGGATAGTGTGTCTACCGACGAAATGTCACTGGAAGAACTTCTTGATTGGGGCGAAGACATCAAACCTATCGCACAACGTGCCTGGGAAGGTATCGGCGAATGTACACCTTGCGATTACTGTAACTTCTGTAAAGCACGGCACACATGCCGAGCGCTGGCCAATACGTGCCTAGATACTTTCTACAAAAATGGCGGTAAGCTCAATCAATTACTCACTGACCGTGAAGTGTCTGACATCCTGGGGATGAAAGATTTAATCACGAAGTGGATTAAAGGTGTTTACGACTTTGCATATGAGAAGGCATTATCGGGTGAAAAGCAATGGCCTGGATATAAATTAGTGGAAGGTACATCACGACGTACAATTACGGATCCAGAAGCTGCAGCTAAAACATTACTCGACAATGGTTACAAGGAAGAGGAAATCTTCAAGCCTCGAGAACTCGAAGGTATCACTAACCTACAAAAAGTTCTTGGTAAAAAAGGTGTTGCCGAATACCTAGAAGCGTATATCGACAAGCCTGAGGGCAAGCCTACACTTGTACCGGAAAGCGATAAACGCCCAGCAATTAATACCGTAGAATCTATGGCTAATGAATTTACAGACGAGGTGTAACATGCGCGTCGTGACTGTAAAAGCAATTGCCAAAGAGCTTCATGAGCGAGGGCACTACCTCGATGAGCTCTACCAAATTACTATTGCATATGCTACTAGCTTGCACACTCGCTACTGCGTAGTTGATGCAAGGTGCGATGCAATAGAACTTCGATATCAAACAGAAGAAGAGTTGGGCCCCTATGAGTATCCCTGGTTAGAGGATGATGAGTGGAACCGGCTTGATGATGAGCGGTCCGACATCGAAGATGAATTAGATAATTTATTTAGTACAGTAATAGGGTTCGAACATGACTGTAACCCATTTAAGAAATAAGGAGACCGTAACAATGGCTAAATTAACAACTGGTATCGTAAGACTTTCCTATGCAAATATCGCTCAACCTCGTAAAAACGACGACGGCAAAGCAAAATATAGCTCCCAAATCATTATTGATAAAACAGATAAGAAAACAATCAAAGCTTTTGAACGTGCGATTGAAGAACTTAAGGCTGATCCAAAAGCAGTAGCTAAGGTTGAAGGTAAAGCAGCATATCTTAAATTGAACTTGCGTGATGGCGATACAGATGAAGCAGTAGCAGACCAACCTGAAACATATGCTGGTAAATTCTTCATTAATGCGAATAGCGATAAACAACCTATCGTGTTTACTCGGGACAAAATCAAGATGGACCAATTCGACATCGAAGAAGAAATCTACTCTGGTGTATACGCGCAGGTAGCGCTTTCTGTGTTCGCTTACAACTTCAACGGTAAGAAAGGCGTAGGCTTTGGTCTAAATGGTGTTCGTAAAGTTAAAGATGGTGACCGCCTCGGTGGCGTTCACGTATCTGCTAATGACTTCGGCGACGACGATTTAGGCGATATGGACGATGACGAATTCATCTAAGGAGGAAAATATGGAGCTCAGTATTGATGTGGAAACGTATTCTGACTGCCCTATTAAATATGGGGCCCAGCGATACGTTGATGATACAACATTTGAAATACTGCTCTTTGCCTACAGCTTCGATGACGAACCGGTCGAAGTAATTGATATGACAAAGGATCCACTACCCGGGAGGGTGGTGGACGCTTTGTATAACAAGGAAATTACAAAGACCGCATTCAATGCAGCATTCGAAATGCTTTGTCTAAAAAAGTACTTCCCTGATGCGGATTATACGAACTGGGAATGTACCTCTGTACTAGCGTTATACTGCAGTTTACCTGCAAGCCTCGACAATGTGTCTAAGGCTTTGAAATTAGGCGAAGCTAAAGACTCAAGAGGTAAACGCTTAATTCAGTTCTTCTCTGTGCCACGAAAACCAACTAAGACAAATCCTAAGACACGAAATATGCCAGAGGATGCACCTGAGAAATGGGCGGAATACATTGAGTATAACCGCCAGGACGTGGTAGTAGAAAAGGCAATTCGTAAACGCTTACTTTCGCTGAAACCACCGGCTATCGAGCACGAGTACTGGTTACTCGACCAAGATATCAACTGGCGAGGCGTGAAAGTAGATATGGAACTCGTCGATGCAGCGCTTGCTTGTAACGACGAAATCGTGGAAGAAGCTACCGAGTCATCCAAGATATTAACCGGATTAGAGAATCCGAACAGTACGATGCAACTTAAAGAGTGGCTGACGGCAAGACTAGGATATGATCTAGAAACAATGAGAAAAGACGACGTATCAAACCTCTTGGCACAGGATATCCCCTCTGATGTTCGCAAGGTACTGCAAAATAGGCAGGTACTCGGTAACTCCTCCATCAAAAAATACTTGGCCATGAAAAACGCTGTATGTTCAGATGGTCGTATCCACGGCATGCTTCAGTTTTATGGGGCGATGCGTAGTGGACGATGGGCAGGACGTGTAGTACAACTACAGAACCTCCCTCGTAACTACCTAGAAGATTTAGACACAGCTCGGGAGGTACTTAAAAGTAGAGACGTAGAAATGCTAGACCTACTATACGGAAACCCTGGTGATGTGATTAAGCAACTTATCCGTACTGCTCTTGTAGCAGAGGATGGGCACCGATTTATTGTAGCTGACTTTAGTGCTATTGAAGCCCGTGTTATCGCCTGGCTTGCTCACGAGCAGTGGCGCCAAGATGTATTCGCTCAAGGCGGAGACATCTACTGCGCGTCTGCATCTAGTATGTTCCACGTACCAGTTGAGAAGCACGGCGTCAATGGGCACCTTCGCCAAAAAGGTAAGGTAGCGGAACTAGCACTCGGTTATGGTGGCGGTGTAGGAGCCATGAAAGCGATGGACTCAAAAGGGGAAATTCCTGAGAAAGAGCTACCGGGTATCATCGAAGCTTGGCGACAAGCAAGTCCACGAATTACTAAATTTTGGAAAGATGCAGACAGCGCAGCAAAGCAAGTAGTGAAAACAGGAGAACCCGTACGAATTAGACAAGGCAATATTAAATTCTTTAAATCGAAAGGCTTCCTGTTCATTGAGTTACCATCCGGTCGAAGACTTGCCTATGCAAGACCTAGAATTGGGACTAACCGATTCGGTAGCGAATCGATTGAGTATGACGGTATGGATCAGGTTAAGAATACATGGGGCAGGGTTGAAACCTACGGTGGAAAGCTCGTCGAAAACATTGTACAAGCTGTAGCAAGAGATTGCTTAGCTGCATCAATGCTCAGACTGGCCAAAGCAGGGTACAAAATTGTAGCCCACATCCACGACGAAGTGGTTATCGAAGCGCCAATAGGCGAAGGCAGTTTAGAAGAAGTTATAGATATTATGTGTGAACCTGAACCCTGGAACGAAGGGCTCATATTAAACGCAGCAGGGTTTGAGAACCCTTACTACATGAAGGATTAGGAGGACAATTCTTATGACACTTTCAAAACAACAAATTCAACAACAACGCGAAGCAATCGACGCTTTATATGAACTCGTAAAAGATGCGCCAGCTAGTGAGCGTAAAGATTCGGCTATGGCGTACTGCGAAGGCTGTATCGCTGCTTGCGATTTAGGTCTTAAGGTATTAAACGGTAAAAAAGCAGAGGCTCCTAAGACTGAGGATCCTGTAGTTGAAGCTGCTCCGGCGGTAGAAGATCAACCTGCTGTAGAAGAAAAGCCTAAGCGTAAACGTACTACTAAAAAGAAAGAAGAACCTGTAGTGGAGGCTCCGGTAGTTGAAGAAACCCCTGAAGAAGATGATTTAGACGATTTGTTATAAGAGAAAGGATAGCGCCTTATGAAGGTCTTATTCAATCTACAAGTACAACAGCTGTACGACCTAGTGCGGCGCAATCAAGTATCACCTTTTAACCCTGCAAGTTATTACCATGTACCTTGCGAACACTCCTTCGCTAATCTTTGGCCAATGGAATCTAATGGGTTCGGGATAGTGCCTTGCCGGGAATCAGATGAGTTCTATTGCCCAAAATGCGGTGAGCGGATCAACGCTAAAGGATTTACTGCAGAAGTTGGGTATAGCGCCACAGTTCCTCTCTCCCTAGACCTATCAATTATAGATAGGGGTGATAAACTGGACGTGCAATTTGAATACGATACGGTGTATGCCGACGGCGATACAGGGATGATTTACAAAGGCTATAAATCTCATGTCATTGATGTAATACGGTTTGATTTCAAGCAAAGAAAAACCTTTACCATACTCAAGAAGCGCTCACGCAGCGACGTCGTCGAAGAAGCGACAGTCTCTCCGTCGGGTTTTAGCAATTCCCTTTCATCGTTAGTTTGGTTCGTAGCCACTCCTGACTGCAGACTACATAACCACCGGGAGGAGTTAAAATGTTTCGCTAAGGTGTTAAAAGAAGTGTTCTTCGAGAAGCTTTCAAAGGCAGTAGGGTATAAAGTTAAATCTATTAGACAAGGCGTACAGGTATCTAACAAGTACGGAGCTCTAGATAACCTACTTCATAACTTAGTATGGAAATTACAAGCTCCGGATGCACCGGCTATCAATGATAGTCTTAAACGAGACTATGATGATTACTATAATCATAGATTCCCTAATGAGACCATCGGTATGGGCAACGTATTGGCGTTAACTACAAAAGGTGAATCATTTGTACAAGCCTTAATTAAGGCGCACAACTTGCCTGGCGCTAGATGGGTTCGACGGTTACTACACGATAGGCCTTTCTTCTATGCGAAGATCATCAAAGTTATGTCCACGTTATTTAAGAACAAGGACTATCAAAAGGCTATGGTCGATGTTATCAAGGATAACGCCGATAATACAAGATACATTCAGTCTTGGCCTTTATGGCGTGATGACCGTGACTTATCTGTCATTCGTAAATTTGTTAACATTCTTAGCCATCAATACGGCGAGCGCCAGGCGTTCCTATTCATTAGAAATGCGCCTTCCTATCACGATATCAGAGATACAGCTAGTATGTATTTTGAGTTATCGAGAAGTCGCCGTAAAGAGGTATGGGGCAGTCGCATCCAGGTGCGAAGCCTACATGATACCATCACGAGAATGCAAAAGTTCGACAAAGTGGAAGACGAAATCGTGCAGCAACGTAAAGCACATCGTGTGTTAGCTGATATGGTTAACGGCTACCGCTTCATGGCTATTGGTTCTACTCACGGCATCATTGATATGGGTATTCAGCTTAATAACTGTGTTAGCTCCTATATCAAAAAAGTAAAAGCTGAAACGTGTGCTATCGTAGGTGTCTATAAATGTAACGAGCCGGTAGCGTGTATCGAGGTTAACCCCGTTAATGATGCGGACGACTTCGTAGAGATACACCAGGCTAAACTTAAAAACAATCGTGGCGTATATGAAGACCACGATATCAACGGAGCTGTAACGCAGTGGGTAACTTCTCACGGCTTATGTGTTCCGGCGTATGTACGAGATATCCAGTTTGCGAAGGGAGGAGCGATGTAATATGGATACAAATATCATCATAGCTACGGGCAGAAGTCGCTCCGCCCGTAGCTGGAAGTCTCAGAAAATGACTTGGAGTGCTTTGGCCAACAAATTGGCTGAGCCTACTGTAACGAATGAAACGGCTGCGGAATACGCCAAGATGTCTAAAGCTGATCAAGGTCAAAAGAAAGACGTCGGTGGTTTTGTAGGTGGCTATATTCCTAAAAATGGTAGACGTGTAAGAGGGGCGGTCAAAGAACGGTACTTGATTACTCTTGATGCGGATAACCCTAGCGAGGACTTTCTATTAGACCTCGACATGGAATTAGGCGGAATGGAGTACGTACTCTACAGTACACACAGTCACACGGATACTAATCCAAGATATCGCGTAATCATCCCTGTGGATAGAGCGATGCAGCCTGATGAGTACCAGGCAGTCTCGAGACGGATTGCAGATAATATCGGGATTGAGTCTTTTGACCCATCCACGCACCAGGCTGAACGGCTTATGTATTGGCCAAGTTGCCCAAAGGATGTGGAATATGTATATCAACGAGGCGAAGGCAACCTAGTATCTGTTGATCAGTGTCTAAGCACATATCGTGATTGGCGGGATACGAGCCTTTGGCCAACATCTGAAAAGGAATCACAAATTCGCCTTGATGCAGCTAAGAAACAAGGTAACCCATTAGAGAAAAAGGGCCTTATTGGCGCTTTTTGTAGGTGCTACAGTATCACGGAAGCAATAGAAAAGTTCCTTCCTGGGGTGTATGAGCCGACACAAGTTGAGGGCCGATACACCTATACGGAAGGTAGCTCAGTCGGCGGTTTAGTTATTTACGATAACGATACCTTCGCCTACTCCAACCATGCAACTGATCCAATCAGCGGTAAGCTCGTTAATGCATTTGACCTGGTTCGCATTCACCTATTCGGCGCCATAGATATTGGCGAAGACCCTACGACTGCAGTTACTAAACTACCAAGCTATAAAGCCATGATAGACTTTGTCAACGAAGACGGCGCTGCACCAATCCTGCTCGACAAGGAACGTATGGCGGATATGGAGTTCGAGGATATCACAGAGGACGACGAAGACTTTTTATCTAAACTTAAACGCGATAAAAACGGTACGCCTGAATCTGATGTGTTCAACTGTTTGGTAGTACTTAAACATGACCCTGCATTAAAAGGTAAAATCCGTCTGGATGAATTCGCGCATCGGTTGGTCGTGATTGACGACCTTCCGTGGCGAGGTAAGGATGAAACCCCGTACTGGACAGATACCGACGATGCGTGCCTGCGTAACTACTTCGCTACTAAATACCTGATCAAGGGCAAGGGCATCATCGACGATGCGCTCCAGGAAGTGACGCAAGATAATAAATTCCATCCTGTGCGCCAATACTTAACTGGTTTAACTTGGGACGGTGAATGTAGAGTTGATACACTCTTCATAAATTACATCGGCGCTGAAGATACCGATTACATTAGGGCGGTTACACGCAAATGGATGTGTGGCGCTATCGCACGAGTAATGGAACCTGGCGTTAAGTTCGATACAGCTATTGTATTATATGGCTCTCAAGGTTTAGGTAAATCCCTTATCTTGGAGCGGTTAGGACGTAAATGGTTCAACAACTCTCTTGTTGATATCAAAACTAAAGACGCTCTCGAACAAATTCAAGGCTCATGGATCAACGAACTCGCTGAACTTGCGCCAACGTATAAGAACGATAATGAAATTGTTAAGGCTTTTATTAGCCGTACCTCCGACCGGTTCCGTTCACCTTACGGTAGACGAACAGAAGAGTATCCTCGTCAATGTGTATTTGCTGGTTCTACTAATAATCTTATGTTCCTAAAAGACCGCACCGGTAACCGCCGATTCTGGCCAATTACTGGTGATAAGGACCGGAAGACTAAGAACGCCTGGGAGTTGTCAAAGGACGAAATTGACCAATTATGGGCGGAAGCGTTCACATATTGGGCAGAAGGTGAACCTCTTGTATTAGAGGGCGAACTTGAAGAAGAAGCTCTTAGAATCCAATTATCACACACTGAAGGCGGTGAACTCGTAGGACTCATTGAGGAATACCTCGAGATGGAACTACCTGAAGATTGGGAGTCTAAAGACATCTATGATCGCAGGGAGTATATCCGGAATTATGGCGATGACGACTATTGTGGTTCAGTGCAGCGGGAGCGGGTTTGTGCCCTTGAGATATGGTGTGAAGTGATGGAGGGTGACAGGAAGAACCTGCAGAACGCAAAAGCAAGAGAAATCATTGACATTTTGCAGTCTATTAAAGGGTGGAGTCCTTATTCAAAGAGCGTCGGGAAGATGCGCTTCGGTAAATTATATGGCGTTCAAAGAGCGTTTATTAGGGACGCGAGCACTCTCCAAAATAAGGCTAAAACGATATCTAAAAATCGTAAATAATCGTGTTGCCGATTTTTGTTGCCGATTAGCTAATTTTTATATATTGATGTTTATCGAAATAATTTTTATACACGCCTATACATCGATGAACTTTGATATAAGTTAAAAAATCGGCAACGGCAACACGTGTGGCAACAAAATCGGCAACA
>OBYE01000239.1_pt1 | contig 11334 bp, 2 predicted proteins | sample 1476731 | NCBI WGS metagenome assembly OBYE01 (sample SAMEA2580194, study PRJEB22360) | human gut metagenome | biome: human gut; feature: human-associated habitat; material: faeces | place: Denmark | collected 2008/2010 | reverse complement strand
TTACATTCATAAACTAATCTGATATTTTATATGTATAGTAATTAAATTTTTGATGAAAATTTTATTATTTTTAGTGTTTTAGTGTTGGTTTTAGAATCCCTTATAAAACTGTGTGAAAGGTAGGTACTACTAAATGAATCGTATTTATAGGGTAATTTGGAGTCAGGTACGAGGCGCATATGTCGTTGTATCTGAAATTGCAAAAAGCCATACTCGTGGCTCCAAAAGCTTTGTTAGTAATTCCGCAAAAGCTTCGGTAAAAGTTGGCTTGGCGGCTATGGTTTTGACCTGCGGTAGTGGGTTGGTTTCGAATGTTCAGGCTGGGGATAAAGGTTTCTCTGTTAATCCAGAGCTTGGTGAAAACGCTGTTTTTAATTGGTTAAGACCTCAACCTGGTGCACCTGAAATTTTAATGTATGATTATGAAACGCCTGGTAACCCTGGTAGTGGTAAAGAAGTTAATTCTAAAAATAAAACTAGACTATATACTAATAGTAAGGTATTTGGTATAGAACTTGGGAATAGTGCTAGTGCACGATCTCAAGATGGTTCGGTATCCGGTATTGCTATTGGTGACTACTCCAATGCTCGTGGATTAGGTATTGGCTTAGGTCAATATGCACAATCTAATGATATTGGTTCTATTGCGGTGGGTGCAGCAACAAAAGCCAACGGATTTAATTCACTAGCAATGATGCGTCAAGCCTATGCAGGTGCAAAATATGCTGCGGCTATCGGTACAGCAGCATCCGCACAGGGAGAAGCAAGCTTGGCTATGGGTCATTCTGCATTGGCTACAGGGGATCAATCTATTGCGATTGGTTCTGCTAACCCTACGCCTTTCATGGATGATAAAAAAACTCAATATACAAAATATGATGGAAGTAGTAATACCCAAGCTAATACTGCTCGTGCTATTGCTATCGGTCAAGGTGCAAAAGTTGTAGCAGGTACAACTCGAGATCAAAAAGCTTTTGCTGATGGTGTAGCCATTGGTACTCAAGCTGTTTCCGAGGGAACTCAAGGTGTAGCCATTGGTAATCGTGCTGCTCATTATCGTGATAACGCGGTAGCAATTGGTAACAATGCTAAAACATATGCGGTAGACGGTGTTTCGATTGGTAATAATGCTGAATCCGGTATTAAAGATGATCCTCAATACAAAGTAAATAACTCCGTTGCCGTAGGTAACTCCGCGCGTGCTCATGGTGGTTCCGGTGTTGCTCTTGGTAACGATACATATGCATTGGGCGGGTCTTCTGTGGCTGCAGGTAATGCGGCATGGGCTTTAGGTGAACGTTCCACAGCTATCGGTAACAATGCTCATTCCGAAGGCTACGGCTCTATTGCTATGGGTCGTGAAGCGAGTGCGTTAAGTACTCAAGATGGGGACAAGAAAAATGTTGTGGCTATCGGTGATGATGCACAAGCAACTGGTTCCCGTTCCATCGCATTGGGTGTAAGTGCTCAAGCTGGTACATTAGAACGTGTACGTGATCGTAGTGTTTATAAAGATAATCCTGAATTAATCACTAAACTTAAAGCTCAAAAAGAAGTAACTGATGCTGTAGCAATCGGTAGCGAAGCAAGCGTACAAGAAAACGAAGGCTTAGCTCTCGGTAGCAAAGCAACAGTAAATAACGTTCGTGGCGTTGCATTAGGTGCTAATTCTGTAACTGCTGCCCCTGTAAGCACAGCTAGTGAAACAATTAATGGTTTGAAATACAACTATGCTGGTGATACTGCTGATTCCACAGTTAGCGTAGGTAATAACTCTACAAAACGTACAATTACTAACGTAGCAGCTGGTCGTGTGAATGCACAATCTACAGATGCTATTAATGGTAGCCAATTATATGGCGTTGCTAATGCAGTAGGTAATGTAGCTAAAAGTACTAAGAATATCTTAGGCGGTAATGCTAAAGTTGACCAAAACGGCTCTATCACCATGACTAATATTGGTGATACAGGTAAAAACACTGTTCATGAAGCAATTCAATCCGTAAATCAAGGTTGGGAACTTCAAGTTAATGGCCAAAAGGTTAAAGACGTAAAAGCTCCAAACCGTACAGTGAACTTTAACGCTGGTAAAAATATTAAATTAGAAGGCGCCGGAGACAATGTTACGGTTGCAACAGTTGATAATGCAAACTTCAACTCCGTTACAACTGGTAACGTATCTATGAGCAAAAACGGTATCAATGCTGGTGGTTATCAAATTACCAATGTACAATCTGGCGGTGATACATTAACAAATGCTGCTAATATCGGCGATATTTCTCGTATTGCTGCAAAATACGATAAATACTTACAACGTGGTGCTGCTACGTATGAAGCAAACGGTAACGGCAAAATTAACATGACCGGTACAAATGGTTTGACTGCTGAAGTAACAGGTTTGAAAAATACGTATGTTACATCCGGTACAGTATCCAATGACGGTAAGAGATTGACATTGACACGTAATGACAATCAAACATTCGATGTTGATATCTCTAAAATCTCTAACGGTCTTTCCAAAACTGACTACCGTTTAATTGCAAACCCTGCAGCTGGTAGCAACGGCGAATATAAAGTAGCTGCTGATGGTAGCATGACATTAACTGTTGCTGATGCTGATGGTTCCAACCCAAGACAAGTTAAGTTGACGAACCTTGCTTCTAAAGAGCAACAAGATATTAACACTACTAATATTACAAATAACACTAACAAAATCGCTAAAGGCTTAAGCTTCCAAGGCGATAACAATGTTAAAATCAACAAACAACTTGGCGATACTTTAGGTATTACTGGTGGTGCTACAGGTGCTTTATCTGACAACAACATCGGTGTTATAGCTAAAGACGGCAACCTTAATGTTAAGTTAGCAAAAGACCTAACAGGTTTGAACAGCGTAACTGCAGGTTCTGTTCGTGTAGGTAAACATAGCGACAATAAAAACTATGTAACTGGTTTGGACAATAAAGAATGGAATGTTCAAAACCCTACAATCACATCTGGTCGTGCAGCAACTGAAGATCAGTTGAAAAAAGTGTCTGATGAAATCAAGACTACTAATGCAGCTAAAACAGATTACCGCTTGATCAACAATACAAATTCTGCAGATGGTTCTTACTCTGTAGAAAACAATAAAGTTGATTTGAAAGTTAAAGATGAAGCTCATCCTAACAACCCTGCTAATACGGTAACAATCAACAATATCGCATCCAAAACTGAATTGGATAAATTGACAGAACGTGCTGTTAAATATGATCTTAACGGTACTACTGTTAATAAAAACAAGGTTACTTTGGAAGGCCAAGGTGGCACAACAATTACTAACTTGAAAGCCGGCGAAGTATCCTCTACTTCTACAGATGCTGTAAATGGTAGCCAATTACATGATGTGAAAATCGAAGCAGGTAAACATTCTAAAGTTACTGTTTCCGATGATAACCTTAAATTGACAACTACTCCTGCTACAAGCACTGAAGGTGCTAAATATGATCTTCGTTTGAACAACAAAGTGACATTGGGTAGCGGTAACAATCAAGTAGTTCTTGATGGTACAGCAGGTAGAGTAACTGCTAGTGGCGTTGTAATGGGCGCTCAAACTGTTCAAAATACGAAACATGCAAGCGAAACTGGTAATTATGTAACTAACTTGGGCAATAAGAGCTGGGATTCCACATCTATCGTATCCGGTCGTGCAGCGACTGAAGATCAGTTGAAAAAAGTTAGCGAACAAATTACTCAACAAGGTAGCAGTGCAACTGACTATCGTCTTGTAAGAAACTCCAGTGCTGACGGTTCCTATAAGGTAAACGACAATGGTGAAGTATCCTTGACTGTAGAAGATAAAAACCATGCAGGCGTTAAAGAGCAAGTTACAATCAATAACATTGCATCCAAATCTTCCGTAGATAAATTGACAGATCGTGCTGTTAAATATGACATCAATAACGGTGTTGTTGATAAAACTAAGGTAACATTGGAAGGCGCTAATGGCACTATAATTACAAATGTAAAAGATGGTGCTGTAACAGCTACATCCACAGATGCTATCAATGGCAGCCAATTGTTCAAGACTAAAGAAGAATTGATCAATAAAGGCATGAAATTCGGTGGTGACTCCGGTAACGTAATCAATAAAAAACTTGGTGAACAAGTAAACGTTAAAGGTGGTATTACAGAAGCATCCAAATTAACTGCTGAAGATAACATCGGTGTTGTATCAGATGGCTCCAACGACTTGAAAGTTCGTTTGGCTAAAGACCTTAAAGGTTTGAACAGCGTAACTGTAGGCGATACAAAAGTTACTTCCAACGGTGTAACTATTAGCAACGGTGCTACTAACGATGCATCTGTATCCCTAACTAAAACAGGTTTGGATAATGGTGGTAACAAGATTACTAACGTTGCTCGTGGTACAATCGACAGCGATGCAGTAAACTTGGCACAATTGAAAGAAGTATCCAACAGTGCATCTGCAGCAAATACGAAGGTAGCTGAAGGTAAAAACATTAAAGTTGATGAAAGCATCGACAATGTAACTAAAGCTAAAACGTATACTGTAGGCTTGAAAGATGAAGTAACATTAGGCACAGGTAATACAGCTATTAACATTAACGGTACAACAGGTATCGTGAAAGCTGGCACTGGCGATAATGCTGTGACTATTAACGGCACAAATGGTACTATCAACTCCGGTAAAGTAACTATCAATGGTACTACAGGTACTGTTAACGAATTGACTAACAGAACTTGGAACCCTAAAGCTATTACTAATGGTCAAGCTGCAACAGAAGATCAATTGAAAGTAGTAGACAATAAAATTGATACTACAAAAACTGAAATCGTAGAAAAAGGCTTGGACTTCCAAGGCGATGCAGGTACTGCAATTCATAAAAACCTTGGCCAAACATTGAAAATCTCTGGCGGTCAAGCTGACGCATCTAAACTTTCAGAAAATAATATCGGCGTAGTTAATAACAACGGCGTATTGAATGTTAAACTTGCTAAAGATTTGACAGGCTTGAACAGCGTAACAACTGGTGCTACAACTATTAACAATAATGGTTTGACAATCGGTGGCAACACATTTGTTACAAGTAACGGCTTCAATGCTAACGATACTCAAATCACAAACGTGAAAGCTGGTACAGAGGATAACCATGCAGTTAACCTTAAACAGTTGAAAGAAGTATCCAACAACGCAGCGGCAGCTAAAACTGTTGTAAAAGCAGGCAAAAACATCAATGTAACTGATTCTGAAGATCCACTTACTAAAGCTAAGACTTATACAGTTGGCTTACAAGACACGGTAACATTGGGTTCCGGCAATACAGCTGTTAATATCGACGGTACAAAAGGTATTGTGAAAGCCGGCGAAGGCAATAATGCTGTGACTATCAACGGTACAAACAGCACAATTACTGCTGGTAACGTATCGATTAACGGTGCAACAGGCAATATCAATTCCGGTAAAGTTCTTGTTAACGGTGCTAAAGGTACTGTAAATAACTTAACAAATATCACTTGGGATGCTAATAACATCACAAGCGGTCAAGCTGCAACAGAAGATCAATTGAAAGTTGTTGATAAGAAAATTACTGACAATGGTAGCAACTTGACTAAGAAGGGCTTGAACTTCAAAGGCGATGACGCTACAAGTATTCATAAAGATCTTGGCGAAACATTGGATATCAACGGTGGCATTTCTGATGCATCTAAATTGTCCAACAATAACATCGGTGTAGTATCTGAAAACGGCAAGTTGAACGTTAAACTCGCTAAAGAGTTGACTGGCTTAACAAGTGTAACAACTGGTGCTACAACAATTAATAACGAAGGTTTAACAATTGGTGGTAAGAAATTCGTTACAGCTAACGGTTTTGATGCTAACAACACACAAATTAAAAACGTAAAAGCTGGTACTGATGGCAATGATGCAGTTAACTTGAATCAATTGAATGAAGTTAAAAATGCATCCAACACTACAGTTGAAGGTAGTGAAAACATCAATGTTAACTCCACAGTAGACCCTAATACACAAGCTAAAACTTACAAAGTAGCATTGAAAGACAATGTGACTTTAGGTTCTGGCAATAATGCAATCAATATCAACGGTACTACAGGTATCATAAAAGCTGGTGACGGTGCTAATGCTGTAACTATCAATGGTACAAACGGCACTATCAACTCCGGTAAAGTGACTGTCAACGGTACTGCTGGTACTGTAAATAACTTGACAAACATCACTTGGGATGGCAAAAACTTCACAAGTGGTCAAGCTGCAACAGAAGACCAATTGAAAATTGTTGATAAGAAAATCACTGACAATAGCACTGACTTGACTAAGAAAGGCTTGAACTTCCAAGCTGATTCTGGCGAATTAATCCATAAAGATCTTGGTCAAACATTAGATGTTGTAGGTGGCATTACTGAAAAATCTAAATTGTCCGACAACAATATCGGTGTGGTATCTGAAAACGGTAAGTTGAATGTTAAACTTGCAAAAGATTTAACAGGCTTGAACAGCGTAACAACTGGTCAAACAACTATCAACAACGATGGCTTGACAATCAACAACAAACAATTCGTTACAGCTAATGGCTTCAATGCTAACAATACGCAAATCAAAAACGTAACAGCTGGCGTAGAAGACAATGATGCTGTAAATGTTAAACAATTGAACGATGTAAAAGCTGCATCTAATACAAAAGTAGAAGGTAGCAAAAACATCAATGTTGATGAAACCGTAGATAATGTAACAAAAGCTAAAACTTACACAGTTGCATTGAAAGACACTGTAACATTAGGTTCCGGTAATAATGCAGTCAACATCGATGGTACAAAAGGTATTGTAAAAGCTGGTGACGGTGCTAACGCAGTAACTATTAACGGCGTAAACAGCACAATCAATGCTGGTAAAGTTGCAATTGATGGTGCAATTGGTAATATCACTTCCGGTAAAGTTCTAGTTAACGGTGCAAACGGTACTGTAAACAACTTGACTAACAGAACTTGGGATCCTAATAACATCACTAACGGTCAAGCTGCAACAGAAGATCAATTGAAATCTGTAGATCAAAAAGTTACAGACAACAGTAAGAAAGGCTTGAACTTCCAAGCTGACTCTGGTGAATTAATTCATAAAGACCTTGGTCAAACATTGGATGTTGTAGGTGGCGTTTCTGATAAAGCTAAATTGTCTGACAACAATATCGGTGTTGTATCCGAAAACGGTAAGTTGAATGTTAAACTTGCAAAAGATTTAACAGGCTTGAACAGTGTAACAACTGGTCAAACAACTATCAACAACGATGGTTTGACAATCAACAACAAACAATTCGTTACAGATAATGGCTTCAATGCTAACAATACGCAAATCAAAAACGTAACAGCTGGCGTAGAAGACAATGATGCTGTAAATGTTAAACAATTGAACGATGTAAAAGCTGCATCTAATACAAAAGTAGAAGGTAGCAAAAACATCAATGTTGATGAAACCGTAGATAATGTAACAAAAGCTAAAACTTACACAGTTGCATTGAAAGACACTGTAACATTAGGTTCCGGTAACACAGCTGTTAACATCGACGGTACAACTGGTATCATGAAAGCTGGTAACGGTGCGAATGCAGTGACTATCAATGGTGTGAACAGCACAATCAATGCTGGTAAAGTAGCGATCGATGGTGTAACAGGAAACATCAATGCTGGTAAAGTTCTAGTTAACGGTGCAAATGGTACTGTAAACAACTTGACTAACAGAACTTGGGATCCTGCAAACATCACAAATGGTCAAGCTGCAACAGAAGATCAATTGAAATCTGTGGATCAAAAAGTTACAGACAACGGTAAGAAAGGCTTGAACTTCCAAGCTGACTCTGGTGAATTAATTCATAAAGACCTTGGTCAAACATTGGATGTTGTAGGTGGCGTTTCTGATAAAGCTAAATTGTCTGACAACAATATCGGTGTTGTATCCGAAAACGGTAAGTTGAATGTTAAACTTGCAAAAGATTTAACAGGCTTGAATAGCGTAACAACTGGTCAAACAACTATTAATAATAATGGTTTGACAATTGGTGGTAATACATTTGTTACAAACAACGGCTTCAATGCAAACAATACACAAATCAAAAATGTTAAAGCTGGTACAGAAGATAGCGATGCTGTTAACCTTAAACAATTGAACGAAGTAAAAGCTGCGTCCGATACTAAGGTAAAAGGTAGCAAGAACATTCATGTTGAAGAAGAAATCAACGATCTTACAAAAGCTAAAACATACACTGTAAACTTGAAAGACACAGTGACATTGGGCTCCGGCAATACATCAGTTCATTTCGATGGTACAACAGGTATCATTAGAGCTGGCGAAGGTGCTAATGCTGTAAATATCAATGGTACAAACGGTACAATCAACTCCGGTAAGGTAACTATCAATGGTGGTTCTGGTACTGTTAACGATTTGACTAACAGAACTTGGGATCCTAATAAGATCACTAATGGTCAAGCTGCAACAGAAGATCAATTGAAAGTTGTAGATAACAAAATTGATAAGAACACTCAAGACTTGACTAAGAAAGGCTTGAACTTCAAAGGTGACTCCGGTGAAGTTATCCATAAAGACCTTGGTCAAACATTGGAACTCAAAGGTGGCGAAGCTGATGCTTCTAAACTTTCAAACGGTAACATTGGCGTAGTTAATGAAAACGGTAACTTGAACGTTAAACTTGCTAAGAACCTTAAAGGTCTTGACTCTGTAACAGTTGGTTCCGATCCAAACAAACAAGTTGTACTTGACGATAAAGGCGTATCTGTAGGCGGTAAAACATACATTTCTAACGAAGGCTTAAACGCAAATAATCAAAAGATTACTAACGTGGCAGCTGGTGTAAATGATACAGATGCAGTTAATGTTCAACAGTTGAAGAGCAGCATGGCTGCAGCAACTACAACAGTGAAAGCTGGCGATAGCGGCAATACAACTGTAGAAACTACAGTTAATGCAGATAAGTCTAAAACATACACTGTAGATATCAAAAAAGACTTGAACTTACGCAGTGTAACTACAACTACAGACGATCAACAACACTCTACTTTAACAAACGGTAGAGGTGTTACAAGCACTGATACATTTGGTAATAAGACTACTCTTACTGCAGATAATGTGAAAGTATCTGATAGTCAAAATAATACAACTCAAACAACAGCTAAAGGTGTACTTGTAGATAATCCAACTCAGTCCACTGAGTTGACTGTTAACGGTGTTGTAACTACTGACAAAAAGACTAAGAGAACAAGCACAACTGCAGATGGTGTGGTTGTTACATCTGGCATGGGTAGTACTAAAGTAACTACTACTGTTAGCAGCAACGGTGTTGCAATTACTACTCCTCCAGCAGGTCAAGGTTCCCCTAAAGATGGTACTGGTGCAGTAACATTGACTAAGGATGGCTTGAACAATGGTGGCAATCAAGTTGTTAACATGGCAAGCGGTTATAAAGCTGGCGAAGATATCAACAATATCGCTGATAATAGTAGCAGCTTAACAAATGGTGCTAACATCGGCGACTTGAAGAAAGGTATCGACGGCCTTAAGAAAGCGGGCTTGGACTTTGAAGGTGATAAAGGTGCATTCCATCGTGACCTAGGTCAAAAAGTGACTGTTAAAGGTGGCGTTACTGATGAAAGCAAACTTTCCACTGCAAACAATATCGGTGTTATTTCCGATAACAACGGCAGTTTGAATGTTCGTTTGGCAAAAGATATTACTGGTATCAACTCCATTACAACTATGGATAACTCCGGTCATACAACTGTGACAAACGGTAACGGTATCACAATTAAGAATAATGGTGGTGGCAGCGTATCCTTAACAAGCTCTGGTTTGAACAACGGCGGTAATAAGATTACTAACGTGGCTCCAGGCGAAATTAGCTCCACTTCTACTGATGCTGTTAATGGTTCCCAACTTAATCGTGTTGCAAACAGCATGAATAATGTTGTAAACGAAGTTCGTCAAGTTGGTGCGATGTCCTCCGCGTTGTCCGCATTGAAACCTATGGCTTATGACCCTTACGAACCTACTCAAATTATGGCAGGTTACGGTAACTACCGTGGCGACTCCGCATTGGCATTAGGTGTGGCTCATTACAAAAATGAATCCATGATGTTACATGCTGGTGTTGCTTGGGCAGGCAGCAATAGCCATATGATGGCAAATGCTGGTGTAACTTGGAAAGTAGGTAACAGAGACGGCGAAGCAGAAACTGCAGATCGTTATCGTAAAGGACCTATCAGTTCTACATATGCAATGCAACGTGAACTTGCTGCAATGAAAGCTGAAAATCAAGGATTAAAAGGTGAAGTAGCTGATTTGAAAGCTGAAAATGAACAAATGAAAGCTAATATTGCTGCAATGATGGCAAGACTAGGTTTATAATACGTTCATACTGAACATTACGGGGTGAGGATTCCTCTTTAGGGGGTCCTCCCACCCGATTTAATTCGTTGATAGAAAAGAGGAATATATAATGAAAAAATCCACTTTGCTTGCTTTCACAGCGGCAGTATTATTCGGCAGTGGCGTATTCCATGTTAATGCGGCATCTGCTACATTTGATGATCCATTGCTTTTACCAAATCCAGCTAAAGTGCCTACAACAGGTTCTGTTGTATTGGTTCCTGTGGCTAGCCCTCAGGCGGTACAAAGTATCCATGAATTTGTGAAAGCATGGGAAAATGCGGAAAAACACATTGCTTTAGCTGAAAGCAAAAAGAATAATCATCAAGCGTTAACTAAAGAAGAAGCTAAATGGTTACATTCTAAAGATAAGCATAATTATGCTGATTATTTCCGTAAACATTCTTTAGGTTATGTACATGGCCAAGAAACTGCATTGAACTGGAATGGTGAAAACCGTAATAAAAACGAGTATAGCTATTACACATTCCCTAAATATGATAAGGACCAAGGTTACACAAATAGCTATGGTTACAATGTATTGCGCAGCATGGTTGATCGCATGAATGAATTGCTTCAAAAACAAAAGGCCGTTGGCGGTCCTTTGACTGATGAAGAAGCACAAGCATTGGAAGATGCTATGCTTGATATCATGGCTCAAGATCAAGAACATGTATCTAATGAAGAATTGCGTTATTACATGAACGAAGCAGTTTGGTTTGCTACAAAACAAACTGTAAAAAATATGTCTGCAGAAGAACCTTCTGTTGGAGACATGCACGAAATTAACCTTCGTGAAGCGATTCAGACAGATAACTAATCATCTAATACATATATGATCACATTATATGTACAGCTTTTGTTATAAGGAATGTGCAGTT
>OBYE01000237.1_pt1 | contig 11380 bp, 10 predicted proteins | sample 1476731 | NCBI WGS metagenome assembly OBYE01 (sample SAMEA2580194, study PRJEB22360) | human gut metagenome | biome: human gut; feature: human-associated habitat; material: faeces | place: Denmark | collected 2008/2010 | reverse complement strand
ATTCCTGTCGGTCTCTTTTCATTCGCGGTCGGACAAATGCGCGGCTAGAGTTCTTTGGCTCGGTAGATGCGGATGGCTATAAGCATGGAGCCAAAATATGCGAGCAGACACAGCACGGCGAGAACAAGCGCCGTATGCCACCAGATCGTCAGGAAATCGGTAATATTCAGCAAAAGCCATTGCCAGTCAACAGGCAATCGGGCCAACAGCGCAATGACGGCATACAAGCCAACCATGACCGCGACAGAGGCCACCATCATCTTGCGGAAGGTGAACCGGTATGCACAGGCCAGCAGCACCGACCCAAGAATGATAGCCAAAGCGAAGATGAAAGCACCTGCTGCCAAGGTACCGATCCACCCCATATCTGCTATATCGCCAAAGACAATGAAGACGCCGCCGCATATCACCACGTCCAAAGCCCAGAGCAGGCCAACCACCAACAGAAAAAGGTACCGACCTACAACTTGTGCAGTGCGTGAAACAGGAATCAGCCCTCGCATGGCACTGTGCCCTGCAGATTCCTCGGATGACGCAGGCCCCAATGCACTCATACATGCCATCGTCGATGCCAAACCTCCGAGTCCGCCCATCAGACCACTGGCAACGTGTTCATCGACGTGGGTCGATATCATCACCAGCGATACCACGATAGACAGCACCGGGAGAGCCAGCAGAAATACCATATTCGCCACGCTAAACAGACCCATCCCGGCACAATCGAATCGACATTGCTTTACTACGGATTTCCAGTTCATCGTCACCATTCCCTTGAAGCAAATATGCGAGAAGCAATTACATACGAGATTCCATATGCCACAACCGTCGTTGTCAATACCGCAATAGCCAGCCACAATCGTTGCGCGATGATGGCATTCGCGGCATGGGCCAATCCTCTGGTCACCGAAGCAGGCAAAATAGATAGCAGTATGGATACAGCCAATGCAACGACATAGATCACCATCATCGTGACTTGAAGACCGCCTAGTTTGGTCCACAGATAACCCGTGGGCACGATAAGCGCGACCATCAGCGCGGTGCAGAAACCTCCCAACGGCGCCGCCCACAGATTGCCCGCGAATGACCAATCTGGATTGACCAGCACTTGCAACCCGTCAATCAGAACAATCATCGCTATCGACAATACGGAAATCACCAATCCAACCACATATCGCGCGGCCACCTGACTCTTCCTCGAAGCCGGAATAATGCCACGAAGTCGATATCCGTTCTGTAAGTCAGCAACCGCCATGGTTAGCACCCACATGGCGCAGGTGAATACCGTCATGATGACACCCATGCGATAGCCGAAGCCATCACCATAAGCTTCACCTTGAAAGATGACGGAGAACAACGGTGCCAACAACAACGAGAGCACAGTCCGTACGTCGACGCACAGGTAGGCCATATCGACGCGCAATGCAGTGGTCAATGCATGTTGCCGAGACCGCGACACCCTCAGTATTGCCTCCATGGCCGCTCACCTCCCGCTCAAGTCACGATTGGAATCATGGGCATTGGTCAGTCGAATGATGTCATCAATGGAAGCCGATTCAACGACAAGCCCCGAAACCACCGACGCAACAGCATCAAGCCTGTCTGACCGGACCAGCGCATCGAATCCGGTGGCATACGTATGTGAGCCCAGCACTACGTCCGCAGGCAGTTGTGCCAGTTCGTCTGGACCGCCCTTAATCAGGCGGAACGATTCCTCAAACTCGTCTTTCGGACCGGTGTAGTAGAGACGGCCATCGGTGATGTAGGTAATGAGGTCAGCGGCACGTTCGAGGTCGGCAGTGATATGGGTGCTGAACAGTACCGAATGTTCGCCATCCTCGATGTAGGCATGCAGGATATCCATGAGTTCGTCACGCGCGAGCACATCGAGCCCGCTGGTCGGCTCGTCGAGAATCAGCAGTTTGGCGTCATGGCTCAATGCGATGGCGAGCATAAGCTTCATCTGCATGCCGCGGGAAAGATCCTTGATATGTTTCTTGCCGTTCTGTGCGTCACCAAGGCCAAAAGTATCCAGATACTTGTGATAGCATCCACCGTCCCATGATGGATACAGTGGTGCAACGATACGTTCAATGTTCTTGACTTGCCACTGTTCATGCATGTAGCTGAAGTCGAACACCACGCCGAGTTGTTCTTTGACGGGCTCCTCGTTGGCGATGTTGTCGAGGCCGAGCACGTGAATCGAACCGGCGTCACGGTGGATCATGTTGAGGATGAGTTTGATGAGGGTGGACTTGCCGGCACCGTTAGGGCCGATCAGCCCCATGATGTAGCCCTTGGGCAGGTCGAAGGTCACGTCGTCCAGCGTGAAGCCGGAATCATAGTGTTTGGTGACGTCGGTGACCTGCAACGCCATCGCCTCGGATTCGGATATGACGGTCATGGCCATGGTCCTTTCTTGAGGTTATTCCTTGCGGTATTCCTCTTCGAGCATGCGGCCCAATGCGTCCAGCGGAATGCCGGCGGCTTTGGCGCCCCGACTTGCCTCGGCCAGGCTTTCACGAATCTGGGTTTCGAGCTGACGTTGCATCAGTTCGTTGCCCTTGTCCATCACGAAAGTGCCTTTGCCTTGGATGTTCTGCACCACGCCCTCATCGGCCAGTTCGTTGTACGCCCTGGTGACGGTGAGCACGGAGATGCGCAGCTCCTTGGCGAGTTTCCTCAAGGAAGGCAGGGCCTCGCCCGCCTTCAACTCGCCGCCGAGCACCGCCGAACGGATTTGGGTTTTGATTTGCTCGTAGATGGGTTCACCGGACACGGATGAGATGATCAGTTTCATCTATGCCCCTTTCGAATGTGGTTGACTAGCACCCCAGCTGTTTAGCTGTTATACAACACAGTATAACTGTTCTGCTTAACTGTCAAGGTGTGTTACATAACAGTCGAACAGTAAGCAACAAGCAATGAGCAGGCAAATCCTTTGACAACGGCCGCTTTCCATTGAACAGACACGCCACGAACGCTATTTGTGCGTTGTCCAATTCCGATGAGAGCAGACGGGCGGCCTCACATTCCTTCAACCTGAACCGTTAGAACAGACGATGGAATTCGGCTGGTTCGTCCCCCGCTCCATTTCGTGGAGCGTTGATCACGGACAGCCGAATGTCCACTTGGTTTTTTCTCTCGGGGTTCTCAGCGACTTTCCATCAGGTGAAAAATCGAGAGGAGCAAAGCATCGAAGAGCAACCGCAGGAGAAAAACGTCAAGCGTAAAGAACAAATCAAAATATGACCAGCGGCTATCTGTGTCTATCCAACGAATAGGTCGTTGCAACCTATTCATAAAAAGAGACATACCATAACTATATATTATCGACAAGATGAATAATGAGCCGAGAGAAGAGGACTCTTCCGTGGAATGCTACCATAGCACGGCGGTTGCATCAGCCGCCACCCATATTGCACTGCTGGATAATGACGCAATTGTGTTAAAAGGATTACAACAGATTATCGAATACAATCACTTAGGAAGCATTACGTGGACCACTCGGAGCGGGAGAGAGGCTGTACAAAGATGCTCAAGTGCCGTAGATACACCGCATTTGCTGCTGTTTGATATGTCTCTTGACGGAATGTCTGGTATAGACGTATGCCGTCAGATTCGCAAAAGAAGCGCATCCGTGCTGCTACTTGGCATCACGGCTTTCCCCCTAGAACGGTACATTTCTCGGCTGATTCAGGCTGGGGCACAAGGACTAGTTGCAAAAGACGAAGAAAGACAAATCGCTGAAGTTACGCGTTGGGTATTAAATAAGGGGGGCTGCGGAAATGGGTTCGAAACGGCCCGTAATGCGCATATGCGACTGAAACACGAGACAAATGACATCCGCATGCTGTTATCCGACAGAGAAGAAGAAATCATGATTCTTCTCAGCAAAGGACTATCCATATCAGAAGCCGCGAATCGCATGCAAATTGGACAGGCTAGTGCAGCAACATATCTTAATAGAGCTCGTCGTAAGCTCAAAGCGGAAACAGTGCGCCAAGCAGTAGCTATCTGGACAGGTGATTATGAACAGTAACATCAAAAAACATCCATTCAGATTAATTATAGTGTTACTCTCTTTATTTTTTTCGATAATTGATTGGACAGAGAGACCCACCACATCTGCGTATGAAATATTATTTGGCTTCATCCACATCGGATTGCTGTTAATCGCCCTATGGTTCCCACGCATTAGTTTCGTAGGATTAATTTTTATGGAATCAGTTGCGTGTAGCTTACCTGTCCTAAATGGGCCAAGCCGTTTCTGGGGCATCTATTGCACTATCGGACTCACTGCATATGAAACGGGTATCTCTATCACGACAGTTTTAGGTATATTTGTATTCTTAGGAATTCAATGCTATCAGATAGCGCGATGGAATAATGGCGAGATAGACATAATCAGCATAACAGTGTTTCTGATGTATGCAGCAGCCACCGTGATTGTCGGATATGGTTTTCATTGGTGGAAGACGACAAATGAACAACACCTTCAAAATTATCAAAGCAAAGAGTACGAACTGCAACATTCTTTTTCTCTGCAAAATAGCGACAACGCTATCATGCTTCATGACTCCGTTGCCCAGTGTTTGACGAGTATACGATTGATTGCGCAACGGCAATCAAATGATCCCCAGAATGATGCCTGGGAGAAGATAGATAAAATTGCACGAAAAGGATTAGAAGCAACCAGAGATATTATCGATACAATGATTCAAGATAATAATGAAAATGGAATACCCATAGAGTCGTCCGAATGGTGGTTAGCGGTAAAACGGTTAACCGACGAATGCGACTATATACTCCACCAACATGGGTTTACTGGCACTACTGAAATCATTAATGGTGGGTTTACGGTACAGCAACAGGTGACCGTAAAGAATATCGATATTCTGCATGAAGTACTGAGAGAACTCTGCTCCAACATTATTAAACACGCGCCAAAGTATAGCGAATTCCAGTCCAGCATAGCCCTGCAAAAATCACAAACAGAAATAGTCATGTCCAATAGCATGTCCACAATACCGGACGAAGAAAGGTCGGGCCGCGGGTTAGAGTCACGCAGGCGCAAGCTTAACCTAATCGGTGGTGAAATTGATCACGAAGTGGATGGCGACACATGGATTGTTTATGCGCGTATACCTTTAACTATGGTTTCACCGGACAAAGCAGCCACGGAATCCATGGAGGACAACGAACACGAGAAATATTCACCGAGGAAAAGGGGAAAGACGCGCTCTGTTGAATGCCAAAGGGAACAGATGGCACGGAAGGAGCACAAAGCGCAAAAGTAGTGATTACAGATATAACGAAGCTCATTAATACTCCTAGAACAATAACAACTGGTTTAATTGAAACCTATTATATAGGTACAATGACCGAGTCGTATGGAACCGTGTAATCGTCAGAATTACATCATAATTACCTGAGAGGATGTCATATGTATTGAAGGTATTTAGCGACTTACCTCTATATGCGCACGTTCTACAATCATATAAAAGTCATGTATTTTGCGAAGACATTAATGGAGAGAATCCTAGCCCAACTCCGCGCTTCATAACCGATTTTTAGCATAGCAGCAGAGGGTATCCAAGACACTAATATTTATCATATTCTACCATCACCAGAAAAAAGGGCTTCCTGTTTTCCGAATGTTCGACTAAACAAGCAGATTCACAGCACCGAATGGATACCCAACCACAACAAACATATCAACACATCCAGCCGGATAACACCTTGAATCGTTCACTGTCAGGGAGTACTAAATACCCCATAAACTCCATCTCCGTTCATCGAAAAACGATGTTTGTCACGGGAAACCCCTATGCGAAGCAATACGAAACGGCATGTTCTAGCCGCCTCCAAGAACGTTTATTGGTCAAAAGACGACGGCACACCTATGTGAGCGATGACATTAATGCCCGAACATGGCAACTGTTGAGACGTAACGCGCAAAGCGCATCTGGTAAGGTCAGTTATCAGCTAGTTCACGATATCTTTGTTTCCCCAAACGACGTAGTATACTGCTTCACCGTCCTTGGCGTTTCGCGTAAACGGACCTTTTCAGGATGTTCGACCTTGCACCGTGTGGGCCGCAATCGGCTATATCGTTGTGAACATCGAGCTAATGGCGATTAAACATCGCTACTATTAATAATCCCTGAGGAATTCGAACGGTGATCTATAAGGTAACAAAATGGGAAAACAATGATGACCAGGACAATCATTATTGAGGAGGATACAGTAAGTACGACGGCAGCATGAATAGTGCCAGTGAAGCCGTATAAACCGTAGGCGAGAGGAATTAGACCGAAGCTAATTGCATAATCAATTGAGGAAACTCGTCCCATGTGCCGCTTATCGACGCATGTCTGCATAGTAGATCCCCAGAACACGCCAGACAATTCCAGTCCAAGCCCAGCAACAAATGACGCCACATACCACAGTACTTGGATGTCCAAAGTACCTACAACAAAAATCGGCATAATAGCTAAAGCGCCAAATAACACTGATTTAGAAAACATGTGCCTAGGCCTTTCCAACTTTAACGCGATGAGACTGCCGCAAATGTATCCAGATGAGGTGATAGATGCCATCAGGGACCATGCGCCCCGGCCACTCTCTTGCACGACCCACAAGGGCATTGTGACGTCTGTTGCCCCGGATTGTACGGCAAGGAACAACGCCCAGAACGGCACTCCCACGGCTAACCAAATATAAGTATGGAACAAACTGGGAATAGAACGTAATGCAGAAATCATGGAAGCATCATCATCGTTGTTATTAGCCTCGTCATCGCAGCTGGGCATGAGTTTCAACGATAGAACAAGCGGCATGGAGACAGCCAGACACACAGCACCATCCAGAAATAGAAAAGAAGGTGATATCAGTTGAGCAAGCCATGCACCAAGAAGTGGACCGACCACCGAGCCGGCATTGCGAAACGTACGTATCAAGCCGTTGGCACGTACAATATCTTCAGGGGGAGCAATCGAAGGCAATAAGGCGAACAAGGCTGGCGAGCCGACCGCACCAATGATACCTGCGGCCAAACTGATTGCTTGCACGGGCCATCCAAGACCACTCAACTGCACGACCCATGTTCCGACTCCATAGGAAATAGCTAGACCACCCAGCATTCCTGAGGCAAGAGTTTTCCGCGGCAATCGATCCGCTAAAACACCACCCAGAAAAGCCATGACCAAGGTGGGCAGCGTCTTGAACATGAGTACCAAGGCTAGGCCCAAGCTGTCAGATGAAGCTGCTCCAGTGAATACAACACCGCATGTGAAGAACGCCGAGGACATTGCTTGCATGCCCTGGACCAATGCCAGTTTGGCTACCTGCCAGCGTACGACACTCCCGACATTCTTCACCATGCTCGAACAGCCTCCTTTTGTTTTATCATGTATTTAAAACGTAACTATATTGCCTTTTATTCAGGCCACTACCGAAATATGCTTTGGGGATTCTAAAATATTCACTTCTTCGCGAGATTCGGCGAAAATATCGTGCTCATATAAGACGGGATCTTTAATTCCAAGAATCTCAAAAGAAGTTCGTCGATCACGACACGGGTCACATACTCCACAATGAACTGTCCCGCCCAAGGCACAGCTCCACGTATCGCCGAACGGCACGCCAAGACCCATACCTTTTTGAATGACGGCACACTTATTGATACTAAGATAAGGAGTATGGAACGTTACCCCGTATTCATCTCCTTCACATTCTACGGTAACCGTATGAAGAGCTTCAAAATATGATGCATGATTATCGTGGAACACAGCATCGTTACTATGAACTGCGTAATAAACATCAACGATATCATGCTTAAGCGCCCATGAAGCCATTAGCATAAGCGCAATTGCCGATCCAAAAGGCTGAACATGCTCTTCCTTATTAGGGGCAACGACAAATGGCCCAAATGCTTTGCGGAGGAACTGAGGCTGAGGCAATTCATAGAAACGCTTAAATTGCTCGGAAAAATCATATTGATAATGATGGAGTCGTTCAGAGTGGAGATTTGTAACGATTCTTTGCGCATGTTGACTCTCATTACATCCCTCAGTTTCAGCAAAATTGAAAGTAACGGCATATATTTCTTTCCCCTGATTTAATAGGTCATACAAGAGAGTAGTAGAGTCCGGGCCTCCTGATAGAAGCAACGCGACACGATTATGCTTCTGAATCATTGTTTAATCCTTTGACTTTGTGAAATTCAGCGAATCTGTTGAACTTCTGTATAGAAGTTATTCTGTTAATCGACGTTTGAGAAGTAGTCATGTAAACGTCACAATGACAAATGCGCGACGATTCCTGGGTCTGATGAAAGGTCTTGGTGCTTGGCTTTCAGAGTCTCTCGTCATTTTTTCAATTGTTGTATGTCGTTTCCGTGCAACAATACAGCACCGAAACACAGCCAGCGCCTACAATGGCCTCGGAGGGGGGGACTTATGCCGAACAACGCCGTTACGCTACACCACACCGAACCGACCGATTATCCGGAACAAGGGCGAGGAACTGGAGCGGCAGCGGTTTGAGGCGCAACGGCAGTCGGATAGGATCGCGCGGCGGTAGGGGCTTCATATATGGCTCCACTCAGGGAGGGGAGCCAGTTTTTTACAACACCCGTGGGGCGTTGTGGAAATCGAAGAGGACGCCGTCGGCGAGCCGGCAGATTTCGGGCCAGTCGGCCGCGGAGGAATCGTCGTGCATGGCCCAGACCGTCATACCGACCGATTTGGCCGATTTCATGGCGACCAGCAGGTCCTCGAACACCGTGCAATCGGTAGGTTTGACGCCCAGACGTTTAGCGGCAAGCAGATAGACGTCGGGCTGGTCCTTGCCGACGTCGTTCGCGTCATCGACGGAGACGATATCGTTGAACAGTTCGAACATGCCGACGTGGCGTAGCGCCGGCTCACGCAGATGCGGGGGCAGCGAGGTGGCGACACCCAGTTTGACACCGGAGGCTTTCAGATCGCGCAGATAGTCAAGCGCGCCGGGTTTGGCTTCGACCGTGGTGGAATAGGCGACGCTGGCCATGTCGTCCCATTCCTGCATGAGCTCTTCGGGCGTGTCTGTAAGGCCGAAGCGTGCGATGGTGTATTCGGCGATCTGGCGGAATTGCATGGCGGAAACTTTGGTCATGTAGTCGGGCGGCACTTCGATTCCGCGCTTGTTCAGGAAGTCGATGTCGACTTGGTCCCAGACTCCCATGGAGTCTAGGAGGGTGCCATCGAGATCGAATATGGCGGCTTTGGTCATAGGACACTTTCCTTCAACAGTTCTCGGGCGTGGTCTAGTGAGGCTTCGGATTCGCTGCCGGAGAGCATGCGGGCGATTTCGTGGACGCGGGTTTCGCCGTTGACTTCGGCGATGGTGGTGACCACGCCCAAATCGTCGTCATCGGCATCCGGCGGCTCCTTGGTGACCACGAACTGCGCGTCCGCCCACGAAGCGACCTGCGCCAAGTGGGTGACGACGATGACCTGCGCGCTGCGGGCCAGCCGTGCCAGACGTTTGCCCAGTTCGACCGCAGCCTTGCCACCCACGCCGGCGTCAACCTCGTCGAATATGAAGGTCTGGTCGGCACCGCCGCGCGTGTCGGCAGCCACCAGCTCCAAGGCCAGCATCAGTCGGCTCAGTTCACCGCCCGAAGCGCTTTTGCCCATCGGCAGCTGCGGCGACCCCTCGAACGGCGTAAACAGGAACGCGATATCGTCGCGACCATACGGGCCGAGCGGATCATCGGCCTTGTCTCGCGGCGTGACGCGCACTTCCAAAGACGCACCCAACATAGCGAGCGAGCCGAGTTCTTCGGTCACGCGCGCACCCAAGTCGGCAGCGGCAGCCACGCGCGCGGCGCTCAGCACGTCGGCGGCGGCGAGGGCCGCATCGTACAGCGTCTGCCGTTCGGATTCGAGTTCGGCGACCTTTTCCGGCGAGGCGTCCAGATCCTCCAAATCGAACGCCGCCTTGTCCCGCCAAGCGAGCACATCGGCCAGGGTGGGGCCCCACCGACGGGTGAGGTCGCCAAGCTCGTGGATACGGCCGTTGATCTGGTCCAGATCCTCCACGCTGCCTTCGTCGCCCAGCTCCTGGCTCAGGGCGAACACCACGTCGCCCAGATCGGCATTGATGGATTCGAGCCGATCGGCCTGCTCGGCGAACGTGCCGCCGACGCGAATCGCGCGCAGCGAGGTCACCGCATGATTGATGAGTTCCACGGCCGAAGCACCGTCGGTGGCGTCCACATCCACCTGTGAGGCGTCCAGCGCACCCAGCGCCGAACCCACGCCTTGGGCGATGTCGGCCGCGTTTTCGATGCGTTCGCGGCGCGCCTTCAGCTCCTCGTCCTCCCCCGGCCGCGGGTCGGTGCGGTTGATGTGGTCGATGGATTCGCGCAGATAGTCGGCCTGTTGGCGGGCGGAGGATTCCTGCGAGCGCAGGCGTTCCAACCGCTCATCCATAGCAGTCAACGCATCCCACGCTTTGCGGTAGGCGGCCAGTTCGGCTTCGTCCCCAGCCACCCGGTCCAGAAATTCGCGCTGCCGTGCGGAAACCGCGATTTTCAGCTGATCGGTCTGGCCATGAATGGTGACCAGTTCGCCGGCGATGGCCCCCAGCACCGAACGCGGTACGGACTTGCCGCCGAGCACGGCCCGCGAACGGCCGGAGGCGCGTACGGTGCGGGACAGGAACAGTTCGCCGTCTTCGGGATCGACGCCTGCGTCGTGGGCCTTGGCCACGGCCGCGGCAGCACCGGTGAGCCCACTGTCAGAATCGTCAGCGTCACCGGTATCGTCAGTGTCACCAGAATGTTCAGAGGTCACGGCATCATCCGCGAGCGCGAAAATCGCCTGGGCCCAAGCCTCGTCCGCCCCGGCCGAGACGCGCGAGGATTCGGCGGCCCCGCCGGAGACCAGTCGGATCGCGGAGAGCAGCATGGATTTGCCGGCGCCGGTCTCACCGGTGATGGCGGTCATGCCTGCGGCCGGCGCAATGGCGGCTTCTCGAATCGGCCCCAGATTGCGGATATCGAGTTCTTCGAGCATCAGGCTCCTGCCTTGCCGTCGCGTTCGCCCGGCTTGTCGGGCTCGGTACCAGCGACGCCAGCGTCACCGGCAACGGCACCGGCAACGCCAGCCGCATACGCGGCCGCCGGGAACGTGTGCCCGTGATGCAGCGGCTGGCTCGAGGCCTCGTTGCGCGCGTGCTCGCGCCAACCGACCACGGGCAGATCGAACTTGGAGACCAGACGGTTGGTGAACGGCACGCCGGAGAGTCGGGCGAGGCGCAAGGTATCGCGCGATTCGCGCACCATGACGCGCGTACCCTGCGGCAGGGCGCGCTGGCGGCGGCCATCGCAGCA
>OBYE01000226.1_pt1 | contig 11815 bp, 7 predicted proteins | sample 1476731 | NCBI WGS metagenome assembly OBYE01 (sample SAMEA2580194, study PRJEB22360) | human gut metagenome | biome: human gut; feature: human-associated habitat; material: faeces | place: Denmark | collected 2008/2010 | reverse complement strand
GGTACACCTATTATGCGCGGCGCAAGCCCGATCCCATCGAAGAGGCGCGGCGGGCGGATATGTTCGCTCGCGGTTGGACGCCGCTGGACGAGGACGTGCACTTCCCTCCGGCGTGGTTCGCCAAGATTTCCAAGCTGAGGACGGTCGGTAGCGAAATGCCGCATACGACATGGGGCAAGGACGGCTGGATCACGTTCAACTATGACGTGATGCAGTTCATATCGGACGCGAACCCCAGCTATGCCACCGATATCGTGTTCCTGGTATGCTCGTGCACGGTGCCACGAGGCCCACTCATGTGGGCGACCATCTATCAGGGTCGCAAGATGTTTCAGCGCGCCAGCGAGCAGGGCGGCGTGCCCGCCGACGTGGTCGAACTGCTGAAGATGAGCCCGTACAGACCGAATCTGATCGTGATGGATGGACGAATCTACATATGGTTGCGGGTGAATTACATGCCGTTGCCGCAGTGTTTTTCTGAATTATCCGCTGGAAAGCGATCTGATTCCGTTGACGAAGGAACTGCATCGCAGGCTCGCCCGCGATATGGGGATTGTCGGCCAGACGCCGTGGGGTGGCCGCGCCTGAGCGGTCATCGGTACGGTGATTGGTCCAATAGCGTCCTTAAGTGCGCGCCGAAACGACAAGTGCGCGCACATAGGGACGCAAAACACCCGATTTGCGTCCCTATGTGCGCAGAGTCGTCCGTTCGGCGCGCGCTTAAGGACGCAAACGGAACGACAGCGTTGCGCAACAATCCATATCGGCCGGGCGACGCTGCGGGGAATGGCTACTTCGCGGCCTCGGCCGGAGTCTCGTCTTCCTCGAGCTTGGCGATGACCTCGTCATAGCCGGGGCAGTCCGGAACGCCGTTGATGGAACGCTGAATGCCCAGCGAAGCGGCCGCGTTGGCGATCTTCACCGCATCGACAAGCGACCAGCCGCGGGCGATCAGTGCGCACATGGCACCGGTGTGGCACGAGCCCGCCGAACGGGTGTGCGTCGCCTTCGTCGGATACCCCTCCACATGGATGACTTCGCCGCCCGGCGTGCGCACCCACGCGCCGCGCGACCCCGCACGAACCACCAGCGGCGCGCGCAGCGTGGCGCCGAGGCTGTTGCACAGCGCCTTCATCGAGTCGTCGAATCCGCCGCCGACGGTCATCGACAGGGAATCGTCCACGAACACGCCAAGCCGGTCGGCGAGCGTGCGGGCCTCCTGACGGTTGCAGGACCAGATGGGCCGCACCAGCACCAGATCCTCCAGCAGGTGGTCGCTGACCATGTGCAGCGTGTTGGTCGGATTGAGCACGATGCTGTAGTCGCGCGTCGTCGGGTCCGAAGCGGTGCGATGCAGGAAGGCGTCGATGCCTGACGCGCTGTGATCCATCAGCGTGTTGGCGCTGATGTGCACCACATCGCCCTCGCCGGGCTCCACGCAGTCGAACGTGTTCTCGTTGCCTTGTGATTCGGCGCCATACGTGGCGACGAACGTCTTGCGCTCGCTGTCGTTGAGCACCAGACGGAAACCGGAATCGGCGTCGATGCGGTCCTGGCCGATGTGCTCGATGCCGTTGTCGTTGAGAGCCTTGCGGATCAGTGACGCCCACGGCCCGTTGCCGATGACGCCTGCGTGCTTGGTCGCCGCCCCAATCCGGCTGGCCGCCTGCATGACGCGGAAGCTGCCGCCCACCGACGGCATGGTATGGTTCGCGACGGCGAATCCGCCCGGTTGGGGAATCGCGTCGATGTCCATCATGATGTCGACCCACACCTGTCCCAACGAGATCACTGTGGGGGAGGGCACGTCGTTTTTGCGTGAAAGCAGGCCTTTAAGTGAATTGAGCATCATTCCTCCTTGACGATTGCCGCGTTGCATGTATCGTATGCCATACAGTAACCGTTTTACCGTGATTTTATGAAGAGTTGCTGGATGCGGCAATAGTCAAGACGGGTGATATTGTGTGGATGTGTAGGTGAAAGCCGCAATGATACACGCTTGATTTGCATTTGTTTGTATTTGGCGCTATTATTGTGAAGTTGTGTGTTCAAGCATCCGTGCTGGAACACGGAAGACTTGAACATCAAGGTTATTAAGGGAGTCCATCATGGCAGCTCGTTGTGCAGTGTGCGGCAAGGGTCCGCAGGTCGGATACACCGTTTCTCACTCGCATATCCGCAACAAGCGCACCTTCCGCCCGAACCTGCAGCCGGTTCGTACCACCGTTGACGGCCAGAACGTTCGCGTCCGCGTGTGCGTCAAGTGCCTCAAGGCCGGCAAGGTTCAGCGTGTGGTTGCGTGACATCGCGCGATAACGTTTCACTGAGGCCCCGGAAGTCGCAAGACTCCGGGGCCTCTTTATATCCGCTGGCGGAGGGGACAATGCGATGCCGTCCCGCCGGCACACCACAATAGGGACGTATGAGCATCACGTTGAACACCACCATGTCGTCGATCATGACGAACAAGCGGCGTGTCGGCGCGCTCAAAAGCCTTGGCGTCGTGACGGTGGGCGATGCGTTGACCTACTATCCGTTCCGCGTCGCCGATCCGGTGCCCCTGCGGGCACTGCGCGAGGCCCGTATCGGCGAGAGAATGGCGTTCTCCGCGTCGGTGCGCGGCATGCGGGTCGTGCCGATGAACGTTCGGCGGGGCTACCGGCTCGAGGCCGTGGTGGATGACGGGGATTTCGCGGTTTCCCGGCATGTCGCGGGGGCCGCCGCCCGTTTGGTGTTCTTCTCGTACAAGAAGCAGTATGTCGATTGGCTGAGCATGCGGCTGCGTTCCGGCGCGATTGTGGTGATCGCCGGCGAGCCGAGCGAGTTCAACGGTCAACTGCAGTTCACCCATCCCGAAATAATGACGGTCGCTCCCGGCTCCGGTCCGGCTGATGGCGAATACTCCGGTGTCGTGCAGATGAGCGCTCTGAAATACGATGCCGACACCGTCGAAGCGGGCCTGCGTCGCATCAGCAGACCCCGACCGGTGTATCACGCGTCGTCTCGTATCTCCAGCGAACACATTCATGAGTCGATAGTGCAATGCATCGAGTTGCTGGCTGGAACCGGGCAGGATCTCCCGGGCGATGCGGCAACGGAAGCCCCGCAAACAATGAAACCGATGGAAGACGGCGGCATCAGCGGCGCCGGAACCGCTCCAGCGGATGCCGAGTCTCGGTCAGGAAACGCCGTGGCCGTCGGCCTGGCCCGCGCGATCCCGGACGTCCTGCCCGAATCGGTGCGCGAATCGAATCATCTGCTGCATCGCGCGGAAGCATTCCTGGCCATCCACGACCCGCTCAGCACCGCGGATTTCAAACGGGCCATCGGCACGATGCGCTACGAGGAGGCGTTCGTCTCGCAGACGGCGCTGCTCCAGTCGCGTAGCAATGTCCGCAAGGATGCGGCCCTGCCTTGTGCGGGCGTGGCGCTGCGTGACCGGTTCATCGAATCACTGCCGTTCCCGCTGACCGGCGGCCAGCGGGAGGTCATCGATGATATCGGCGTGGACATGGCCCGCGAATATCCGATGCAGCGCCTGCTGCAGGGCGAGGTCGGTTCCGGCAAGACCGTGGTCGCGGTCGCGGCCATGCTGCAGGCGGCGGGTTCCGGCCATCAGGCGGTGCTTGTCGCGCCCACTCAGGTGCTCGCCGAGCAGCATCATGCGACCATCAGCGCCATGCTCTGCGCGATTGACGGCGTCGAGACGGGCGATGACCCGTCCCGCGATGCCCTGTCTCCCAATGACCCGGCCGACCTGATCAAGGCCGCCGAATCCGCTGCCGATGGCGGAGATGCCAAGGGGCGCGCGGCCGTGAAACATCCCGTGAAACACAGTGGGGCGCGCAGTGGGAAACAAGACGGCGCGGCGCACGCGCAGTCGGACGCGAACACGCGGCACGTGCCGGTCATCCTGCTGACCGGCGGCATGAAACTGGCCGCCCGCCGCCGTGCTCTCGCGCTCGCGGCCAGCGGCGACCCGTGCATCATCGTCGCCACGCACGCCGCGTTCTCCAAGACGTTCCAGGCCCCGAACCTCGCGCTCGTCGTCATCGACGAGCAACACCGGTTCGGCGTGGAGCAGCGCGAATCCCTGCGCACCAAAAACGATGTCGTGCCGCACCTGCTGGTCATGACCGCGACGCCGATCCCGCGTACGGCGGCGATGACCTGGTTCGGCGATCTGGACATCTCGTGGCTCACCGAGCTGCCGGGCGGGCGCAAGCCCATCCGCACGTTCATCGTGCCTGAAGACGACGGCCGCATGATGGGCTCCATGTTCGCCCACATCCGCGGCCGCATCGACGCGGGGGAGCGGGCGTATGTCGTCTGCCCGCGTATCGATGCCGACGATGAATCGGACGGCGATGACGATACAAGTGGGGCATCGCAGATCGGCGTGTACGACGATTCCGACGCCTACAGGCGCGAATCCGCCACCGCGGCCGCCAACACATCCGCCAGCGCGCCATCGCAGGAGGATGGTGACGGTGCTCCGTCACGGCCGCCGCTGCATTCCGTGGCCGAGATCGAGCGCAGGCTGTCATCGCTGCCGCAGTTCCGTGGCATCCGTTTCGCGACGCTGACCGGCCGCGATGATGACGCGACCAAGCAGCAGGTCATGGCCGATTTCGCGGATGGGGCCACGCCGGTTCTGGTGGCGACAACGGTCATCGAAGTGGGCGTGGACGTGCCGCAGGCCAGCTGCATCGTGATCTTCGACGCTGACCGGTACGGGCTTTCGCAGCTGCACCAGCTGCGCGGGCGCGTGGGGCGCGGCGGCACGGATTCATGGGCGTTCCTGATTTCGCGGGCTGAGGACGGCGGTCCCGCGCAGCAGCGGCTGCAGGTCATCCAGGGCACGCTCGACGGCGCCCAGATCGCGCAGGCCGATCTGGAGTTCCGCGGCGCCGGAGACGTGCTCGGCGATGCGCAGTCGGGCGGCAAGTCCGGTCTGAAACTGCTGCGCGTGGTCAAGGACGCCAAGATCATCGCCGACGCGCGCGAACGTGCGGGGCGGTTGCTCGCCGATGACCCCGATCTGTCGGGCGAGGTCGAGCTTGCCGGCGCGGTGCTTGATTTCACCCGCGGCAACGAGACGTTCCTGACCAGCAGCTGACGCGCGACGGGAGATATGCGCCGCGGATAGGGTCGTTGGACACGAGCCCCGGCCCCGCCATCCGCGATCGAACAATGTGGCGCTTGAACACAGTATAGATTTTTCATATGGGAACGGCGTTCTCATCGCCGGCATGATGTGGTTCAGTTGTCATGAAGGTTTCGGCCGGGGAGGGGCATCATGGCATCATCACGTTCACTGCACACGGTTCATCTGGCCGCTTTCGGCGCGGGCAATGTCGTCGGTCTGGGGGTCATGTCGATGGCCGGCATCGGCGTCGGCATCACGGGCACCGGATTGTGGCTCGCCGCGCTGGTCGGTGGCCTGGGAGGCGCGTTCGCGCTGGTGCCGCAGCTGCTGGCCAGCTCGTCCGGCGATTACCCGGGCGGCCAGTACCAGCAGGTCGGCACGCTGCTGCCGCCCGTGTTCGGTGGCATCGTCGCCTATATCCTGTGTTTTCTGGTGTTCGACATCTCCGCGTACGCGCTGTCCGCGGCGCAGCTGCTCGGCCTGCCCACGCTGCCGACACGCCTGACCGCGGCGTTGGTCGTCGCGCTGTTCCTCGGCGTGCACATGCTGGGTGCCCGCATCGCCGCCATCGCCCAACTGGTGATGGCCGTGCTGCTCGCGGCGGCGTTGGGCACGTACGTTGCGGTGACAATGCCGCACGTGCGGCTCGCGAATCTCGCGCATTACACGTTTCTCGGCTCGCCTCTGGCGTTCCTGTTCGCATGCGTGTACATGACGTTCATGATGAACGGGGTGGCCGGCGTGGCGAACTATGCCGCGGTCGCGGACCGTCCGCGGGTGACGGTGCCCCGCGCGATGCGCGTCTCGCTGTTGCTGGTCGCCGTGACGTATGCGCTGATCTGCGTGGCCGATGCCGGCGCCTTGCCGATAGCCCAGGTCGCGAACCGGGATCTCGCCGTCAGCCTGTCTGCATTCGTCCCGGCTCCGGTGACGGTCGCGTTCGTGGTGGGTGGCTCCGCGTTCGCCCTGCTCACCACGCTCAATGCCGCGGTCGGCTGCGTGGCGTATCCGGTCGCCTCGGCCTGCGCGGACGGATGGTTGCCGCGCGAACTGGGAGAGCGTTCCGCTCGGACCGGCGCTCCCGTGCGCCTGCTTTCGGTGGGCATGATCGCCGCGGAGTGCCCGCTGATCGCCGGGAATTCCGCGAAAACCGTGTCGTCGAGCGTCACGATTCTGATGATCGTGGTGCAGGCGATGGTCGCCGTCGCCGCATTGCGCCTGATACTGCGCGACGGCTCATCGCTCTGCGCATTCCGCTCGCTGCCGTTGCTCGGCCGCGTGCCGCAATCCGGGCTCGCGGCGTTGTGCATCGTCGCGCTGCTCGTCGACCTGCTGCTGATCGCATGGCTGCTGTACACGATGAACCGTCTGCTGATCATCGGCAATGTCGTGATATTCGCCATAACGGTTGTCGCCGCTGTCATCGTGAACAAATATAGGGTTGATACGAGGCCATAACAACTATGTATAACCGCGGGTTTGCCAACGCGGCGACGCGGAGCCTACGATGATGTCAACGTTCACGGGAACCCGCGAACAGGCCCGGCCCCGGATGATGGGGCGGCACCCCGGTCAGGTGTCTTATCCGAGCAAGGAGTACGTTATGTGTGTCAATGAAGGCGTGAAGGCATCGGCTGTCGGCTCACTGTCGGGCGGACTGCCGATCATGCGCGAGCGGTGAGAGACCGCTCGATAGTCCGTTTCGGATGTTTGCCGGCGCGATCGTGATGACTGTGATTCGCCGTCCGGCATGATTCCTCACACTCCCGGCAGATTACGCCGACGGTTGCCGGATCATTCGCGGCGATGCGGATTCTGCCGCATCGCAGGTTTTCGTATATCGCGATTCGCCGCCACCAAACTGTACCGCCGCGCCGTATCCAAAAACGGCGCGGAAGACAAGAAGAAGGGAATATCCATGTCCACATCATCAGCTCGTCATGAAGCGCCACGCAACGGGCGGCCCGTGAAGCGCCGGCTTATCCGCGTGCTCGCCGGCTCGGCCGTGATAGGCGCTATGGCGGTCGGCGGCCTGCAATTCGCGCTCGGCACGGCCTACGCGGCCGGCGACGTGTGCGACCTGTGCTCGACCAACTACAATCCGGTCGCCTGCTGTTCCAGTGGCGGTTCGGCTTACGATTCCAACCCCGGAGGCGGCATCGACGTCTCAGCGCAGAAGGCCGCGTTCGACAGCTACTGCGCGAACTACAAGAAGGAGCACGCTCAGAAGGAGGAGCCGGCGACGCCCGCCCCCGCCACGAAGCCGAGCAACCCGAAGCAATCGGCCCCGGCCCCGGCGAAGCAGTCCTCGGGCTCGCCGGCCACCCAGACGACGAAGTCCTCCACGGGCAACACCACCGCGCAACAGTCGCAGCCCGCGCAGACGACCGGCACACAGTCCGGCCAGAGCACGACGGGCAGCACAGCCGGGATCACAGGCGACACGGCCGCGAACGCGAACGCCGATGCCACCGCCACTCAGACCTCGAAGGACGCGGCCTCCCAGAAGAACAGCGATGACAACACCGCCGACACCGCTGGCGGCGAGACCACCACGACCGAATCCGGCATCACCGACAGCGGCACTGATACGGCGGAAACCACCACGCAGGCCTCTCCGGTCACCGATCGGGCCGAAACCACCAGCCCGGTGGTGCGCATCGTCGCCGGCGTGGTCATCGCGCTCGCCGTCATCGGCACGCTGGGCGCCGCGCTGATTGTGCGCAACAAGCGCCGCGCTCCCGCGCTCGCCGGAGCGAACGGCGGTCGGCCCGACGGCGGATTCGACATCGCAGACGGCGCGACGCCGGCCCCCGCGACGCCGGCGAACGCCATTGCCGCAACCGAAGCCCGTGCCGACGCGAGTGCGCCGACCGAAGTGCTGCAGCCCATCGCATCGCCGGCGAACGGGCCATCCGCCGGGCCATCGGCGAGTCTCAACGTGGCCGACAGCGGCGGCGCTCCTACCGCACGGTACGACTTCAACCTCGTCGACGGACCATCGTCCCGCTGAGCCATCGGCGCAGCAGTACCAACGCAATTCGATACGGAAGAAATACAGAAGGGAACCACAACAATGTCCAACACCAACCACAGCCTCACGAGAGGCTCCATCGCCGCTAAAGCCGCGGCGCTGCTCACCGCGGCGGCGCTCGGTCTCACCGGATTCGCGCTGACGGGCGGGAACGCCGCGTCCGCCGCCGAAACCACGCCCACGGCGGCAACAGCCGCACAATCCCAGGAAGACACGCCGTTCGACTACTACGCGGGCATCCCCAACCTGCCTTCGGATCACGTGTTCGAAAACATCACGCTGGAACGTCTCGAAGACATCCTGCGCTACGGCAAAGGCAACTTCGTGATACTCATCGGCGGCACGTGGGACTCCGCGACGACGGCCGCACTGCCCGCCATCAACACCGCCGCCAAGGCGCAGGGCATCGAGAAGATCTACAATTTCGACCCGCACCTCGACAACGCCGGAGCCGACACGCTCGTCAACATCAACGACAAGAACAACGCGGTCGACGCATTCGCCAAGCGGTTCCAGCAGACCATCGACGAATTCGGCCTGACCGACCTGCAAAGCAAGAACACGGCAAACGTCGTCGACCTGCCGACCCTGTTCACCTACAACAAGGACAACACCGGCGACAAGGTGCTCGCATCCACCGCGAACGTTGCCGACAGCGCCGAGCTGACCCGCGTGCTGGGCACTGCGAAGAACGCCGCGACCCGCACCAACGGCCAGTTCTACACCAACTACTACCTGAACAACGTCTCGGCCGGCGCGGCCAGCGTGTTCAAGCAGGGCGAGGACAAGGACTTCTCGCTCATATCGGTGACGTACGGCGAACTGGAGAAGCTGCTGCAGTCGCCAGGCAACCATTACATCTTCTTCGGCGCGACCTGGTGCGGCAACACATACGCCACGATCCGCTACGTGAACCAGGAAGCCCGCAAATACGGCATCAAGCACGTGTACACGTTCGACACGATCCTCGACAGCACGTCCGGCAAAGGCTCGCCGTTCCACATCCGCGACAACTACAACAACGGCAGCCACCCGCTGTCGGACCTGTACACGCATCTCGTGAACACGTACCTGCCGAACCTCGTGACCGAGGACGGCAGCCACGGCGTCGTCGATTCCCAGGGCGTCGGCGCGACTCGCCTGCAGGTGCCGCTGCTGCTGCACTACAACAAGAACAACGCCGCCCAGCTGCCCGGAACCGACCAGCCGGCCGGCCCCGTGACCGATGAGGTCGTGGACTACCACGGCAAGACCGCGAACGTCGACGCCAAGCCGCAGCCCACGGCGAGGGAATACATGCTCAACTGGTACGGCACCACGTACGACGACAAGGCGATCATCCAAGGCGGATTCTCCATCATCGGTGACGACCTGAGCGCGGCGAAGAACTACGGGCGCAAGGTCAACAACGACCGTGACGCATACATCGCCCAGGCCGACCACTTCTACTCCCTGCTCAACCTGCGCGGCGAAATCGCACAAGCCAAGACGGTGAGCCTGGACGGTTACTCCGCCGACCGGGTCGCCGCATTCAAGAAGACGCTCGCCGCGGCCGAAAAGACCGTGTCCGACAAGAAGGCGACCATCAGCGCGACCGACACCGCCACGAAGAACATCGCCAATGCGGTCACGGCGCTCGCCGGAGGCAACAACGGCGGCAGCGGTAACGGTAACGGCAGCGGTAGCGGCGACACAGGTAACAATCCGGTCGCAGGCAACACTGACAACGCTGGCGGCAACGATAGCACGGCCGGCAACAAGCCGTCCCGCAAAATCGTCGTCGCCGGCAACGAGCCGCTCTCCCGCACCGGTGCCGAAGCCACGGTCATCGCATCCGTCGCGCTCAGCCTCGCGCTGACCGCCGCCGGGGCGCTGGCGCTGAGCCGCAACCGTGGCGACGCCGCGGCGGCACAGGCTCTCTCCGACTCGACCCGCCCAACCTCGGCGAGGTGAGCTGACTGATGGGAGCGCTATCCAACATCGATCCCACCGCAGTGGCGGTCTGGGCGTCGGCCGTGGTGCTGTTCGCCCTGATCGCCGTGCTGCGTGCGGTCTTCAAACTCAACTTCAGCCTGCTGACGGTGCTCGCGCTTGGGCTGGGCATCGCCCTGAGCCTCGTGTTCGACGGGCAGGTCGACTCGCTCAACCTGCTGGGCAACATCTACATCAACCTGATCACCGCGCTGGTCGCGCCGCTGATCTTCGTGTCGATCATCTCCAGCATCACCTACGTCGGCAGTCTGAAAAAGCTGCGCAGCATCGGATTGCGGTCGGTCGGCTGGCTGCTGCTCACCAATCTGATCGCCATCGTGATGACGCTGGGTGTGGCCATCCCGCTGCACATCGGCTCGGGCGTCAAACTCGTCGACGACAAGTCGACCGCCGGTTTCCTCACCTCGCAGACAGCGCCGCTCGACCAGGTCATACTCAACTTCTTCCCGAAGAACATCGTCGGAGACCTGTCCGGCAACCGTGTGGTGCCTATCATCATCACGGCCACCGTGCTGGCCATCGCCATCGTGTCGGTCGGTCGGCAGAAGGACGTGAGCGTCGTCAAACGGTTCTTCGAGCAGACCAAGGACGTGATCTACAAGGCCGTCGGCTACGTGGTCGAGCTCACCCCGTACGCGGTGGTGGTGCTGGGAGCGACTTCGACGGCCGCGACCACATCCAAGGCGGACGCGCTGCTCGCGCTGCTGAGCATTCTCGTGCTGGGCTTCGTGCTCAACATCATCCAGGCGTTCGTCGTCAACGGGCTGCTGCTGAAATTCGTGGCGCACGTGCCGCCCTTGACGTTCTTCAAGGCCGTGCTGCCGGCGCAGACCACGGCGTTCGCCACGCAGTCCAGCGTGGCGACGCTTCCGCTGAGCATACGGCAGCTCGGCACGGTCGGTGTCGGCGCGGACGTGGCGAACTTCACCACCCCGATCGGGACGACCATCGGCATGCCGGGATGCGCTGGTGTGTGGCCGATGCTGTCGGCCGTGTTCACCATCAACGCGCTCGGACTGGGGTATTCGCCGGCGAGCTATGTGGCGCTCGCGGTGATCGGACTGCTGTCGTCGATCGGTACCGCGGGCGTGCCGGGCACTGCGATCGTGACCGCGACGACCGTGTTCACCGCGGTTGGTCTTCCGGTGCAGCTTCTGGTGCCGCTGGTGCCGGTTAGCAACATCGTCGGCATGCCGAGCACGATGGCGAACGTGTCCGCTGCGGTCACATGCGCGGCGATCGTATCGCGGCAGACCGGGGAGTTCGACGAGGGCGTGCTGGATTCGGCTCGTGCCGGGCGGCATCGCCATCGCGCGGGCGTGGTCGTGTCGCCGGCTGGCGGGGCGGTTGCGGCTCCTGTCGTTCCTGTTGCGGCTCCCCTCGGCGCGGTGGGTGTTGCGGCGTCCGTCGTCGCCTCGCCCGTCGCGGCTGGAGTCGGTGCGGCCCATAAGCCGGTGCAGCCGGGATTCGCGGTGACGCCTGGATTGTCATTGACGTTGCATCAGTCGACGCTCCGGTGCCCGTTGGCGCGTGCGGCATCTCCGCCCACGCCGCCACGGCAAAAGCCGCATAGGCTGGCGAGTGGGCTGGCTGGGGGGTCTCCAGTCTCGCTACGCTCCGCAACCCCCCCACACCATTAT
>OBYE01000219.1_pt1 | contig 12290 bp, 13 predicted proteins | sample 1476731 | NCBI WGS metagenome assembly OBYE01 (sample SAMEA2580194, study PRJEB22360) | human gut metagenome | biome: human gut; feature: human-associated habitat; material: faeces | place: Denmark | collected 2008/2010 | reverse complement strand
CCAAGGCGCTCGCCGACTTCCTGTTCGACGACGAGAAGGCCATGGTCCGCATCGATATGTCGGAGTACATGGAGAAGGCGTCTGTGAGCCGTCTGATCGGCGCCGCGCCCGGCTACATCGGCTATGAGGAAGGCGGCCAGCTGACCGAGGCCGTGCGTCGTCGTCCGTACTCGGTGGTGCTGTTCGACGAAGTCGAGAAAGCTAACCCCGAAGTCTTCGACGTGCTGCTACAGGTGCTGGACGACGGGCGTCTGACCGACGGCCAAGGCCGGACTGTGGACTTCAAGAACACGATCCTGATCATGACCTCGAACCTCGGCTCGCAGTTCCTGGTGAACCAGGACATGGACGCGGACGCCAAGAAGAAGGCCGTGATGGACGCGGTGCACATGAACTTCAAGCCGGAGTTCCTGAACCGTCTGGACGAGATCGTGATGTTCCATCCGCTGACCCGTGAGGAGCTGGGCGGCATCGTCAACATCCAGGTCGCTCAGGTGGCCTCGCGTCTGACGGATCGCCGCATCAAGCTCGACGTCACCGACGCGGCTCGCGAATGGCTCGCCAACACCGGCTATGACCCGGCGTACGGCGCTCGTCCGCTGCGCCGTCTGGTGCAGACCGAGGTCGGCGACCAGCTGGCGCGCATGCTGCTCGCCGGCAAGGTACACGACGGCGACACCGTGCTCGTCGACCAGACCGGTGGCGAGCATCTGGAACTCGGTACCATGCCCGAGGATCCGGATGCCGGCTCCGATACCGACGTCACGGTCGAAGACGTCACCGAAGCCAAATGATGGCCGGGTGATGGCCGCATAATGGCCGAGTCGCGATGAGGGGAGGCCGGGCTCAATACCTGGTCTCCCCTCAATGCGTCATAAGTGCGTCACGCTGTGCGGGTCGCGTCACGCGGCGAGCGCTCGCACAGCGTGACGGTTCGTGAGAAGCCTTATTTTTCAACGTTTTTGGAGTATGCGTCACTCTGTGCGTTCGCTCTGCGTGACGTGACCCGCACAGCGTGACGCTGCATGGTGCGTGTGTAGGCGCTGTGGTGCCCGGATTCGCGCGTAAGTCCGAACGCGCCGCGACCCCTATTCGCCGACCGCGGCGCGCTGCTCCACGAACTCGCATCCAGCTATCGCGCGGGCCATGGCGTCGCGCATGGTGGACAGGAACACGCCGTCGCGCGTGAACGCCAGCACCTGCACCTCGATGCCGTACGGCGAAAAACCGGTGAGCTTGACGAGTGGTTCACTGCCGGGTTGCGCGAATTCGGCGGTGGCCGTGGCCACCGCGCGCTTCACTGCCTCCGTCACGTGCGCCGGGTCGCTGCCGGCCTTCGCGGTGAACGTCATCGTCACGCATCCTTCATTGGACGGCGTGAGCTTCTCCAGCGACGCGGTGTTGAGCACGGAATTGGGTATGACCATCTCGTTGCCATTGCGCTCGCGCACCACCGTCTGCCGCCACGTGATGTCCTTGACCACGCCGGCCGTCCCTGCGACCGACACCAGATCGCCCGGCTGTATCACCTTGCCGAGCATCAGCCCGAAGCCCGAGATCACGTTCGCCACGGTGTCTTTCAGACCCAGCGACACGGCGATGCCGCCGACGCCGAGCGCGGTCATCAGTGTTGTCGGGCTGATGCCGAACACCGGCTGCAGCACGATGGACGCGGCCAGTATCCACACCAGCACGCGCATGATGTTGATGAATATCGACGCGCTCGGCATGTCCGTCCGATCCAGCACCTTGCGCATCACCCGTGCCAGTCCCTTGGTGATCAACAGCGCGGCGACGATCGCCACCAGCAGGAAGATGATTTTCCCGGCGTTCGCCTCGAACCATTGCAGTATCTGATCCATGTCGCCTCCAGGGTCGCGTCCGCGTCGCGCACCCCGCGGCGGCGACTGCTCTGCAAGCCACTTTAGTGGGCGGTTTTGAAATCTCCTGGAATGTCGCCTTTGAAAATGCGGCTCCAGTAGGCCAGCATGTTCTCCTTCGACATCGACAGGTACACTCCCATGGCGAGTACGGCGACATCCTCGTTGAGCAGGTCGTCGACCGAGAGTTTCTTGCTCAGCTCCGGCCACCGCCGCAGCACCGCGAGGATACCGCCGACGGTGAAGTCGAGCATCAGGTCGGTTTTCAGATCCAGGTTGTCGGCGTCGAGCTGGAGGTCGTTGATGATCATCAGACGGCCGAAGTCCTTCAGCGACTCGATGAGCTCGGGCGAGCTATGGCTGCCGGCGAGCAGTGCCAGACGGTCGAGCCGCTGCCGCTGAACTGGGTCGTTCATCACCAGGGAGCATTGGCGCCTCCATTCGATGTCGGGATTGAGGTCGGCGCGTGGCGCCTGCACGGTCGAGTGCTCCACGGCGTGCATGATCGCCGAATCGGCCAGCTCCGGCAGGCTGGCGTAATGGTAGTAGAACGAGTTGCGGTTGACATGCGCCTCGCGTACGACTTCGGTGACGGTGATCTTGCGGTATTCGTGGTCTGCGAGCAGCTCCCAGAACGCGTTTTCGAGGCGTTCGGTCGCGGAGAGTATCTCGGAATCCTTGCGTGGGCGCGGCATGATGGTTCCCTTCCTGCGTGACGTGCGGCTATCGTTTATTGGGCACTATGTCTATATGTGTGATATGGATTATTGTAGGGCGGATTGTGAGGCGGATGAATCGGAAAATAGGCGAACTGTCCATTTTTCTCGGTTGGCGAAACAGGGTTCGGGCACGAGACGGCTACCGCGAGGAACGGGACCGGACCGCGGCCATGAGCAGCCCCATCGCTTCGATCAGATGACGGCGATCCGCCTCCGACAGACCCACGAACGTGTTGATCATCGTGGGAACGGCCTTCAGGCCGGCTGCCATGAGATCGGAAATGCTGTCGGCATGGCTCGACCGCAGCACGGAGAACAGGGCGTCCACCGCGCGCTCGCGGTCCTCGGTGCTCAACGATTCCAGCCAGCCGTTCAACGACCGGTTGAACAGCTGGGAACTCGGCGACACCTGCGGCAGATATTCGAAATCATTGCCCGAGACCTGCCAGGAGAACGTCAGATGCTGCATCACGCCCTTCTGGTCGGAGCGTACAACCCGCAACTGCATTTGCTGTTCCTCGCTGAAATGCTCGTCGGATGCGTCCACGCGAACGCAGGCAAAGCGCGGATTGACTCCGATGGCGGCGTACAGCTCCTGCGTCAGGCGCGGGTCGGCGAGGCCATTATGGCCGCTCTCCACATGAAAATCATCGGGGGTCAGCGCCTCCGACACCGAAGCCAGCGTTGCGTCGCCGAACTCCGGGGCGGCCAAATGGCGAATCGAGCGCACCGGATGGCGCACGTCGATGCTGCTCAGACGTCTGCGGAATGTGCCGGATCGTGCCTCGACAGCGGCCAGAGTCCGCACGCATGCCGGCATGTCCTGATAGACGAGCGACGCCAGCACCAGCGCGTCGACGGCGTTGAACGGTGCGTCGACGCCGAACGGGCGGGTCTCGGAACGTGCATAATCGATGATGTTGGGCGTCGTGCGCCTCCTTTCCGCCGCGGCGGGGCTATGCTTGTCGTCCGGAGCCGCTAAGGGCCGGGCGGGTGACCGGTTACCCGTCAATATACCCGGTTCCCAACCCGCGCGAACCCAACAACAACCGGCGACATGCCCTGTTGTGCGTGGTCGGTGGTAAAAACGAAACCAGAGTCCAACGGGGAGGTTGTGCCATGATCAACGAAACATACAAAGCCATGCTCGGCGGCAAATCGGTCATTCGAACCCTGAGTGAATACGCGACCGCAAGGGGCACCGAAATCGGATACGACAACGTGTTCGACTATTCGCTGGGCAACCCGAGCGTGCCGTGCCCGTCCAGCTTCACCAAGGCGATGATCGACATGTACGAGACCGCCGATCCGGTCGCGCTCCACGGATACAGCCCGTCGCTGGGCAACCCGGAGGCGTGCCGCACCATCGCCGAAAGCCTCAACCGGCGTTTCGGCATGGATTACACGGCCGGCCACATCTTCCCGACGACGGGTGCCGCCGGTGCGCTCGCCCACGCGCTGCGGGCCGTCACCAAGCCCGGCGACGAAGTGCTCACGTTCGCGCCATACTTCCCCGAATACCATCCGTATGTCGAAGGCGCGGGCGCGCGGCTGACCGTCGTGCCCGCCGACATCGAGAGCTTCCAGATCAACTTCGCGGCGTTCGAGGCGGCGCTGAACCCCGAGGTGGCGGTCGTGCTCATCAACACGCCGAACAATCCCTCCGGCGCGGTGTATTCGGCCGAAACGCTCGACCGGCTCGCGGGTATCCTGCGGGCGAAGCAGGCTGAATACGGTCACGACATCTTCCTGATCAGCGACGAGCCCTACCGCGAGATCGTGTTCGACGGCGGCACGCAGCCGTATCCGGCCAAGTTCTACGACAACACGCTGACCTGCTACTCCTGGTCGAAGTCGCTGAGCCTGCCGGGCGAGCGCATCGGCTACGTGGCAGTCAACCCGCGGGCGACCGACGCCGAACTCATCGTGCCGATGTGCGGGCAGATCTCGCGCGGCACCGGCCACAACTGCCCGAGCTCCAGCATGCAGCTCGCCGTGGCGAAGATCATCGACGAGACCAGCGACCTGAGCGTGTACGAGACGAACATGAACCTGCTGTACGATGCGCTGACCTCGATCGGCTTCGACGTGGTGCGCCCGGGCGGAACGTTCTACATCTTCCCGAAGGCGCTGGAAGCCGACGCGAACGCCTTCTGCATGAAGGCCAAGGAATACGACCTGATCCTGGTGCCGTCCGACAGCTTCGGCGTGTCCGGGTACTTCCGCATGGCCTACTGCATCGACACCGACAAGGTGAAGCGGTCGATTCCGGTGCTGGAGCGCTTCGCGCGCGAGGAATACGGATTGTAGGCGAAACCGCGCTCTCAAAACTCGCAGATACAGCCCCAGAATGTCGATTCTGGGGCTGTATCTGCGAGTTTTGAGAGCGCGTTCCGTCTAAGAGCATCCAGAAAGCATCCAGAAAACATTCGAAAACCGTTCCGCAAGGTTGCAGGACGGTTCAACGTCAGGCGTAGGGGCCGCTAGGAAAGCCGTCGTTCAATGGAGTCAATCCAAGGAAAGGACGACGACCACGAAACCCCATGACATGCAACCCCATGCGAGCCCCGGCGGCTCACGGCTGCGTCGATCGCCGGTAATCGCGACGAGGCGGATGGTCGCCCTCACGGGTGGCCTGTGCGCGGGCGCCGGCGGCATGGTGCTGATTCGGCACCTCTCGGCCGGTTCCGCTGGCTCCGCCTCAACCATGCAGCCGCCGAGCGGCAACTTCGGTGGCTGCGCCAACACCATGCAATACGACTATTCCGGCACCAACTCGGTGTCGCTCACCGTCGGCGAAGACTCCACCACCGTCATCGACGGTACCGACATCACCGCCTCCAGCTCCGGGTCGAACGGCGTCTTCGCCACCGATTCCGGAACGGCGCTCGTCAACGACACATCGATTGAGACCATGGCCGACAATTCACGCGGGCTGGACGCGACCTACGGCGGCACGATATTGGCGAACAAGATCACCGCGGACACGCAGGGCGGCCACAGCGCCATCGTCGCCACCGATCGAGGCGGCGGATCGATCTCTCTCGCCGATGTGACGCTGAGCACCGCCGGCTCCGGCTCCCCGCTGCTGTATTCCACCGGCGACATTCAGGTGAACAACGTCTCCGGAACCTCATCCGGCAGCCAGATCGCCGGCATGGAAGGCCTCAACACGATCCCGATCAAGGATTCGACGTTGGAAAGCACGGTCACCGGCAAAACCGCATCCGACCCGATCGCCAATGGCACCATCATCTACCAGTCCACCTCGGGCGGCGTGACCGCCGACACGATTTCCAGTGTGGACCTGTACCTGCTGGACGGCGCCGCATGGATCGGCGCGGCGACGATCGCGGACAACGCGGCGGCCGGCTCCGGCACGGGCACGGCGAGCGACGCCCCCATCACTGTGAATGTCGACGGCACGTCCACGTGGGTGGTGGCGAAGGATACGACCATTTCCGCGCTCAACGTCGCTTCCGGCGGCGGCGACGGCAACACCGTCACCATCGTGGCGAACGGCAAGACCGTGGTCTCCGGCAGCGGCGACGTGACCGTCACGGTGACCGGCTCGTATTCGACCTCGGTCTCGGCCGGGGCGACACGGAGCTGTCGAGCGACACCATCGACCGCAGCGAGTTCGACAGCCGGTTCGGCACATCGACAGCGTGGACGATGGCATAACCATGGCGGCGTGCCAGACATCAACATCAGCAATCACTTCATCAGTCAGTTGTCAAAGGAGTCATCATGACCAGCAACAACAGCAACAATGTCAACAATGCGAATGGCGGCGAGAGCGGCAACGGCGCGGATGGTGCCATCGAGGGCGTCGCTATCGAGGTTGCGGCGAACGTCACCGGTTCGGAGCAGCGTCAAGCGGCTGTGAATGACGCCGCTGTGGCTGATGTTTCGGTGACTAACGGTTCGGCGGGCGGCTGGGGCGTGGAGCCCAGTTCCGCGGCTGGTCGGGCCGATGGTGGCCGGGCTGCGGCAGACAACGGCGGTACAGACGAGTATGCGGGGAATCGTGCGGCTGGTCTGGGAGACGCCGAATGGGCTGCCGGGACCGGGGCTGCTGGATGCGGAACCGCCGGATACGGCTCGGCTGGGTATAGGCTCGCGGCAGCTCCGGGCAGTTCCGGCTATGCGCCGAACGGTCCGATGCCGGGGAGCTACGGCGAGGGATCGCGTGCGGCGTGGTACGCGCAGAATGCGCCGACGCAGGCAATGAATCCGCAGCCGGGGAATATGCAAGCGGTGAGTGGCCAGAACATGAACGCGCAGGACGCGAATATGCAGGGCGCGAATACACCAGATGCGAACGCGCAGGGCGGCCGGATGCCGTTGTGTGCGGATTGGAACGGCCGGGGGCCGGTGCCTGGAGCAATGGGCGGTCAGGTCCCGACACCGAAAGGCTCGAAGGGCGGCGAACACGCGTTGAGCGGTAAGACGTGGGCATTGCTCGCCGTGGTGTCTCTGGTCTGCGGCCTCGTGGGCGGCGTCGGTGGAGCGCTCGCGGTGAACGCGCTGACCGACGACGAAGATGGTACAGGCAGCAGCCAGCAGATGCAGATGCCCGGAGGCATGGGACAGCCGCCCAGCGGCGGCCAATTCGGCAATGGACAGTCTCAGCAGTATGGCGGCTCAGGGAAGTCGGACAGCCAGCTCGGCAGTGGTTCCAGTGGCTCCGACGGCAGCTCCAGCGGTTCCGGTTCCTCGTACAGCTCCGACGGCAGTGATGCGACCACAATGTAAGCCATGAGCCAGGCAAGGCTCAGCGCGAAGTGAAAGCGTCCAACCGCAATCGCGTCCAACCGCAATCGCTACCCCCCCCCTATCTACCCCCCCCATCATCCTCGTCAAATTACGGGTTGAAATAGCCGTTCTGGGCAATTCCCCGTGTGAAATCGCCGTTTTGAGCTCGAAAAACGGCGATTTCACACGGGGAATTGCGGATTTCGGCTATTTCAACCCGTATTTTCGCGTTCTGTTCGCCCTCCACAGCCCGTAAATGGCCCAGCCGGTCGGGCTTTACGGCTCATCCGGCCAGCGCATCGCTGACGAATCGGTCGACCGTCGACCAATGCCGTTCCGGGTCGGTGCTGGCGCTCATGGCGTGACCGGCACCGGGGACCACGAGCCGTTCCTTGCGCTCGCTGGAGCATGCGGCGACATTGCGATCCAGCTGCCGGGGATCAACGAACGCATCATCCGTGCCGTGGATGAACAGCATCGGCACGGTGGCATGCGCGAGCTGTGCCACGCTGGAGGCCTGCCGGAACCCGTAACCGGCCTTCCGCCGGGAGAACAGGCTCATGCCGGCCAGCGCGGGCATCGCCATCCACCGCTGCGGCAGGTGATACATCGACACCGTGTTGTCGGCGAACTGATCCCACACCGACGCGAAACCGCAATCCTCGATCGCCGCGCACACGTTGCCCGGCAGTCATCATCACTTCGGTGGCGCCCATCGACACGCCGTGCAGCACTATCCTCGCGTGAGGGTCGGCCTGCACGATCAGCGAAATCCAGCGCATGAGGTCGCGCCGGTCAAGCCATCCCATGCCGATATAACGGCCCTCGCTCAGCTCGTGCCCGCGGGCCGCCGGTGTATCCGTGGCAGAAGATCGCATATCGGTGCGCCGGCGATAGCGGCAGTAGGGAACGGCTCCGTTCATGGATAACGCTGGCGCGGGTTGCATGCATGTTCGCGCTGATGCTGTCTGCATCGGCGACAGCCGCACCGACGGCGTTCGGTTTGGCGACGCGCGGCCCGGGCGTACCAGTGCCGCCACTGCTCTCGTCCCCGTCGGCGATATCGCGCGCATCGCCAATGCCGGGTTCATCCACAGCCGCACTGCCACTGCCAGTGCCGCCGCTCACGCTGCTTCCGGTGGCCTCGCCCGTCGCCGTGCCGGTTGCATCGTTCTCGCGCGTGCCGCGCGCGGCCGGCATCATCCAGCCGTGCAGCCGCAGACCATCCTCACTGCGGACCTCCACGGGCTCCTTGACCCGCTCGAACCAGCGCGCGGCCCTTGCCTCCTCGGCTGCATCACGGCGCACGCCCTCCAGCTTGGCGCCGGGAATCTTACCGGCCCTGACCAGTTTCATCATCGAAAGCGGCGCCTGCGTGTCAAGGACGAATCGGAACATGAACGCCGACGTGGCCAGCGTCAACGCGCCTGCGGATGCCGCGGCGATGCCGGTGATTCGGCATCCGCGCCGTACCCGGCCGGCGCGTCGCGAGCGAAATGAGTCATGCCGATGCGCGAAAGCAGCCGGCGCAAACGCAGTGCAGCTTCCCCTGCGGATACCCTGTGCCGACTGGATTCCAAGCCGGCTGCACGGCCCAAGCGCGGCCGGCATGCCCGGGAAGAGCGCGAAAGGCGAAAAAACCTCACGACCTCTAGCGAACCGCGCGAACGGTTGTTAGTGTTGATGCACAGACGATTTCGGTTGCCGCGGCAGGCGCGCCGAACGCCGCATATGCCGCTTGGTGCGCACCAGACGTAGAGCGGCGGTCTCCAAGACCGCAGGTCGTTGGTTCGAAGCCAACCGCGTATGCCAGTCACTTGTTTTTTCGGGGTCTGCCTCCGCCGACGCCCCGACCGGGACGCTTCGCGTTCCATCCGTCTATCGTCTCCGGGAGCCAGCCGCGCGTGCGGCCTATCATGGCGTCGGGTTCGGGGAGCTTGAGGTTGAGCAGGCCGCCACTGGTTATGCCGAGGCGTTCGGCGACCTGCTTGACGCCGAGAGATATGCAGTCCGAGAACACGCGACACGCAGTGAATCTTAACGACCGCAGGACTAGGCAAACAATAAATGGCACTACGTGGATGCTCATACACCCACTGCCACCTGCCCGTCACCCGCGGCCAAGCACGGGACCTCGGACATAACGACCGGCGCGACGGATACAACGGACCCGAACACGCGAGCTGCAACCGCAAAGCGGGAGCAGCCAACAGCAACCGCATGCGCGAACACTGGAACAAGCAAACAGGAAACAACGTGGCGACTGCAGGCCGGGTGAGCCTACTTCTTCTTCGGCACGTAGATCACAGTGTCGATCAGTTCTCGGTAGTGCGCGACGATCTGCGCGCGGCGGGTCTTCAGGCTGGCCGTCAGCATGCCGTTGTCTTGTGTGAACTCGTCGGGCAGAATCTCGAACTTGCGGATCGACTCGGCGCGAGACACGCCCTCATTGGCCTGATTCACCGCACGCTCGACTTCGGTGTGCACGATCGGATTGCGGGCCAGCGACGCCAGGTCGGACTCCTCCTGAGCGCCCTGCGATTTCAGCCACGCGTTCGCATCGGCGAGATCCAACGTGACCAGCGCGGCCACGAACGGCTTCCGGTCGCCGATGACCAGGCACTGGTTCACAACCGGCGATGTCATCACGGCGGCCTCCAACAGGCCGGGGGAGACGTTCTTGCCGCCGGCGGTGATGATCAGATCCTTCTTGCGGCCGGTGATCGAAATGAAGCCGTCCTCGTCAATGTCGCCCAGATCGCCGGTGTGCAGCCAGCCGTCGACGATCTGCTCGGCGGTCACATCGGGATGGTTGTGGTATCCGCGGCAGACCAGATGGCCGCGTACGCACAGTTCGCCGTCGTCCGCGATACCCGCGGTGACGCCGCTCATCGGCATGCCGATCGTGCCGATCCGATTGTTCTCCGGCAGGCTCACGCACACCGGCCCGCAGGTCTCCGTCATGCCGTAGCCCTCAAGCAGCGGCATGCCGATGCCGTTGAAGAAGTGCGAAAGGTTGGCATCCATCGGGGCGCCGCCGGTGATGGCGAAGTCGGCGTTCGGGCTGAAAATCGTGCGGATCTTCTTGTACACCACCAGCTCGTAGAACCCGTGGGCGAGGCGCCCCCGCCACGGCAGTTTCTCGCCGGCCTGCTCGGCCTTCGACCAATCCCGCGCCACGTCCGCCGCGCGCAGGAACATCTTGCCGGCGATGCCCTTGCCGGCGCGCTGCGACGCTGCGTTATACACCTTCTCGAACACGCGAGGCACCGCCAGCAGCAGCGTCGGGCCGAACGACTCGAAATCCTTGACGATCGTCTTCATGTCGGAACTCAGTCCCAACGTCAGCGTGCCGCAGAAGCTCAGCAGCTCCATGAACCGCGCGAACACGTGGCTCAGCGGCAGGAACAGCAGCAGACGGCGGTCGGGCCACGCGCAGGCGCGGGGCATGTACTGCATGGCCGACAGGCACAGGAACGCCAGATTGCGGTGCGACAGCTCCACGCCCTTGGGGGTGCCGGTGGAGCCGGAGTGTAGACGATCGTCGCGAGGTCGTCGCCGTGGGCGTCGTTCTTGCGCGCCCAGAACTCCTCGTCGCTCACTTCCTTGCCATACGCCTGCAAGGCTTCGAGCGCGCCGGCCTCGATCACGAACACCTTGCGCAGCGACTGCACCTCATCGTGGATGGATTCGATCTTGTCGCGCTGCCCGTCGTCCTCGGCGAACGCGATCGTGGCCTGCGAATCGTTGAAGATCCAGCTCACCTGAGCGTCGGAATTCGTCTCGTAGACCGGGACGGTGAGCGCCCCGACCGCCATGATGGCCATGTCGAGCGCGGTCCATTCCCAGCGCGTACGCGACACGATTGACACGGCGTCGCCCTTCTTCACACCCAAGCCGATCAGGCCCTTGCCCAGGGCGATCACCAGGTCGCGGAACTGCGTCGCGGAGAACGACTTCCAGCCGCCGTCCGCCTTGTATTCGACGGCCGAGCCGTCCGGGTCGCGCTGGGCGCGGCGGTCAAGGAAATCAAACAGGTTGATATCGTCGTCGATCGGTTCCTTCAGCGGATTGGTGAACTCTTTGACCATGGTCGAGGAATTTACTGTCATACTCTCTTGAATACTCTCAGCGCAGTACAAAAACCGCGCGACAGGCGGCATTTGGGGGTGGAGGGGTCGGGGAGGGACACCGAGCATGCGGCGCGATGATGTCGTATTATGTGCGTCGCGCGTGGCCGGGGCTGTGCGATGGAGGCAGGTTTGCCAGTATCGCGCCTTCGGTGGCGCGGCGCGGTGATTCGTGGCCGATGAAGGTGACGGGCGGAATAGGCGAGGTGCGGGCGAGATGCAGGCGAGCGGCATGAGCCGGAGCGAAGCGGCCCGAGCCGGACGGGAGCAATCATGAACATGCCGCCGGGCTGGTATCCGGACCCATCGGGCGATCCCTCGCTGATGCGTTGGTGGGATGGCGAGGAATGGACTGGTGATTTCGCGCCGGCGCAGCAGGTGACGCCGGACGGCAACCGTATTCGCCGGGCGCGTACCCGATGACGAATGGCGACCGCAACCTGCGTCTCGCTGCATTCATCCTCAACATCATCTCGATGGTCGCGTTGGGATGGACGTTGCTCCCGCTGGCATGGATGAGCCCGATGACGGTGATGAGTTGGGGCATCTACAAGGGCACGCGGGCCAACACCGTGGCGTTCGGTGTGTGCAACCTGCTGTTCATGAATGCCATTTTTTTGGGGGGGGGGCTGCTCATCAGCAACAAAGAGCGGTGACCGATTCCGCGGAATTTCAGGCGTGTCGCGATTTTTGTCCCGTTTGTACAGGCGGTCGGGTAATGTATTCCCCTGTTGCCTGTCAAGGTGACATTGCGGACATAGCTTAGTTGGTAAAGCGCAACCTTGCCAAGGTTGAGACCGCGG
>OBYE01000218.1_pt1 | contig 12353 bp, 14 predicted proteins | sample 1476731 | NCBI WGS metagenome assembly OBYE01 (sample SAMEA2580194, study PRJEB22360) | human gut metagenome | biome: human gut; feature: human-associated habitat; material: faeces | place: Denmark | collected 2008/2010 | reverse complement strand
TCATCGCTCCATGGACGGCCATGATCCAAAGTGCGCAACTTTTCGGGCACTACCCCCACTCGCTCCCGTAAATTACGGGTTGAAATCGCCGTTCTGGGCAATTCCCCGTGCAAAAATGCCGCTTTCGGGCCCGAAAACGGCGATTTCGCACGGGGAATCACGGATTTCGGCTATTTCAACCCGTAAGTTGCATCATATGAGCGCCTTGATCAGCCAACCGTGGCGGCCGTCGTCGTAGAGTTCGTCGGTGAGTTGATATCCACGCCGCTCGTAGAACTTGTAGTGGTCGTTCTCCGAATGTACCGCGGCGATGGTTCCTCCACTGTGCGCAATACGGCGTTCAGCGTCGGCCAGCAGTTGGGAGCCGATACCGCGGCCTTGCGCGTCGGGCAGCACGGCGAGACGCGCGATCACGTACCTTCCCGGCTGATCGGAATGGTCGGGATCCGCATAGAATCGGCATGTCGCCACGGTCCGATTCCCGTCGAACGCCAGCAGATGCACGGCCACGGCATCCCACTCGTCGAATTCAGGCCGCCAGTCACGCTCGCGGATGAACACCTGCTCGCGTATCGCACGAGCCGTTTCAGGCAGATGGTCGTAGGCTTCGATTTTACCGGTCATGGGCGCCAGTGTAGCGCGTGTCATACGTGGTGCCGCGCCCGGCATCGCGTGGATGCCTACCGTCACAGCCGGCCGGCCCACTCCCGGAGCAGACGAATCACCGCTTCGGGCTGGTCGATGTGCGCGTTGTGGCCGGCATCATCCAGCGTGACGAACGTGGCGTCGGGATAATGCGACAACAGGGCCCGTTGATCTTCAAAACCAACGATCTGATCCCGTCGTCCGGTGACGAACAGGGTCGGCCCGGCATAAGTGCCGAATACGCGCTCCGGGTCGTCATTCAGCCAATAACGGGCGTCCAATCTGGCGCAGGCGTCACGGTCGCACAGACGGATGCCCGGCAAAATATATGACTGATAGCGGCGCCACGCGGCGAATGACTGGTTGACGCCCATGGTTACGAAATCGAACGTCTGATCCTGAGGCAGCGCGTGTATCAGCGTCGGATTCGGCTCGGTGATCACATGCTCGGCGACATGACGACGAGTGCGCCGCGGATCCACCACCGGGGCGATCAATGCCAGCCCGCGAACCCGCGATGACTCGCGAGCCACCATCTCACGGGCGAGTGCACCGCCCATCGAATTGCCGACCAGCGCGAACGGCTCCCCCGCGCCGACCAGATCGTCGATGGCGGACTGCAGCCAGTCGGCCATCTCCGGCAGACCGCACGCGCGTGCCGGCAGTGCCGGAGTGCGGCCGAACCCCGGCAAATCCAGATATATGCGCTTCAGCGACCGCGACGCGGCAGCGCCCGACTCCGGGCACAAGAATGCCTCATCCAGCAGCATCAGCGAACGGTGGTCCACGCCCATGCCATGCACGAACACCACAGGCAACCCGTCGCCCTCGGTCACTGCATATGCCTGCGGTTGAGTCATCACACGGTCCTTTCCACCGGTATCATCCGTCGCGCTTCGCGGCGCAACGCTTTACGATACCGTCGCCGTGCGATGTTTCACCGAACGCCGGTGCCGGCACACAAGCCGCCGCCGGCACAGTTCAGCCGCGGCGGGCGAGTTGCACGGCGGTGCCGGATGCGGTGACCATCAGCATGCCGTTGTCGGCGCCAAGCACCTCGTAGTCGATGTCCACACCGACCACGGCGTGCGCACCCATTGCCTCGGCCCGCTGCTGCATCTCAAGAATCGCCTCGTTGCGCGCCCTCATCAGCTCCTCTTCATAGCCCTGACTGCGTCCGCCGAACATGTTGCGCAGGCCGGCGCCGATATCCTTGAACATGTTGACGCCGGAAATCACTTCACCGAACACGATGCCCTGATAGCTATTGATGATGTAACCGTCGACCGACGGCGTGGTGGTGACGAGAATCATGATATGACCGCCTTTGGTTTGACTACGATTGACATCTTCAGTCTAGCGCCGAGCAGGTGAATCGTCCCGTCCTGTAGGTGGGCAGGACGGGAATTGATATAGGGATGTTTTTTCGAGGACCGGCGCAAACTGGCCGGCGGGAGCGGTACCGTCGCGTCCTGGCGCACCGAGTTCGGCGAGCCCATCAAGCACTGCGATGGAGGCCGGATCGTCGGAACCATCATCGACGACGATGACGCAATCGGGACGAATCGTCTGGGCGAGCGCAGATTCGACTGCTTCACGGATGAGCGCTCCCTGATTGCAGCTGGTGATCACCACCGTGACGGCAGAGGGCGCGGCGGGCTTCAATGCTGCTTCCATAATCGCAATTCCAACAAGCGAGGCGAGAGTAGAGTGGAAGCGCGAGATATCCAGCGACAGACAGGATCAGTCATGATCAGCGCAGACGCCATCACATCGAGAACGTTCACCACAGTGCGGTTCAAGGAAGGGTATAGCACCAGAGAGGTCGACGACTTCCTTGACGAAATCGTCGACCGCATGGCGACCGGCGACCACTCGCTCGCAAGGCGCATCAAGGAGAAGACCTTCAGCAATGTGCGTTTCAGAGGGGGGATACGACATCGACGAAGTCGACGATTTTCTCGATGAGGTGGCCAGAGGACTGGAAGGTGACGCGGGCGCGAGCACAGCCAGCGCAGCCGCAGCGATTCCGGATCCGCATGAGACCGTCGCACCGGAGCCGGGCACGAGCTACACGAGCGACGCGAATCTTGCGGCCCCTTCGTCCGACAGCGACGCGGCGCAGCTGTCATGGTGACGGTTGTGCTGGCGTCTCGCTGAAGGATCGCGGGCAGCCGACCTCCAACCGCGGCGCCGCGGTCATACTTGCTGGTGGTGGTATTTGCCGAGCGGTTTGTGCCAAACTTTCAGTAGCTGAAACTTCCGACAGCAATTGCAATCACTTCACATGCCGCTCATGACACCCGTCCGCACAATCGCATTATCAAACGCCGCCGTTGTATCCTGGGTAACCATGGACTCTCATGCCAAGATCATCAACGTTGTGGGTGCGGCGATCGTACGCGATGGAGCGGTGTTATGCGCGCAACGCGGACCGGGAAAATCTCTCGCCGGATATTGGGAATTCCCCGGCGGGAAAATAGAGCCTTACGAGACGGCTCGTCAGGCATTGCATCGGGAGATCGAAGAAGAACTGCTCTGTGAGATCAAGGTCGCCGATGAGGTGTGCACCAGCGAGTACGCCTACGACTTCGGCACGGTCCGACTCATCACATTCATTTGTCACCTAATCGACGGCATGCCACGGCTGACCGAGCACACGGACATCCGTTGGCTGGATCCTTCCGCAATGCCACAGCTGAATTGGGCTCCGGTCGACCGTACGGCCGTCGGCATCATCGCAGGCATGCGCTTCCTCACCCAGACAACGTCGGGCACCTCCGAGGAACCGAGCCGGCCATGAATACGCGAGAATCACTCAACCCGCAGTCAGACCTCAAAACCGATGCCACGCATTCCGTGCTGGAAAGCGTCATCTCCGGACTGATCGAACCCCGGCAGGACGCCCCCGAAAGCTATAAGCCAACGCTGATTTCGAACCGCCCAGGCGACCTCACCATGCATGATGAAATCAGCGATGCGCTCACGAACAGCGATTCCTTCGACATCTCCGTCGCCTTCGTCTCTCCTGATGCCATACTCAGTTTGTTCGAGGACTTCCGCAGTCATCATGCCAATGCGCCCGATCAGGTCAGCAGACTGATCACGTCGACGAAGAATCATTTCAACGACCCACGCGCTTTCTGGGAACTGCTTCACCTACAGCGGACGGCAGGCGTGGACGTCCGCGTGTGGGCAGGCTCCGACTCTTCAGTATCAGTCGCTCAAGGGCAGCCGTTCCATCCCAAAGGATACGTATTCTCGCGCCGCATGCGCAACGGCACCCCGTACTACGACCTGTTCGTCGGCAGTTCGAATCTTACCGGCGCCGCATTGAACACTCAACGCGAATGGAATCTCAAGGTCTCATCCCTCGCCAATGGCGAACTGGTCGCGCAGGTGCGAGATGAAATCGACTCACAGATCGCCGATTCCAAGCCGCTCACCGAGGAATGGATCAAACAGTATGAGGAGGATTTCAAGAAGTACGCGCCGCCACGGCGCGACATTCTGAAGTCCCTCGAAGGCCGTGAGATCCAGCCGAACGCCATGCAGAAAGAAGCCCTCGCGAGCCTGAAGAAACTACGCGAGCAAGGGGAGCATCGCGCGATCATCGTGTCGGCCACGGGAACAGGCAAAACCTATCTTTCCGCGTTCGACGTGCGTGAGTACCGGCCCCGGCGCATGCTGTACATCGCCCAGCAGCAGATGATCCTCAAAGCGGCGATGAAATCCTACCAAAAAGTGCTCGGTTGTCCGCAATCCGAACTGGGACTGTATACCGGCACCAGCAAACAACAGGATCGGCGCTACGTGTTCGCCACGGTGCAGACCATGCGTCAGCCGGAGGCACTGGCACAATTCGCCTCTGACGAGTTCGACTACGTTCTTGTCGACGAAGTTCATCATGCGGGCGCCGAAGGGTATCAGCGCGTCATCGACCATTTCAGGGACGCCGACTTCATGCTGGGCATGACCGCCACACCGGAACGCACCGATGGCATCAACATCTTCGAGTTGTTCGGCCACAACATCGCCTATGAGATCCGGCTGCAGAAGGCTCTGGACGAAAACATGCTCTGCCCGTTCCATTATTACGGCGTCGCAGAATATCTCGGTTCCGACGAGGACCCGAACCAGGACATGCACCGCCTCGATGTTTCACAGGGGCTCGACGCGAAGGAGTCGAAACAGCTCAAATACGAGATCGGGCAGCTCGCCACCGAGCAGCGCGTGCGCTATATCATCGACAAGCTGCAGGAATACGGGCAATTCGGGATCCCCGTCACCGGGCTGGTATTCTGCAGCAGGCAGGAGGAGGCGCACGAGCTGTCCCGCTTGTTCAACGAGCATTGGAACCAGCAAGCGGAACGCCCCTATCGCACGGCAGCGGTGACCAGCAAAGACGTCAACGGCAAGCCGTTATCGCAGGAAAAACGCGACGAATACGTCCGGCGGCTCACCGACGGCGAACTCGACTACCTGTTCACCGTCGACATGTTCAACGAGGGCGTCGATATCCCCGCCGTCAACCAGATCGTGATGCTGCGCAGCACAGAGTCCAGCATCATATTCACCCAGCAGCTTGGCCGCGGACTGCGCAAGTTCCCGTACAAGGACAGCGTCGTGGTCATCGATTTCATCGGCAACTACAACAACAACTACCTGATCCCCGTGGCCCTGTACGGCAACACCGGTGACCGCGACCGCGCGCGCAAGAACCTGCAGCGCAAATCGATCGGGTTGTCCTCCATAAGCTTCGACCCGATCGCCAAGGAACGCGTGCTGAAATCACTGGACACCGCCGACTGGTCCGAAATGAAGAAGCTATCGGAGCAATACCGGCAGGTGCGATACGAGCTCGGCCGCATTCCGATGCTCATGGATATCTACGCCTACGATCCTTCCTTGCCGTATACATTGGCCACGAAGCGCAGCAACTACCTCGATTTCGTGCGATCGCGCGAGAAGAGCCTCGGCGGCGGCAAGAACCACGAGACAACATTTGAGGATCAGCTGGACCCGGTAACCGACACCGAAGACGCGGTCCTCAAGATGGCCACGGAATTGCTGCTGCCCGGGCTGCGCCCTCATGAGTTGGCCATCCTCGAACGGCTGTGTCGGCTTGCCGAAGAGCGCCTGGATGACGAGACTCCTGTCAGCTGGAACGCATCCGCGCCAATCAGTCGAGATGCGCTGCTTGATGCGATCCGTGCGGACTTCCCACAGGCTGATCTCTCGGATGCGCAGTTCGACTCCGCTATCAGCGTGCTTGACTACTCATACTTCACCGGACCGAATCGCAAACGTTTCGGGAACCTGCCACTGGTGGAGATGCTGGCCGACGATGATCAGGGCGAACCGGCCTATCGTTTAAGCTCCGGCTTCGTCAACATGCTCGCCGAAAATCGCACGTTCCGCATCTTTCTCGCAGACACGCTGCGCACCGGTTTGGCCAATTGCCGAGACCTGTTCCAGGAGGCGCAGAGCCGGCGACGCGCTTTCGACCATGCATTCCTGTATGAGCGCAAATATTCCATGGCCGACGTCATGCGGCTGTGCGGATGGAAGAAGGAGAACACGCCTCAGAACGTAGGCGGGTACCTGCTCGACAAAGACACCAACACCATGCCCATCTTCGTGAAGTACGCGGCCAGCCAATACGAAGACGAGTTCCTGAACGCACAGGAGATGAAGTACTTCAGCAAGAACGGGCGCACCCCGCAATCTCCCGAATTCCAGTGGGCGCTGAGCGGTGTGGGACCGGACTGGGGCCGTACGCATTTCGTTCCGCTGTTCGTCATGCGCAAGGCGGAAGAGGCCGACGGCAAATACTATTACGTCGGGCACGTCGCCGCGTTTGACAATCCGACGCTCACTACCAAGCCGAACGCGGCCGGAGACGGTACGGTGAAGGTCACGCTCTCCACACTGAGACTTGCGCGGCCGCTGGATCCTGAGCTGTACCGGCACCTTGTCGGGTGAGAGATTGCGCAGATGAGCGCTGTCAGAAGGCTATCTGCGTTTCGAGGGGGCGATTCGGTTTGATCCGAACATCTATCTGCGTTTCGAGGGGTTGGTGGCCAAGTATAAGCACCCCCAAAACCGCATGATTCCAATGGCGATTGGCGCTCAATACCCCGGGCATCGCGTTTTGGCAACCCCTCGAAACGTAGATAGACGTTTGGCGAACACGAAATCAACCCCCTGAAACGCAGATAGCTGCCCCTTCCCGCGAAAAGTCTGCCCGTTCGTATGAGGTTTGGCGGCGATTCGCGGCAACCGCGCCTTCACAATGTGCGATATACCTGATTCGCCTTCGAAGGAGCCGACGATGAGAGAATCTACGCTCATCACCAAGAGCAGCATCCGACGCGCGTCGCCACAGCTGCGCCTGCGCACAGGATTGGCGTGGGGCATCGCAGTGGCAGTGGACGCTTGGCTAGTATGGCTCAAATGGTGGTGCCTGCCGAACACCATCCGTGAAATCATCAGAATGTTCCCCGAAGCCGCATTTCTGCATGATCCGGCGATGCTGTGGCAATTCGTCGCTGCATCATGCCTGCAAGTCGTCGTTATCGCATCGTTGTATCTCGCCGTCGCAAGAATCCCGGCGCGCTGGGTGCCATGGCTGCGTATCGCGACGCTCGCCGCGTTCGCGGCGATCTGCATCGGTTCCAACGCCCCGGTGATCGCCCACGGCTTCGGCACTCCGGGATTCGTGTATTCTCTGGGATTGGCTGCGGCGGCCAGTCTCATCGCGACCGTTGCGCTAGTCCATGGCCAATGGCGGCAATGGCTGGCGCGGAGGAAAAGGCGCGCAACGGCTCTCTGAACGGCTATTCGCCATCCACCGCAGGCAACCAGTCGCCGTAGCCTTCCGCCTCCATGCGCGAGCGCGGCACGAAGCGCAGCGCGGCGGAGTTCATGCAGTACCGCAAACCGCCCCGATTGGCTGGCCCATCGTCAAACACGTGCCCGAGGTGGATCTGCGTGTCGGCCGTCCGCACCTCGATGCGGTCGCGCCCCGGGATGCGATGATCCGCGTGCTCGGTTAACAGCTCGCCCGCGATCGGCTTGGAGAACGCCGGCCAACCGCAGCCGGAATCGAATTTGTCGCGCGATGAGAACAACGGCTCGCCGCTGACCACATCCACGTAGATGCCCGGCTCGAACTCCTCGTCGTAGGCGTTGACGAACGGCCGCTCGGTGGCCGCGCACTGCGTGACCGCGAACTGTTCGAGCGTCAGGTCCCAGATCTTTTCCACATACTTCTGCCGCCGTTTCACGTTCGCGATGGCGGCCAGCGGAATATGGCAGAAGCCTCCCGGATTGGCGATCAGATAATCCTGATGGTGCGCCTCGGCCGGGTAGAAGTTGCGCAGCGGCTCGACCAAGACCGCCGGGCGGGAGGGCTGCCGATCGACCAGCTGCTCCAGCGCGGCGATATACACGGATTGCTGAGTCGCGTCCGTGAAGAACATGCCGGTGCGGTACTGCCGCCCACTGTCCTCGCCCTGACGGTCCACCGAGAACGGGTCAATGACCTCCAGGAACAGCAGCGTGAGCGTGCGCAGCGTCACCTGCGCTGGGTCGAACACAACTTTCACGGTCTCCGCGGCGTCGGTGACGCCCGCACACACCTGCTCATAGGAGGGTGATTCGACCTTCGACTGCGCGTAACCGACCGTGGTGTCGGTGACACCGTCGACGTTCTGGAAGTAGCGTTCCAGCCCCCAAAAGCATCCGCCCGCGAAATAGGCCGTCTGCGTGGACGGGCCGTCCGCCGCGGCCGGGTTGCGCCGGGAGTTGTTTGTTGTATCGTGATTGTTCTGCTCGCTCATGCGTCTCACCATACCTGATTTTTCTTTGCGTTGCGTTCACTCACAGCACCGTCGATTGGCGGCGTTTCGCTCGTCTGTAGGCCAGCCGCCGATGTCACCGCTCAGATGCGCGTGCTGCGCTTTACGACTTTGGTCGCGTATAGGGAAAGTATCACGGCGATCAGAAGCGAAAACCACGCCTCCCAGCCGGATGTGGTCGCCCGCGCGGCGAGCAGACCGATAAGCGTGGTCACCACGGAAAGCCACATCAGTGCCATGAACGGCCGGGATTTGGACGTGTCCGCTCCGGCCCGGCGGCCGAGCCATCCGCCGATCAGATACAGCACGCAATTGCACGCGAACACCAGGCCGAGCGTGAACCATGCCACGCGCAGGCCGATGCGCCACCCGCCGATCACTTGCACGGAAGCCGCGGGTTTAAGGCTGGACAGTGACGCGAGCGCACTGATCGCCATCAGCAGCTGGACGACCGCGTAGACCATGACGATCCGTCCTACGGTGGTCAGCGTGCTGTCTCCGCGTGTGAAACGGGAGGATTCGGTGGACTCGGAGGATGATTCGGCTGGGGGCTTCGCTGCCGGCTGATTCGAGACGTCATTCACGTTTCCATCATAGCCTTCGCGGAGCACCGCGTCCGCGCCTCATGTGCCGCGGTTGCATCGCACCCGGATCATCCGCCGTCATCCTATTTTCTCGACGGTTCCACCCCACTGCTTCTGGAGCTTGCCAATGATGGTCTTGTAGCTGAATACCGACCATTTCTTGCCACTCAACAGCCGCCAGTCTCCCTTGGAGTCGGTGCTGTTCGCTTGCTCGTCAAACATCTCGGCGATTTTGTATCGCAAAGGCGCGCGGTACATGTCGGCAGCGAATTCGTTATCGAACGTGACGTAGGCGATGCGCGGCTTGAGGCATATCTCGACGTCCGTCACACCCGGATACCCTTGCGATGAGAGTTCCGACCAGCCGGACTCGCAGTAGATGCCAGCCTCCTCAACTGATTGTTGCATGTTCTGCGCACTCTGAGCAGGTGACTTGTCGGGCGATGACGGCTTGACGATGCCGTCCTTGAACAGGTTGGAGATCAGCAGCGCGGCTACGGTCAGCATGATTGCGAATACGACGGCGACGATGGCTCCGCCTGCGGTTCCGCGCACGCTCACTCGGTTGCCGCGTCGGGAAGCCACGCGAGCCATGACGATCAGTATGATGGCGACGACGATCAGCGCCGCCGCGCCGATTGCCAGGCTGCGCACGGATACCGCTGTCAGCTTCGCGATTGCATGGGGTGCGACGGCCCGAACCAGTGCGAGGCCGCCCACGATGAGCGCGATTACGGCGACAACAGTGGCGAGGATCCGCGGAACGCGACCCGGACGCCCCTGCCCGGCCTGATAACGTCGCCCCGAACCGGCCTTATACGATGACTCATGCATGGCAGCCCCCGTTCTATGCATTCGGATGCTCACCTATCACTATCCGCACATCCCGCGACGCCTGGCCTGGCGGGCGAAACGTGGTTTTGCGTTCTTAAGTGCGCGCCAAAACGACGACCATGCGCACATAGGAACGCAAATCGCCCTGTTTGCGTTCCTATGTGCGCGGACTTGTCGTCTCGGCGCGCACTTAAGAACGCAAACAGTCGGTGAAGCGCGTCGCACGCGAGAGAGACCGTATGTCGGCATGCGGGTCACGCGTGCTAGCGCACGAGGAACACCATGACGATGATCATCACGAAGCCGACGAAATCCGTGGGCGTGAACACCGCACCGGCCCACAGCACGGCGGATATCGTCGCGGCGATCGGCTCGCTGGTACCCAGCATTGTGCCGCGCATCGAGCCGATACGCATCACGCCGGCCAGGAACAGCCAATATGCGCCGAACGTGCCTCCGACAACGGTGAACACCATCAGCAGCACGCCGAACCAATCCAGCTGCGGCGCGCTGGCCCACGGGCGGACGAACGGCGTCAGCACCAAACCGGATATGACGAACATGATGCCGTTGACCGCAAGATTTCCCCATCGCGCTACCAGCTTGGCCGGCAGAATCGACAGCGCCGCCGTACACGCCGCGTCGGCGAGGCCCCATAGCAATCCGACCAGTGGCAGCTTCAGCGTGGAAAGATCTCCTCCGGTGGCGATCAGCACCGTACCGGTAAACGCCAACGCCACGCCGATGCTCTCGCGCAGCCCCGGCCAGCGGCGCCCGCGTATGCACACATACGCCAGCACGAACAGCAGGTTCAACGTCTGCAATACGGTCGCGGTGCCGGAGTTCGTCCAGTCGATCGCGGACAGATACGAGACCTGCACGAACAGCACGCAGGTCAGCGCGGCGAACAGCAGCATCGGGTAGGAGCGTCGGTCGCGCACCGCACCTGCCAATAGTTTCGGCGTACGCACACCGGCACAGGCCAGGAACAACGCGCCGGCCGCGAGCTCGCGCACGCAGGCGATCCATAGCGGATCGGCGTGATAGTCGGCCATCAGCAATTTCGACACTGTGGCGTTGATGCCCCACAGCACACCGCCAAGCAGCACCAGCACGGCGCCCAGCAGCATGGCTTTCGGCGTACGCTCGAATGATGCAGTCTCGGGCGCCGACTCGGCGGCCGGCGTTTTCGACTGTTTCACGATATGTTTCACGGCATCTTTCATTGCGGACTCATCCGGTCGGCATCCGTCACAAACCATCAGAACGTCGGCATCTCAGATGAACTGAAGAAGCCCAGAATCCGCTCCAGATACGGCCCAAGAACGGCATTGGGCATGCTGAAAATCTCATGCAGCGAGTTCTCGATGCGTACCACGCGCACATTCCCTCCATCGGAGTTGACCTCCTGCGCGAACCGGTTCTGCGGCTCGTTGAGCACCCACACGTCGCGCCCGGCCTGGAACAGCAGCACCGGCGTCTCGACATTGTCGCACGCCTCCGGCCGCTGCACGGCACGCGACAGTCGCAGCGCCTGCCGCACCCACGCGAATGTCGCCGCGAACGTCCGCTGATGCGGGTCGTCGATGCGCTGCTGTTGGAACCAGCGCACGCGGGCCTCGCTCGCGCCCTCGTAATCGGCCATATCCAGCTCCGGCGTGAACTCACTCTGCCCGAACACCATGTGCCGTCCCAGCCCGAGCCGGCACATCGCGCCGGCAAGCACCGACGCCAGCCAGTTCGGCATACCGGTCACCGGCGCGATCATCGGGCACGACAGCACGGCCTTGTCGAACAGCGTCGGATGCGTCTCCAGCACACTCGCCCCGATGCCGCCGCCCATCGAATGGCAGTACAGGTTCAGCGGACGGCCATCCGCGTAATCCTTGCCCACCGTCTCCGCGAATTTCGCCAGATCGGCCACATACCGCCGCCAATCATCAATCCACACCAGGGACGAATTGTCGACGTCACGCGCGGAATACCCATGTCCGCGGTGCTCGAACACACACACCGAGTACCCTGCGAGCAGGAAGTACCACACCATCTCCGCATATTTCGCGGCGAACTCCGTGAACCCGTGGGAGATCACCACGGCACCGCGGAATGTGGCGGCGGCGCCGTCCTCGCTCAACCGGTCGAATTTCGCCGCGTCGTAACACACGTAATGTAGTTTGCCCGCACGCTGCAGCGGCGGCAGACCGTCGTCGTCCGCCGGCGCCATCCAGCCTTCGGACCGGCATGTGGCAAGCGCGGGCAGCACCATCTCGCGCATCTCGTCTGCATAGCGGTTCTCGTCGATAAGCTTCACTTGCATAGCCTCCACTGTACCGCCTTTCACGCCGGCGACGGGCGGGGAAACGACCGGCTTCGTCCGGCGTCACGGCCGGGCGGCCGGACGGCCCGCAACCCGCGGCGTCGGCGATGG
>OBYE01000212.1_pt1 | contig 12616 bp, 9 predicted proteins | sample 1476731 | NCBI WGS metagenome assembly OBYE01 (sample SAMEA2580194, study PRJEB22360) | human gut metagenome | biome: human gut; feature: human-associated habitat; material: faeces | place: Denmark | collected 2008/2010 | reverse complement strand
GCTTCTTGTTGCCCTGGCCCATCACGTACGGCATGTGGCCGAACAGCGGCATCTGCTTGGCGATGCCGAGCTCCATCAGGTAGCGGTACAGCACGATCTGACGCGGGGTGGAGCTGAGCAGGTCCTCGCCGCGCAGCACGACGTTGACGTCCATCATCGCGTCGTCGACCGGGTTGGTGAGCGTGTACAGCGGATCGCCGTTCGGGCGTACGATGACATAGTCCGGCACGGAACCGGCCTTGAATTCGATGGTGCCGCGGATGAGGTCGTCGAAGGCGATGTCCTCGTCGGGCATGCGGATGCGCAGCGCGGGCTTGCGGCCCTCGGCGCGGAAGGCGGCCTTCTGCTCCTCGGTGAGGTCGCGGTCGTAACCGTCATAGCCGAATTCGGCCGGGCGGCCGGCGGCGAGGTTGCGCTCCTTGATCTCGTCCGGAGTGGAGAAGGACTCATAGGCGTAGCCGGCTTCGAGCAGCTTTGCGGCCACATCCTTGTAAATGTCGCCGCGCTCGGACTGGCGGTACGGGCCGTGGGGGCCGCCCACGTCGATGCCCTCGTCCCAGTCGATGCCCAGCCAGCGCAGGGATTCGAGAATCTGGTTGTAGCTTTCCTCGGAGTCGCGCACGGCGTCGGTGTCTTCGATGCGGAAGATCAGCTTGCCGCCGGTGGCGCGGGCTTCGGCCCAGTTGAACAACGCCGTACGGATCATGCCGACATGCGGCGTGCCGGTCGGCGATGGGCAGAAGCGCACGCGAACATGAGCCGGAAGTTCTGGTTTGGTGTCTTTTGAATGTTCAGCTTCAGTCATACGTTCCATTGTGCCGCGCCAACGGGACGTGAGCCGGTTCACTCACTTTTGGTCAATCGGTCTCACGGTCGCGCCGTCGATGGCAGAAGGAACGGCTGCTGGTATGGCGGTCGAAGCGCCGGCTTTGATGGCAGCTTCGACGGCGTTGCGCATGAAGGTTGCTGCGTCGTTCTGCCGATGGGTGACTGTCGGATTCCACGTACGGCGATGTATCGTCAATCCGGCAAGTGCGCCTCGGTCAGGATATTTCGGCGCGCTCAGGCGGCGAGACCGGCGAACAGCGTCGCCCAATCCTGCGACTCGTCCTCGCGGGTCTCGCGCTGGTCCATGACCTTGTTCTGATCGTTGTTCATGATCGTCCCCTTGTATTACTACTTATACAGCTCCAATTGCTTGTTTCGATTCCATCACCGCAACCGAAATTATCGTTGATACTCATATATCGCAACCACTGGCAAAACGCAAATCGTGTTAGCGCGCACAGCGAGTCGTCACACAATCCCTACACTCATGTATGTAAACGGTCACACGCGGCACTCCCCGTTGCCTTGTTTACACCCCTTTCGTTCCGCCGCTCGCTCCTGCCAGTCAATGCGGTGCACCAACTCCTTCCATGCTGGTTCGCCTCGCAAGCCCGCTCCTCCTACTTGTCAGCGCGCTGGATCCTTCCAACCATTCCCGCCCGAGACGCACCGTTTCTGCTGATTGCGCATTGCCCACCTACCCCGCGTTCGTACATGCCGCGCCCATTCACACCGCTACCTTCACCCGGTTTCTTTGGGACTGCCCCATATCTTTGCTGCGCCGCAAGACCCACATACGTGCCTACACTCCCGTCACTCCCCGAGTTGCGTCCTTAAGTGCGCGCCGAAACGACAAGCGCGCGAACATAAGGACGCAAATGCCCCTGTTTGCGTCCCTATGTGCGCACGGTCGTCGTTTCGGCGCGCACTTAGGGACGCAAACGAGCGGATTCGTGCTCGTACACTGGAGATTCCACGCTTGACGAGCTTCATATCATCGAATGGCATCCCCACCGCCATTCACTCACCATCGACAGTGCACTCGCAATATGTCGTAGCCAAGCCACAACATAATCAAGCGCCACCACACGAAAAGAGTCCGCAACACCACTTTCTCGGTTTCAAGGGGTTGATCGCAGCCCTCGCAGACATCTATCTGCATTTCAAGGGGTTGCTTTTCGTCAATCCTCCCTATATTGATGGCGATATTCCGCCCCTCATACTTCGTATACTGGCAGACAGCAACCCCTCGAAACGTAGATAGATGTTTGGGCGAGACGAAATCACCCCCTCGAAACGCAGATGCCGCTTTCGCACCGAAGGATGAAGTTCCTGTTATCCGACCGAGTCGCGCGAAGCCCAAACACGTGCGAATATGAGGGAACAACCCATGAAACCGTTGCAACGCCACGACAATCTGGCTGGCACATCACATCCAGCCGGCCAAATCGGCGATGGTCAGCCCGCGATAGTCAACGATTGCCTCATCGCACAGCCCACTGTCGCTCATATCCACACGCGCATGACCGGTGACCGCGACCACCGTCGCGCCCGACGCCCGAGCCGCCGTCAACCCGGGCTTGGAATCCTCGAAAACCAGACACTGACCGGCGCCCGACGCATCGGCCGGCAGCCCGACCATCGACGCCGCACGCCAATACGGCGCCGGATCGGGCTTCGGCGTCACATCGTCGTTGCCGCACACATAGCCGACGAACGCGCCCTTAGGCGCCTGCGCCATCACATTCTCGACGATCTCGCGCGGGGAGCCGGTCACCAGCACGGCCGGAACGTGCGCCGCCGCCAGACCGGACAGTACATCGCGAACGCCCTCAATCCACGGCAGACGCTCCTTTTCCATGCACAGCACCTCATCGGACAGGTGCCGCACGATTGCATCGCCATCCCAATCGACCCCCGCACCGCGCAGCAGACGCACGGTCTCGGGGAAGGCCGCCCCCTGCAGCGCATCGGCGAGCGCGTCGCTCCATTCCCCGCCACAGGAGCGCACCAAGGTCTCCTGAGAGCGCACCCAATACGGATCGGAATCGATCAGCGTCCCGTCCAAGTCGAAGAACACGGCCTTCATCATCGGCATCCTCCTTGATCTCACAAGCCATTTCACGAGCCACTAGCATCGTAGCCCATGAACCCGGCGGGGAAACGGTCCGCCCCGAGAACAGCAGAAAACAGCAATGCCCCGGCAATCCGGCAAACACATGTCCACCGGCGGGAGACATGCCATGGCGGCCCGATGCCGCGCCGTCACACCGACTCCTGCGCGAAGCCGCCCGTCGAGACATACCACGATCCCCCGCATACCGCTATACTGGAGAACGTTCGCGCGGTTGGTGGCAGCAGCCGTGCCAGACATCAGAGAAGTAAACGCATTGCAAGGCGATATGTGTCGTGCTGCGATGCGACGGGTCTGATTCATGTCGCGCGGGCTCCTCACCTTCCCGCCCGGCGTGTGTCAGCCGGCAGGCGCACGATGTGCGCAGAAGGCAAGGAGACAGAAGATGAAGACAGTCAAGGGCTTCAGCAAGATCGTGGCGATGGTTGGGGCCGTCGCGCTCGGCCTGACGCTCAGCGCCTGCGGAAACACCAATTCCGCGAGCAACACCGATTCCAAGAACTCCGGATCCACGCCGACCGTGTCGTTCATGCTCGACTGGACGCCGAACACGAACCACATCGGTCTGTACGTGGCTCAGAAGCTCGGCTATTACAAGGATGCCGGCGTCAATGTGAAGATCCTGCCGACCGCCCAGGCCGGAGCTGAAACCAGCGTCGAGAACGGCGTGGCCAACGTGGGCTTCACCACGCTGAGCAACGTCGCCGCGTTCAACTCGCAGGGCGCTGACCTGAAGTTCGTGTTCGACCTGACGCAGAAGCCGGTCGCCCGTTGGTGCGCGCTGGCGTCCCGCACCGACATCAAGACGCCCAAGGACCTTTCCGGCAAGACCTTCGTCAGCTTCGGCTCCGCCGAGCAGACCGCGGTCGTCCGCCAGATGATCAAGTACGCTGGCGGCACCGGCGACATCAAGACCGCGACGGCCGGCACCAACACCTTCGAGACGCTGACCAGCGGCAAGGGTGATTTCGGCGGCTTCTACGTGACCTGGGAAGGCGTGGAAAGCGAGCTGAACGGCCCGAAGCTCAACTGCTTCGTCGCCTCCGACTGGGGCGTGCCCGGCAACCCCGACCAGCTGGGATTCGCCGTCAAGGGCTCCTGGCTCAAGGACTCCGCCAACGCGGATGCGCTGAAGAAGTTCATCGCCGCCACCAAGAAGGGCTACGACTACGCGCTCGCCAACCCGGACAAGGCCGCCGACATCCTGGTCGAACAGGCCAAGGAGGCGCAGCTCGACTCCAAGCTGACCCGCACCTCGATGGAGGAGATCGCCAAGAACAACTACTGGACGACCGACGATCCGAAGTCGCTGCCCGGCACCACGAACTTCGATGACGCGCAGCCGTACCTGGAGTTCCAGTACAAGGCCGGCACCTACAAGGACCAGGACGGCAACGATCCCGCGTCCGCGCCGCAGGCCAAGGACCTCGCGACCAACGAGTACGTGGGCTGAGCCGGCTGCAGCCAGTCCGGCCGCAGCCAATCTAGCTACAGTTCAGCGAATCCGCGAGCACAGGTTCGTCACAGCCGGCCGGGCCAACCTCCACTCCCCTTCGGTCCGTCACGAGACGGGACGGAGGGGAGTTTTCCGACTCTCGTAACGATTCCGGGGCTCTTCTCCCTCCTACCCGGCCCATCTCCCTCCGTCAGCCCGTCAACCCGCCAGTCCCCATCAATCCCATCCCTAAGGTTTCACATTGTCCGAAGATCACGCCATGCGCACACTGAAATCCCTGTTCGCACGCGTCGCGCCGCCGGCGTTCACGGTCGGCGGGCTGCTCATCGTATGGGAGATCGCCGTGGATGCGGGCCACATCTCCCAACGCGTGCTCGCCTCCCCCAGCCAGATCGCCGCATCGATCGTCAAGACTTGGCCCGACCTGTGGGAGGCGACCGCCATCACCACATACGAGGCAATCACCGGCTTTCTCATCGCAACGGTGGCCGGGGTGCTCATCGGCATCGGCCTGTACGTGTCCAAAACCCTGTATCGCGGTATCTATCCGCTGCTCGCCGCCGCGCAGACCATCCCGCTCATCACCATCGCCCCGCTGTTCATGATCTGGTTCGGGTTCGAGCCGCTCGGCAAAATCGTGATCGTCGCCGTATTCGGCGTGTTCCCCGTCGCCGTGCAGACGTGCCGCGGCATGCTCGCCGTACCGCAGTTCTACGAGGACGTGGCGCTCACCTGCGGCGCCACCCGCGCATGGGCGCTGTGGCATGTGAAGCTGCGCGTCGCCGCCCGCCAGGTGTTCGGCGGCTTGCGCATCAGCGCCGCCTATGTGTTCGGCACCGCGGTGACGGCGGAATATCTGGGCGCGATGAACGGCCTGGGCATCTGGCTGCAGGCCGCTTTCAACTCGTTCCGCACCCCGCTGATCTTCTCCGCAACGATCATGGTGGTCGCACTGACCGCACTGCTGCTGACCATCATCAGTCTCGCGGAACGCCTGCTCCTCGGCCCGGACGACACCATCGCGTTCAACGACGACCCGAACACCTGCGGCCGCCGCCCCCCCGCAGCCATATACGGCCGCGCCGGCGTACGGCGGCAACAGTCCTTACGCCGGCCCCTCTCAGTTCGGCACAGGCGAGCCACCGCTGGACAAACCCTACTACGGGTGCTCGTTCGGCAAGGCGTTCCTCAGGTTCTGGAAGAAGTACGCCACATTCAGCGGGCGCGCCGCAAGCAGGTCGGCACGATTCCGAGCAGTCAGCAGTGAATCGCATATATTTCAGGTCTCTGCCCCGTCCCATCAGACGTCAGGCGGCAGCCGTCACAGCTCCACGGGTGGCTTGGACGGGTCGTCGCTCACGTGCGCGAACTTGGCGGCGAGCGCCTCCTTGTTGCGGCGCTCGTCCTCCTCTTTCGCGAGCGGTGGCTCTTCCCTTTTCCCGGCGCTCCCCCCCCTTTTGGGGGAGCCGCTTCGCCTCGGCGGCATCCCACAGCACGTCGTCATGGTGACGTTTCCACTCACTCGCCGCGACCATAGTAAACAATTTCACCGTTTCGGCTAGGGCGGCCTCGTCGTCGTTAGTCAGCGATCGGGCGGTCATCAGCGACGACAGCTGCTCGGCCTTGAAGCACAGCCGCGGCACCGACAGGCGCTCGCACAGTTCGTTGACATAGAACATCACCGGCACCGCGCACGACGGCTTGCGCAGATCGATCAGGCGCAGCAACCCGTCGGCCGCCACCGTCACCGTGGCGAATCGCTGCGCGATGGCTTCGACATCGGCACTGGGCGCAGCATTCGCAGGCGCGGCGGCACCGGCGGCGTCGGCACCACCGGCGGCACCACCGCCCATGCCGATGGCCTGTTCGATTGCCTCCAACGCTTCGGCGATGGCGTGCACGGTGTCATCATCCCAATCGACGCCCAACTGGCCGGCGCCTCTCATGATCAGCCTCGTGTCGCCGGTTTCGGAGTAGTCGCCCATCTCGTCGTAAGCGTCATTCGCGGCGAGCAACGCATCGACGATTCTCTGCGGACGACCGGGAATCTCGTCCGCACCCTCATACACGAACTCCGCATCGGGGACCGTCACGTCGTCGCCGGTCATGACCCGTGCGGCCATGCGGGTCATCCGCACCTGCAGGTTCTCACCGTATTTCGTGTCATTGTCCATCTGCTTGGCGTCGGCCAGCGGCCACAGTTCGATCAGTCCGGCACCGACGGCCGCCGCATCGCGTACCGCGGGATTCATCGACACATGGGCGATCGCCGTCGCGTCAAGTTGGAATGCCATATCGCTCCTTCGCTTTCATTGTCCGCCGGCGCGCGGAACCTTCCGCCGTGCCGGGTGCCAGGTGCCGGTCGCCGGCACCGCGGGCCACCGCGTAACGGCACCGCCGGCCACTCGCCGCCTGCCGTTGCCGTTACGCGGCGTCGTCACAAGTGACCGCTACGCGGCCGCCGTCAGTCCCGGCCCGCGCCGCATGCGCACCTTTTCGCGGGCGAGCCCGCAGCCGTCCTCTCTGTGTATTGTACGGCCGGCGCACGCCGCACTCACTCGACTTGCGCCGCAGGGTCGGCATATGTGATGGACATCACCTTGCCCGTATCGCTGTCGTAGGTGATCGAGGTGATCGACGCGAGCGCGGTCTTGCGTAGAAACATCCAATGCTCGGGGTGGCCGGTCTCCAGTAGGTGCCGGTAGCTCCAGATCGGCGACTCGTGGCTGACGACGATGATTTGCCGTCCGGCATACTCGCGGATCTTCTCGTTCGCGAACGCGCCCACGCGTTCGGCGATGTGCCGGTACGACTCGCCCCAGCTCGGCTTCCACAGGTTGAGCACGAGCTTCCAGTTGCCGTCGCGCCACAGCGCGCCCTTGCCATGTCCGATGCGCTTGCCGCGGAACTCGTTGCCCGCTTCGATCACACGCGGGTCGGTGATGAGTTCCAGCGGCTCCTCCCCACGCCCGGCGCGTACCGGGTTGAGCGCGTCGAGAATGGCGCCGGCGGTTTCGCGGGTGCGTTCCAGCGGGGACGAATACACCGCGGCGACCGCGTTGAGCTTGGGGTCGGCTGCGATGTATGCGCCCGTCGCCTGCGCCATGCGCATGCCGCGGTCGGACAGGTGGAATCCGGGCAGCCGCTCGTACAACAGATGGTCGGGATTGTATACCTTGCCATGGCGGATGAAATGTATGGTGGTTGTCGGCATATGCGGCCTTCCTGCGGGACTCGTGATGTCTGTCTTTCATTGTCCCACATTCACCGGCCGGCCGGCGATGCCGCGTCCGCGGCGGCGTTTGCCTGACGAACATCGCCCCGCCCCGGCACGGCCCAGCCCCACCCGATATCGTCCTGACTCCACCCGCCCGACTCCGGCTCGTCACCCCACCTGATACACCGATATATCACCGTCGTTTATGAACGTTATGAAAATTGATGCGTTCGTGATATCAACACCGCGTGTCGCGCCCCGACGCGCGATTAAAGTTGCCATGACGCAAACATGCAAAGCATCCTTTGCGCGACCAACAGGACAACACATCAATACGATGAGGGCTCCGCCGGCAACGCCACGCCGACGGGGGACATCCAATCGGGAGCGGAAAGGAGATGCTGTCATGTCCAATAACGCCAATGTCGCGGCTGCAATCAAGGAAGTCGCCCATAAGGTATTCGGCGGATACGCGGAACTGCTGCGTATGCCGCACACCGCAAGGTTCTCCATCGGCTCGGTGATCGCCTGCATGCCGTTCCCCATGGTCGGCATGACCATCACCATCTCCGTACAGCATTACTACGGCAACTACTCGCTGGCCGGCGTGCTCACCGCCATCCAGGCGATCGCGCTGGCGGTCTCCAGCCCGCTGCTCGGCAAGCTGGTCGACAAGTTCGGCCAGCGGCAGGTGTCGATTCCGACGATCCTGGTCTGGATCGTCGCCGCCATCGCCCTGACCACCAGCATCACCAACCGCGCCCCGGTATGGGTGCTGTACTGCCTGACGCCGTTCCTCGCCGCGATTCCGCCGTGGGGCGCGATGAGCCGCGCCCGCTGGACGACCATGCTCAAGGGAGACCGGGAGCGCACCGACCGCGCGCTCTCGCTGTCCGGCGTGTTCGATGAATGCATGTGGATCATCGGCAATCCGCTGGCTTCTACGCTGGCGGTGATTTCTGGCCTGCTGGCGTTCTCGTTCACCGGCGTGTGCGTCGTCATCGGCGCGCTGATGTTCCTGACCGAGCTGACGACCGAGCCGAAATCACAGACCCAGCTGGCCCGAGAGGCCGGTCTGACCCGCGAGGAGTACCGCAAGCGCGAGGCCGCCAAGGCGCAGAGGATGCGCGAGAGGGACGCCGCCGACCGCGCCCGCCGAGAGGCCGAGGCCCGCGGCGACGACGAGCAGGCCGTGCAGGCCGCCGTCGACCGAGCCATCGCCGATTCCCGCGCCGGCAAGAAGGAGTCGATCTGGGGGCCGGGCCTGATCGCCGTGTGCGTGACCTGGTTCAGTCTTGGCGCATTCCAGTCGGCGTCGAACATCTCGATCATCGCGTTCGCCACCGAAGCGAACATGAAGCAATACACCGGTTTCGTGTTCGCATGCTTCTCGTTCAGCTCGCTATGCGGCGCACTGGTGTACGGCGCGAAGAACTGGACCATCCCGCTGTGGAAGCGCTTCTACTTCTGCCTCATCGTGGTGAATCTCGGCGTGGGCACATTCATGTTCGCCAAGCATCTGTGGGTGATCATGATCATCTACCTGCTGATCGGCGTCTGCCAAGCACCTACGTGGATCAACGGCAATCAGCTGATGCTGCATCTGGTGCCTCCCACGCGATTCACCGAAGGCGTGGCGTGGATGGGCGCAATGAACTCGATCGGCTCGTCAGCCGGCTCAGCCATCGCGGGTGTCTTCATCGATCACATGGGATCGCATGGAGGCTTCCTGATGGCGACCGTGCTGGCGATCACCTCGCTTGCCATCGCCTTCGTCGGCTTCCGGCAGATCAAATCCAGCACCGAAACCCCGACTCTGACCGAAGTCAGCGTGTGATACGCCGGATGCGCTCTCAAAACTCGCGGATACAAGGCATTTTTGAAGGAAAACACACTCTATCTGCGAGTTTTGAGAGCGCATACCGCGCTACTTCGGCCAGCCCTCCGGCGTATGCGCGAGCGACCACAGGCCAAGCCGATGCGAGAAGCTGTTCTCCCACTTCGCTTCGAGCTCTTCCTGACTCAAACGGTTCTCGGACTTCCTCAAACGGTTCATCGCATTGGTATGCGTATCGTCAAGCAGCCACTTGCGGATCACGAAGTTCCAGATCATCACCACTACCGTGGCTACCAGCTTGCCGACATTCGTCCACAGCACGTACTTCGTGTGCATGGAATACATGGAATCATGCGGCATCCACGACGTGCTGGTCCACACGATCGCCTCGTTCATGAACCAGCCGATAAGCGCCGCCACGAAGAAAATCGCGATCTCCATCCAGCGCGCCATGTCCGGCCGGTGCTTGAACACGAATTTCATGCTCGCCAGGTAATTGAATATCAGCGAGACGAAGAACGAGATTGACGTGGCCAGCACGTTATGCATATGCGTCATCAGCAGAATGTTCATCAGACCCCAGTCGATGATGAACGCGACCACACCGACAATACCGAACTTCATCAGCTGTTCAATCAATTTCCTCACATTGATTGTCTAATACATATCACTGACTTCACACCGCGGTTTTCCTGAACCGCCACTGATTTCACACATGGCCGCACAGCCCGCGCCCGCCGCGGAACCGATTAGGATAGGGAACGAACCCAATCAAGGAGGAATCATGCCCGTTATCCACACTCACGTATCCGTCAAGACCACTCCCGAGCAGCGCGAGGCGCTGAAGGCCGCCTACGGCAAGGCGATCACGGCCGTCCCCGGCAAGTCCGAGGGCTGGCTGATGTGCCCATTCGAGGATGATATGCCGATCTACTTCGGCGGCAGCGACGATGCCCCGGCCGCATACGTCGAGGTCAATGTGTTCGGCCGTTCCGTGCCCGGTTCTGCGTGGGAGAAGCTGACCAAGTCGATCATGGCCGCGCTCAACAGCGAGCTCGGCATCCCCGAGGACCGCACCTACATCCGCTACACCGCCACCACCGACTGGGGCTGGAACGGCGGTAACTTCTGAGCTCAGGTGTGATGGTATCCGCCGCTATATTGTCGCGCATGGCGTCACTGTGTGCGACCACCGTCACGCTGCGAGCCCTCACACAGTGACGTAAATCGCAAAACCCTTATTTTGCAAGGGTTGCGGGGGTGCGTCACGGAGTGTGAGGACGCACACAGTGACGTAACCCTCACACAGTGACACCTTTTCTGCGGCACACAGGTTGCCGATATATAAATGAAAGAGCCCCTTGCGGCCAGTCGGCCCGTATGATCGGCCGACAATCCGAAAGGGGTTGTGATGATGCAGTCACGGTGTGCGGTCAGCGCGAGTGCGGCATGATTCCGCATGCCACGCCGCCGCACACTCTCACAGCACGCGTACCCCGGCACCCCGGCGGTACGCCTCTGCCGCAATCAGACGATCTTGGGCATCGGGGTGGTCAGGGACGTGGTGAGGTTCACGTGAACCAGCCCGGCACCTGCGTGCACTTCGACCTTCTTCAGGGTGACCGTACGCTCGTCTTCCGGAGCGCGGTCATTGTCGGTCATCGTGGCCGGGGACTTGACGGCGACCAGCGCCAGATCGTCCAGCGACATGCCGGCGGCCTTGCACAGATCATCCGCAGCACCCAGGGAATCCAGGAAACCGTCCTTGAGCAGCACACGGCTGGCCGGCACGCCGTAGGCGTTCTCGGCCACCCACTTCACGTTCTCCAGCAGGGCCATGCCCTTGTGGCTGTCATGCTTGGACGGCATCGACGTGTTGGACAGCACATCGACGAATGCGTCGATCTGGTCGCTCAGGCCTTCGCCGCCGTCGCGATACAGGTTGCCGATGATGGGGTCGCGCAGCTCCAGACGGGCCGCGATCTCGCGCAGTTCGGGAATCTGATCGTCCTCGCCGTCCCACAGGTTCACCAGCGGGAACGCCGGAATGTCGAGCTTCTCCAAGCGGTCCACGTGGAACGGGTAGCGCCACGCCAGCTCCGGGTCATCACGCCACGTCGAGGCGCGGGTCACGACGACCGCCGCGGACGGCCACTGCGCACCATATTCGCGGCAGGCGATGTCGAGCCACTTCTGCGCTCCGGCGTCGGTGCCGTAACCGGCCTCGACGATGACCACATCGTGCAGGGCGCACGCCAGCTCCACGGAGACCAGCGTCGGGATGCCGATCGACACGTTGGCGAACGGGCCGCCATGCACATACACCGGCGAGCCGTTCACCGTCTCGGTGAGCGCCGGCTTGACCGCATCGGCGAGCATATCGGTGATACGCCACAGGTCGATGAAGTCGCCGAACTTGACTGGTTCGCCGTCCTTCGTGCCGGCGATCATCGCGGCCACGCGCTCGCCGATCTCATCCATCGAACGGGACAGCACGACGATCTGCATCAGCTCGGACGTCGGGGTGAGCACGACCTTCTCGGCGACGTTGTTCTTGCCCGCGTCCACGGTGATGGAACGCAGCGAGCGGGACGGCACTTCGGAGACGCGCGGCACGAGGATCGTGTCGATACGTCCCTCGTCCACAGCCTTCTCGGCGAAGGAGACGAGCAGGTTCTGCGCGGCGGCGATGGCGGCCATCTCACCGCACAGGCCCCAGTCGATGAGCTCGGGGTGGGTCAGCGAAGCCTTGCCGCCGCCCGAGGCACCGCCTTTGGAACCGGCGGCGGTGATGCCCATGCTCGGCTGGCGCAGCACGGCGGTCGCGTCGATGCCGCGAGCCCGCAGCGCATCGATCAGCGCGATCGTCGTCGTGGTCTTGCCTTCGCCGCGCGACGCCTTGAGCGGCGTATCGGCGGTGACGAGCACGACCTTGCCGTGCTTGCGCGGCGCGTCGGGATTGTCGTGCAGGTACTTCATAAACCCGAAGGCGTCGATCTTCTTGACCAGCCCGTACTGGCTGGTGAACTCCTCGATAGTAGTCATCAGTAGGTGAACCTTTCTGTAGATGTATGACGCTTGCTTACCGTCGAAGCGGCAGGGGGGCGGAAAAGCCTGGGCCGGGGGCGCCCCGCCGAGGCCGCG
>OBYE01000208.1_pt1 | contig 12790 bp, 13 predicted proteins | sample 1476731 | NCBI WGS metagenome assembly OBYE01 (sample SAMEA2580194, study PRJEB22360) | human gut metagenome | biome: human gut; feature: human-associated habitat; material: faeces | place: Denmark | collected 2008/2010 | reverse complement strand
CAGAGCGTCGCGCCGTTGCCGCTCCGGCTGCCGGCGCTGCCGCCGAAGAGGAAGAGAAGACCGAGTTCGACGTCGTCCTGACCGCTGTCGGCGACAAGAAGATCCAGGTCATCAAGGCTGTCAAGGCCATCACCAACGCTGGCCTGGCTGACGCCAAGGCCATGGTTGATGGCGCTCCGAAGGCCATCCTGGAGAAGGCCAAGAAGGAAGACGCCGAGAAGGCCAAGGCTCAGCTGGAAGAGGCTGGCGCCACCGTCGAGCTCAAGTAATGATCGCGGGAGTGAAACCCGCGCATTGCAGCTTTGCACAGACCCTGCTGTCGCACACGCGGCCGCAGGGTCTGCGCGTATGCGGCGGTCCGCGCACCGGAGCCGAGACCGCTTCTGTGAACGCCTGACACGGCCTGACATGGGCGTTCCGCACCGGTGTGCGCTACAATCCGAAATACCGGCATCAATGCGATAATGTTGTCAATTCATCGGTCATCAATCCCTGAAAACACAGCGGGACATGACACAATGGCACATAGTATGCGAACGAGCGTGAAAGGAAGGGCGGCACGTGACTGGCGATCAGCGTACGATACAGCAGTGGACGGTGAGAATCGATGGCATCGATCAGAAAACCGTGAAGCCGGGAGACAGCATCGAAATCGGGCGCAAGCCGTTGCGGCCGTTGCCCGATGACGGCACCGAACGCCTGGAGATAGCGGACGGCACGCGGTCCATGTCGAAACGCCATGCGACCTTCGCGGTGAGTCAGAACGGCGGCGGCACCGTGCGCGATCTGGGCTCGACCAACGGGTCATATGTGGTGCGGGGCAATGGCGATCTCATGCGTCTGCCGCCGAACGTCGATTTCCTGCTGCCGACTTCACCGATGCGCCTGCAATTCGGCGATGTCCCCGTCGATTTCATTCGTGTGGAGCAGCCGGTGAGCGACACGTTTGTCGTGCCCGACCTGTTCGGATACGCTTTGGAGACCGTCAAGCAGGAGCCTGATGTGGCCGACATGTCGGTGGATGACATTCTTGACCTGCGTGCCGGGGAACCTACCGCCGCGATCAGCGCTGCCACCGTGCGCAAGCGTGTCGGTGAGCTGAATGCCGCCGCATCGCAGACGTTCCCGCCGCAGAAGACGACCACGGCGGATGGATTGGCGGCGGATTCCGCGGCCGGTGCAGCTGAGCCGGATTCGGAGCTTGCCGTTTCGTCGGATGCTGCCATGCCCGTTGATGCCGCGGACGCGGCCGTATCCACTGAGACTGCGACATCCGATACGGCATCGCCTGAAACCGTGACTTCTGGAGCCGTGGCATCCGAGTCCGCCGCGGATACGGTACCGGCTGATTCCGCTGTATCCGATTCTGTAGTGACCGCGGCCCAATCGCAGACCAACGATGAGCCGAGCGAGCCCGATTCCATGCCGTTGAACGTGGCCGGTGCTAAGCCGGCGGTGGCGTTGCCCCGCGACCTGTTCGCCGACGCGCTCGCCGAGGACAGCGAAGAGGCCGGGCAGTCCACCGCGCCCGCAGAGCAGGCGGATCAGTTGGCGAACGGACAGCCGTCCGACGACCGATTCCAGCAGGCGTCATCCGATCAGGAGGTGCACGACGACATTCGTCAGGCGGTGAACGAGGTCGCAGCCAACGCGGCCGGTGTGGAAGTCACCGCCGGTGCCGTGGCAGGGGCGACGGCGTCGTGGAAGCCGATACGGACACCGCCCACGGGGAGATTCCGGAAGAGCACCGCCGGTTCGCGCAGCCGAACGACGACGAGGCGGACTCGACCGGTTCGTTCCGACCCGCATTCGAGCCGGGATCGGTGTTCGAACTCGTGTCGAAAGGCAGGCTTGCCGCCGCCGAACCGAAAATCGAAGTCAACGGGTACACCTCTGACCAGGCGAAGACCACGGAAGACTACACCGAGCAGTTCGCCATCGCGAATTGCGAAGAGCTGTTGCCGTTCCTTGCCATGAATCCATTGCTGTACGATGACCTCTATAATTGGCTGGAAGATCAGGGCAAAGCGGACATCGACGCCGCGCTGGAGAACAATGAGGGCTACAAGAGTTACCGCAAAGCGGTAGGGAAGTGAGTCGGGTCATGAGCGAAAGCATGCAACAGGCGCCCCAATCGCTGGAACGCATGCGTCAATGGCATGAGCAGTACCGCGCCGGATTGGTGCCGTCCCCATTGGAGGACATCAACCAGCTTGGGGCGAAGCTCGATTTGACCCATGCGCATCCCTCCGGCATCGCCCAGCTGTTCGCGGGAGGCCGCGCGTCGCTGGATCTGCTGTTCCGCGACAACGGCATGCTGCGTGCGGCGAACCGTCGACTGGAGCGGGTGCTTGACGAGAAGGCCGCGAAACTGCGCGTCAGCGGCGTCGCGGAACTGTCTCTCACCGTGGGAGTCGCCACATGGGACGACGGTGCCATGCCGGTGCTGCTGTATCCGGTATCCGTGCAAAGCGCCCAGGATGAAGGCGATGTGGCGGTGATTCGGTTCGTCGGGCATGTCCGGCTCAACCCCGCGTTCGTGACGGTGATGCGCGAGCAGCACGTCGAACTTGACGAGCGGGAGCTGTTCAACGGCGCCAACTACGAGAGCGGCACGCCCGAAACGTCCGCGGTGTTCGCGGCGATCACCAAGCGTGCGGAGAAGGTGTTCCCCGATTTCACCATCGAGCGGCAGATTATCCTGGGCTGCTTCATGTCGCCCGGCTCGCTGATTCTTGCCGAAAGCCAGCACATCATCGATACGCTGGCCGAGGGGGCGACCGGCAACACGGTGCTGGACGCGCTCGCGGGCAGCAAGGAGGCCGCCGAAGCGCTCAAGGACTCCGGCGCACCTGCGTTCAGCCCATTCGACGCCGATCCGCACAACGAGTTCGAAGTCGGCGATGTCGACAACGCCGTGCGGTACGCGGCCGATATGGTCGCAGCCGGGCATTCGCTCGGAGTCGATGTCGTCAACGGGCGTGACACCGCCGATTACGCCGCCGCCATCGCGTCGCGCTGCGTGATGAACGGCCGCAGCGTACTGTACGTGCCGTGCATCGCCGATCAGAAGCGTCGTTTCCGTCAGGCCATCAGCGCCAATGAGCTCAGCGGCCAAGTGCTCGACGTCTCGGACGAGCGCTGCAATGACAGCATCGACCATCAGCTGATCGCCGCGGTCGGATTCCAGCCCGGCGTCGCCAGCTCCCGGTTCGACCAGATCGCCGATGAGCTGGTCGGCGTGCGTTCCCGTCTCACCCGGTATCTGGGTGACCTGCACTGCACCGACAAGCAGTGGGGCGTGTCCGCGTACCAGACCATACAGAACCTCGCCGAAATCGCCACGTTGCCCGCGCATCCCGCCACCCGAGTGCGGTTGCGCAAGGAGACCGCGCGTGAGATCGGCGGTCATCTGGACGAATGGGCGGCGAAGCTCAGGCGTGCCGGCGAGCTCGGCGAATTCACGCTCGGACCGGAGGATACTGCTTGGTTCAAGGCCTCCATTACGTCCGAGGACGAGGCTGTGACCGTCTACCAGCGTGTGGTCGATCTGCTGCGCAAGTTGCTGCCGTTGACCCGTGAACAGGTGTCGTCCACCGTGCAGACATGCGGGTTCCCGATACCGAACACCGCGCAGGAGTGGGGCCGTCAGGTGCAGGTGCTGAAGAACCTGCGCCGCGTGCTCGACGTGTTCCAGCCGGAGATCTTCGAGCGCGACATCGACGCGATGATCGAGTCGAGCAAGTCCAAGGCCGAACGCAAGGCCGAAGGCACCACTATCGGATTCTGGGAGCGTCGCCGCCATATCAAGGAGGCCAAGAGCCTGCTGCGCGTGGGCGCACAGGTCGAGAACCTGCACGATGCGCTGCAGGTCGTGGCCAAGCAGGCTGCGCAATGGCGCATGTTCGTGCCTCACGGCGGGTGGCCGGTGCTGCCGAACAAACTCGACGACATCATCGCCACGCAGGAGGAGCTGGCCCGCGACCTGACGGCGCTGGACGCCGTACTGTCCACCACCGTGCAGGGCGGCGATCTGGAATCGCAGGATTTCGTCGCCGTCGAGGAACGTCTGAAGGCGCTGTTCGACGACCATCTCGCGCTGGACACACTGCCGGAGCGCTGCCGTCTCGAACATGAATTCCAGACGGCCGGGCTCACCGAACTGGTCGAGGACCTGCACACGCGCCGTGTGCCGGTGGAATCGGTGGATGCCGAACTGCAGCTGGCATGGTGGACCACGGTGTTCGAGAACATCGTGCGGGCGTCCGCGATCATCTCCAATCAGGATGGGTCGGCGTTGCAGTCCGCTGCGGATCGTTTCGCGCAGGTGGACACCGAACACGTGCGTTCGGTCGGTCCGATGGTCGCGCAGGAATCCATGCGCCGCCTGTGTGAAATGCTGTTCTCCCGCACGCAGGAATCCAACCAGCTGCACACGGTGCTGGCCGGCAAGACCCGCATCCCGCTCAGCCGGATACGCCGTGACCACCCCGAGATCCTGGCCGCGGCCAAGCCCATCATCGTGGCGACTCCGGCCACGCTTGCCGCGCTCACCGATCCGACGACCCTCGCCGACGTGGCAATCATCGACGCGGCCGCGCACATTCCGGCCATCCAGCTGCTGACCATCGTCTGCCGCGCGAAGCAAGTGGCCGTGCTGGCCCACCGGTCCACCGTGACCTCGCCGAGCGTGAAGGCGCTGATGGAGCTGCTGCCGAGCGTGAAGGTCCGCTCCCACCCCGTGCGGCGCGCGCCCAGGCTCGCCGCGTTCCTGGAATCCCAGGGGTATGGCGAGGTGCGCTATGACGTCACGACCGAGCCGTCGCAAGGCCGGGTGGCCTTCCACAAGGTCGAGGCGAACGGAACACCGGTCATGGCCACCGGATTGGTCGAGAGCAGCCAGCAGGAGATCGATGAGGTCGTCCGCATCATCACCGAACGCGCGGCGAGTTTCAACGTGGTGCCGGTCGGCTACACGCTGACCGTGGTCACGCTCACCGACGCGTTCCGTTCGCGACTCGGTGCGGAACTGAAATCGCTGGCGTCGAAGAACAAGACCATGGGGCAGTTCCTGCGCCACGTGCGCATCGTCGCGCTGCCGGAGATCGCCGGGGCCCAGTCGACGGACGTGATTCTGTCGTTGTGCTACGCGAAGACCGTGCATGGGCGTCTGCTGCAGCAGTTCGGCGTGCTGGAGGGCGAAGGCGGACGTGCCATGCTGCTGGATGCGCTGGCGCTGTGCGACCGCCATCTCGATATCGTTTCGGCGTTCGACGAGTCTGATCTGGACGATGAGCGACTTCACCAGCCCGGACCGCAGCTGCTGCATGCCATGCTGCGCTGGGTGGAGCAGCTGGACGACCACGTGGTGCGTCCGGTGACCATCACCCGGTCGAACAATGTGCTGTTCAATGATCTGGCGGAGCGCGTGCGGTCCCGCGGACTGAACGCCGCCGTCGACTACGGGTTCGACCGCGGCCTGCACATTCCGATGGTCGTCGGGTTGCCCGACAAGCCGTTCGCGCTGGCCGTGCTGACCGACGACGCGCAGTTCATGAGTGTGCAGTCCACGCGCGAACGGCATCGCGGCCTGATGCAGGACCTTGCGTCTCTGGGCTGGTCGGTGATGAGCGTGTGGAGTGTCGGCGCATTCGTCAACCCGGACAAGGAGGTCGATGCGATCGTGTCGCGCATCGGCGAGATCTACGGGGATGTGCGATGAGCGGCGATACTACTGGTGACGGGGATCGTGTGGCCGCAGATGCCTCGGAGCCAAGGCCGTACAGTGCCTCGCGTCGTACGCGGCGCGAGCACAAACGCGTCGTGTTCCACGGAACCGAGCGCTTCGATGCAGACGGCGTGAAACTCGAACCGGGTGATATGCGCACCGAGCAGCAGCGCGAGGCCGACGACGACAAACGCATCCTCGGCGAACTGCCACCCCACTGGGCCATCTTCAACGACAAACGTTGAGTGTGGTGACCACCCCAGTCGCTTCGCGACAGCCCCCGCCAGCGGGGCTGTCGCGCGAACAGCGAGACTGGAGGTGGCTGCTGCGGCTGAGCAACCGCAGCTATTGCGCAGTGACGGCCATAATCGGACCGAGTTCCTGTGCGTTGATGATTGATATGGCTTCGTCGGGAGTCAAAGCGAACGTGATGAGCGTGCCGCCGGTCATCGCATCGTCATGGGCGGCATCCATCGCCGTGGCCGATCGCGCGAGAACGCATGACCGGCCGCCTGCGGATTCGTCACGCGATGAAGTCGTACCAGTCGAAGCGTCGCAAGGGGTGCCGGATACCAGATCCATGACATCACCGGCCGCGATGCCGTCCACCGTGCCGGTGACCCGTACGTCGATCACCGTCTGACCGGGTTCCGCCACCGGCCGCCGCGAAACTATGGCGCCGAACAGCGGCTGCCCGGCGGCGATGTCCGTCTGCGCGATGCCTCCCGCCGCCTGATTCGCCGCATCGAGCGCCGTATCCCAACCATCCGATACGGGCATCTGCCGGATCTCCACGTCCTCCGCGCCGATACGCGCGCCGCGTGGGATGAGCCGTGCCGCCACCACGACCGGTTGCGTGACGATGCTCGCCGTCACGCATTGCAGTGTCGCGAATGCTGCAATGGCCGTGCAACAGGCCGCCATCAGCCGCCGTGTGAGCCGCAGCATCCGACGTTGGCGCAACGTGGGGCGCTTCAGCTTCTCCAATATAGAAAAAGTCACCATGCAAGCATGGTGACTGAACGTTGTTCCGATGCGCAAGCCGTGACGAAAATGTGGTCGAAGGCTCGGCAGTTATCCACATCTTGGGCGTGTCGCACATGCGCGGGCCGAGCACTGGCCGCTGGAAGATGGCGAACGCGCCAATGGCAGCTGCTTATTTGCCGGAGCCGCCGCGCCCGTCGGTGCGGTAGAAGCCGTGCCCCTTGAACTCGATCGGCACGGCGGAATACACCTTGCGCACCTGCTCTTGCCCGCACTGGGGGCACACGGTGATCGGGTCGTCCTCGAACGACTGCTGCTCGGTGAAATCGTATCCGCAGTTCTTACAACGGTAATGATAGGTTGGCACGGTTCCTCCCTGGTCGAAGCTCATTATATGATTCCGGCACGTATGCGATGCCCGGCATACGCATCAAGTCCGTTCATATCCTAGTCGTCACGCGGACACCGCTCCGCTCGACGTCTCGTTTTGTTCCCTCCGCGAACTTGCGTGGATGGCGAACTACAGGCGTCGGGCTCCCTGCGGCGTGACCACCCAGTCGACCGGGATATCGTGAGACTGGCGGGGCAGGTCGTCTGCCATGCATTCCCACGGCCAGCAGACGGCGACGACCGGCACGCCTCCGCGTCGGTATGTCAGCGCGCGGTCATACCAGCCGCCGCCGCGCCCAAGCCGGACACCATGCGCATCCACGGCCAGCGCGGGCACGATGATCAGGTCGGCATCGCCAAGGGCCGCCGGGCCAAGCGTCTGCGTATCCGGCTCATCCGGCCGTTGTGCCATGCCGGTTCCCTCGCAGGTCACGCCATGCAATGAGGCCATGTCGGGCAGCAGAGCCCATCCCACGTCCAGACCGGAGCCCAAGCGCGGCACAAGGACGCGCAGCCCGCGGTCGAGCAGCAGGGACAGCAGCGGCCGCATGGGGATTTCGCTGCCCATCGACACGTAGGCGGCCACGGTCGGCGGCCGGTGTCCGCGGCCGTGTGGCGCGGACATGACGCCAGACGTGCCGGCCTGCACGCCGACCAAGTCCAGCAACGGCACAATGTGTTCGGCCAGTGCCGCCGCGGCCGCGTCCCGTTCCTGCCGCGTCACGGTCTTACGCCGCGCGATGGCGTCCCGTCTCAGCTGTCTCTTGCGCAGATCGTCCGACATATCGGCATCGGTCGTCTGCCGGCGTTGGCAAAGGTTCATGGTTACGTTCTATCACGGACGAATGTCCGTCATCGGCGGACGGTGCGCCGTGTCGGAGACGTGACGATGGCACAATGGGTGCGTGTCCGTTTTGCAATCGATATGCGCCGTGTTCCGGCAGCCGGCAGCGCCATCCATCCGCGTGCCGCGGTGGATCGGCATTCCGCAATGCCCGATAAAGCTGCGGCCGATCACGGCGGACGACGAAGAGGAGTGGAACGAGGTGCGGTGGCGCAACGATGCATGGTTGCATCCATGGGAGTCAGGCGATCCCATGCACGGCTCGCCGATGACCTACAACCAGTGGATGCAGCAGATGCGTCACAATGAGCAGACCGGCCGCGGAGTGGTGTTCGCCATCGATTATCATGAGCATATCGTCGGCCAGATTTCGCTGGGAGCGATAGATCTGGGATCCATGCGCACCGGTGTGATCGGGTATTGGGTCGATCAGCGGTACGCGGGGCATGGCTTCGCACCGATGGCGGTGGCGCTGCTCGCCGACTGGGCGTTCTGTGATCCGACCGGCCCTCGGCTGCACCGCATGGAAATTGCATTACTGCCGGAAAACGAGCGCTCCCGCAGGGTGGCGTGTAAAGTGGGGTGTCATTATGAGGGCGTGCGGCCCCGATACATGTTCGTCAACGGGCAGTGGCGCGATCATGAGACCTACAGCCTGTTCGCCGAGGACGCCGGCGACGGGTTCATCCATCGTCTGATAGCTCGACACGCCATGCCGGAATCAGTGCAATCGTAAGGGGAGTCTCCTATTCTTAAGGACATGGGTTATGAGTCGCTGAGCACCGTGGTGGTGCTGGTGATTCTGATGGTTATCGCGGTTGGCTGGCTGCCCAGGCGGACGGTCAACAGCATGAAAAAGGTGGCCGAGCACCGTCAGGACAGGTACTCGTCGTCGTTGCATCTGGTGGATGCCGACAGCGGTACTCGATTCTCCGACGAGCATACGCCGCAGCCGAAAGGGGCTATTATGCAGCGGGCGCAAACGAGCACCACGACGCCGACCACGGCGAAAGTGGCGCATATTCGCGAGCTTCGGCGTGCGGCGGTCCGTCGTCGGCGCATATTGGCGCTATCGCTGCTGCTGATCACGGTGCTGGTACTGGTGCTGTCGATGGTCCTGCCTTTCAGCGCCCTGTTCGCGCTGATTCCGGGCGTGCTGCTGGCGGTCGTGTTGGCATTGGGCGTGCGGGCCTCCAGTCAGGCCCGTCGCTGGGAGCATGCGCTGGCCGAGGCGCGGCGCAGGGAACGTCTGGCGAAACGGGCCGGGGCGAGTGCCCGTCTGCGAGCAAAGTCCCCGTCTCAGGCAAAGTCCACGTCCCCAGACAAGTCTGCGTCTCCGACCAAGTCTGCGGCGAAGGCAATCGCTGATACGGCCGGCGACCAGGTAACCGCCACCGCGAATCCCTCTGCCGAGACCGAAGTGAAGACCGACGTGATGGAACGCCGGGAGATTCGTCAGGCGCTTCACCGCGCACGTATCGAGCAGGATCGCGCGTTGGCCGCCCGTGAGGCGCGGCAGAAGGCCCATGCGATGGCTGCGTCCGAAAACGGCCGGCATGATGTGGATGCGGCATCGGAACAGCCGGAAGCGGCCGTAACGCCGGCCGTGCAGCCTGAGCCGCGGCAGGATGCCGTCGCGCAGCCGTCCGCGGACGAGTCCGCGACGAATGTCGTGGAGCCCGCGGACTCCCATGCCGAAGTGGTCGTCGAGGAGGGGAGCGCCCCCTCGGGCGGCGACATGACCACGGAACTGGATCGGGTGCACCCGGCCGCGGCCTTGGACGCCTTCGAAGTGGCCGCGTCTCAGGATCTGATTTCGTTCTCGCTGGGCGAGCCGCGCAATGGCGTCGACCGCCATGCGCCCGCGCCGGAGAGCCTGGAGATCAAATCGACGAAGCAGGTCGCGAAGGCCGTTCCCGCACTGGTTGCCGAGCAGCCCGCCACCGTGGACGGCGGTGATGCAGGGCAGTCGGATGCGGATGCCACCGTCGCCGCGGTCATGGATGACGCCTCGGTGAACGATACCGACGCGTTCCATCAGACGGAGGTGCGGTCAAGCGTGGATGCCCCGGATGCGTCCTCCGACTCGCTGGGAACCGGCCTTGAGGCGATTCTCGCGCGCCGCTCGTCGTGATTGCGTGTGATTTTCTCTCAGAGCGTTAGCAGTCGAGTTGGCAGAGTGCTAACAATCGCGCTACGATGAGTGCTAGCGCGAAGGGATGATGCCCGAAGTGATCGTCAGCCTCTGAATGGCGGCATTCCATCGCGGGACCATACGATTGGATTTCAAGAATACGAGGTGACCCACAGTGTCGATCAAGCTCACACCGTTGGAAGACAAGATCATCGTCAAGCAGGCCGCTGCCGAGACCCAGACCGCGTCCGGTCTGTTCATCCCGGACAACGCCAAGGAGAAGCCGCAGCAGGGTGAAGTCCTGGCCGTCGGCCCCGGCCGTCGTGACGACAAGGGCGAGCGCATCCCCATGGACGTCAAGGTCGGCGACAAGGTGCTGTACTCCAAGTACGGTGGCACCGAAGTGCACTACGAGGGCGAGGACTACCTGATCGTCTCCTCTCGTGACGTGCTCGCCATTCTTGGCTGAGTGAACGCTGCACGACAGCGCCGTCAGCACGGAACCCCGGATCGCATGATATGCGCCGGGGTTTTCCTATGTCTGGCCGCACTCGTTTGGTAGACTGCGCGGAAGGGAAGACGATACAAGGGAATTCCGATGAGGCAGGCAATCATGATGGTATGTCCGAATTGCGGCAAGCCGATCAGCGCGGGAGGTCACGGCCGTGCCCGCGCCCGCAGCGCCGAAAGAACCCGACCCGAGTGAGACACGTGTCGCTGCCGTCAAACAGGTGCTCGATACCAAGCTCGCGCAGTACGGCGGCACATGGTCGGCGACCTACATCGATCTGGAAAGCGGCCGCGACGTCACAGTCAACGACGAGAAACTCGTGGCGGCATCACTGGTCAAGCTCTACATCATGCTGGCCGTGTTCGACGGCATCGAGCATGGCACCATCACCGATGACGCGAACGTGAACGCCCTGCTGAAGCAGATGATCACCGTCAGCTCGAATGAAGCTGCGAACGGGCTGCTGTCGCGCATCGGCAACGGCGACGACAAAGCCGCCATCGCCACCGTCACCGCGACCGCGCAACGATACGGCTTCACCTCCAGCGAGGAGCTGCGCACATTGACCGGCATGGCCTCGGGCAACGCGGTGGAGAACTGGACCTCGACGCGCGACTGCGGCTCGTTCCTCTCTCAGGTGTACGCCGGGACGCTGGTGTCGAAAAACGCCAGCGAACGCATGATGCAGCTGCTGCTCGGCCAGACGCGGCGCACCAAGATTCCCGCGGGCGTGCCGTCCGGTGTGAAGGTCGCCAACAAGACCGGCGAGCTGGCGGCCGTGCAGAACGACGTGGCGATCGTGTTCAGTACCCATCCGTATGTGCTCGCGGTGATGAGCAACGACATCTCCTCAGCCGTGGCCCCAAGCCAGATCACCGAACTGTCCCGCGCCGTATGGGACGCCGCACAATAGCCGCACCCGCTGACGGGGGGGCTGTCGGCGGGGCCGACTGGGGTGGTACGCGCAACAGGTATTGAAAGCAACGGCGGAGCTGACGAAGACATCGCGATCGACACTCCCGCCATGTCAGCGGCGGTCATCGGCGACATCATCGACGCGCTTGCCGGTGTGCTGTCGTGCTCCCGCGAGGTGATTGAGCTCGCGGTAATGACGCTGGTCGCGGGAGGGCATCTGCTGCCGAGCGATCTGACCGGTGTCAGCGTGTATTCGCAGGCCACCGGTTCGTTCGATTTCCATCCGGGACCGTTGTTCGCCAATCGTTATCGCCGACGAGGTCAACCGTGCGAATCCGAAGGCGCAGCCCGCCATGCTGGAGGCCATGGGCGAGGGGCAGATCAGCGTGGACGGGCATACCCACGGGCTGCGGAAGATTCGCTCGATCGAAAGGGTCCGTGATATCCGTGCGGCATGCCGCAGGGTGACGTTGGCGCCTGAGATGGCGTCGTATATCGTGGCGCTGTCCGCGGCGACCCGTGACGCGCAGGGCGTGCGGTTCGGAGTGTCGCCGCGAGGCAGCCTCAACGTGGCGGCGATGACCCGTGCGCGGGCGCTGATGCAGGGTCGTGATTTCGTGATGGCGGATGACGTGCGCTCGGTGGTGGTCCCGGTGCTCGCCCATCGAGGGTGCGCCAGCGTCGACGCCGGATGCGGTTCGGCCTGATGGAGGCGGTCGGAGAGACCGGATCGCCGGACGCGACGAACGGCATGGGGCGGGCTTGGCGTGCGGCGTGGCGCGGGGCGTGCGATTCGGCATGGGACGCGGGCGTGAGATGGTCGCCTGTCGACACTGAGCGCGGTATTGCCGGTCGCATCGCCGAATGTCTGGAAGCCGTTACGCCGGAAGGGGAGTCCGATTTCGGCGCGTATCTGGCCGAACTCGCGGACCATGTGACAGCCGGCGCGTCCGACGTCCGTCGCGCCGTCGCCGGAACCGTTGCGCGGGTTGTGCACCCGTCGCGCCGTCGCCGCGAAACGACGCGGCAATGCGGTCTGGCGGATGTTCAGATGGCCGTTCCCGGCGTCATTGCGCAGAAAAACATGATGCGAGTATCGAAGGTGAGATGCCGTGATACCTTGGAAATACTTGCGACATGCCGTGTGCGACACGCGAGTTGCAAAAGTTGGCGACTTGTGTTTAGATAGCCAAGTTGCCGGTTGAGGCCACAGCCTCGACAAGCAGCCATGGCGGATTTCCCAAGCGGTCAAAGGGAGCTGACTGTAAATCAGCCGCTTCGTGC
>OBYE01000204.1_pt1 | contig 13080 bp, 9 predicted proteins | sample 1476731 | NCBI WGS metagenome assembly OBYE01 (sample SAMEA2580194, study PRJEB22360) | human gut metagenome | biome: human gut; feature: human-associated habitat; material: faeces | place: Denmark | collected 2008/2010 | reverse complement strand
TCGACTCCGTTTCCAGCGCCGAAGTGCTCGGCTTCCTGAAGCGTTCGGTCAACGAACTCGGACAGACCATCGTCATGGTCACGCATGATGCGGTGGCAGCCTCCTACGCGGACCGTGCCATCGTGTTCTCCGACGGACGGATCGTGGCCGACGAACAGCATCCCAACGCCGAAGTCATGAACGAACTGCTTATGGCCGAGCGAGAGCGCACCACCCGCACCACTCTTACCGATACTCCTGCTGGCCAGATGGCACAGATGGCAGGCGTGCGCAACGTGCCGGATCTGCCCATCACCGATGCGCCGCTGCCGCCGGCCGTTCCCACCTCTGGGTGTGAGGGAACGCTGCGCCACGCCCGTGCCGCCGCACGCCACGCCCGCTGACCCACGGGAAGCAAGAGAGTAGGACGAACCCATGTTTTCCATCACAGTGAAACTCATGAAGAAAAGCGCCAGAATGCTGATTCCGGCCGGCATCGCCATCCTGATCGGCACCGCGTTCATTGCGGCCACATTCCTGTTCGGTAACGCCATGAACGATTCCCTGGCCCGTCAGACCACCGCGCAGCTTGGCGGCGCGAACTATGTGATCAGCGTGGACTCCAGCGAGAGCCTGAACGAGCAGGAGCGGAATGGCATCTACACTCGCACGGTGAACGACTTCCAACTCGACCGTATCCGCGCCACAGAAGGTGTCAAGGATGTGCGCGTCGAATCCTCGAGTTCCGTAACCGTGGCCAATGGCGACAAGCACGCCAGCAGCTATGCCATCACCACCGCCGCACAGCGTGATCTGCTGCCGGTCAGCATCATTCAAGGCGACCAGCCGGTCGATAGCAACGAAATAGCATTGACCAAGTCCGTGGCCGATCAGCTTGGTGTCAAGGTGGGGGATAGCGTGACCGTGAACTCCCGTACCGCGCAGGCCGTAGCTTCGACGGGCTACGGTTCCGCCGGCAACGACACTGCCGCTGATTCCGGTATGACTGTTCGCGTAGTGGGTATCACCGAAGACCCGAACGGCGCCTATGCGTACTACGGCGGAGCCTCAGTGCTTTCCGATAACGTGATCACCGCGATGAACGGTATCGACGATTTCGGCAAACTCAATGTCTATCTTGTCTACCTCGATATCGACGATGCCGATCAGCCGTCCGCCGACGCCACCGTGAAACAAATCGACAAGCTGCTGCCAAAACATTTCACCGTGCAATCCCGCGCAGCGATGGAAGAGGAATCCATCAAATCCGTGAGCAAGGGCGATACGAGTATCACCACCATCTTCCTGCTGAGCTTCGGCATCCTCGCCATGCTGGTCGCGGCGCTCGTCATCGCCAACACTTTCCAAGTGCTCGTCGCCCAACGCCGTCGCACGCTTGCCTTGCTGCGCACCATCGGCGCGAACAAAGGCCAGCTGTATGTCTCCGTACTGTTCGAGGCTGGTCTGCTGGGACTCATCGCCTCCATGCTGGGCGTGGGCCTCGGCATCGGACTGATGGCGGCGCTGTGCCAATCCGGCCTGATGAAAGCCACCGGCATGACCATGCGATTGGTGTTGTCCTGGCCGGCGTTCGTGGTGCCGATTGCGTTCGGCATCGCTATGACCGTGATCGCCTCGCTTGGCTCCGCACGTTCCGCCACCGCCGTGACTCCACTGGAAGCGCTGCGGCCCATCGAACTGAACGATACCCGTCGGGCCGGTAAGATCCGTGCCATACTTGCGGGTCTGTTGGTGCTCGTCGGCATCGGTCTGGCCGCATTCTCCGCCTGGCAGATGAACGAAAAGATCGCCGGACATGATTCGCTGGCCGACAAGCAGTATCCGATGGTACTGCTCGCCGCCATCGCCGGCTGCGCGCTGATCTTCCTCGGACTGGTGCTTTCCGCCACATTCTGGCTGCCGGTATTGATGCGCGGTGTGGGCGCGCTGGTTGCGTTTGCCGGGCCGTCCGCCAAGGTGGCGCATGCGAACATCCAGAAGAATCCGCGCCGCGTGGCCGCCACCGGTGCCGCACTGCTTATCGGCGTGACGCTGGTCTCCACCATCGCCACCGGTGCCGCCAGCGCCAAGCAAACCATGAACGAGGCGCTGACCACGCGCTACAGCGTCGACATGATCGCGGCCGGTGCTGATATGACCAGCAAACAGGCCGATGAGGCCGCCAAGATTAAGGGCATTAAGGATAGTATCTACGCGCCGACTCGCATGATGAGCATGAAGGATGCCAATGGCAAGGATCTGAACGTACTCATCGTTGGCGTGGATGGTGTTGACGCGCTGCGCAAAGTGGTGCGTGCCGACCTGTCCGGCGTGACCATCAGCGGTGACTCCGTACTTATGCCCAAGTATTCCGCTGCCACGGGCAAGGACATTCCGCTAGGTAAGAGCGTCACCTTCACCAGTGATGTATCCGGCTCGCAGACTGGTACAGCTGATGCTGCCGCGAGTGATACTGAGAACGATGGCGGACAATCCGATGGCGTGCAGACACTGACCCTCGCGCCGCAGAAGGTGGATTATCGTCGCATCTCAGCCAACTATGCCGCAGTCGCCTTCGTGGATGCCGGTCACTTCACCAACGGTGATGTAAAAGCGAACGGACATATCATGCTTATGCGTATCGACGCCGAAAGCGCGGACACCACGCTGAACGACGTATTCACCAACGTGCAGAATGCATTCTCCGCCAGTGCAGACATTGACGTGTCTGGTCCGGTGGCCGCACGCACGCAGTGGGAGACCATGATCAACGGCATGATGGCGTTGCTTGTCGGCTTGATTGCGGTGGCTGTGCTTATCGCACTGGTCGGTGTGGCGAACACGCTGAGTCTATCGGTGATCGAACGCACCCGCGAATCCGCCACCCTGCGTGCCATCGGTATGACGCGCGGCCAGCTGCGGTGTTCGCTGGCAGTGGAGGCTTTACTGCTGTCGCTCGTCTCCGGCGTGGTGGGTGTGGTGCTGGGCACCCTGTTCGGCTGGCTTGGGTCCTATATGGTGTTCAGCCTGTATGGTGACACTGTATTCCCGTTCGAGTGGACTACCAACGGTGCCGTGCTTGGCGTGGCGGCGCTTGCCGCGCTGCTCGCCAGTGTTGCCCCCGCCCGCAGAGCCGTCAAGACGCCGCCCGTCGAGGCTTTGGCTGAGGCCTAGTGGCCCGGTCATAGTCTAAGAGCGAAGAGATAGGTCTATTCGTATGCTGCGAATAGACCTATCTGCCTTGAAAGAGGTACATTCGTTCCTTTACAGAAAGCTATCTGCTTTCAAAGGGGTACCGGATATACGAAAACGCGAGTACAACCGTTGGAATTGCAATGATCGTACTCGTGTTATCAGGTCTCGGATATCTCTCTGAAAGCAGATAGCTTTCTGCAGAAAGGCGAATGTACCTCTTTCGAGGCGGATACCACTTGTTCTGCCGTATCGTGTGTATTGGGGAGGTCACACCAACCCGTTATCGTACGCAAAGACCACAGCCTGGACGCGGTCTCGGGCGTTGATTTTGGCCAGAATATGCGCCACATGGGTTTTGACCGTGGGCAAGGAGATGAAGAGCTTGTCCGCGATCTCCTGGTTGCTTAGACCATGGGCGATTTCCACCAGCACCTCACGTTCGCGATCTGTGAGCAGTTCCAGCTCGGGATCGGTATATGTGGGGTGTGCGGTGCCAATGCCGTTCGTCGAATCGGCACCCGTAGCTCCGACCGTTCCAGTAGTGTCGGCGACGCCGCAAGCATTGCCATTGAGACTTGCGTTCGAAACGCCGCCACTCAACGACCCATGCTGCGCATAGCCGTCTTGCATCATTTTCTCGATCAGGCGCTTGGTGGCTGAAGGCGCGATGATCGCATTGCCCTGGAACACGGTGCGAATCGAATTGAGCAGCGTCTCCGGTTCGGTGTCTTTGAGCAGAAAACCCGAAGCGCCGGCATTGATGGCGGCCATCACATATTCATCCAAATCGAATGTGGTCAGGATGATCACACGGGTCGGCTGCGTGCCATCCGTGCCGGCGGTCAGCGAAGTAATACGGCGGGTGGCTTCGATGCCATCCATGCCCGGCATGCGCACGTCCATCAACACCACATCGGGGTGCAGGGTCTCCGCCATCGTCACGGCCTCGGCGCCATCGGACGCCTGAGCGACCACTTCCATATCTTGCTGCGAGCCGATTACCATGGCGAAGCCGGCCCTCACCAGCTCCTGGTCGTCCGCAATGATCACGCGAATGCTTCTGCTCTCGTTCATGCTCTCCACTGTATCCGATTCCTATTCGAGTGCCGCTCCATGGACACCCTGATTGTTCCCTGAGTTCATGTTCGTGGACGAATCCGTCTGAGATGTGGATTCCACCTGCCTCATCTGGCTGGACAGAGGAGCAGCCGGTCGCAGTTGCATGTCGGGTTGTGCGCCTTCATGCATCTCGTCGCTGAATCCGGTTTCGCGCAGCACCGTCAGCAATTGCCGCATGTGCGCCAGAGCCGCACGCCCGCGTTCCCCGATGACCGTGAACGCGGCGATGATCTGCTCGCCATCGGGAGCCGGTTCGGAGTTCAGCATGGCCAGCCCATCATCGGCTTGCGTGATCACCGATTCCAACGTATTCAATACCTCGGCCTGCATGGCCGTGCCGATGCGATTGCGCTCCAGATTGGCGGCCAGCACCTTCTGCCGCTCCTGCTCGGCCTTGAGCGCCTCCTCGCGTTGCATGAGCACCAGCGCGTTCGAGCCGCGTGAACGGCTCCGCCGGGCCATCGCAATGCACGCAAAGCCAAACAGCATCACCACGCCACCCGGTATCAGGCCGGAAAGCACCAGTAGCCAGCGGGACATCGCCGATTCGCCGTTGAGGGGCAGCAGCATCTGAATCAGCATGTCATATCCGTTCCAGCCGGACATTACCTTGATGCCGGCCAGCCACGAATCCGCGACCAGCGCCACACTGACCCATTTCCATGCCTGTTCCCGTCCATACAGTGCGGCGGCGTGTACGGACACCAATGCAAACATGTTGACGGTCAGGATGGATGGCAGAAACAGCAGCTGCACGGTGGACAGAATCGCCATGACCAGTGCGCTGCCCTCCGGGAACCGACGTCGGAAAGCCAGAGGGGCAAGCATGATGATGGTCAGTGTCATGTTCAGCACAGTGTTGGGCTGAACTGGGTCATTGCTGACCGTCATCATCTGCAGCTCGCTGCGCGTCGCGGAACTGAACATCGCGATCAGCGCCACGGTGATGAGAATATCCACCAGCAGATAATGCCGTTCGGTCCATTGTGCGAAGCGGGCCACCCAATTCGACTCACCGGTATCTCCCTGATCGAGCGGCTTGGGGCGTATCGAATCCAGGAGTTTCCGTAGTCGTGTGATGGTGGAGGACAAAGCGTCAGACGGTTCTATGGCGGTCTGTGCGATTTCGGGGGAGAGGGGAATCGTGGCCGCCACGATGAACCCGCCGTTCGGGCCAGGGCCGGCATAGACGCTGCCGCCCAACGATTCGATGCGCTCGTGCATGCCCATCAGCCCATAGCCGGGTGCGTGCCCGTCGGCGGCGGATGCCGCTCCCTGGCCGTTGTCGGACACGGTAATCGCAAGCCCGTCATCCGACCACACCTCATCGATGGAGGCCTTCGCGCCCTCGCCCGCATGCTTGCGCGTATTGGTCAGCGCCTCCTGTACCAAGCGGAACACGGCGGCATCCGCATCGGAGGTCAAACGATCCGGCCGTGACTTGCCGGTCACACGCCGGGATACGACCAGATGACCGTCGAACAGAGAATCGATGTCCGCATACCCGGCATCATCATCCGTGCCGAACACGCCGAACAGTCGCTGCATATCACGCTGCGCGCGTTCCGCTTCATGGCGAATCGTGCTCATCGTATGCTTGGCGACGGCCAGATCATGCGCGCCCGCATATCGGCCGCCATCCGACTGCACGATAATCGTCGACAGCGTATGGGCCACCACATCATGCATATCACGGGCAATGCGCGCGCGTTCGGCCAGCGCCGCGATATGTGTCTCCTCCGCTTCGCGGGCCACTATGGAAGCATTGCGTTCGCGCATGGCCGTGAGCGTGGCCTTGCGCGCACGCTGCCATAACGCCATGATGATAATGCTCAGCACGCTGATTTCCATGCACAGCGCCAGCACGCCCGTATCCCGCAGCATTTTGATTCCGCAGTTGGATACGCTCGGCTCGCTGATGAGACCGGGAGAGGCCGGGCATATGGGCATGGTCGCAGCGGTGGGCAGCCAGCTGATCCAGGCGGTCCAAGCATTGGAGGAACCGCTTTTGAACAGCGGGCCGACGTTCATTGACACCGCCCAGACCGCAGCCGCGGCCAATCCCATGGCAAAGGCGGTGATAATGAATCGCAAGGAATGCTTGGGATTGCCGTACACGAGCACCGAATACAGGATGATAAGCGTGTAGAAGTCGCCGTAGGTCATCGACGGGCCGAAGACGAGATGGGCGGCGGTCAGAGCCACGAACAACCAAGCGGCGATCTCCGGCTGGTATCGTCGCAGCATCAGCGGAACAAACGTCGGTAGCGACCAGAACAACAATGAATAATTGTTCGATACGAATAATAGTCCAGGAGTCGAAGAGGAACTGGTGGAACTGATGAGCGGGATGAGTCCGAATGTCAGTACTGCGGCGAGCAGGGTGTCCCATAGCAGGGTGTGACTCGGCTTCCGAGCGAACCATGCCCTCACGTGCGCGACCATTTCCATACGTCCCAAGGCTAGCGTGTCCGTTAACAAGCCGACATCACCCTTCAGACGGATTTGTGGGCTAGAGTTTGAGCCATGACATTGCTGAGCAAATACTATGTACCGGGCCTCGCCATCGAGGACCATTCCATTGACGTTCCTCTCGCTTGGTCCGGCCATGAGCCAGGCCAAGCATTCGACGGCGAAACCATCAAACTGTTCTACCGTGTGGTCACCACGCCCGAACACGTGCACGATGACCTGCCGCTGCTGATCTTCCTGCAGGGAGGTCCCGGCGGTGAGGGCCCGCGTCTGAACAGTCCCACCTCCGATGGCTGGATTGAAGAGGCCACCAAGCATTTTCGTGTGATTCTGCCCGACCAGCGTGGTGCTGGTCGTTCTTCGCGCGTGGACACGCACACCATGGCCCGTATTGCCGCCGCCCATGAAGGTGATGTCGCAGCCGGCGCTCGCGCCCAGGCCGATTACCTGAAGAAGTTCCTCGCCGATTCCATCGTGCGTGACTTCGAGCATCTGCGTTTGACCGAGTTCGGCGGGCGCAAGTGGGTGACAATGGGCCAAAGCTATGGCGGCTTCCTGACCCTGACCACGCTGTCCCTGTTCCCGGCCGGTGTGATCGCCAGCTTCACCACCGGCGGCATTCCGCACGTGCCCGCCTGCGCCACCGAGGTCTATGAGCACACCTTCCCGCGTGTGATTCGCAAGACCGCCCAGTTCTACGAGCGTTATCCGCAGGACAAGGAGCGTGTGGCGGCCATTGTGGAGAAGCTGCCGACCGCCGCGGAAGTCTCCGAGTTCGTGGGCAAGCTGACCGATTCCGTACTGAACCCGATGGCGGGAACCGAAGTCGAACATCGTCTCGGCGTGATCGCCGGCATGGCGGCCCACGGTTTCCCGATCATGCCCAACGGCGACCCGCTCACCGTGGAACGTCTGCAGTGCCTTGGCTCCGACTTCGGTAAGAAGCCGAGTTTCGAGCGAGTGCATTGGATCCTCGACAGCGCCTTCCTCGATGGCGACGGCTCCGTTTCCGCCGCATCGCCGTTGTCCGACGAATTCCTGACCAAGGTGATGAACGCCACCTCATCGCGTCCGCTGTACTGGCCGTTGCAGGAATTCATCTACGCCAACGGCGAGATGGACCAGCCGATTCGCTGGGCCGCCCAGCGTGTGCGCGACGGCAAGTCCGAGTTCGGTGCCGATGTGCGCCCGCTCAACTTCACCGGCGAGGCCATGTTCCCGTGGATGTTCGAGCAGGAGGCCGCGCTGCGCCCGTTCAAGCCCGCCATGGACCTGCTGATGGAAGACACGAGCTTCGGCGTGATCTATGACGAGGACCAGCTGGCACGCAACGAAGTGCCGCTGCAGGCCGGTGTCTACTTCGACGACATGTACGTCGACTCAGGCATGCAACTCGACACATTGAGCCGCGTGGGCAACAGCCATTATTGGACCACCAACGAGTTCGAGCACGACGGACTGCACGGTTCGGTGGTGTTCAAGCACCTCTACGACGAAGCCCTCAACCGAGGCGACCTCGAAGAACTGTTCTAACCTTTTTGGCTCCCCTCTTGGAGGGGAGCTGGCTCGCGGAGCGAGACTGAGGGGAGTATGTCAAGTGCGGAAAACATCCCTCAGTCAGCTCCGCTGACAGCCCCCTTAGAGAGAGGGGAGCCCAAGTACGGACGAAAGGAAATCTTATGACCCGGAATCTCACCATTGGATTCATCGGATACGGCAACATGGCTCAGGCCATCGCCCGAGGTCTTGTCGACGCGGGCGTGGTCACCGGCGGCCAGATGGTCGCTTGCGCCGCCCGCTATGACAAACTCGAGAAGACCACTGCCGAGCTCGGCGTGCGCCCGTTGCACAATCCGCTGGAAGTGGTGGTGGCCGCCGACGTGGTCATCATCGCCATCAAGCCTTATCAGATTGACGCCGTCGTTAAGCCGCTCGCCAGCGAACTCGCCAAGCCTGGCAAAATCGTCGTCTCCATTGCGGCCGGCTGGAATCTCAAGAAATATCAGGATCTGTTCACCACCGAAGACGGCGAATCCGTCGACTCTCCGGACATCCACATTCAATGCACGATTCCGAATACGCCGATGGCTGTGGGCGAGGGCGTGCTCGTCACCGAATCCGTCAACACCCTGACCGATGAGGAGACCGAGACCTTCGAGCAGGTGTTCGCGCCCATCAGCCTCATTGAGCGCGTGGATACCGCACACATGAACATCGCCATGGTGGTGGCCGGCTGCGCGCCCGCATTCACCGACATGTACATTGAGGCACTGGGTGATGCCGGTGTGCAGTACGGTCTGCAACGCGCCACCGCCTACCGCTTGGCGGCCAAGATGGTCGAGGGCGTCGGAGCGCTGTACATGGCCACCGAAACCCACCCTGGTGCCATGAAGGATGCTGTCTGCTCGCCTGGCGGCACCACTATCAAGGGCGTTGCCCAGCTCGAAAAAGACGGCTTCCGTGGCGCGGTCATTGACGCCGTCGACGCCATCGTCGGCTGACTGCACTCGGCAAAAAAATTGCCCCCGCCGGCGGGGGCTGTCGGCGGAAGCCGACTGGGGGTCTCCCGAATCACAGGACCACCCCCCAGTCATGCTTCGCATGACAGCCCTCGCCAGCGGGAGCAGTATGAAGCAGACGAAACTACTCGATGATCACGTCTTCCGGCTTGATGTCGGAGGTGAAGCTCGGGGCGAGCTCGCTCTGGTAGACGTCCTTGAAGAAGCCGTTGGAGGTCAGGGTCTTGATCTCCTTGTTGGTCCATTCGAGCAGGCTCTTGTTGCCCTTCTTCACGGCCGGGGCGATGGTGGACTCGTCACCGATGGTCTTGATACCCACGGTGTAGCCCGGGTTGTCCTTGGCCCACGCGTACAGGTAGGTGTTGTCGTCGGCGAGGGCGGCCACACGGCCATCCTTGAAGGCCTGGAACTGCTGGGTCTTGGAATCGAACTTCCGCAGCTGAACATCCGGGTACTTCTCAGTGAAGAAGGCCTCGGCGGTCGTGCCCTTGGTCACGGCCAGCTGCTTGCCCTTGAGCTGATCGGCGCTGGTGATCTTGGCGCTGTCGGGGGAGACCACGCCGATGGACACCTTCATGTACGGATCGGCGAAGTCGACCACCTGCTTGCGCTCGTCGGTCACGGTGAAGTTGGCCAGCACCAGGTCGACCTTGTCGGACTTCAGCGAGTCCACACGGCCATCGGCGTTCACCTGCACCCAGTCGACTTTGACACCAAGGTCCTTACCGATCTGGTTGCCGAGCGCCACGTCATAGCCGGCGCGGGTGCCGTCGTTCTTCACATAGCCGTAGGGCGGCAGGTCGCCGAAGGTGGCGATACGAATCTTGCCGGTCTTCTTGATCTGCTCGACGGTCTGGCCCTGCTGAGAGGAGGAGCCGCCGGCAGCCGGATCCGGGCCATTGCCGCAAGCCGCGACGGAAATTAGCGTGACGCCGGCGAGCACACCGGCCAAAGCTTTCTTGACATTGAACATAATTCTTTCCCCTTTATCCTTTTCTTGTTGGTTATTGCAAATCTTGATGATTCGGCATGAACGGAGTACTCATGCCTCATCGCCGACCGGAGCCATGCTCTCTAGGAAGTTCCTGGCACGGTCGGTTTTGGGATTCGTGAAGAACTCGTCGCCGGGCTGACGTTCCAGGATCACGCCGTTCTCCAGGAACATCACCGTGTCGGCCACGCGCCGGGCGAACTCCATCTCATGGGTCACCACGATCATCGTCATATGGCGCTTGGCGAGACGAAGCATAAGCTCCAGCACCTCACGCACCATTTCCGGATCGAGTGATGCGGTGACTTCGTCGAACAGCATGAGCTCGGGGTTCATCGCAAGCGCACGCACAACGGCGATGCGCTGTTTCTGGCCTCCTGACAGTTCGCGCGGGTACGAGTTCTTGTATTCGGTGAGCTGCACGTCGGCCAGCAGCTGATCCATCTGCTTGGCGACCTCGGCCTTCGGGCGCTTCTGCACCTTGGTGGGGCCCAGTTCGATGTTCTTGGCCACGGTCAGATTCGGAAACAGATCGTAGCTCTGGAACACCATGCCGATTTCGGCACGCAGCTTGCGCCAGGTCTTCTCGCTGTTATTCGCGATCTTCTGGCCCTTGAACCAGATTTCACCGCCCTGAATGGTCTCCAAACCGTTCAGGCAACGAATCAGTGTGGACTTGCCGGAACCTGAGGGACCGAGCAGCACCAGCACCTGGCCGCGCTTGACGTCGAAACTGACATCCTTGAGCACTTCGTGATCGCCATAGGATTTGCGCAGATGACGGACGGACAGCAGCGGTTCGGAGTCGTTGGACACGGACACTTCTTCTGAATCAGCCATTGTTACGCTCCTTGGCTCGCTTCTCCAGGGCCTTGGCGATCATCGCCAGCGGCCAGCAAATGATGAAATACAGCAGGAAAATGAATCCGTACACCCAGAATGCGGCGTCCGGGTGGGTCATACGGTTGGCCTCCATGATCTGCTGGCCCACCGTGATCACGTCGATCACGCTGATGAGCAGCAGCAGGGACGTGGTCATGATGACGCGCGCCGCCAGATTGATGGTGGCCGGAACCATCAGGTTGATGGACTGGGGGATACGCACGTACCACAGCACCTGCAGTCCGTTCATGCCCAGCGCCTTGCCGGCATCGACCTGATGATCGGATACGGAAATCAACGAGCCTCGTACGATATCGCTGATTTCGGCCGCGACCCATAGGCCGAACGTCACGACTGCCACGGTCACGCCGTCGACCTGCACGCCAAGTTCGCGCGGCAGGATGTAATAGGTGAGGAACAGCAGTACCAGCGTGGGCACGATGCGGAAGAACTCGAGGTACAGCCTCAGCACCGCGCGCAGTACCGGATTGCGCAGGATACGCAGTGCGCCGAGGATGATGCCCAGGGGAATGCCCACCAGCAGGGCCAGTCCGGCCACCGTGATGGAGGTGCCGAGTCCGCCCAGCAGACGGGTGAAGTTGTCGCCGGTGAACAGCACGCTGGCGCCGGAGGCCTCAGTTATCGCCGAAAGTACCACGACGGACCCTCCTTTCCAGCAGTGTGAGGATGACGGACAACGGGATAAGAATGATTGCGTAGGCGATGACCAGCTCCAGCAGGTATTCGTCGCTGCGGTAGTACATGCCGATCAGGTCGCGTGCGGTGTTGGTCAGTTCCGGTACCGCGATAACGGTGAACACGGAGGTCTCCTTGACCATGAAAATCACGTTCGCGGCGACGGCCGGCACGCTGCGCGTGAGTCCCTGCGGCAGGGTCACGTGACGAATCATCTGCAAAGGCGAGAGTCCCAGCGCGCGTGCAGACTCGTTCTGCACCTGCGGAATACCGCTGAAGCCGCCTTGGAATGCGCCGGACATGTATGCGGAGCCCAGAATGGACATACCGACGACAGCGCAGATCTCGGCGCTCCATTTGATGCCGATGGACGGGAATCCGTAATACAGGAAGAACAATTGAATCAGCAAAGGGGTGTTGCGGAACAGCTCCTCGAATACGGTACTGATTTGGGCGAGCACAGGCACGCGGTATTCGCGCAGCAATGCCAGCACCAATCCCAGAAGGGTAGCCAGCACCACGCTGATTGCGGAAAGACGTAACGTCAAGACGAACGCCCTCCCGAACAGTGGAAGACTGGCTTGGACGACTTCCCAGCTCACAGCCGGCCCTCCTTCCGTATACGTAGTAATGCTTGTTGCATGGTCTCTCTCAATGGTTGCGGGCCGCATGTATGGGGTAAAACGTAGCGGCTCCGTGTGCTACCCCATAAGGATAACGGGTGGCGGGGGTGTATTTCGCCAAGAAAAGAACGTTCGACGAGTGCGGATAAAGGTATTGACTTGGAGGTCGGGGTGGTGTATTGCAAGAGCCGTTGCTCGAACTCGCAGCCGGCTGATGCGCAAAACCCAGTAGTCGCAACCGATGGCATGTGATTGATGAGCTTCGCAATATGCATTGATGATGTGCCGGCCGGGTTTTGCGTTATGAACGCCGTTTATACCCTGCTATCGGATACTCCGAAATGGGATGTTCATATTGTGCGAGTCGAGCATTTCGCGGTTCCCGTGCGCTTGTCGCTTGGCTCTTTAGACTTAAAGGCATGTCTCTTACTATCGGAATCGTCGGACTGCCCAATGTCGGCAAGTCCACCATGTTCAATGCCCTGACCCGCAACAACGTGCTGGCCGAAAACTATCCGTTCGCCACCATCGAGCCGAACACCGGTATCGTGCCGCTGCCGGACGATCGTCTGCCGGTGCTGGCCAAGCTGGTCCACACCGAGAA
>OBYE01000195.1_pt1 | contig 13523 bp, 10 predicted proteins | sample 1476731 | NCBI WGS metagenome assembly OBYE01 (sample SAMEA2580194, study PRJEB22360) | human gut metagenome | biome: human gut; feature: human-associated habitat; material: faeces | place: Denmark | collected 2008/2010 | reverse complement strand
AGCGGTTCTGGCTACGCCGCCATTGCCCTTGGTATTTCCCGGCTGCCGTATTCCGGCGGCAGCACCTCCGCTGATGCCGTTCTTGCCCAGCGCGCCGTCCACGGTGCCGGAATCCTGGGTGCCGAGCACGCCGCCGGCAGCACCGGAAACATCAGCAATCCCGTCAACACCGGGAACACCGGCTTCCGGCACGCGCGTGATATCCACGGCGACCACGGATTCGCCGCGCGCCCCGGCATAGGAGCCGAGGAACATGGCGACCGCTTCGGGGTAGCGTGCCAGTTCGGCGGACACATAGGCGCCCGGCAACGTGGCGAACCGCATTTTCACGTTCTCATAGTCCACGAGCTCGCCTTGGCCGCGCGGTACGGCGACAAGTCCGCCGCGCGTAAGCACGACTTTGGTGGTCGGCTCGGCCAGCAGCTCGTCGATCAGGCCAGGTTCGCTTCGCCGGTCCACCTGATAGTCGATGTCACCTTGTGCGAGCGGCAGGAATGGCAGCGCATGGGTCAGTGCCAGAGGTGAGAAATGAATGTCAGCGGTCATCGAGGTCTCCTATGCGTTCTTCTGCGCGCTCTGCACGCGCCTGACAAGCGAGAGCAGCGCCCGCGCCACGGTATCCGGATGTTCGACGGCACTGAAATGGCCGCAGTCCGGAATGTCGATGAATTCAGCGCCGGTGATTCGTTCGGCGAGCGGACGCATCACGCTCGGGTTGCTGGAGGGGTCCAGTTCGCCGGATACCACCAGGCTCGGCGCGCTGATCGTTTCCGGCACCGCCTCCAATTCGGGCCGGCCATAGGTCATGCGCTGACGCCAAGCCAGACCAGCCGGGTTCTGTTCGTTGATCCAGCCGGTCATGGTCGCGATGAATTCAGGAGTCTTCTTGACGGTGGAATCGCCATCGGCCGGTTGCGCGAAGTGCATGACCGGTTCGACCGAGTTCGTCTGTTCGGCGGCGTCCGCCATCTTCAGTCGATTCTCTCCGCCCACACCGTCGGACGCGGCCATCGTGTCGCACAAGGCCAGTCCGGCCACCGTTTCGGGGTACAGGCGCTGGATGTCCATCGCCACGTAGCCGCCCATCGACAGCCCGACCCAGATCGCCTGCTCATAGCCGGCGGCCTTGATCAGGTCCACGTAGGCTCCGGCCAGGCGATCCAGCGCCTCGCTGTACGCGCCGTTGGCCATACGCGGGCCGGAATCGGCCTCGCTGGGAACCGGGGATGCGCCGGAGCCGGCCATATCCGGCGCCCAAATCGGGAAGTCCGGCACATCGTTCAGGTCGGCGAAGTCGGCGAGCGCCTTCGCGCACACGTCCCACATGCGGTGGTCCACCGGGTAGGCGTTCATCAGCACCACCGGCACGCCTTCGCCATCGCGATAGATATGATTGGCCAATTCGATTGCCATTGTCGTTACTCCTTCACATTCACACCCCACTGGCGGAGCTGTCGGCTCAGTCGGCTGGGAGCGGTTTCAACGCGGACCGCCCTCCGTCGCCACGCGCCATCCCCACCAGCGGGAAGCAGAACAACTGTCAGATTCCGGCCCAGGCCAACGCCTGCCGCACGATGCGACCATGACCGTTGACCATCTGCGCCACGAACGTGTTCATTACGTCGCTCTTGGGATCCACCCATTCCACATCCAGCGTCTCGTCCTGCGGCTTGCAGTCGCCAGCGATAGGTACCACGTAGCACAGTGCGATGGCGTGCTGGCGCGGATCGTAGTATTCGCTTAGTCCCGGCGTAGGGAAGAATTCGGCCACGGTGAACGGCTGGAGCCCGACCGGCAGCAGCGGCAAGGCGATATCGCCCAAATCCTTGGCCACATTGCGGGCGATGGCCTCGCGCAACGTTTCGTGATACAGCACACGGCCGGTGATCAGCGTACGCTCGATCGACCCGTCTTCGGCGACGCGCAGCAACGAGCCGACCTGGGCAATGCGGCCCATCTCATCGGTGCGCACGGGCACGATCTCCACGTACGCGATGGGCATCTGGTGGCGGGCCCGGTTGATGTCGGCCGGTCCCAGCCATCCCGGCGGGTTGCCGTGGCCCGAACCGCCGCCGTGAATGAAGTCCTCGGGCGTGATGTTGTCGAATTCGCCGCGGCCACGGCCGGCATCGTAATCGCCCTCGTCGGGCACTTCATCATTCATGACTGGCATGGTCTCATTATCGCGCGCATTGATGAACATGGGCACAATTCACCGAAAAATTGTCTGTGAATTCTCAGCAAAGCGCCTCATCGCCTCCATGCGCCCGCAATCCATTCAGCTTGGGGCACAAACTTTTGCCGAAATGTTGGGTGGTGCTGGGAAAATGGTACACAGCATCAAGCACTGTGTTTGAGGAAGGAACTTCAATGGCCACAACCGCCATCACTTCAGCTGAGTTTGAGAAGACCATTACCGACAACGAAATCGTGTTCGTTGACTTCTGGGCCACTTGGTGCGGTCCGTGCCGAGCATTCGGCCCGATTTTCGAGGCTGCGTCCAACGAGCCGGAGAATGCGAACATCGCTTTCGTCAAGGTGGACATCGACGCCAATCAGGATCTGGCTCAGGCTGCCGGCATTCAAGCTGTGCCTACGCTGATGATTGCCAAGCAGGGCGAGGTCATCTTCCAGCAGGCCGGCGCGCTGCAGGCCTCCGATCTGGACGACCTCATCGCCCAGGCCAAGGCGCTGGATCTGGCCGCCGCCAAAGCGCAGCAGGCAGCGCAGGAGCAGCAGTAAGCCTTATCACGCTGCGGCAGCGGAAGCACGGAAAAAGCCCATATATAGCGCTTCCTTGCACTGCTAACTACTACATATGCCATCCGTGGCGGGTCGAACACCCACCACGGATTTTTTATTCATCCACTCAACGTCCTATGATGGAGAGCAGTGTGTACCCAACCAAGGAGCGCAATGTCGAAGCACGCTGAGCGAACCTCAATCGTCAAGACCCTATCTCGGGGTCAGTGGGCGAAGATCGCAGCGGCCGTAGCCGCAGTGGGTCTCATTGCCACTGCAGGCGTTATATCTCGCGACTTCTATCAGTCGAGCACCGCTACGCATCCCATCACCCCAACCTCATTCTCCGCCACCGACGGCGCAGCTTCCCGCTCGGCCTCCCGTGGTGCGCTCAAGAGCACCACTTATGTGACCGTCAAGGTCAACGGCAAGTCCCGCGTGGTTCTCGGCGAAAAAGACAACATGACCACCGTCAAGGATGTGCTGGAAACCGGCGATATCGTTCTCGATCCGGAAGATAGCGTGAGCCCAAGCCTGGATTCCAAGGTCACCGAGTCCACGGTCATTTCCATCGACCGCGCCAACACCACGGTGGAGACTACTGACACCGATATCGCTTTCAATGAAGTACGCAAGGAGACCTCGAGCCTGCCCAATGGCCAGGAGAAGGTCGAGACCGAGGGTGAGAAGGGTGTGCTGGAGACCACGTCTCTGGTGACCCGCTCCGGCGATAAGGTCGTCTCCTCCAACGTGTTCACCTCATGGGTCAAGAAGGCACCGGTCGACAAGGTGATTCTGGTGGGTACCGCCACCGTGTCTTCGCCCAGCGCCGCCAGCATCGGCACTACCACGCCGGCCGGCGAGATTCAGTCCTGGGCGCATGACTACCTGATTTCCAACGGCTACTCCGAGGCCGACTTCACCGCCGCCAACTTCATCATCAGCCACGAATCCGGCTGGAGCCCCACCGCCACGAACCCGTCTTCAGGTGCTTATGGCCTGCCGCAGGCGCTGCCGGGCAGCAAGATGGCTTCCGCAGGTGCAGACTGGCAGACCAACTACCAGACCCAGTTCAAGTGGTTTGTGAATTATTGCAAAGACCGCTATGGTTCGATTTCCGGCGCGTACGCGTATTGGCAGGCGCACAAGAGCTACTAAGCCAGCCAAATCAACACGTACACAACAGGTTCCGCGCCGCAAGAAGGCTGAGTGAAACCCGGCCCAAACGCCGAGCGAACTCATGCGCATGATGCCGGTTCCCAATCATCGGGGACCGGCATCAGCATTTCTGCGCCTTATCAGCCGAATCCTCGCATTATGCAACGCCCTAGAGGCCACTTTTACCGTGTCATATGAAGTGCCCTCCACAACTGATTATGCGAATCCGTGACGGCATAGCGGCACAAAGCACGCGTATATTGAGCTGGTTCGCAACAGCAAATGGTGGAAATGCGCACTACTGTTATTCGCGGTTCCTTTGACAATTTAGGCTAGAGCACAATCACTTACGGCTTCGGCTCACCATTCCGTTCCGTCCCCTGACCAGCCGCCGGGTCGCCTGTCCCCCTCATCGTCTGGTTGTTTCGTCTGGTTCTTTTTGCTGTTGCTGTTGCTGTTGCTGTTGCTGTTGCGGTTGCTGTTGTTTTTGCTGTTGCTGTTGCTGTTGCTGCTGCAACAACTGCTGCTGCCTTAATCGTGCATAATAATCATTCAGAGCTTTCTGCCGCGCTGCTTCTTGCTGAGCCTCAACAGCTGCGCTGTAGTTGGCCATGGACGTGTTTACTGCATCCATGGACGCAGTCAGCGTGTTGACGGCATCCTGCATGGCCTTTACGTCAGTGCCCTGCTGGGACAGCACGGTATTGGCGTTGGCGATGTCACTTTCCAGCGTCACCCGCGTTGAATTATCGTCGACGGCATACAGGCTGTTGTCCAGCAAAGTCTGTGCCTCGGCGATCTTGCCTTGCAACGCCTGCTGGGCGTTAGCCTGATCCTTGGCGTTCTTGCTGTCCGTCACGGCCTTTGCCGCGGCAGTAATCGCAGTGGCGTTCTTCTTGGCGGTCTTGGTCTGGCTAGTGGCCGTCTTGGCATATTCCTTGAGGTCCGACGTAGAAGCTGAAGTCTTGCACTCCACCGCTTCCACGTTCTTTACCGCAGCAACTGCCTTCTTCAACGCATCCACGGTCGCGCCGTCAGCCACTTGATCAGCTGTAATGCTTTGAGCACTCTTGGCGTCGGCCAACGCCTTGGCCAGCGCCTTCTGAGCGATGGAATTCTGGTCCACGGCCTCAGCACATGCTGTCAACGCATCCTGATGCAGCTGATGGCTTTCCTGACGCTGCTCGCTGGAACGCCAGTACCATACACCACCAATGATCGCTGCAATCACCACCAGCGCAGCAATCACCGAAATGATAATGCCCTTGGTCTTCTTCTTGCCGCCCTTGCCACCGCGAGGAGTCCCTGCCACACGGTCTTCTTCCGGCTCCTCCACCGGTTCAGGGTTCTGCTCGATGGCACTGAAGTCGATGTTCAAATCGTCTATGGCACTATCACGTTGCGGCTTGGCTTCAGGAACCGGCGCAAAAAGCGACAGCGTCGCATTGTCATCCCGCTGAGGCGACTGAGCGCTCTCCGCAGTATCAGGCGCCGCAAAAGTCATCGGAGGAGTAGCCGCAGCATCGGAAAAGGGAGAGGCACCGCCATCAGTATTCGCCGCACCCGCAGCGGGCCATTCCATTACTTCGTCAAAGCTGGGGAAGGGGAATGCAGATTGAGAGCCATCCGCAACAGCACCAGTACTGTTGCCGTCACCCGACGCAGCGCTGCCTGCGTTCTCGTCAAACGAGATAGGCGGTATGTCCCAGCAGGTATCGACGATATCGCCGTGAGCCGGAGACGTAGAGGAACCAGATTCCGCGTTCAGTTCAGGGCGTTCGTCTGTTCCCATGCTCTTCTCATTCCTTTGCGTCATTGAAGTCATTACAAATTGTCAGTTTATACAGCCCCATGCCAAGTGTGCCAGCTGGTACTCAAGAACGTCACAATTCTTTACTATTCGATATACAGCCAGCATCATGCACCCAAACAACTCAGTCCTTTAACAGTAAAACCGTGCGGCACAGAAGTACCGCACGGTTCATCTTGCAAGACAATAGGCAAACGCCGAAACTACTACTTGCGGCCTTCCTTCTTGCCCTAGCCCTTGCTCTTGGCGCCCTTATGAGATCTGCGCTTGTTGCCGTCCTCGTAATAGTAGTAATAATAGTTCTTCGAGTGCATCTTCTTCGGATCAGCGAAGTTGAAGATGAAGCCGAGAATCGGCACTTCGGCGGTCTGCAGAGCCGTAGCGGTGCTTCTCAGCTCCTTCTTCTCCACAACGCCCTTACCGGTCACGAGCACCAGACCACCGGCCATACGACCGAATACGGTGGCGTCGCTGGCAACGGACAGCGGAGCAGTATCGATGATCACGTAATCGTACTGGGTGAGGGCCTGCTCGACCATTTCCTTCATCAGGTCGGAGTTCAGCAGAATGCTGGCGTTAGCCGGGCGCTTGCCGGCAGACATGATGTGCAGGTTCGGCTTCCAATACTTCTGAATGACATCGGCCGGGGACGCCTGGCGAGACAGCACGTGAGACAGGCCCACGTGGCCTTCAATGCCGAGCTTGTGAGCCACGGACGGGTGGCGCAAATCGGCATCGATAAGCAGCACACTCTTGCCTTCCTCGGCGAGAGCCACGGCAACGTTGCAGGAAACCGTCGTCTTACCTTCGGACGGATCGGTAGAAGTGATGACCAGCAGTCGGCCATGACCCTGCGTGGCGGTGGTGGTAAGGAACGAAAGGTTCGTGCGAATACGACGGAATTCCTCGGCCTCGCTACCGGCCGGCTGAGCAACCACGACCGGGCGGCTGTCGTCAAGAATCGAAGCCTGAGGCACGGTACCCAGCGAAGAAGCGTGGGTCAGTTCGCGCACGTCATCGGTGGAGTCCACCTTGGTGTTGAGGATGTCCTTCAGCAGGGCAACGCCAATACCCACGATGATGCCGAGAATCAGGCCCACGGCCAGGTACAGCGGAATGTTCGGGGAGCTCTGCCCGGTAGGAGTCTGAGCCTTCTGCACTACCGTGAGCTTGATGGGAGAGCCGCTGGAAGAGGAGTTGTTGTACAGGTCGGAAGAAACCTGATCGGCCAGGTTCTTCGCCACGCTGTTGGCGATGTCGGCCGCTTGCTGCGGATCGCCGACTTCCGCCGAGATATCCACCATGAACGTGTTCGTGGGGTTCGTAGCGGTCACCACATCGGCAAGATCGGTCGTGGTCATATCCAGACCGAGGTCCTTAATGACGGGCTGGAGCACGGCTTCGGTCTTCACCAGTTCCGGATACGTCGTGATCTGGGTATTCAAATAATTGGCACCCGAGCTCATATCGTTGGTGGTCTGCGTCTCGCCGGACTGACCGGCATACGTGGCGAACACTTCAGCCGTAGCCGTGTACTTCGGCGGCATGATGAACGTGGCAGCTGCAACCGCAGCAAACACCACCACAAACGAGATAATCGCAGACGCGAGATGCTTGCGAACAATCTGCAGCAAATCAGCGATGGTCAATGTTCTTCCTTACCTCTTCGGGAAATTTTCACAGATGGTCTATAATTTAGCACCTACCGGAGAACTTCTCGAGCTTTTGTATCCTTGTGAACAATGACCAAAACCCTCGATACGACTGCAGAATAACTGTACACAATCGCAATCACAATGTATTCTCACTCAATATTTTGCGACAGCACTATTCCCCCTATTCTATATTATGAATTGAAATTGAGAATGTGATATATGAAATTGTAATTCAAATTATCATTCATTACAATCAAAATTGTCAATAATATTTATGCAGTGTGAAGGAGTATATTATGGCATCCTTGCTTCAAGGATTCGAATTTTGTAAGCGACTGCCAATTACTTGGTGGGAGTTTAAAAGTACTTCATGAGAGTGAACGGTTGGCCGAACCCCCATCACCTCACCCACACATGCAACTGGTACAGTTCTCACGGAGGATATGGGAGGGAACCAAGTATGTCCACACCGAACAATACGCAGCTCGGCAACAAGTCAGTTCAAGAAAAACGCAGAAACTCCGGTCATTGCTCCGCGCTACAGCGTGGGGCAATGACCGAGACGCTGACTCGTATCACCATCACCCCATCAGACATGTTGATGTTTGCCGCAGTGGCCATGCTGCCATTTGATGGCACAAAAATTGGCATTCCACTCCCCTATTGGACGCCAATCTCCCCCTGGTTGTTCACCCTGTACACAATCATCAACTGGCGATACTTGCGCGATACCGCACGCCGCTTCCTGCCGTTCTTCCTCTTTCCCCTGCTACTAGTGCTCACATCCGTATACGGCTGGCAGTCATATGGCATACACGCCAGCGCAACCGCAAAGTCATTCATCTCCATATTGTTAGGGCTGGCGTGCTTGGCTTCGCTCGACATCGCGATCCGCATTAAACGTGTACCTGTACGAACATTGTTAACTACGCTATTCACCGCATATGTAGTGGCATTCCTCATTGGGATACTGCAATATATCGCTTTAGAACGACATCTGAACTGGCAGCCAGTACTAGCATATTTTTGGGGTGCTCTGTATAGAAACTATGCGAGCGTTCGTCCTCAATTCATGTTCGCAGAACCTAGCTATATCGGCATGCATTTGTTCGGCGTACTCCTGCCAGTTTTCTGGCTGACCCGCGACCGCAAGATTGGCATATTGATACCGATATTTGCCGCTGGAGCAATTGCGATGGGCTCCGGCACCCGAATCATACTGGATACAGTGGTAGCTACATTTATCTGGCTGATAGCGACAATCAACTTCCACTCACGTAAGGTAACAGCTGGGTTCGTCGGTGCTTTAGGACTTCTTGGAGCAGGTGGATTGAGCGCAATTACCATCAATCCGCGTCTAAACTCTTTAGCCACCAATGGATTACTTGCTGGTGACGGATCGATGAGTGCAAGAATCTTCCATATGCTCGCTCCCATGTGGTCATGGAAACATGATCTACCTCACTTCATGTTTGGATGGGGCGCAGGCAATATCTCTAATGCAGTGCGTACTGGTTACGCCGGTGCCCGCCAATGGTATGACGCCCATGGCGGTGCGCCCAATACCGAAATCGATGGTTTAGCAAATCCCCCAGCGGATACTTTCACAATGAGCATCTATGCCAGCTTCATTACCGAATTTGGTCTATTTTGCTTTTTGGCCTTCTTGCTCTTGGTATTAGCACACGTAGCGGTCCATCATGGATGGAGCCGACGGAACATATGCTGGTTCATTCTTCTCGCATACCTATATATTCAGTTTGAATCATACGCATTCTATGCAATTCCACTGTTCATATGGGCTGTCTGCACAATAATGAATCGAGGAAAAAACAACATCAATTCCCTTTAGATTGCGAGAATCACAATTCGCTACTCTCTATCATGCCGATAAAGAGTGCGCATACGGAATGATCGGTCAGGCGTTTTAGGATACAGATGCGGACGGTATCCTTTTTGATGAAAAGTGCGGTACACTCACCCATCTTTTCACGTACCAGGTCTAGGAAAACACCTGATATGAGCTAATTTTTGTTCCGCATTTCCCCTAACTCGATGGGAGATGATGGAACCATGACAAAAGGAACGAGATACACGCCAGAGTTCAAGGTGTCGGCACCGAACCGGCTGCATGTCGCCGACATCACCTACGTGCGCATGGCGGGCGGACGCTTCGGCTACACGGCGTTCGTCACCGACGTGTTCGCCCGTCGCATCGTGGGCTGGGCGTGCGCCACCACCATGAACACGCAGGAGCTGCCGTTGCAGGCGTTGGAACAGGCGACCGCCTGGGCCGCGACGCATGGCGGCACCGACGGGCTCGTGCATCACAGCGATTAAGCCGGGTTTGTTGTTAAGCCGGGGAACGGTTCGGGGTCTTGGTGGCTGGCCGTGTCCCATGTGGTTTCCCGGCTTAACGTTCCGGGTTATGTTCGTCTTGTCCCATTTGATTCGAACGAAGGAGTTTGCCATGGGTGAGACGACGGTTGGCCATGTCGCGGGCGAGGTGGTCCGCGCGCTTTACGGGGCCGGTTATATGGAATCCACCATAGGCCAGTACCGCAAGTCCATCAGGGCGTTGGAACGGTACGCCGGAGGCCCGGATGCGGTGTACACGCGTGGGTTGGGCGCGGGGTTCGCCGCGTCGACCTTCAGTGAGCGGACGGGCGGTTTCAGCAGGCAGCGGTGGTTCGATTACGGCAGGCTGGCGCGTTTGTGCGACTCGTATCTGCGGTCCGGTTCGGTGGACCTGGGCAAGTGGCGCAGGAGCAGGCTTGCGGAGCCGGTGGTTCCGGGTTTGGCCGTGGTCATGGAGTGTTGGGAGGCGTATCTCGCCGGTTCGGGACTGGCTTCGGCGACGGTGGGGCATTACCGTCGGATGGCGGGCTTGTTCCTCACGTGGCTGGAATCTCATGGGGTCGTGTCGTTGGACGGTTCGGATGGCTCGCATGTGCTGGGGTTCCTGGCCGGGCTGCGTTCACGCTGGTCGGAGTCGTCGATGCGGCACGCCGCGTCGGACCTGCGCCCGTTGTTCAGATGGCTCGGGCGGGATGACCTGGCGGACGCGATCGGCCTGGCCGGCATACGCAGGACCCACGCGATCGCGGGAACGTTGCCCGACGACGAGCACCGCCGCTTGCTGGAGGCGTGCGCCTCGCGGTCGGTGCCGTCGAGGGACGCGGCGATCACCCTGCTGTCGCTGACGTGCGGGCTGAGGGCATGCGATGTGATCGGTCTGAGGATCGCCGACGTGGATTGGGATTCCATGAGCATAGGTCTGGTGCAGCGAAAGACGGGCAATCCGTTGACCGTGCCGATGACGGGACCGCTGGCCGCGAGGCTGGCGTCCTGGCTGTTGGACGAAAGGCCCGCCACCGACGACGACCGTGTGTTCGTGCGGTACAAGGCGCCCCATGTCGCGCTTCGGGGTCATTCATCGGTGTACGAGGCGATCAGCCGTGTCATGCGGCACGCCGGGCTCGGACGCCGGGGCGGTTCCAGGCTGTTGCGGCGCAACGCGGCGACGAGGATGCTGGAGGCGGCCATGCCGTTGCCGACGATCAGCGCGGTGCTTGGCCACGCCGACCCCGATTCCACACGCGTCTACATGGCCACGCACCGCGGGGGAATGCTCGCGTGCGTGCTGCCCGTGCCGGAAGGCGGATCGTCATGAGACCCACGGAACACGGATTCGTCGGCCCGCTCGCCGGCGAATTGGAGGAGTACATCCGTTTCAAAGCGTCCATGGGCAGGCATGGCGCCACCCGCGTCCAGGTCCTGCGCTCGTTCGACCGGCATTGCCTCGAACACGGGGCCGTGCGTCTGGAGCGGGGCGTCGTGGAGCGATGGATCGCCCATAGGATCGACGCGAATCCCGGGGTTGCCGCTCGTGGTTCTCGTACATCAGGGACTTCGGCAGGTGGATGCGGCTGGCCCACGATCCCGACGCGTACGTGCTCTCCGACCAGTGGAAGGCCGGATCCCCGCGTCCGACGCCGTACCTGCTGACGGACCGCGAGGCCGCCCTGTTCCTGCGGGCCGCGGGAACGTTGGAGTCTCCGTCGCCGTGGGCGTGGCAGTCTCGCGCGTTCTTCATGCTCATGGCCTGCTGCGGGCTGCGCACCCGAGAGGTCAGGAGACTCGCCGTCGGGCACGTCGACCACAAGGCCCGTTCCATCGACGTGGTCGATTCCAAGGCCGGTCGCAGCCGCAGGCTGCCCGTGGGCGACGAGGTCGCCGCCGAACTGCTGGAATGCGACCAACGGTCCCGCGAACGCTTCGGAGACGACCGTCCCGCGTTCTTCGTCGCCTCCACCGGCAATCCGGTCTCCCCGGGCATGCCCGGCGTGGTGTTCCGCCGCGTCTGGACGCGGGCCGGGCTCGAGTGGCCACAAGCCGGCAAACGGCCCAGGCCCTATGATTTCCGGCACCGGTTCGCGTTCGCGAACATCGAGCGGTGGACTCGCGACGGCGTGGACGTGATGGCGATGCTGCCCTATCTGGCGGCCTACATGGGACACGCCGGCATCGACAGCACCCTCTACTACGTGCACGCAAGCCCCGATTTCATGGACGGATACGCGGACCTCGTCGCCGACGCCGAACGCGTGGTCCCGGAAACGGAGGAACCATGAGCAAGGCAAGGAAAACGGCCGCCAGCTCCGGTGAACCGGACTTCTGGCGAGTCGCGCGCGACTGGCTGCACCACTGGCTGCCCAAGGTGCGGGGCAGCTCGCCGAAGACCGTCGAGGCGTACCGCATCGGCCTGGAATCCTACGTCCGATGGCTCGAAACCACGGAAGGCACGCAGCGCAGCCACATCGGTTTCGGGCATTTCGACCGGGCGCGCCTGGGCCGGTGGGTCGAATGGATGCGGACCGAGCGCGGGTACTCGGACCGCCCCATCATGCTGAGGATGACGACGATGCGCGTGTTCCTCGACCACGCGGGCCTCGAACACCCGGCATTGACCGCGCTGGGCAACGACGCGGCCGGCATACGTGTCAAACCACCCGCGCGCAAACCCGTCGACCACCTCGGGGAGGAGCACACCAAAGCGTTGCTGACCGCATGGGGCACCGGCGACGCCAAATCGCGCAGGAACCGCATGCTCCTGATCCTCATGTACGACACCGCCGCCAGGATCGGCGAACTCGCCGCACTGACCATCGCGGACGTGGGTATGGATAAGCCGGCCAGGGTCACGCTCACCGGCAAACGCGGCAAGAGCCGGGTCGTGCCCCTGGGAGAAAGGACACGAACCCACCTGGCCGCCTACCTCGAGGAATTCCATCCCGGACCGTCCATGCGCGACGGCGACAGGCCGTTGTTCCACTCGACGAGGAACGGCGCCATCCAGCCGCTCTCCGTGGACCGGATCGACGAGATCCTCAAAACCGCGGCGGCCAGAGCACGCCGCGGGACGTGCCCGTCCATGCCCGAACGCGTCCACTGCCACCTGATCCGCCGGACCCGCGCCATGGACCTCTACCAACAGGGCGTGCCGCTACCGCTCATCATGCAACTGCTCGGCCACGAAAGCATGAGCACAACCAGCGCGTTCTACGCGTTCGCGACCCTCGACATGATGCGCAAAGCCGTCGATGCGGCCAACCCCGGCCCCGACCCCTCCAAGGAGACATGGCTCAGCGAGCAACGACTCCGACAACTACACACCCTCAAATAACCCGGAACGTTAAGCCGGGAAACCACATGGGACACGGCCAGCCACCAAGACCCCGAACCGTTCCCCGGCTTAACAACAAACCCGGCTTAATCGGAATTAAACCGACATCGGTTTAATTCCGACCATGGCGCGCAGTACACCGGCACCGTCTACACCAGCCGGGTCAAGGAATACGGCATGCCGCCCTCGACCGGCACCCACAGCGCCTCGCCGACCTGCTGTTGGGTGATGCCGTGACTTACGCGCCGTTCGCGCAGTCTGGCGCCGCGTTCGACCAACGTTGCACGTCTAGATAGACAACGGGGAAAGACAAAGACCTCGAAACATCTGTTATACTTATGGATACAAGCCCCGTGCTGACCGCTGGTTCCCATGTCACCGGGGCATTGCTTTACTCGTTCGCCTACGACGCCAAGGGGGTTATAGGCCAAAATGTGTGTCCGGTGGTCTAGTCGTTCGACTGCCATTCGAC
>OBYE01000191.1_pt1 | contig 13674 bp, 10 predicted proteins | sample 1476731 | NCBI WGS metagenome assembly OBYE01 (sample SAMEA2580194, study PRJEB22360) | human gut metagenome | biome: human gut; feature: human-associated habitat; material: faeces | place: Denmark | collected 2008/2010 | reverse complement strand
AGGATCCGTGGAACGGCCCGACCAAGGACTGCTACTCCTACACCGACGACCCGGCCTTCCCGCCGGTCGAAGATGAAGTCGTCATCGAGTTCAAGGAAGGCGTGCCGGTCAAGATTGACGGACGTGACGTCACTCCGCTGCAGGCCATCGAAGAGATGAACCGCCGCGCCGGAGCCCAGGGCATCGGCCGCATCGACCTCATCGAGGACCGCCTGGTCGGCATCAAGTCCCGCGAGCTGTACGAGGCCCCGGGGGCCGTGGCCCTGATTACCGCTCATCAGGAGCTTGAGAACTGCTGCCTCGAACGCGAACAGCACCGCATCAAGCGCGACATCGACAAGCGCTGGGGCGAGTTGGTCTACGATGCGCAGTGGTTCTCCCCGGCAACCCAGTCGCTCAACGCGTTCATCGAGGACACCCAGAAGTACGTGTCCGGTGAGATTCGCATGGTCCTGCACGGCGGTCGCGCCGTCGTGACCGGCCGTCGTTCCGACTCCTCGCTGTACGACTACAAGCTCGCCACCTACGATTCCGGCGATACCTTCGACCAGAAGTCCTCCAACGGCTTCATCGACATCTATGGTCTGCCGTCCCGCGTGGCTGCAGCGCGCGACGTCAAGTTCGGCAACGGCATCGAGGTCCCGAAGAACACCGTCGAGTGATTCTTACTCAGTCGCCCCCGCTGCGAGGCTGCCGGCATAGCTGACTGGGAGTGGTCTTTGAAAGGACTGTCCTCAGTCACACTCCATGTGACAGCCCTCGCCAGCGGGGGCAACTGTATGTTTGAACACATTGCTACGCTTAAACACAGCTATTTTCACTTTTCAAGGAGCCTTCATGACTGAGAACAACGAACATCTGGCCCTGTGGGGTGGTCGCTTTACGTCTGGTCCGTCGCCGGAATTGGCCCGACTGTCCAAGTCCACGCAGTTCGACTGGCGCTTGGCCGACGACGATATCGCCGGTTCGCGCGCCCACGCCCGTGCTCTCGGCCGTGCGGGACTTTTGACCGCCGACGAGCTGCAGCGCATGGAGGATGCGCTCGACACGCTCCAGCGTCATGTGGATGACGGCTCCTTCGCCCCCATCGAAGACGATGAGGACGAGGCCACCGCCCTCGAACGCGGACTGATTGACATTGCCGGCGACGAACTCGGCGGCAAACTGCGTGCCGGACGCTCCCGCAACGACCAGATCGCCTGCCTGATTCGTATGTGGCTGCGCCGCCACTCCCGCGTAATCGCCGGACTCCTGCTTGACCTCGTCAACGCCCTGATCGAGCAAAGCGAAAAGGCCGGCCGCACCGTGATGCCGGGCCGCACCCACATGCAGCACGCCCAGCCCGTGCTGCTCGCGCACCAGCTCATGGCCCACGCTTGGCCGCTGATTCGCGACGTGCAGCGACTGATCGACTGGGACAAGCGCATCAACGCCTCCCCGTACGGCTCCGGCGCGCTGGCCGGCAACACGCTCGGCCTCGACCCGGAGGCCGTGGCGCGTGAGCTCGGCTTCTCCCGCGTGACCGACAACTCCATCGATGGCACCGCCGCACGTGATCTCGTGGCCGAATTCGCGTTCGTGGCCGCCATGACCGGCGTGGACATCTCCCGCCTGTCCGAGGAGATCATCATCTGGAACACCCAGGAGTTCGCCTTCGTCAAGCTCGACGACGGCTATTCCACCGGCTCCTCCATCATGCCGCAGAAGAAGAACCCGGATATCGCCGAGCTCGCCCGCGGCAAGTCCGGCCGACTCATCGGCGATCTGACCGGTCTGCTGGCCACCCTGAAGGGCCTGCCCACCGCCTACGCTCGCGACCTGCAGGAGGACAAGGAGGCCGTGTTCGACCAGGTCGATACGCTCGAAGTGCTGCTGCCCGCCTTCACTGGCATGGTCAAGACCATGCACTTCGACGGCGACCGCCTGGAAGAGGAAGCTCCGACCGGCTTCGCGCTGGCCACCGACATCGCCGAATGGCTCGTCAAGAACGGTGTGCCGTTCCGCCACGCGCACGAGCTCTCTGGTGCCTGCGTCAAGCTCGCCGAAGGCCGCGGCCAGGAACTGTGGGATCTGACCGACAATGACTTCATCGAGACCTTCGCCGCGTTCCTGCCGGCCGACAAGGCTCCGGGAGTACGCGAAGTGCTCTCCAGCCACGGTTCGGTCGACTCCCGCAACGGCAAGGGCGGCACCGCTTACGGTCGCGTGCGCGAGCAGATCGCCGACGCCAAGGCCGAGGTCGAAGAACTCAAGCTCTTCCCCGCATCCACGTCGGATGGCTCCGCCTACAAAGCCCCCGGCACGTTCTAGTCCCAATAGAGCTCCCTCGTCAGAGGGAGCTCTATTTTGCTGTTGTCACTGCAACGGCATACACTGAGAAATCGTAACGAACGGGAGCCGTGAGGCTGAGAGGAAGTTGCCAGACTTCGACCGGGGAACTTGACGCGGGTCATGCCGCCGTAAGGAATCGTTGTTGCAGATTTGCCGGGTTCTCCAATACAGCTTTCATTCCGTTTGCATAATTCAGCCGTGAGACGGTCGTGATGGAGCCAATACATCACAGCGGTCGAACGGTCGCATGATTGGGTTCATGAATGGGCGCACCACTTAAGGTACGGTTCGTTTCGTGCACCCTTTTTTACTATCTGAAAGGATATTATGCAGGTCAACGGAGAGCAGGTCACGCTCGAGACGCCGGTCAGCGTCGCCGATTATCTCGAAGCGCACGGATTCCGCGCCGAGCGTGTGGCCATCGAACTCAATGGTGAGATTATCCCGCGCGATAAGCGTGCCGACGCCATGCTCGACGACCAGTGCGTCATGGAAATTGTGCAGTTTGTACAGGGTGGATGAAAGGAAAAGCTATGAGCAATATTAATCCGGTTACTGAAGCATCTGTTGAGGCGACTCCGCTGCCTCCGCAGCCCGCCGTCACCAATCCGGTCGGCACCGCCGCGCCGATTCTCCCGGTGAAAGACAAGCCGCTGAACTTGGGCGGTCACGAGTTCCAGTCGCGATTCATCCTGGGCTCCGGCCGCTACGACCTGAACCTCATCAAGGCCACGGTCGAGCATGCCGGCACGCAGATCGTCACCATGGCACTGCGCCGCGCGCAGACCACCGAGAACAGCGTGCTCGACTACATTCCCGAAGGCATTACGCTGCTGCCCAACACCTCCGGCGCGCGCAACGCCGAGGAAGCCGTGCGTATCGCCCGACTGGCACGCGAAGTGTGCCACACCGACTTCGTCAAGGTCGAAATCGAACACGAGACCAAGTACCTCTTGCCGGACAACGCCGAAACCATCCGAGCCACCGAGATGCTGGCCAAGGAAGGCTTCGTGGTCATGCCCTACATGTTCCCGGACCCGATTGCGGCCCGTCAGCTGGAGGAGGCCGGTGCCGCTGCCGTTATGCCGCTCGGTTCGTTGATCGGCTCCAATATGGGCCTGCGCATGCGTGACTTCATCGAAATCATCATCGCCAACGCGCATGTGCCGGTCATCATCGACGCTGGTATCGGCCGTCCGAGCCAGGCCTGCGATGCGATGGAGATGGGTGCGGATGCGGTGATGGCGTACACGGCCGTTGCCTCTGCCGGCAATATCCCCCTGATGGCTGAGGCGTTCAAGCACGCCATCGATGCCGGCCGTGCGGCGTATTTGTCTGGCCTTGGCAAGGTGACCGAGGGACAGGCTGTGCCGTCCAGCCCGACTACGGGGTATTTGCACTGACACTTTTATTAGCTCCCCTCTCTGAGGGGAGCTGGCCGCGTAGCGGACTGAGGGGAGCTGGGAACATGGAGAAAACATGGCATTGACTGATGAACAGGTGGAGCGGTACGCGCGCCATCTGATTTTGAAGGGCGTGGGCGTCAAAGGGCAAAAGCGGTTGCTGGCCTCCAGCGTGCTCATCATCGGAGCGGGCGGGCTTGGTTCTCCGGCCGCCCTGTATCTGGCGGCGGCCGGCGTCGGCCATATCGGACTGGTGGACGGCGATGTGGTGGATATGAGCAATCTGCAACGCCAAATCATCCATACCACCGCACGTGTCGGAGCGCCCAAAGTGGAATCCGCGGCCACAGCCATCCGCGCGCTCAACCCGGATGTGACTGTTGATACCTACTACGAGCTCGTCGACGCGAGCAACATCGCCGGCCTCATCAAACCGTACGATCTGGTGATCGATGCCACCGACAACTTCGCCGCAAAATTCCTCATCAATGACGCATGTGTGCTGGTCAACAAGCCGTACATCCATGCCGGCGTGGTCGGGTTCTCCGGCCAGGTGATGACCGTCATCCCAGGCGAAGGCCCCTGCTACCGCTGCATCTTCCGCGACATGCCCGCCGCCGGTGAGATTCCGACCTGCAAGGAAGCCGGTGTGCTGGGCGCGGTGGTCGGTGTGATCGGCAGTCTGGAAGCCACCGAAGCCGTGAAGTTGATTGCCGGCGTGGGGGAGCCGTTGGTGGGGCGTATGCTCACCGTGGATGCGCTGACCATGAATATTCGACGGGTCCCACTGCCAAAGCATGTGCCGGATTGCCCGGTGTGCGGTGAGCAGCCGACCATTACTGCTATTGATCCGGCCAACTATATTCAGCCGGCCTGCGCGATTTAGAGCTATGTGGCTCCCCTCCTTGAGGGGAGCCAAGATCAGAACGAGAGGGGAAGAACATGCCTATTGCCTTGCATAATGCGGTCGTTGACGATGAGAGCAGTGAATCATCGTACCGCCGCATCACGCCGGCGGAATTTGCCAAGCTCGACCCGAATACGGTCACGCTGCTCGACTTGAGGGAACCAGCCGACTTCGCCGCCCACCCAGTCGAAGGTGCCATCAATGCACCACTCGACCCTCTGGCCCATGTGCTCAAAACCGTGCCCACAGATCGAACTGTCGTAGTCTATTGTGCTCAAGGATGGTGGAGCGAGGAAGTAGCTGAAATCCTTGCCGATCGCGGTTACGATGTAGCAAGCCTAGATGGCGGTTTTCAGGGTTATCTCGACTATCTTGAAACCCACCATGATTAACGGTTCCCGTTGTCGTTCTTTTGGATGAGTGTGCACGGACATACGTGTGCCCTACAATCGGTCACGGTATTACTCGATGGATTCTTGAATATCGTCGGGCAATCGTGATTCACAACAAGGGATTGCACTGAACCAACCCGAACGGAGGGTCGAAACCGTGGGACATCTGCTCACTCGGACGCAGATTCAACGCCTGGTCGCCAAGTACGGCCGTGAGGTCATCGAACACCAGCACATGCAGATCGAACGCTGCTGCTACCAGCACGGCAGCGTCACCACGTTCGAACATTCCGTGCGTGTCGCCTGCCTGGCTGTGTGGATGGCCGACCGCGCACACCTGTGGTACCGCGTCGACCTCAAATCCCTGATTCGCGCGGCCCTCCTGCACGATTACTTCCTGTACGACTGGCACGACTGGGATAACGGCGAACACCAGTGGCATGGCTTCACCCATGGCCACGCCGCCCTGGTCAATGCCCTGAAGGACTTCAAGCTCAACGATATCGAACGCAACAGCATCGAGAACCACATGTTCCCGATGACCCCGGTGCCGCCGCGCTATATCGAAGGCTATCTGGTCACCTTGGCGGACAAATGCTCCGCCACCGCCGAGACCTTCTCGTTCGACCGGTTCAACAAGCGCGCGTTGCCCGCCGCGAAGCCTTACGTCGAGATCGAAGCCCGTCGATGATCACCACACTCGAACATTATTTCCTCTGGTTTCTGTTCTACAGTTTCGTCGGCTGGATGTACGAGTCCATTCTCGTCTCCTGCCAACAGCACCGCTTGGTCAACCGAGGGTTCCTCAACGGCCCGCTGTGCCCGATCTACGGCACCGGCGCGATACTCGGCGTCGCCATTCTCGGCAACGTACGTAACCCGATCATCATCTTCCTGATTTCGATGGTGGGCGCCACGATACTCGAATACACAACCTCATGGGTCATGGAGCAGCTGTTCCACGCCCGCTGGTGGGATTACTCGAACTTCCGCTTCAACCTCCAAGGCCGCGTCTGCCTGCTGGGCGCGTTGATTTTCGGCCTCGGCGGCGTGGGCGTGGTACTTGGTTCGCAGCCATATGTCGAGCGGGTCACGGATATGATTCCGCTACCGATGCTGCATACGCTGGTCACGGTACTGGCTCTGATCACCATCATCGACTTGGCGGTCACGGTTACGGGCATGCTCGAATTCGAGCAGGTGCTCGATTCCGTCTCTCAGGTGGTGCAGGATGTGGCGGCACGCGCCGGTGACACGTGGCAGCGGGGCTCCAGTGCGGTATCCGACAGGATGCGTGAGCTTTCGCAGGATACGGTTGAGCGTCTGCGCTGGGCCGTCAATGGCGTCATCAACGCACAGCAGAAGCGTATGCTCAAGTCCTTCCCGAAGTTCCAGGTGCCGGATCGTCAGGACATCATCGACTCTTTGCGTGAACTTATGGGCCCGCGCCGCTAGAATAAGGCGTTTTACTGAATCGCGCGGCTCGGCTGGTGTTCGGCACTGTCGCCATGTTCTGCGAAACTTGACTGTGCCCAATTGGGCAGTCTCATTCACAATTCGATAGGGAGAAGCGACAAGCTATGGCTCACGTCACCGACTTCAAGGAAGCGGGTTTCAACACCCTGCTTGAGGAACTGGAATGGCGCGGGTTGATTTCCCAGTCCACGGACCGGGATCGACTCGCAGAAGCATTGAACGGCGAGCCCATCACCTATTATTGCGGCTTCGACCCCACCGCTGCATCGTTGCATATCGGCAACCTCGTGCAGCTCATCAACATGCGTCACCTGCAGCTTGCGGGCCATCGTCCAATCGCCCTGGTCGGCGGCGCCACCGGACTTATCGGCGACCCGCGCCAGTCCGGCGAACGCACGCTCAACCCGAAGGACGTGGTGGCCGGCTGGGCCGATCGTCTGAAGAACCAGATCGGCGGCATTCTGGACACCGAAGGCGCGAACGCCGTACGTTTCGTGTCCAATTACGATTGGACCGCCTCGATGACCGTCATCGACTTCCTGCGTGACGTCGGCAAGAACTTCCGTCTGGGCACCATGCTCGCCAAGGACACGGTCGCCCGCCGCCTGAACTCTGAGGAAGGCATCTCCTTCACCGAGTTCAGCTACCAGGTGCTGCAGGGCAACGACTTCCTCCACCTGTTTGACGAATACCACTGCACGCTGGAACTTGGCGGCTCCGACCAGTGGGGCAACCTCACCTCCGGCCTGGACCTGATCCACAAGGTGCGCGGTGTGGACGTCAACGTGTTCACCAGCCCGATCATCACTGATGCTTCCGGCAAGAAGTTCGGCAAGTCCGAGGGCAACGCCGTCTGGCTCGACGCCACGATGCTCAGCCCGTACAAGTTCTACCAGTTCTGGATCAACCGCCCGGACGTGGAGATGGAAAGCCTGCTGAAGGCGTTCACCTTCCTGCCCAAGGCCGAAATCGAACGATTGGTCGAGGAATCCAAGACCAACCCCGGCAAGCGCGAGGCCCAGAAGACCCTCGCCTGGGAGGTCACCAGCTTCGTGCATGGCGAGGCCTCTACCCAGGCTGCCATCGATGCTTCCGGTGCGCTGTTCGGCCGCGGTGGCAACCTCGAAGACATCGACGAGGAAACGCTGGAATCCGTGCTCGACGGCTTCAAGGTGGTCGACGAGAACGGCGAGCACGTCTTCCCCGTCTCCAAGCCGGGCGATCGCGTAATCGACGCCGCCCAGGCTGCCGGACTGTTCAAGTCCGCTTCCGAGGCACGCCGCGCCATCAAGTCCGGTGGCGTGTATCTCAACAACAACCGTATCGAGGATGAGGAGCAGGTGCTGGCCGAAGCCGACTTCCTGGCCGGCCGCTTCGCGCTCATCCGTCGTGGCAAGAAGGCGCTCGGCGCCGTGGAAAACCGTTAATCAACAACGAATTAAGGAAAACAAGTAATGGCAGAAGGTAACGAGCGTTCCGGCAAGTCCTACGGCGGCGGCCATAAGGGGTATGGCGATCGCCGACCGGGCAACCGCGGTGGCAAGGGTTTCAAGCCGCGCGGCAAGGGCGGTTTCAAGCCGCGTCATGACGGTGAAGGTTTCAAGCCGCGCCGTCGTGAGGATGGCGAAGGCTACGCGCCGCGCCGTGATGGTGACGGCGAGGGCCACGGCGGCTACCGCAAGTCGTACGGCAAGGGTGGCGACTTCCACAAGGGCGGCCGCTCTGGTTTCGGTGGCAAGGGCGGCTATCGCGGCAACGGTCCGCGCCGCGATGGCGACGGCTTCCGTCCGCGCCGCGACCGCGATGGCGAGGGCTTCAAGCCGCGCCGTCGTGAGGATGGTGAGGGTTACGCGCCGCGCCGTGATGGTGATGGCGAGGGCCACGGCGGCTACCGTAAGTCGTACGGCAAGTCCGGTGGCTTCCACAAGGGTGGTTACCGCGGCAGTGGTCCGCGCCGTGACGGTGAAGGTTTCAAGCCGCGCCGCGAAGGCGGCTACCGTTCCCACGAAGGCGAGAACGGCGAGAACCCGCGCTACCAGCACCGTGACAACGATCGTCGTGATTTCCGTCGCGATGATCGCCGTGACTTCCACCGCGATGGTGAGCGTCGTGACTTCCGTCGTGACAATGATCGTCGTGACTTCCGCCGCGATGACCGAAGGGATAACGATCGCCGTGATTTCCATCGTGATGGTGAGCGTCGCAACTTCCGCCGCGACGACGATCGCCGTGAGGGCGATCGCCGCAACTTCCGCAGGGACGACCGCCGCGACAACAACCGTCGTGACGGCGAATTCCGCGAGTTTTCGCAGGAAGAGAAGCGCCAGTACCGTGAGGAGAAGCGCTCTGAATACATGAGGCGTCCGCGCCGTAACTCCGACGGCACGATGAGCTTCCCCTCGCAGAACCCGTACACCGACCGTCGTCCCGACGAGCCCAAGATGCCCAAGGGCATGGAATGGTCGATGCTGTCCAAGGATGAGCGCGAACGTCTGCGCGGCCTGTCCAAGGAGCATGCGGAGAACATTGGTCTGCACATCCTCGCCGCTTTCGCGCTGGAGGAGAGCGATCCCGAACTTGCCTTGGAGCACGCCAAGTGGGTGGCCCGTCAGGCCTCCCGCATCGACTTTGCCCGCGAGACGCTCGCGTTCGTGGCCTACCGTCAGGGCGACTACAAGCTGTCCCTGCGTGAGTTCCGTACCGCCTACCGTATGAACGGCTTCCTCGACTACCTGCCGTTCATCGCTGACTGCGAGCGTGGCGTCGGTGAACCGAAGAAGGCCGTGGAACTGGCGCTGTCCGATGAGGGCAAGCAGCTGCATGGCGCTCCCAAGGTCGAGATGTTCCTGGTGTATGCCGGTGCCCTTGGCGATTTGGAGATGTGGGACAAGGCCATTGAAGTGGTTCATACCGTCGGCCGCTCTCAGGGTCTTCCGGGTGAGTACCGTATGCGTGCCGTGCAGGCCGAGCAGTACTTCCTTGAAGAGGCCGGCCGCAGCAAGGAAGCCGAGCAGCTTAATGACCTGCTGGACCGTCTTGAGGATCAGTATGCCGACGAGGAGATTGACGAAAACAGCGACGACGTGGTGATCGACCACGATCTCGAAGACATCACCGACGACTCCGACGTGCTCGAGAAGCTCGGCATCGATCCGGACGAGGCGCAGTACGCCCCGGATCTGGAGCAGGAATACGGCGATGAGGACGACGAGGCTGAAGACGGCGATGCCGAGTCTGATGAGGCCGATGTCGAAAATGCTGAGTCCGAGGATGCATCGGAAGAATCTGAGGAATCTGAAGCCGAGGAGTCTTCCGAGTCCGCTGACGATGCCGTTGAACCGGCTGAGTCCGACGAGACCGAGACCGAAACCGAGGAGTGAGCGGCGTAATGACCCGTTTCCTCAAAGGCACCGATCGCCCGCTCGCCGAGGCCTATCAGCTTGCGCTGCTGGACCTCGACGGCGTGGTGTATCGCGGCAAGAATCCGGTCGAATACGCGCCCGATTCCATTCGTGCGGCCGAAGCCGCCGGCATGACCATCGAATACACCACGAACAACTCCTCGCGCTTCCAGCACGTGGTGGCCGACCAGCTCAAGGGCTTCGGCTTGGACGTGGAGCCGTGGCAGGTCATCACCTCTTCGGTGGTGGCCGCCCGTGTGGTGGCCAAGGCGTTGCCCGCCGGCGCGCGCGTACAGGTATTGGGCGCCGAGCATCTGCGCGATGAGGTCACCCGCAACGGCCTGACCATCGTGGACGGTCCTCAGGACCGCCCACAGGCCGTCATTCAGGGCTGGTATCCGGATATGACCTGGCAGATGATGGCCGACGCCGCGTTCGCGGTCGAGGCCGGAGCCACGTATTTCGTGACCAACCGCGACCTGACGATTCCTCGTGAACTGGGCATCGCCCCCGGTTGCGGATCGATGATTCGCGCCGTGATCACGGCCACCGGCGTCGAACCGGTCGCCTCCGCTGGCAAGCCGGAAGCGTACATGTACGATGAGGCCCGCGAACTGAACGCCGCCGAAGGCCACGATCTGGTGCCCAAGGAGGCGTCCATCGCCATTGGCGACCGCCTCGACACCGATATCGAGGCCGGTAACCGCGGTGACTACGATTCGCTGGCGGTGCTGACCGGTGTCACCAACCCGACCGAACTGATGCTGGCTCCGGCACACCTGAGGCCCACATTCATCGCCCTTGATCTGCGTGAACTCGGCGAAGCCCAACCGGAGCCGGTCCGCGACGAGAGCGGTACTTGGGAATGCCGCAAGGCTAGCGCTTGGTTTGAAAACGACCAGGTACACGTCAGCGACCCCACCAGTATGGACGGCCTGCGCGCCGCCGTATGCGCCGCATGGGAAGCCGCCGACCAAGGCGCACAGCTCAGCGAGGCCACGGTACCTGTGTTCGCCGTCGAGGCATAGTCCTATGCCTACGGATAGCGAACACGCGCCGGTCACCGAGCGATACCCCGAACTTGCGGATATCGATGAACAAGACAACGACCGCAAGCTTGAGACCTATCGCAACGTGCTGGAATCGTTACAACACGAGCTTGATAACAGCCGCAGCTAGCAGAGGTGATTCATTCTCCCGCCAGCGGAAGATGACGTGAAGTGCTGGATGGTGGCTCCATGCCGAGCCACCCCGTTGGTAGATGGTGGGCCGGAAGGAAGGTATATGACCAAGCAACATATCGATTCCGCGACCCCACTTGACCGACTCGACATGATGCTCGTGGCTTCGGGACTGGTCGAATCGCGGGCCAAAGTGCAGCGACTCATCAAAGCCGGGCATGTGCGCGTGGACGGCGAGACCATCACCAAGCCATCGTTCATGGTCAAAGCCGGGCACAGCGAACTCGCCGTGGATAAGGGCGACGACTACGTCTCACGAGGCGCTTACAAACTCTTGGGCGCGTTCGAAACCTTTGCCGGCAATGGCCTTACCGGGCCGGAAGGCTTGGAATGTCTGGACATCGGTGCCTCCACCGGTGGCTTCACCGACGTACTGTTGCGTGGGGGAGCGGCCAAAGTCGTGGCGCTCGACGTCGGCCACGGCCAGCTCGACCCGCGCATCGCCAATGACGAGCACGTCATCGAAATGAGCGGCGTCAACATTCGCGAAGTTGAGGCCGACGACCTGCCTTACCGGCCGGCGATGATCGTCTCCGATGTCTCTTTTATTTCCCTGACCTATGTGATTCCGGTAATCGCGCGCATCGCGGCTCCCGGTGCGCAGATTGTGTTACTGGTCAAACCGCAGTTCGAGGTCGGCCGGGCAGGACTCGGCAAAAACGGCATCGTTGAAGATCCGGCATTGCGGGAGCGGGCATTACACGACGTGGTCGCCTGTGCTGAACAGCACGGACTTGACGTGGTGGCCACTGCCGATAGTCCCATCATCGGCACCCACGGTAATGAGGAATACCTGCTTTACGCTGTCTTGAGATGAATGCGTTGGCAGTCTCCGTTCACCAGCAGCACGCTGGAGGTACGGTCGATGCCTATTGCGGTGGCGCACGTGGCGCTTTCCACCGCACTGCCGTTGCGTAGCATGGCGGAGTCCGCCGTCAAAGTCTGGCATTGCAGATGGTTGGCTTCAACCGTGACGGCTGTGATATGGCGAACCGTGCTGCCATCCTCATACCCATCCATATCAAAACGAGAAAACATCGTACTGCGCAGTGGATGAACTTCCAGCGCCCTGCTGTTGATGTCATGACCTTTCAGCACACCGTTCAAGTGAACTGTCTGACCGCTAATATGACGGGTGTCTTGCAGGGAGCCATTGACGGACAGATTTCCGGAACAGACGATATCGCCGTTGCATCGTAGTTTGCCGGTAAAGGTTACTTCATCGCAGATAATGTCGCCGCCGACTTCGATGTCGCCGCTGCCACTGATGCCGGATACGCGAATATCACCATCACACCGCACAATGCCACTCTTGATGACCAGTTTGTCCCCTTCTATAACTGAGGCCTCGAGGGTGCTGGTCACAATCATGGTGTGAAAATGCGCGCCATCGGCAAGACGGGAACGTTGGTCTACTCCTATGGTGCCGTAGACTCCTTTGCCTATCAACGTGCAATTCTGCGTATGCTTGCCCATGATGATAAAACTCCCTCAATATGGACGTACAGCTTTATGGCTTATTGCCACAATAATGAGCGCATCCATGTTGAGGGGGTTATATCGGTCACGATGTGAGCAGATGGGGGGGTGATTGCACGGCTGTATGCCATTGCATGCCGAAGCCTTACGATAATCGACTCTGTGGAACGTTGCCGGCGACGCGCCACGAAGCAGCACTTTTCGAACACCTGTACGACTGATGACGGTGTCTGCGGCTAGAATAATGAGCAGTGCGACCGGATCGACAGGAGGATGCCATGGCCAAGCGCAACGCGGTGGTGGTGACGCATACCAGGCTCAGGCAGACCGGAACCGTAGTGGCAGAGGCGGTGAGCCAGCTGCGAGTGGCCGGTTTCGAAGTCACCATCATCGACAACACCGAGGCCCCCGATTTCGGCGTGCAGCCGCCGTGCGTGTCGGACGACACCGAAATCGTCGTGGTCCTGGGCGGCGACGGCACGATACTGCGCGCCGCCGAACTCGTCCACTGCACCCAGGTGCCGATTCTTGGCGTGAACATGGGGCATGTCGGCTTCCTGGCCGAATTCGAAAGCTTCCAGATCGACGAGGCGATCCGCCGGGTCGCCACCCACGACTATTCGATCGACGAACGCATGATCGCCCATGTGGACGTCTGGCTGCCTGGCGCCACCAAGCCCATTGAGGATTGGGCGCTGAACGACATCACGCTGGAACGCGCCGATCGGGGCAAGATGGTCGAACTGTCCATCCGCGTGGACGATGTGGAGATGAACTCGTTCGGCGCGGACGGCGTCATCGTCTCCACGCCCACCGGTTCCACCGCCTACGCCTTCTCCGCGGGCGGTCCGGTCATGTGGCCGAACGTCAAGGCCCTGCAGTTGATTCCGTTGGCCGCGCACGCCCTGTTCGCCAGGCCGCTGATCATCGGCTCCGGCTCGACCTTCACCATCGATATTCTGGACGAATCCATGTCCGAAGGCTGGATTTGCTGCGATGGCCGCCGCCAGCGCGCCCTGCCGCAGGGTACGCGCGTCATGGTGC
>OBYE01000185.1_pt1 | contig 13976 bp, 10 predicted proteins | sample 1476731 | NCBI WGS metagenome assembly OBYE01 (sample SAMEA2580194, study PRJEB22360) | human gut metagenome | biome: human gut; feature: human-associated habitat; material: faeces | place: Denmark | collected 2008/2010 | reverse complement strand
AGTCCCGCCCGTGGAACACGCGCAACGTGGTCGGCGGCATGCGCTTCCTGCAGCGACTGTGGCGCAACGTGGTCGACGAGACCTCCGGCGAGGCGCACGTGACCGAGGACACCCCGGATGTCAAGACCCTGAAGCTGCTCAACAACACGATCGCCGAGGTGACCGTGGAGATGGAGGGCATGCGTCCGAACACCGCCATCGCCAAGCTCATCGTGCTCAACAACCATCTGACCTCACTGCCCGCCGTGCCGCGCGCCGCCGTCGAGCCTCTGATCCTCATGCTCGCACCGATCGCGCCGCACATCTGCGAGGAGATGTGGTCCAAGCTTGGGCATGACGAATCCCTGTCCGCCGAGCCGTGGCCCGTCGCCGACGAGAAGTACGTCGGCCATGACACCGTCACCGCCGTGGTGCAGATCAAGGGCAAGGTGCGTGCCAAGCTTGAGGTGCCGGTTGACATCGACCCGGCCGACCTCGAAAAGCAGGCGCTTGAGGCGGTCGCCGACCGGTTGGGCGGCAAGACGCCGCACAAGGTGATCGTCAAGGCCCCGAAGATCGTCTCCATCGTCCCCGCCGAGTGATTCCGCCGGCGACACGCCGAAAATGTGGATAACTCCCGAGCCTTCGACCACATAGGTCGATTCGGCTGGACTTCATGCCCATGTTCCCTCACGCTGGAAGCATGGGCATTTCTCATTCAGGGGATCAAACGGCGACTCGGCGGTTGCGCGGCATGGACGATGGCCGCCACGCCGGGATTCCTGCCATGCCCGACGTAATCGGGATCGGAACATCTGTCGCGACGGATGCCGGAACGGGCGTGCCTCCTCCTCCGGCGTCGCCACCGGGGGATTTTTCCAGACCGGTGCCGTCGCATGGCGAGAGTCATACCGAGAAACATTCCGACGTGGCCGATTCCACTGTGCCTGCCGTCGAGCCAATAAGCCGTCTGATGGGTGTACGCCCTGACGACGGCATGCGGGGCCAGTCCGCGAAGCGGGACGTGCCGCGGCTGAGATTCCGCCCGTTCCACGCGGTGACGGTGATGCTGGTGCTGACCACGGCCCTGTGCGCGAGCCTGACGATGCTGCTGCAGCAGTCCCTGCGGTACGTGTCGGTTCAATCCCATAACGCCGCGATGCAGAACGCGGGAGGGAAGGAAACGGGTATCGCCGAAACGTTACCCGGTGGAAGTGACGGCAGCGACTCCGTGAATGGCGACGGGTCGAACTCTGGCGGAACGGGCTCCGATCAGGAGAATTCCGGTGGGGCGGGCGACGCCGAATCGCAAGGAGACGGCGTGGAGTCCTCCGCGGGCAGTCAGGCTGCGCAGAACGGGCGATCATCGCAGCAGGGGAATGACGGTTCGGACGATGGGGCCACCGCAGATACGAGGATCGATCTCAATACCGCGACCGCAGAGCAGCTGGATTCCATTCCCGGCGTAGGGCCGGTGACCGCGCAGCGCATTCTCGATCACCGGCGCAGCATCGGGAGGTTCACCAGCGTCGACCAGCTGCTGGATGTCTCCGGCATCGGCGCGAAGACGCTCACCAAGATACGGCCGTGGGTGCGTGTGTGAGGTGGGGGATGAGGAGACGGTACATGCGGGATGACGGGCATATGCAGGGTGGCGGCTGCCACGACCGCCGTCGGAGGAACCATACTGGAAGGCGTCGCGACTCGACCGATGGGCATCGGGAACGCCCGTCATCGCGGGCCTTCGCCATCCGCCGCGAAAACGGCGGTAGGGACTTCAGGATGCTGCCGGCGGCTCTCGCCGCGTGGATGGCTTCGGCGGCGGCTCACCAATGGTGTCGATGGCTGACCTTGATGGATGATGACCCGATGTCGGTCACGGGGTATGCGATTGGTGCGCTGGCTGTGATGCTGCTGCCGGTGGCCCTCGTTGTGCCGTCGCTGGCGGCACACGGTCTGATACGCCCGTTGCGAGCCTCGCTCGGGGATGCCGTGGCCGTGATGGCCGTGGCCGGACCCCGGGTCTCCCGACGCGGCGGTGACCGCGGACAGTGTGCGCTGGCATGATGCGGCGCATGTCCAGGCCCGTGACGGGCCCGCCGACGTGGTGGCCGTGGTGCGGGTGCGCTCCCCGGCCGTATCGTCGACGGTGAGGGGTTCCGATTGCCAGGTTGACGGGCGCGTGGTGTCGCTGTCCATACGGCGATCCCCGGCGAATCCGCTGTCGGAACGCTCGCCGGTGCCTTCGCGCGCCGATATCCGCGTGCTGTTGTCGGGAGACGTCTGTTCGGCGCTGACCGACACGGCGGTCTACCGTTTTCCCGGCACGCTGAGCACGGCGTCGTATGGCCGTCAGCCGCTGTGGCTGACCTGTGACGATATGCGCGTGCCGGATGTGGTTTCTGCGCCTTCCGGAACGGCCCGCATCGTCAAGGCCATGCAGCAGGGGCTACTGCGCGCCTGCGACCGCCTGTCGGATCAGGCGCGCGTGCTGGTGCCGGGGCTGACCGTCGGCGTGCTCGGGCAGGATGCGGTCCGGGTGCGCGATACCGCATCCGGTGCGGCGTCACATGGGTCTGAAGAAAGCCTGTCATCGGGGACAGAACGTGTCGGCAGCGTCGATGCCGCGTATGCGGCGCTACTCGAGGAGCAGTTCCGGCGCAGCGGCATCATGCACCTGATGGCGGTGTCGGGAGGGCATTTCATGGTCATCGCGGGGCTGGTGCACAGGCTGTGCTCCCGCGTGCTCGCCCCTCGATGGGCGACAGGACTGGTGATGGCGGTGTCGGACGTGATGCTGGCGATAGTCGTGTTCCCGTCCGATTCGGTGCTGCGCGCATTGCTCATGGGACTGTTCGGCGCTGCCGCGGTGGCGGCCGGCCGTCGAGGGCAGTCGGTGAGTTCGCTGAGCTGGACGGTGATCATCGTCCTTCTCATCGCTCCCTCGATGTCGGTCAGCTACGGTTTCGCGTTGTCCTGCGCGGCCGTATTGGGCATCGTGCTGTTCGCCGGCCCCTTGACCGATTGGCTGGCGTGCATGCTGCCCCGATTGCTGTCGGCTCCGCTCGCCATGACCATCGCCGCGCAGTCGCTCACCCTGCCGATACAGGTCCTGATGGATCCGCAACTGCCTCTCGCCTCGGTGCCGGCGAATCTGCTCGTCGGCCCGGTCGTGGGATTCGCCACCATGGCAGGGCTCGTCGCGCTGTTCATATCCTGGCTGATGCCGCAATGCGGATACGTCTTGGCCTGGATTGCGGGATGCGGCACGTCCGTCATGGAACGCGTCGCCGCGATGGTGTCGGACAACGAGTTCGCGACCATGCCGTGGGCCGGTGGCATACCGGGTGCATTGCTGATGGTGTTGGTCGAATCGGCGTGCGCCACGGTGCTGATACTGGCCACCCGATGGTTGCGTCTGCTGAGATCCGACGGATCCGGCGACGGCGGCCAGTCGTTCCGTCCCCGTCTGTGTGACCGGATACGGATATGGTGGTCGCAGACCGTAACGATGTTCGACGGCGACACCGACGGAGGAGACCGGCCGGTGCCGCACACGAAAGTCACGGCGGGAGCCATTCCCGTCGCATCGATGACGGGAGCGCATGACGGCTCTTGTCCAGCTGTATGGGAAGATGGAGACCATGGCAAACAAGGCAGGCTCGCAAGCCCCGTTCATCATCGTGTTCGGCGGTGACGCATATCTCAATAAGCGAACCGGGCGCGATCTCATCCGCCGTGCGCTGCACGATCGGCCCGACGCCGAGCGCATCGACCTGGATGCGACCGGCTGCGACCAGTACGCATTCGATGAGGCCGTCAGCCCTTCCCTGCTCGCCGATGTCGCCGTGGTCGTCGTCGACAATCTGCAGAACGCCGACGACAAGCTGGGCGAATCCATGGTGCGCTACTGCCGTCAGGCATGCGCCGATCCGGGTGCATCCAGCATCGTCATCTGCCGGCATGAAGGAGGGGTCAAGGGCAAACGGCTGCTCGACCAACTCGTCAAGGCGGGCGCGTGCAAGGAGACGGTCGCCGACCTGAAGAAACCGGAGGCGAAACTCAACTTCGTGCTGCAGATATTCGAGGGGGAGCACCGCCGCGTCGAGCCATTGGCCGCCCAGCAGCTCGTCGCGGTGCTCGGCGAGCGGACCGGAGAAATGGCCGCCATGTGCTCCCAACTGTGCTTCGATTTCGATGACGACCCCATCACCCTGGATCTCGTCAACCGGTACCTGACCTCGAACCCGCAGGTGACCGGTTTCTCCGTGGCGGACAAGGCCATAGCCGGCCGCACGGCCGAGGCCATCATCGCCATGCGTTCCGCCGTCGAACAGGGAACGGACCCCATCGCGCTGATCGGCGCGCTCGCGATGAAACTGCGCACCATCGCCAAGGCATCCGCAGTCAAGGCCGGCACCATCACGCAGGCTCAGGCGAAAACGAACCCGTGGGTGCTGAAAAACGCCATGAGACAGCTTTCGGGTTGGACCTCGGCGGGACTCGGGCGGTGCATCCGCATGCTCGCCTGGGCGGACGAACAGAGCAAAACCAACGGGGGCGACCCCGTATACGCGCTGGAGAGGTGCATCGAACTGATCAGCCACAAAGGAAGGGACTGACCGCGCCGGAGAACGGCGCCCTGCGGCGAGGCGACCACGGCCGGGTGCCCGCAGAGCATGCATGACATGAACGGCGACATCGAAATTGAAACAGGAACGGCAGGGACGGGAATGAAAGAAACGATGGAAACAGCAGAAACGGGCAACGCCGGCGTGACACGGAACCAGGGAGCCGACGCCGCGCATCCCGTCGTTGTGCGCGTGCCCACTGACGACGACATGCGCGAACTGGGCCGGCGTGTGGCCTTGCTGCTGCACGGCGGCGACGTACTGTTGCTGTCGGGCCCGCTGGGCGCAGGCAAGACGACGTTCGCGCAGGGCATCGGCGCCGGATTGGGCATAACGGAACCCATCGTGTCGCCGACGTTCACCATCGCCCGCGAACTTGACGGACGATTCGCCGACGGGTCGCACGCCCACCTGGTGCATGTCGACGCGTACCGCCTCGGCGGCGACGCCTATGCGCCTGGACAGGACGTCGAGGAAAGACTGCTGGACGAGTTGGAATCGCTCGGTCTCGACGAGGAGCTGGAGGACCCCGGAGCCAACACCGTGATCCTGATGGAATGGGGCGAGCAGATGGCCTCCACGTTGGCTCCGGAACGTCTGGAAGTCCATATCGACCGCCCGCTCGATGACGGGCAGGACGACAAAACCGCGGAGAGGCAGCCGACAAGCGATGGCACCAGAGTCGTCACGCTGGTACCGGTCGGCCCGGCGTGGGATGGGGCGCGCATCTCGCGATTCACGACCCCGACCGCCTGATGATGGTGACTGACGGACGATGTAGACTCGTACAGGTTGCATATGAACGGGAGGAACAAATGCAGGCGACTGATGGTTGCACGTTGGTGATCGACACCTCGTACGGTTCGACCGTGGGAGTCGTGGGGCATGAGCCCATCGTGGAGACCGATTCGCGCACCCACGTCGAGAAACTGCAGGTCAACATCGCCCGTGCGATGGATGCCGCCGGGCTCGGTCCCGCGGACATCAGCTGCATCGTCGTCGGCGTCGGCCCGGCCCCGTTCACCGGACTGAGGGCGGGGCTGGTCACAGCCAAGGCGCTCGCCTTCGCCACGGGGGCCCGGCTGATCAGTCAGAACATCCTCGACCCGCAGGACGCCATGTTGCGCGCCGCCCTGCGCGGCGATACCGTCATAGCGGACGCGGCCGGATTCCTCGCGGATGTGTCGCATACGGCGCAAAATGGCCAGGTGGACGGGAGACCGGAGCCGGAACATCACATCACTCTGTGCGTGAATGACGCCCGTCGCAAACAGTTGTACTTCTCCCTGAACCATGAGGCTGGCGTGACGGGCTCAGAGACGGATTCCTGCCATTGGATCGCTATGGACATCGACTACCCCGGCCATATCGTGGAGCGGGTCAACGCCGAGGTACGCCGTCGCGCGGAGATTGGCGGCATGCGATACATCGTGGACGTGGTCGGTCACGGGGCGGCCCGATACGCCGACGTATGGCAAAGCCTGGATGCTCTCGGCTCGGTGGTCGAGGGATCCATTCTGGATGCGGGGGCGGCCGGCTTGGCGATGTTCGCCGAGATGGCGCTGAAACATGCCGACGACGAAGCGCCCGTCGAACCGCTGTATCTGCGCCGGCCCGATGCCGAAGTACCCAGCCCGCTCAAACACGTGCTGAACCATGCTGGCGCGCAGAGGGCGGACTGATGCTGCGCGAACTGGACGATATCGGGCGGGAGACGGCCGTCGGCGCGATAAGGGCGCTGGAAGTCGAGCTGTTCGGCAACCATGCGTGGAGCGAGGCCTCGATCAGGCAGGAGCTCGACGCGCCGGCACGCGTATACGTCTTCGACGTGGACGAGGCGGATGGGCGCGACACGGACCGTGAACCCGCCATCCGCGGATTCGCCGGATACTGGTATGACGGCGACGACGCGGAGATCATGGACATAGGCGTCAGCAAGACCCATCAGAGGCAGGGCATCGCGGTCGCGATGATGAATCACCTGATATCTCGCGCACATCGACAGGGAGCCAGACGGATGCTGCTCGAAGTCAGCGTCGTCAACGACCCGGCCATCGCGTTGTACCACCGGTTCGGATTCCAGCGCATCGGACTGCGCAAACGGTACTACCAGCCGGAAGGCATCGACGCGTATGTGATGGCGCTTGACCTTGAACCGCGCATCGTCGGGTTCAGCGGCAATGGTGGTGTGGCTGGTGCCGCCGGTGATACGTCCGCCGCCGGCGACATGACGAAACAAACAGGACAGGAGACGCAACCATGAGCGAACCGATCGTACTGGGCATCGAATCGACATGCGACGAAACCGCCGCTGCAATCGTACAGGGGCGCACGCTGCGTTCCAACGTCGTCGCCTCGTCGATGGAGGAGCACGCCCGTTATGGCGGCGTGATTCCGGAAATCGCCTCTCGCGCGCACGCCGAGGCGTTCGTGCCGTGCGTGTCCCAGGCGCTCTCCGACGCCGGGTTGGGACTCGGCGACGTGGATGCCATAGCGGTGTCGGCGGGCCCCGGTCTCGCCGGATGCCTCGCCGTGGGCGTTTCGGGTGCCAAAGCGCTTGCATGGGCGGCGAACAAGCCGTTGTACGGCATCAATCATGTCATCGGGCATATCGCCGTCACGCAGCTGCAATTCGGGCCGTTTCCTGAGGATACGCTGGCGTTGATCGTGTCCGGTGGACACACGTCGCTGCTGCATGTGCGCGATGTCGCGCGGCATGTCGACGTGGTCGGCACCACGTTGGATGACGCTGCGGGGGAGTGCTTCGACAAGGTCGCGCGTTTGCTGGGCTTCCCGTACCCCGGCGGCCCGCATATCGACCGTCACGCTCAGCTGGGCGATCCCAAGGCCATCAAGGTGCCGCAGGGCCTGACTCAGGGGAAGGCCGGTGCGGCGCATCCGTATGATTTCAGCTTCTCCGGCGTCAAGACCGCCGTCGCACGGTGGATTGAGGAACAGCAGGCTGCGGGGCGGGACGTTCCCATTGACGACGTGTGCGCTTCGCTGGCTGACTCCGTGGCCACGGTTCTGGCCCGCAAGGCCATGCGCGGGTGCGAGCAGTATGATTCCAAGACTCTGATCGTAGGCGGAGGGTTCTCCGCCAACTCGCAGCTGCGTGCGAAGCTGCTCGAATACGGCGAGCGGGCCGGAGTCGAGGTGCGCATCCCTCGGCTCAAGCTGTGCACCGACAATGGCGCGATGGTCGCCATGCTCGGCGTGAACCTCGTAGAGGCCGGCGAGGCCCCTTCCGCACCCGATTGCCCCATCGATTCCGCCATGCCCATGAACAAAATCTGCATGTAGCCCCTCCGCCTCGCGGATTGCACTCGCCTACAAACAGCGGGAACTGTTTGTAGGCGAGTGCAATCCGGGAGGCCCGTGGCCGCAGGCCATCCCCACTTGCAGGGCCCGGAGAGCTGTCGCGAAGCGACTGGGGGCGGTCATCCGCAGCAATGCGGCGGATAGCCACTTGCGTCCCCGCATTGCCACACCATCGATATTTCGCGTCAAAATCGCATTGTGTGGCTTTCCATCTGCCATACCGCGCGATGTGAGCCTTCACATCGCGTGGTATGGCCGACATTCGAATCATAGGACGGCCATTTTGCAATGATTCGGGATTGTTCTCGTCTCCGTCCCTTGCCACACCATCTTAAAAACCATCAGAATTCGCATAGTGTGGCACGCGGAGGCGCGCACACGACGGCGCATGCGATGCATCGGTGCGCAGGTGCGGAATGAGCGCGGGAAAGCAAAAACCCTCAACGTTTCCGTTGAGGGTTTTCTATGGCTCCTGCGGCTGGGCTTGAACCAGCGACCGTCCGATTAACAGTCGGATGCTCTGCCAACTGAGCTACGCAGGAATGATTTCCTGTGCTGAGCTAACTGCTGTGCACAAGATGAATATATTACACACAAATCACATGGATGCAACTTGAGTGCTCGCCTCGGCGTGTCGCCTGTAATTCCAATGGTTGATTGATGACGAGAACTGACAGTCGGATGCCGCGGACACAAGCAAATTATCGGTTTATCGACGGTTTCGCCCGCGAATCATCGGGCATTGTCAGGCGATTCCAGCAGCAAGTGCCGTGCAGTATCGGCGCGACACGCCGAAATGTGGATAACTCCCGAGCCTTCGACCACATCGGTTGTTTTTCGCCCTCCGCCGTGCATCGGTGTGCGATGCTGGGGATGCCGGGGCGCGGGGACGTTCCGGCGACAGACGACGGAATGGGGGAAGAGACTGATGCTGAATGATGATTTAGATGGGCAGCGGGGAGCGTGGCACCATCCTCAGGTGCGGTATGACCGCCATGCCATACGGCGCAGGCAATTCGCGCTTCGCCGCAGGGAGCGTTGCAAACGGACCATGATCCGGCTGTGCTGCATGTCCGTTGCCGTGATGTTCGCTGCGATGATGAACTGGGCGCTATTGCGGGTGCCCTCCGCATCCGCCGGGGAAGAGGTCTTCGCCGCGGTGACGTTATGCGCAGGACGACAGGCGGCGTGTCGGGCGGTATGGCTTTGGCCTGTGGGTCAGCCGGCCGTCATCGCGGATTTCGACCCACCTGACCGGCCATGGCTTTCCGGGCATCGCGGCGTGGATCTGCAGGCATCCGACGGCGATGAACTGTATGCCCCTGCGGATGGCATCATATCGTTCGCCGGGAGTGTCGGCGGCAAGTCGGTCGTCAGCGTCAACCACGGTGACCTTGTGTCGACGTTCGAGCCGGCGCATACCGAGGGCGTTGCCGGAACAGCCGTGAGACGTGGCGACATCATCGGCGAAGTGGGAGGGGCGTCCGACCATTGCGACGGCCGATGCCTCCATTGGGGAGTCAGGAGGGTCCGACTGCAAAACGAGGGGACGGCGACGACATATCTTGATCCGCTCGCCCGTGTGAGACCCATGCGCATCGGCCTGAAACCCGATTGACGGCGATGCTGCCCCGAATTCGTATGGAAAAGCCGTACAATTGAACGGTGGCGATGCAGATGCCACCCGTTCTCCGGAACGACCGGCCCACAGTCGAGGGGAGTGCTGAAATGCTCAAGGAATATACGCAACCGGTCACCAAGCCCATTGACGGCGACAAAAACGTGTTCTCGGTGCTGGTCGAACGCGCTGAACGCAAGCCCAACGAGCCGCTGGTCTCGTACAAGGACGGTACTGGCTCATGGCGCTCGTTCACGGCCGCCGAATTCCGCGACAAGGTCATCGCACTGGCCAAGGGCCTGATCGCCCGTGGCGTCATGCCGGGGGACGCGGTGTCGATCATCTCTTCCACCTCATGGCAATGGGCTGCGCTGGACATGGCCATCATGTCCATCGGCTCCCTCACCGTGCCCGTCTACGAGACCAACTCGCCGGCTCAGGTCGCCACGATCTTCAATGACTCCCAGGTGACGATGGCGTTCGCCGAGAACGATGCGCAGCGTGACAAGATCGAGTCCGTCCGCTCGCGCTGCAGCACGCTGAAAGACGTGTACGTCATCGATTTCGGTGCGCTGAACACGCTGGAGGAATACGGGCGCGGAGTGAGTGACGAGGAGTTCTGGGAGCGCGAGCGTCTGGTGAAGGGTGACGACCTGGCAACCATCGTGTACACGTCGGGCTCTACCGGCATGCCGAAGGGCATTGAACTGTCACACGGCAACTTCGTGTACGTCACCTATGCCGGTACGCAATCCATGCCCGACATCGCCTATGGGCGTGACCGCCGTCTACTGCTGTTCCTTCCGCTGGCTCACGCATTCGCGCGGTACATGGTGCTGTACTGCTTTGCCGGTGACGTGGAGCTGGGGCTGTCCAACAACCTCAAGACCATTCTGTCTGATTTCGGCGAGTTCAAGCCGTCCTTCATACTGGCCGTGCCGCGCATCTTCGAGAAGGTGTACAACGCCGCCTCGCAGAAGGCGGGTGCCGGCATTAAGGGGCGCATCTTCGCCAAGGCCGCGGCCACCGCACGCGAATGGTCGCACGCGCAGCAGGAGGGCAACGGGTTCTCGGCCTCGCTGCGGATGCGCCACGCCATGTACGACCGCCTGATCTATCGCACGATCATGGGCGTGTTCGGCGGCCACTGCGAATATGCGGTGTCCGGAGGCGCTCCTCTGGACGGGGCCATCGCACACTTCTTCAACGGTGTCGGACTGCCGCTGCTTGAGGGGTATGGCATGACGGAGACCTGCGCCCCGGCCATGGTGAATCCAACCAAGGGATATCGCATCGGCACGGTCGGCATGCCGCTGCAGGGGGTGTCGGTAGGGCTCGGCGAGGACGGCGAACTATGCATCAAGAGCCGTGCGGTCTGCGTCGGATACCATAACCATCCTGAAATCACCCAGAGCCAGATCGTTGACGGATGGTTGCACACGGGGGACCTCGGCGACATCGACGACGACGGGTTTGTCACCATCACCGGACGCAAGAAGGACCTGATCATCACGGCAGGCGGCAAGAACGTGTCTCCGGGCATATTGGAGGCCAGCGTGATGACATCGCCGGTGGTGGACCAGTGCGTCGTCATCGGTGACCGTAAGCCGTTCATCGCGGCGATCGTCTCCCTGGATCTCGATGAGACCAACGCCTGGCTGGCCGCGCAGGGTGTGGAGCAGGTCTCCGACCTCGCCGAAGTCGTGCGCAACCCGATCGTCTACGCCGAGGTCGAGCGCGCGGTCAACGCCGCCAACGATCTGGTGTCGCGGGCAGAGTCGATTCGCAAATTCGAGATCGTGCCGGAGCCGTTCACCGAGGAGAACGGACTGCTGACCGCCAGCATGAAGGCACGCCGTCAAGCGGTGATCGACCACTTCGGCGAACTCATCGACACGCGCATTTACGCCCCGAAGGGCCGCTGAGCGGAAGTCCAGCCGGGCAACGAGTCGGCCGTCACCTCAACCGGTTCCCGTCATCATGACGGATGGTTGGGGTGACGGCCGACTCGCGTATATCTCGGTATTGCCGCGCCTGCTACATTCCCTGTGACGCGCAATCCCTGCGGCTGTCACATCCCCGCGTCGGCCAGAGTGATGTAGCCGGGGTCGATCAGCGTGCTCTTGAGGTTCGACGCGCTGATCGCGACCAGGTCGGGGCGCAGCGTCGGCATGTTCTTCCCCGCGACGCCCGGATACGTCCCCTTGGTCAGGTTCTGCGGCGATTTCACCGCCGTGCCCTGATTGATTTTTAGGCACATCTGCGCGAGCTGCGTCGCGGCGCCCTTGCGGTCCTCGACGGCGGTCATCCATTGATGGCCGCTGACGAGTTGCGGCAGTTCGTCGACGTACGCGCCATATCCGGTGATGATGGGCCACTGCGTGTCCCTGGCCTTTTCCGAGGCCGACCCGTCGTTGGTGGCGTCGCCGTCGTTTTCCGGCGCCTTGATCGGATCCGGCACCTTCTTGCGGTGGAGATCCTGCTTTCCGGTGATGTTGCCGACGATTCCGGGCAGTGTGATGGAGGGGTTGATGTCGGCCGCCGAACCGGTGTATCCGAGATGGTCGAGCGCGTCGACCACTCCGGAAGCCACGTAATCGTTCATGGCGATGATGCCGTCGATTCGGGTGTGCGAGGCCGAATTCTTCTGTTTGAGACGATTGGTGATCTCGTCGGTGATGCGCGAATCCTTGTCGATTTTGAAGGCGACCGACTCCCACTGCCCGTCGGTCGTGTCGGCCGTCAGCAGTCCGGACGGACTGTATGCCGTGCCCTTCTTGAAATACGGCTGCAGCACGGACCAGGCGCCTGCGAAGGCCTCCTTGGCGAATTCGTCGTCACTGCCGTCAGCGGATGCGGTGTAGGGCAGCAGGATCTCCACGGCCTTCGGATTGTCCTTGCTGATGGTGTCGAGTTGCAGTTTGTCGGCAAGCTTGCTCGCCTGGATCTGCCCGATGCGTTCGGCTGTCGACAGTTCGACGAAAGCGTCGGGGGTGAAGTCCTTCACCGGATTGGCCACGAGCACCACGTGCATGCCCGAGTCCTTGGCCAGCTGCAATGCGTTCGCCATACGGGGCATCGATTCCGTGTCCGTCGAGTCGGATGCGTTATCCGAGCTGGATGCATTCGCCGATTCGGGTGTGTCAGTCGATTCCGATGCATCCGTTGAACCGGCCTCGTCTGAACCGGTCCTATCCGTCGCCGTGCCGCTCGTCTGGCTGACGTAATCGCCGTATTGCCGGGTGGATGTCTGCGTTTCGGCTGCGGGCGCGACGATCAGCGTTATTGCCTTCTCGTCAGCACCGTCTTTCTTGTTGGCGCTGTCTTTCCCGCTTTGCGCCGACACCGCATGATTGACGACGTAATCCTGAATGTCCTGGCTCTGCTTGGCGAGGTCACTGGATGTGGTCGTGGTGATGTTCGCGGATTTGAATCCTTGCTTCTTGAGCTCGGAGGTGATGTCGGGCACCAGTTTCGCCCACTTGTTCAACGGCGTGTGCTGGGAGAGGGTGATGCCGTCCGATGGGGTGAATATCGCCACCGCCCCGGTGGATTGCGTGACGGTGCCGCCGTCCGGAGTGTTGGTATCGTCCGTTGACGCGCATCCCGCCGTCGTGAGCAGAAGACCCGTCGCCATCGCGGCGGCGATGAGTTTCAGACAAGACACCATGCGTCGTCCTGACATGGTCACGCCCTTTCAGTCATGCGAATACTGTAACTTTCGATTGTAGCCTCACCATACGCACAAGGCCCGCATCTCGTGTGGGGACATGGGATGCGGGCCTTGATGGCGATGGATTGCCGGCGGCGATCACCGGTGGCGGGAGCCGCCGGAGAACCCCGCCCGGCCGGTCACGCGGTCAGCGCCTTGGAAAGGTTCTCGTCCAGCGCGTTCATGAAGCCCTCGGTGTCGAGCCACGCCTGATCCGGTCCCACCAGCATGGCCAGATCCTTGGTCATCTGACCGCCTTCGACGGTGTCGACGATGACCTTCTCCAGCGTCTCGGCGAAGTGGCGGACCTCGGGCGTGCCGTCCAGGTCGGCGCGGTGCTTGAGTCCGCCGGTCCATGCGAAGATCGAGGCGATCGGGTTGGTGGAGGTCTTCTCGCCCTTGAGCCAGCGGCGGTAATGGCGGGTCACGGTACCGTGCGCGGCCTCGGCTTCGACGGTCTGGCCGTCCGGGGTCATCAGCACGGAGGTCATCAGGCCCAGCGAGCCGAAGCCCTGAGCCACGGAGTCGGACTGCACGTCGCCGTCGTAGTTCTTGCACGCCCAGATGTAGCCGCCGTGCCACTTGAGGGAGCTGGCGACCATGTCGTCGATCAGGCGGTGCTCGTAGGTCAGGCCAGCCTCGGCGAACTTGTCCTTGTAGTCGGTCTCGAACACTTCGGCGAAGATGTCCTTGAACTGGCCGTCGTAGGCCTTCA
>OBYE01000163.1_pt1 | contig 15638 bp, 10 predicted proteins | sample 1476731 | NCBI WGS metagenome assembly OBYE01 (sample SAMEA2580194, study PRJEB22360) | human gut metagenome | biome: human gut; feature: human-associated habitat; material: faeces | place: Denmark | collected 2008/2010 | reverse complement strand
ATCGTCGTTGGACTTGTTTTCGAACTCCTCCGGCGCGGTCAGCCGGAGCAGTGCCTTATAAATCATTGGTGACATTGTGGTTCCTTAGAGTGGTTGGGCTCCCCTCAGTCCGCTTTGCGGCCAGCTCCCCTCAGGGAGGGGAGCCAAGAAAGGGAGCCCGATATATGAATGGACATCTCTGGTTGTTCGATGCGTGCGGCCTCTAGGCGCACCGAGGGAAGGCGTACGAAGGTACGTCGACCGAGGAGCAACGACGAGGACGCTCCATCGAACAATCAGAGCATGCAGGAGACGCAGCCTTGGACTTCAGTTCCTTCCAGGGCTTGCTGACGGATACGGATGTAGTAGAGGGTTTTGATGCCCTTGCGCCAGGCGTAGATCTGCGCCTTGTTGAGGTCGCGGGTGGTGGCGGTGTCCGGGAAGAACAAGGTCAGCGACAGTCCCTGATCCACGTGCTGAGTGGCCTCAGCGTACGTGTCGACGATGGCCTTCCAGCCGATTTCGTAGGCGTCCTCGTAGTACTCAAGGTTGTCGTTGGTCATGTAGGCCGCCGGGTAATAGACGCGCCCGATCTTGCCTTCCTTGCGAATCTCGATCTTCGAGGCAATTGGGTGAATCGAGCTCGTGGAGTGGTTGATGTAGGAGATCGAACCGGTGGGCGGCACGGCCTGCAGGTTCTGGTTGTAGATGCCGTCCTTCAAGATCGCGTCGCGCAACGTCTCCCAATCGGACACGGTCGGAATCTCGATGCCGTACTTGGCGAACAGCTCACGAACCTTGGCGGTACGCGGTTCAAGCGAGCGGCGACCATCGGTGTACTTGTCAAAGTAATTGCCTTGGCCAGCCGGCTTGGCGTAGTCGGACGTAGCGAAGCTCTTGAACGGATGGCCGTGTTCCACGGCGAGCGCGTGCGAGGCGCGGTAAGCATGGTAGGCCACGGTCATGAAGTACATGTCGGTGAAGTCGAGGCCTTCTTCGGAGCCGTAGTGAATGCCTTCGCGGGCCAGGAAGCCGTGCAGGTTCATCTGGCCGAGGCCGATGGCGTGGCCCTCCTCGTTGGCGCGGCGGATCGAGGGCACCGCGTCGATACTCGTGTGCTCGGCCACCGAGGTGAGCGCACGGATCGCGGTTTCCACGGTGTACGCCAGTCCGCCATCAATCGCCTTGGCAATGTTCAGCGAACCCAAGTTGCAGGAGATATCGCGGCCCACGTGCGCATAGGTGAGGTCTTCGTTGTATGCGCTCGGCTCCTGCACCTGCAGGATTTCGGAGCACAGGTTAGACATGGTCACGCGGCCTTCGATCGGGTTGGCGCGGTTGACCGTGTCCTCAAACACGATGTATGGGTAGCCGGACTCGAACTGCAGCTCGGCGATGGTGGTGAAGAACTTGCGGGCGTCGATGTAGGTCTTCTTGATGCGATCGTCGGCCACCATCTCGTCGTAGTGCTCGCTGACGGAGATGTCGGCGAACGGCTTGCCATATACGCGCTCCACATCGTAGGGGCTGAACAGCGCCATCTGCGCCTTCTGCTTGGCCAGCTCGAAGGTGATGTCCGGAATCACCACGCCGAGTGCCAGCGACTTGATGCGGATTTTCTCGTCCGCGTTCTCTCGCTTGGTGTCCAGGAAACGCAGGATATCCGGGTGGTGGGCGTTAAGATACACTGCGCCGGCACCTTGACGTGCGCCCAACTGGTTGGCGTAGGAGAAGGAGTCCTCCAGCAGCTTCATCACCGGAATCACGCCGCTGGACTGGTTTTCGATGTGCTTGATCGGGGCGCCGAGCTCACGCAGGTTGCTCAGCAGCAGGGCGACGCCGCCGCCGCGCTTGGAAAGCTGGAGGGCCGCGTTTATGCCGCGCGAAATCGACTCCATATTGTCTTCGATGCGCACCAGGAAGCAGCTGACCGGCTCGCCGCGCTGGGCCTTGCCGAGGTTCAGGAAGGTCGGGGTGGCAGGCTGGAAACGGCCGGCAAGCATTTCGTCGGCGTATTCGATGGCCTGCTGCTCGTTGCCGGCGGCGAGCTCCAATGCCACGGCGGTGCAACGCTGCGGGAAGTCCTCAAGATAGAGGCGACCATCGAACGTCTTGAGCGCGTAGGACGTGTAGAACTTGAACGCACCAAGGAAAGTGCCGAACTCAAAGCCGGCGGATTCCACGTGCTCGTAGATGCGGTCGAGGAATTCAGCGGAGTACTGGTTGAAGACCGCAGGGTTGTAGTACTGGTTGCTGATCAGGTATTCGAGACGCTCGGCGGTGGAGTCGAACCTCTTGATATTGGCGGCCACATGGCCGGTCACGTATTCACGCTCGGCGGCCTTGTCCTTATCGAACTGGATCTTGCCGTCGGCATCATAGAGATTGAGCATCGCGTTGAGCGCGTGGTAGTCGTGTGCCGGATCGTACTGTTCTGCCGAGGTGTCGGTAGTGTTGTCGAGCGACAGTTCGGTATTGGTGAGGTCGGTCATTGGAATCCTTATTGCTGTTGAGCGAAGAAGCGGACGAGGCCGTTGCGGACGGCAGCGGTGTCTTCTGGCGTACCCATGAGTTCGTAGCGGTATAGGTAGGGGACGTGGCATTTGGCGGCGATGATGTCGCCGGCGGCACAGTAGGCCTCGCCGAAGTTGGTGTTGCCTGAGGCGATGACGCCGCGAATCCATGCGCGGTTGTCGGGGTCATTCAGGAAACGCTTGACCTGAATCGGCACTGCTTTCTTGACCACACCACCGCCGTACGTGGGCACCATGATGACGTATGGCTCGCGGATGTTGAGAGCCGGATCAGCTGCTCGCAGTGGAATGCGGTAGACGTTGATGCCCTCGTCCTGTAATCGGCAGCTGGCTACAAATCGCGCGGTGTTTTCGGAGGCTGACGAAAAGTAGACCAGTGCTCCGATCACATTGCTGGTAGCGGCGAATTCAGGCTGGCTGGCACCAGGAACACTTTCCGCGGCGATGCCGGATTCGGTCTGGCTCACGCGGAAACCATGGCCGAAGCATTGGTCTCAGCGCTTACCTGCTGGGCAACCTCACGAATCAAATCGGGGCGGTAGCCGGTCCATGAGTTGTTCGGCGTGATCACCACTGGAGCCTGCTGGAAGCCTGCGGCCTGCAGCTGCTCGAGAGTGCCGGGGTTCTCCGTCAGGTCCACGGTCTCGAACGGCACACCAAGCTTGGTGAGCTGGCGCTTGGTGGCGTTGCATTGCGGGCAATGCGGCTTGGTGAACACGGTGACAGTCATGGCGACTCCCCTCCATCTATCTCTGTTGAACAGTGAAACGATGGCCATATTACATCTGTGTAGCTTGAAATCAATGCACTATATGTAGTGGCGTGTATCACACAACAAACCTAGATATAGTGGTTTCTGTTGATATTCCGCCATTCTTGAGAAGCCCTGAAAATCAGCGTGCAGCGACTCACCAAGTTATATGTGGCATTGTTCACATTTGCGCTTTGATCGTCATATTTAAGTTTCGAGGGGCTGATTTGAACCTTTCCGGAGGTCTATCTCCGTTTCAAGGGGCCGGTCATCCGCCGAAACACAAGTACAAACGCCTTCTTGCCACCGTCATTTCGCCATTCTTGGACCGCTTCTACTTGGGCACCAGCCCCTCGAAACGGAGATAGAGCTTCCCAAAAAACAAAATCAGCCCCTCGAAACGGAGAATGAACGCTGACGCCCCCCATATGACGTCAAAAGGCCTGACCGGATGTCCAAACGAGCATACGGCCAGGCCTTAAGGAAAGGAGATGAGGAAATTCAGTTATCAGAATTGATGTGGCACGAATTACTCCGCCTCGGCCTTAGCTTCGCCTTCGGGGAAGATTATCTTGAACACGAAGAAGAAGATAATCATCGAGACTCCACCCGTGATAAAGGTGACCAGCAGGTTGTACACGGCCAACGGCACATACGCCTGCGCAATCGGCATCCATAAATTATTGAAGCCATTGCAAATCAGCGAGATAGCCGCCCAAGCAATGAAGTACCACATTGCCTGATACACCGGATTGCCATGGCTCTTGAAGGTGATATTGCGCTGCAGCGGGAAGTTAATGCACTGGGCGATGAACGAGCCCACCTCATAGCTAATGAAGTAGCCCAGGCCACCACCAATGACCACAGCACCGGCGGCGTCACGCACCACGTTGTAACCGAGCAGGCTCCACGTAAAGTCCACACCGAACAGGCTCATGTTGACTTGTGGCCACATGAATTCCGTACCGGCCAGATCCTTACCCAGTAGATATGGCATGAACGTGAAAATCAGGTACTGCACGATGGTGACACCCATGCTGAACACGAAGAAGTAGAAGATCTGATAGACCCACTTTGCCAGCACAGGGTGCTTGCTCTGAAAATCACCCCACGTGTGCATCCACCATGCGACGATGCCGTTCGTGCTCACCTTGGCGGCGGGCTGCTTTGCGTTCTCAGTCATTGTTCAGCTCCTTTGCGGTGCGCTTGTTGGCGGATTGGTTGCGGAAGTGGCCCGCGATGATACTGCCGAGGCCGTGGAAAGTGTGGCCGTTGGCGATTTTGACGATGGCGTCGACCATAGCCGAATCGACCATGCCCTGGGTCATTTTGCTCATGGCCCTGGGGGGCATGTTGAGGATGAACAGCATGTTGAGGTCTGGCGCGCCGGTCTTCTGGCGGGTCTTGGCCTCACGGTTGGCCAGTGTTTTGGCGATGGTTCGGGCCGTGAAGCCCTTGGAATCGACCCAGCTGGAGATCGGATCGTTTACGCCGAAGGTCGTGGGCTTGCCGGGGGCGATGACCTCGTGGCCGAACAGCACGGCCATTTCGGCGTCGGTCACGTGCTTGACGTCGCCGGTGAGGTAGTGGCCGAGCGCCGGGTTGGCGGGGGTGGCGTCCACATCGCCGGCGACTGCAAATTCGCAGGTCAGCGGCAGGTTTTCGGCGTTGGTGCCGACCGCCAGCGTCCATACACCGGATTCGGTGCGCCATGCGTTAGCAGCCGTGTCGAAGTGACGGAAGGTGTAGCGATCAAATTCGATGCGCACGGTCTTGGATTCGCGCGCGTCAAGCTGAACCTTGGCAAAGCCCTTGAGCTCGCGGGCCGGGCGTAGCACGCCTTCGGAGGGGCCAGACACATACAGCTGGGCGACGGTGGCGCCGGACACGTCAGAATCGTTGGTCACTGTGAACTGGACGCCGGTTTCGTCGGCGGTCAGGTCGCTGTAGGTGAAAGTGGCGTAGCTCAGGCCGTAGCCGAATGGGAAGCGGACCGGCACGTTGGTGGTTTCGTAGTAGCGGTAGCCAACGAACGGGCCCTCGCGGTAGATGGCGTCGCGGCCGATGGCCGGGTACCAGCCAGCGGACGGACAGTCGGCGTAACTGATCGGCCAGGTTTCGGCCAGGTGACCGGATGGGTTGATTTGGCCAGTCAGGGCGCGCACGGTGGCGGATGCGCCTGCTTGGCCGGACAGGCCGACGTACAGGATTGCGGACACGGCATCGAACCATGGCAGCTCGACCGGGGATCCGGCCACGAGCACAATGATGACGGGCTTGCCGGTGGCGGTCAGGGCGTCGACCAGATCGTTCTGCACTTGCGGGATTGCCATGGTGGAGCGGTCGAGGCCCTCGGATTCGCTGCGTTCGTCAAGACCGACGACGGCGATTACCGCGTCAACATTTTGAGAGGCAGCGAGCGCCACAGCTTCGTCAACCAACGGTTGGTTCTTGGCACCTTGACGGTCGTAACCCTGCGCGTAGCCTGCCACGGTCACGCCGGTGGTTGCTGCGGCGTTCTTGAGCTCATCAAGGATGTTTTCTTCACGGGTGGCATTCACTTTAGAAGAGCCGGAGCCTTGAAATCGCGGGGTTTTGGCCATGTCACCAATCACGGCAACGCGGGTGCCTGCGGCAAGGGGCAGGACCGGGGAGACCGCCGAATTCGCTATTCCAGCGTCATTGGCTTCGCCATTGCGGGCCGGAGCGCCGATGACAGTGTTCTTGAGTAACACAGACGAGTTCTCAGCCACCTTACGAGCCACCTCGTGGTGTGCGGCGGCGACAGCATCCTTAAGCAGATCATCGCGGCCAACACCCTCGGTCTTGGTCATCCGCGCAATCTTGGCGACTTCAGCCACGCGGGCATTCAAATCCGCTTCCGACAAGGTACCGGCCGTGACCGCACCTTCGAGTTCGCGCACGGAGGTGTAGCCAGGAGACGGCATCTCCAGTGAGCCACCGGCCTTGACCGCGGCCACGGCGGAATTGGAGCCGCCCCAGTCGGAGACGACCATGCCGTCGAAGCCCCATTCATCCCGCAGAATATCCTGCAGCAGGTGCTTGTTCTCATGCGCGTAGACGCCGTTGATTTCGTTGTACGAGGTCATGATGGTCATCGGAGCGGCCGCACGCACGGCGATTTCAAACGCGGTCAGATAAATCTCGCGCATCGTGCGCTCATCGATCACGGAGTTGGAGGCCTGGCGACGCAACTCCTGGCTGTTGACCGCGAAGTGCTTCGGGCAGGCGGAAACACCATTGGACTGGATGCCGCGGATCAGACCTGCGGCCATGCGGCCGGCCACGATGGGGTCTTCGGAATAGTACTCAAAATTGCGGCCGCACAGCGGATTGCGCTTGATGTTCAGGCCTGGGCCGAGCAGCACATTCACGTCCAGATCGTGCGCTTCATTGCCGAGGGCCTCACCCATCTCTTCGGCGAGCGCCGAATCCCATGAGTTGGCCACGGTGCCGGCGGTCGGGAAGCAGGTGGCGGGCTTGGAAGCACCCAGGCCCAGATGATCGCCTTCGCCGAGCTGGCGACGCACGCCGTGGGGACCGTCGCTCATCACGAAGCTGGGGATGCCGGCCTTCTCGTTGCCGCGGGAATCCCATTCGGAGCCGCCGGAGAGCATCGCGGCTTTCTCGGCGACCGACAGTTCTTCAAGTTCCATATCGTTCTCCCTTGCACTGCACTGTTGTACGTCTGTCTGACGAACCGTCCTGCGCCACATTGCCGGCACCGCATCCGCGCAGTGCCTGGAGTTGCACACGATTCGCCGCTAGTTTGATTGAATCAGGTTCGGCCGGGCCGCGCTGCCCGTATTACACAACCTGTCGTTTCGCGCGCACAATCGGTCGGGAGAGGCGCACATTGCGGTGCTGCCAAGTTCCAGAAAGCAACGACTCAGTGTCCAGCTTCTCAAAATTGTTGAGAAGTTTGTGCCGTAGCTTCTTAATCTTTTTGAGAAGCTACGGTTCCAACAAATCTTCGATACGGCAACCAAGTGTGCGGGCTAGGGCAAGCACACTAGAGACAGCGGCTTTGCCGAGGTCTTTGTGGCGCTGTTCGTACATTTGGACGGAGCGCAAAGTGACGCCAGAACGACGGGCCAGTTCGGATTGGCTGAGTCCGGCGCGCACGCGAATCGTGTGCAGCCGGGAGTCGCCTTCAATGCGATTGCGGGCGGCCCGCTCGTCGTATACGTCGACGAATCGGCTTTCGCCGGCTTCGTGCAAAGTCGGGTACAGTCGCACAATATCGTCAAACGGCAGCACCTCGAGAATATCCTCGAACCGCACTCCCCTGGCCCATTGGCAGTATGCAAGCACCCAGCCGGCCCAGTATTCGAGTGTTGCACCAGTACGCGGCGTGGCGGGTGGCATATCGATAATGCGAGTCCAGCCGGTTTGCCGCATGATTTCGGCCACCAGCTCTTCGCCGGACATGCCGCACACATATTTGGGCACGCCCCGACCGAAGAGTTCAGCAACATCAGAAGTAACAAAGAAATCTATAAACAAGCTGGCCGGCAATCCGCAATCGCTCAGCGCATAATCGAATGCGCCGGCCAAGTTGACCATGGCATCAGGCAGATACGTCTCATCGTAAGCGGGGGTCATCGTTGGTCACTTTCTCACGGATGATGTCACGCATGAACAAGCCGTCAATATCGGCTTCCGCACTTTTGCGACGGTAGGCTTCACGGGCCGTGACGTCGCGCTCATTGCGCAATACGTGGTAGGTCGAAGCGCGGGCGATCTCACAATCTTGGAATTGGAGTGCGGCAAATGCACGGGAACTGATAAGCACGATCTGTTTGCCAAGCTCACCCAATCGCATCGCGTCAGCGAGTTGGTCAAGGGAAATCGCGTTATTGACAAAGGTGCGGGCGAACGAAAAATAAGAATCATCAGCACGATAACCGACAATCACGTCAGCTTGACTGATATCCGGCAGAAACACTTGTCGCAAATCTTCGATGCCTTGCGCGGCGACGGCGGTAGTCGGCTGAAAACGACGATTTTCGACCAACAATGCCAGCCAATTTAGGATGGTGTAGGGCGGTTGAGACAGGTCCAGAAAAGTGAGCCCATCTGTGGTCAATGTATATCGATTCGCAAAACCGTCATCCAGCCCAGCACACGCCCATTCCTTCGCTAGTTCGATGCTGCGTGTGCAATAGAATCCGCGACCATAGTCGTTGTTCGGCTTGCCCATCCCATATTCGGGATGTTTGATGACATGCGAAGAGCCGTGCCACAGTTCGATCGACGAGGTCTCCATTGGCCTCCTCCTTCCCTCTCCTTACATATTTTTGTATTATATCACCACAGTGATATCCATAAGGGAAATGTGGGTTGAAAGATACCGTTGTATACGTTCGTACACAATGTGAAATGTATACGAACGTATACAACACTGATGTCTGAAGTCATACTCCGCAGTGGCGCCGCAGGTGCGCCACTGCAATCGGAATATGGGACTGAAGACTTGGAAGAAGTGGACGGACCGGCCGCTGATGGTGTTGTCCGTGGTGTTTCTGGTGGTGTATTCGTGGGAGATTCTCTCCCGTACGCATATCGCGCTGTGCGAGACCGTCATCAATGTGATCTGGGTGGTGTTCGTTGTTGATTATGTGGTGTCGCTGTGGTGGGCGTTCGTGACCGTGACCACCGTGGGGTATGGCGATTTTTCGCCGGTGACTTTCCAAGGCAAGATCATTGCGGTGGTGCTGATGTTCACTGGTATTGCGTTAATTGGTATCGCGACAGCCACGCTGGCTTCTTGGATCGTCGATCAGGTCAATCTGGAGACGGACCGGCGCGAGGACGCGCGAGAGAAGGAAGTAGCCAAGGAAGCTGCGCAGGAAGCCATCGCATCCGTTGCGGCAAAGGCTCGTGTGCCTGAGGGGAACAAGCGGGCAGCCGCGCCAGGCTCTGCTGCGACCATGCCGCCCAGTCCCGAAATCGAGTTGTTGCGTGAGGAGGTGCGCGAGTTGGCCGCCATGGTGGCCGGTTTACGCGCTGAGCTTGAGCGGAGATGATTGGTGCAACGAAGAAAAACGTATCCGCTGAAACCATCAATAGGACAGCGATGGTTTCAGCGGATACGTTGATTATTCAGACAATCAGAACGAAGGAGTGAAAGTAATTCCGATTGCCCAAAGGTCACTTCTCAGAGGCAATCACCTCCACAGCAGGCTTGCGGCGGGCCATGAAGCGGCGAATGGTCACCACTTCAAGACCGATGAACAGCACGAATACCACCGCAATCCCGATCCACATGCCGGTCTGCCAGATTGGCAGCTCAGTCTTGGGCTCACCATTCTCATACTGCCAGCTGTTGACTGCGGTGTAGAGGATGTTGTGCGCAGCGGTGCGCATGGCCTTCAACGAGGTGGCGGATTTACTGGTCACATGGTTGGTGACATCCATCGTGGCGAGCATGGCGTCGCCACCGTTGCGAATCTCCTGATCGGCGTTCTGATAGCCGAAGCCAGCGAAGTAGTCAGTCAGGGTGAAGCCTCGGAAGCCCCATTCATCGCGCAGGACGGTGTTAAGCAGTGCAGGGTTAGCACCAGCGTAGGTGGGGCCAATGTAGTTGTAGGCAGTCATTACCGCCTGCGCGCCGCCATCCTTGACAGCCATCTCGAATGGCTTCAGGTAGATTTCGCGAATGGACTGTTCGTTGGCCCAGGTGACCAGCATGGCGGTACGGTTGGTTTCCTGATCATTCAGGGCGAAGTGCTTCATGAAGGAGTACACGCCCTGTGAACGCGCACCGGCAATCTCGCCTGCAGCCATCACACCGGAGAGCAGACCGTCCTCGGAGAAGTATTCGAAGTTACGTCCGGAGAATGGGGAGCGGTGAATGTTCATGCCAGGTGCGTACCAGCCGTCAACATGCATTTCACGAGCCATCTTGCCCAAGGTCTTGCCGAATTCCGAGGCAAGATCCTTATTCCACGTGTTGGCGATGCCAACTGCCGAGGGGAAGGCAATGGAGCTGACGCCAGTGAAGTTATTGATCAACGCGGCTGGACCATCGAGGTCAGTGAGCTTTACCTTGCCGATGTTCTTGATTGCTGCAGTACCGTAGCCGGCCATGGCAATCATATTGTCCATGTTGTCGAAGGTCAGCTGATCGAGCAGCTTATCCCACTGGGGATCGTCGTAATCCTTACCGCGCAAATCAGCCAAACGCACGCCATTCTTGGCGCCGGTGGTCGGCATCTCATCATCGGCATTGTCGTGCTCCGCCGGATTGTAGGTGTCATTGTTGCTGAACGCCTTCTTGGCCTCATCCGACATAGACATGCTGGCGGGAGCGGCAACGGCCTCCTCGTAATTGGCGAAGTGGTCAGCACGAGACAGGTAGGTCATGTCGCCCTCGGCATCATCGAACTGGTTGGTGGCTGCAACCTGATCGCCATTGTGGGTATTCGAATCGGAATCATAAGTGATGGTCTTCGGCACGTTCACGGTGGCGGAATCGATCACCGTGTGAGAGTCGGACTGCAACGACACCTCGTAGTCACCGGATTCGAGCACGTAGGCTTTGGCATCCGTGGCATCATAGGAGGCCATAGTGTCATCATCAAACTCAATCTTCACGGTTTCGGATTCGCCCGGCTTCAGCTCCTTGGTCTTCTCGAAAGCAGCCAGGTTCACAGAAGCCTTCTCGATGCCGCCATTGGTGTACGGCGGGTTGTAGTAGACCTCAACCACATCTTTGCCGGCCTTATCACCGGTATTGGTCACGGTCACATCGAAGCTGACCTTACTGTTCTTATAGGAGACATCACCCATCTCTTGAGAGAAATCGGTGTAGCTCAGGCCATAGCCAAATGGGAACGCCACCGTATCGTCGTAGTTGATCAAGCCTTCATCGGCAGCAGTTTCGTAGAATTTGTAGCCCACGTAAATGCCTTCAACATAGTTCACGAACGTCGGACTGGATGTGTACTCGCTGCCAACGAAGTTAACCTTAACAGCCAGATCCTCAACGTTGTCGTACGGGAAGTTACCGATGTTGTTCAGAGTAGGTGTGCTGCGCACGTTCTTCAGAAAAGTATCGGAGGTCTTACCAGACGGGTTTACCTTGCCAGCGAGAATATCGCCAAGGGCGTTAAAACCGGTCTGACCTGCCGGCGGACACCACAACACTGACTTAATCTGAGGGTAGTCGGCGAGGAAGTCGAACTGCAACGGATTGGAACCGTTGTATACCAAAGTAACATGCTCAAAATTTTTGGAGATCAGATCGAGCATGTTCTTCTCGGTCTGGCTCAGCTCGAGAATGCTTTCACCCTGCTGATAATCCTCGTAATCCTTGGAATTATTGTTATAGATAACGCTCTCGGCTTTCATATCGCGAGGAAGATCAGCATTCTCACCGCCAAAACGGGTGATAACCACAACAGCCTCATCGGAGAAGGACTTGGCATCGGAAATCAAAGAATCTGAGTACTGGTCAGCCGGCACTTCAGGCAGGGTCCAATCCTGTTGGAACATGTTGAGTACCGGGCGATCAGTACGATACGCAGTATACAGATCCGTCAATTCGCTGTTGGTCTCAAAACCAGCCTGCTTCAGGCCGCTCAGGATGGAAGCCATCGGATGTTCGTTGGACATGGAGCCGGAGCCGGAACCGCCGAGAATCGGCTGCGTGGAACCCCAACCAAAGACATTCAGCTTCTTGGTGCCGCTAATCGGCAGATTATCTTCATTGTTCTGCAGCATGGTGACTGCTTCGCTGTACAAATCCTGTGCCTGTGTATTAGCGGCGGCGATGGTTTCATCGCTCAACTTGTACTTCTTGGCGGTTGCGTTGCCCAGCAGAGTGGCCATAGGGCCGGTAAGCATCAGAGCAATGGACACGCTTACAACTACCAGCACTACCAGCCATGACTCGGAATGCACCAGCTTACGAACACTGATGTTCTGTACAGTCTTCTTATTGACCGCGAACGTAATGATGATTGCCGCTACCAACACCACGCCAAGCACCACAAGATATGGTGTTAACGATTTGAGGACGGCGATCACGTCGGACATATTGATATCCAGCATGAGGTCTTTCTCCTATTCTTTCTGTGTCTGCGCGATACTGCCTTGCATCGCGGTCATCGTCTGGGATATGTCTGCCTGGCTCTCCATCGGGTCGCTACGCCGACACATCCTTGATGCCGATGATTCTAGGGTGGCAGATTCGCATGGCCCGCACCCGCCCACACACCTATCCTGTCATTTCGAGCGCATAATCTGCTACCACATTCGCGCCCACGACTCATCCAATATGACGTAAATGGCACTTCTTGATACGTAAACGGCATTTTTCTCAAATTTCTGTCGCTACCGGTCGCTCAGCGACAGAAATCTAGGAAATGAGACCACACCTCCTGAATTTCTGTCGCTCAGATGCCGTCAGCGTCACAAATTCAGGAAACAAGGCCATATTTCCTGAAAATCTGTCACTGAGGCACCGTCAGCGTCAGAAATTCAGGAGACTGCGCCTTATTTCCTGAATTTGTGACGCTGAACGCCCAAGCACCACTCCAAAGACGCCACCAAGCTAGGATGGAGGGCATGAGCGATTTGAACGCGTTGAATCTTGAACCGGGCGAAGTGGTTGGCGGGTATACGCTGGTCTCCCGACTCGGCGCGGGTGCCATGGGGTCGGTATGGCGTGTGCGCGACGATGGCGGCACTACCTATGCCATGAAGATTCTGCGCGATTCGTTGGCCGACGAATCGGGAACCTCGAACTCCGCCAACACAGCAGCGCACGACCCGGACCTCAAACCCAACATCACGCCGCGCGAGCGCCTACGTCGTGAGGCCATGGCGCTGAAGAAGGTCAATCATCCGGGCGTATGCGGCATCGTTGACATGGAACTCGATGATTCGCTGGCGTTCATTGTCACCGAGCTCATCGAGGGCCGCAATCTCAAGGAAGACGTGGAGGTCAACGGCCGTTACATCGGCGACGATCTGGAACGTCTGGCCCGTAAACTCATCGACGCCACCAAAGCCGTGCATGCGGCCGGCATCGTCCACCGCGACATCAAACCCACCAATGTGATGGTCTCCGCCGCCGGCCCGGTGCTGGTTGACTTCGGCATCGCCATGGGCGAGGGAGAAAGCCACGTGACCCGCACTGGACTGGTGATGGGCACACCGGGGTTCATAGCCCCCGAAATCATTGACGGCGCTGAATCCGATGAGATGACCGACTGGTGGTCGGTGGCCTCCGTACTCGCTTTTGCTGCGATCGGCGCACCGGTATTCGGCACCAAGCCGATGATGGCGGTGCTGGAGCGCGAAGCATCGGGCAACGCGAACCTTACCGGACTGCCGGCCGGCACGATGGCCGCGTTCCGATCCGCCCTAAACCCCGACCGGTCAAAGCGTTGCATGCCGGACCAATTGCTGAACGCCATCGCTGTGGACGCACTGGATCCGAGCGTGTGGCAAGGCACTCAGGCCGGACCGTTCGCCGCCGGCGCCATTGCCGGAACGGCTGCCACAATTGCCGCCGATGCAGTTGGAACCGAGGCGATGCCCCCTTTTGGCGCAACCGCCGACGCGGATAGCGATAATCCGCGGGCCATCTGGCGTCAGGACGGCTACGCCACGGCGGCAATCGACTCATCGTCTTCGCCGACGCTCAGCGACGGCACGGCAACCGAAGCATTCCCGGCAACTACCAACGCTGGGAGCAATCTCTCGTCGGATGATGAAGCAACACAACTCGTAGGCAATGCCACCGAAAACGCCACCGAGGCGATACGCCCAGCCGCACAGCGTACGGTGCCCATCAGCGATGAACCACCGGTTGCTCCTACCACGCCACTATCCGAACGTACCGCCGTACTGCCTGCACCACAGCCAGTGCCACAATCCCTGCAACCCACACCGCAACCAGTGCCACTAGGCCAGAACGGATGGAACCCGGCCGACGGGCAAAGCACGGCTGTGGATCCGGCGATTCGCCCCGCATTGCAGCATGTCATCAACCAGACCGCGCAATGCGTTCCCACCGAGGCGCTTATCCAAGGCCCGCCTGCACCCAATCCCGCGGATGTGCGTCGTGGAATGTATCTGCAACGCGGGGTATTGCCGCTGTTCCTGTTCGCTGTGCCTTTGGCCGTGCTGGCTGCGAGTTTCCCGCTGATCGCCTTGATTGCAGCCGAAATACTGCTCTGGCTGTTGTTGACGTTGGCGTATAACACTGAGTCTCAGTTGGAGCGCGAAGGTCGACGCGGCGGCGAGCGCAAAAGCTCCGATTCGCTGATTCGCATGGCAACGCTGCCGTGGCACATCGTCAAGGCGCTGCTGCTGTCGATACCGAAACTACTGCTGCTCACCATCGTCTATCTGGCCGGTATCGCCGTGGCCGTGGCCGCGTTGGGACTGCCGGTGCGCACCATCTCGTGGTATTTCACTGCGAGCCGGGGCGTTCCGGTTCCGCTGCTGGATGATATGCCGTTCTCCGTCTCCGGTCTGGCACTTGGTGGGTTCATGGCCATCGGTTGGCTGATCACCGTATTCGGGCCACAGTCGGCCATGCCCCGGTTGGGTGCCGGCGTGCTGCGCGGCATCAGGCACAACGACCTCGAGCCGATGGCGCAACCAGGGGCAGACGGTCTGCCGGCCGTATCAATCCCTCGGCAAGGCAGCCGCGGCACGGTGCTGCTCACCCTATGGATCATCATCACGCTGGTATTGTGCGCGCTGCCGCTGCTGGGCATGCCAATCAGTTGGGTCCCGCTGGCGTAATCTGCATTACTTTTACAGGGAATTCACCTCCCAGCTGATCTGTACACGGTCTTCCTCAGGGCCGGTCATTATGATGGGCCCCAAATATCGAAGCGATTTCAAGGGGAGATCCATGTCAGATCCGAAGCGTCAGGCTAAGCGCGCCACCCGCGCCGAGCGACGTGCGGCCGAGGCGGCGGCCCAGCAGGCGCAGGCCGAACAGGCAGCCAAGGAGCGTAAGCAGCAGACCATCATCGGCTGCATTGTGGTGGCCATTATCGTGGTGCTGGTGGCCATCGCTGGATTCGCCGTATACAAGGCCATGCAGCCGTCCAACACCAGCAGCAGTAGCCAACAAAGCAACATGACCGTGGACGAGGCCTACAGCAAGCTCAAGAAAGTCAGCACCCAGCCGGCTAACGCCGACGACAAGGCCGGCTTCGTGATCTCCAACAAAGGGTATGGCCAGAAGGCCGAGGGGGCTCCCACCATATCCATCTATATGGAACCGCTGTGCCCCGGCTGTGCCTCGGTGAACCGCCAGCTCGATCAAACGCTCGTCAAGCTGATGAACGCCGGCCAGCTCAACATCGATTTGCACTTCCTCA
>OBYE01000158.1_pt1 | contig 16018 bp, 17 predicted proteins | sample 1476731 | NCBI WGS metagenome assembly OBYE01 (sample SAMEA2580194, study PRJEB22360) | human gut metagenome | biome: human gut; feature: human-associated habitat; material: faeces | place: Denmark | collected 2008/2010 | reverse complement strand
CGCCGCGTGATAACCTCAACAACCGACAACGTGACCATGGAAGGCCGCTCAAACCCCGGGTGTTGCAACCACCACTAGAATCCGCCGTTCACTACCAAGCAGGTCTGGCTGATGATCAGTATTGGACTCGGCTTCTTCGTGCTTTACACCGCCGCGTCCGCAACGCTGTCCCTGCTCGGGCACGACGTGGGAATATACATCACCGGCGATTGGCGGTTGCCCGTCATCATGATCGGCTTCGGCATGTTCCTGCTGTTCGACCGCGTCACCTTCCGCAATCGGACCATCAACCAGATCGCGCAATCCGCGTTCGCCGTGTATCTGATCACCGACTACGCGGCCTCCCAAAAACTGCTTTGGGTCCGGTTGTTCAACCTGCAGAACCTGTACCAGCAGCCATTGGCGATCCTGCAGATTCTGGGCATCCTGCTGGCGATCTACGCGACCTGCACACTGCTCGACTTCATCCGCCAAGCACTATTCGCCGTCACCATCGGCAAGCGGCGCGGACACTGGTTTGACCTGCTGTGGGACAAGACATCCACCCAATCAATCCTTTCGCCTGAACACGCAAGCCAATCTCACCGCTTCCACGGAAAATAAACAATTCTGAAATGAAAATCGCACACGTAAGGCAAGGTTGCACCTTCTTATGCCAAGTGAAACCAGAAGATGTATAGATTTGTGGACACGCTCATAAAATCATCATTTTTAGCAGAAAATTGCAAAAATGGACATTTCTAGTTATAATCTCAGTATCAAAAGAGTAAAACACATTTACGAGGCGACCCAATGCTGATTGATTTTAGCTTTTCGAATTTCAGGAGTTTCCGCGACGAGCAATCTTTCTCTATGACTCGCGACGAAAGGTTCACGGAATCCAACGACTCACGGCAGTCTCCAATCACAGCCATATACGGCGCCAACGCATCAGGAAAATCCAATTTCCTGAAGGCGATGTGCGCCATGCGTAGCATGGTGACAAACAGCTACAGCCAAGGTGATGCGAACAGCGATATTCTTAGGGAACCATTCCTACTGAGAGAGAACCCATTCGAGGAACCATCGATGTTCTTCCTGGAGTTCACAGCCGAGAACCATCTGAAATACCAGTACTGGTTCCGCTATAACAATAAGCACATATTAGAGGAAGAGCTTACCTTCTTTAAGGACATGGGAGGACGTCTCTCCACTCACTCCTCACTGTTGTTCTCCCGCACCGGAAACGACGAGGTGAAATTCGGAGCCACTTTCAAAGGACCTAGAACGCAAGTGCGAAAGACAGTGGGACTCCGCCCCAACGCTCTCCTGCTTTCGGCGGCCGCCGCAGCCGGCATCGAATGTGTCCAACCTGTATTCTCGTTTTTCCAGAATGATATGGCGTATTGCGTGGCAAACGCTTTCGAACAGGAACAGCCCATATTGCTTGACCAATTCAAGAACAAGACACCTTTTTCGAAGCATCTGACATCTCTGATCAAGTACGCAGATTTTGGCATCCGCGATGTGAAAAGCGTTCCGGCGAACATCCCCTCGGATATCTGGCATCAGTTCAAAGAGCAGATGAAGACTCAGATCGGAGCTGATGAGGGAAAGCTAGAGGAAGCATTCAACATCAAAAACGCGACACAGTTGCAATTCACTCATACCGGCGAAGATTCGTCCTCTGCCGGCTTCGGCTTGGATAACGAGTCCAGGGGCACCGTCGCCGCGCTGTCGTTCTTCTCGCTTGCCCTTCGTCAGCTATCAAGGCCCACGGTCACACTTATCGACGAAATTGACACAAGCCTGCACCCAGCCTTGGTAGCAGAGCTGGTGGCGCTGTACACCGATCCGGCAACGAATCCCCACGGCTCCCAGCTCATTTTCACGACCCATGATGTGACATTGATCAATCAGTCGGGCTCGTCGAACCGCCTACTACAACCCGATCAGATATGGCTTGTAGAGAAAGATAAAGACGGCGCCTCGGAACTCTTCCCGGTAACGGAACTTGGTATTCGAAAGGAAGAGAACATCGGCAAGAACTACCTCAATGGTGTATATGGCGCCACACCGAACCCCAGTTTCCATACCGTATTCGCCCAGATCATGAATGGAGACGATGACTGATGGCGAAGAAGCGAGGCGTTCCCGCGCATGGTCGCGAGTCTGCACGTTTCCACAGGGCACGCAAGAAGCGTTATCTTGTCGTAGCTGGCGGGGCTGTTACCGAAAGACGGTATTTCAAGCAGCTCGAGTCCATATATGACGTTGTCATCGACTACCAACAGAAGAACGAAAGTCCTGAACAGCTCGCGGATTTTGCATGCAAGTTGAAGAAAGAGGATGAACGGGATATCTCCACAGATTGCTATGAAAAAATCTGGGTGGTAGTCGATGTTGACGACTTTCACGACCACAGCAAGGCCGCAAAAACTTGCAAGGACAATGGGATCGAGCTCATCATTTCCAATCCCTGCTTCGAGGTCTGGCTGCTCGACCATATGAAGGCTTGTCCACCAAGCTACACACTGACGCCCGATGTCGAGTCAGCTGCGGCAAAAGCCGGCATCGTTGGAGGGAATCGCAACAAATACGTCAATGACGAACTCATCGACAGCGAACATCTCGATGCCGCCACACGCAACGCAGCCCGGCACAACACAGCGGAGAACAGTCAGGGGCGCAACAGGCTCACGCCATATCACGAGCAGGAATACGCCCCTTGGACCGATATGCCGAAAGTGATTGAGACGCTGAAATCTAATAAACAGAGCTGAAAGAAGAAACATGGCCCTGTCCCAAGATTAAATAATTGGTATAGGAAAATCACACATCCGCATGTTATTCAACCTCTGCTCCAAGAAAGAGAAACATATGACAGAAAAAACGCAGATCATAAATAAGCGCTTAGACCAAATTCTATATGGCACCGAATGGACTCACAAAATACATGAGAAAGTAGCAGATACATTCGAAATTACCGATCGTCTTTTAACGTTTATTTCTGTCCTAACGACTGCTTTTTCTGGATCCGGGATTTTGGCGGCAGTATTTTCCAATAACCAATCCCTCAGAATCGCAGCAGCGATTCTAGCTGCAATCTCACTGTTCTCAACTCTTCTCACCAAGAGCTTTCGTTTCTCCGTACGCGCAACAGAGCAACGCCATGCTGCTAGAGAATTTCTATCGATTCGCGAATGTATCAAAAACTTACAAGTCAAAATCAATACTGACAACATTTCCGTCGATGAAACACTCACTGAAGTATTTCAACTTTCAGACGCTTATACTTCCGCATGCATAAAGGCTCCTTCAACAAATTTCTTTGCCAAATACTTAGCCGAGAAAGAATTCCTAAGATCATCGTCAGAACTCACTTCCTCATATAAAAAGGAGAGGAACACAGATGAATGAAACAGCCACTTTTGATGCATTCTTTGAATCAATTAAACTTGATTCTCTTAATGAATATCAAAGTGTATTAGACTGTATTGGAAAGAAACTCAATGACTCCTTCTACCATATTGATTCAAAAAATGAGCATCTTATCATAGTTGGATCAATAGGAAGAGGCACTGCCGTGCCGGGAACAAGCGATCTTGATGTCCTTTTCGACTTACCTGAGGATGTATTCCATACATTTGACTCGTATAAATCGAACGGGCAATCTGCTCTTCTTCAGAAAGTAAAGGAAGCGGTCAAGGAGCGATACCCTAAGACTGATGTTAGGGGCGACGGACAAGCAGTTGTCATCTGCTTTGAATCCAAAAATTTTACAGTTGATCTTGTGCCTGCATTCAGACAAACTGATGGATCCTTCAAATATCCCGATAGTCATAATGGTGGTTCATGGAAAACAACTAATCCTATACCGGAACAAGAAGCATGCACAACCTTATTTGCACAAACCGATAATGCTGCACTTCATATTTGTAACGCTCTTCGCATTTGGAAGAACAATGTAGGTTTTCACTTCAAAGGACTCCTCATTGACACGCTAGTCGGGAAATACTTCGACCAGAAAAACTCTATTCCACTTAATTCTTATGATTTGTTTATTGACGTTTTTGAGAATCTTTCTCTTGTCAATAGAAATCAATCCTATTGGCATGCAATCGGCAGCAACCAACAAGTAACCAACGATGACAAAGGAGCATTTGTCCCTAAGTCACAAAAAGCTCTCAAAATATTAAGAGCTGCGTCATCCGAATCAGACCGAGAAGAAGCTCTCATCAAACTTTTCGGAAAAACAATAGCCAAATGTATGGTTGATTCTATTCACCAAGAGAATGAACGCAAACTTTTAAAGAAATATTCTATTACTAACAATGAGGAATTTATCGAAGACTTTTTCACCATCGACATTAGCAACTATCTCGAAATTGATTGCAAAGTCACTCAAGATGGATGGCGCACTAAAAGTCTACGAGACATGCTCTTTAAGCATCTTCCCCTCCTTCCGAGAAAACAGCTTGATTTTCATATCATCAGATGTGACGTAAAATCTCCTTATGAAATTTACTGGAAAGTAAGGAACTGCGGAGAAGAAGCATTTAAAAGAAATTGCATTCGTGGACAAATCACAGAAGGCACATTGGATGCGCCACTGCGGGAGCATGCAGATTTTCAAGGACCACATTTCGTTGAATGCTATGCCGTTAAAAATGGCATCTGCGTTGCAAGATCACGAATCGATGTGCCCATTAGTGAAACGGGAGAAATAATATGAAACATAATAAAAGGCCTTTCGCTGTTTGGTGTGGGTGGGAACCGGTCAGGTGGTGACGGTTCGTAGGTCGAGTTTGCCGCAGGTCAGGTAGATCATCGTGGAGAAGTACTCCATGCTGCGGAAGCCCCGGACACGGGTCTTGACGTGCTGGATGATGCTGTTGAGTCCTTCGAGGATCGCGTTGGTGCACCGGTGGTCGAAGTAGCCAGGATGTCCTGCCAGTGGCGGCGGAACTGGCTGGCGAGGGTGTTCATGGGCTCCAGGCGTGACCTCATCATCCACGAGCACAGTCGCTTGAACCCGGTTTCGGCCTCGACCCGGTCGGCGCTAGTGTCGTAGATGTCCTGGAGGGTCTCGCGCATCTGTCAGGCGCGCGCGGTCTTGAGCCGCTGCCGTTGCAGGCCACGCTTGGTCTGAAGCTGGAGCTCGGTCAGGTTCGCCTCGTTTTTGAGCCACAGGTGGATCGACACGCCATTCTGGACTACTTCAATTTGACGTTGATAATGGTTATGCCGGTTTCTGATCGGTGATAATGGTGGATGACGGCTTGGGCGGTGACCCCCGATTTGACTGACGCCATCGGTTCCGGTGGCTGTCCTTATTTTGATTTGTCCCGCCCATGGCCGCCGACCCATGGGGCCATGGATGCATGACCCCATGGGAGCGTGGCCGCTCCCGTCGGATCCCGCAAGAACCATGGCAGCGTGCCCCGTCAACGTCCTGTCCGCGCCGCAAGCCCCCGGGAGGCATCCGAACACATGGAAAGGAACGACAACGATGACGCCGCCGAACGAAGTGGTGTGGGCCGGGATCGACACCCACACGGACACGCACACCATCGCATTGCTCGACGAGCGGGGCAGGCCGCTGGGCGCCGAGACGTTCACGGCGGACCCGGACGGATACGACAGGCTGATCGGCATGCTGCCCGGGCCGGGCAGGGTCGCGGCCGTGGGCGTGGAGGGCACGAACTCGTTCGGAGCGGCCCTGGCCCGTCGTCTCACTGCCGCCGGATACGAGGTGCGCGAGGTGCTGCGCCCCAGGCGAAGCGTGCGCCGCAGGGACGGCAAGTCCGATCCCCTCGACGCGGTCGCCGCTGCCCGTAGCGTCATGGCCGGCGACGGCACGAGCCTGCCGAAAAGCTCGGACGGCTGGGTCGAGGCACTGCGCCACCTCAACGCGCGGCGATCCCAACTGGTGTCGGCGATGACCGCGATCCCCGATTCGACGAACGGGCTGCTCGCCGCCGCCCCGGAACCCATCAGGGAACGTTACCGGGGGTTGAGGAGCGAGACCCGCATGAACAGGCTCGCCGAATGCAGACCGGCCGGCGGCCTGGTCGAGCGGAGCGTGCTGGCCGCGCTGAAATCCGCCGCCAAGGCATGGAAGGCGCTCAAACGGCAGGCCGGTCTCCTGGAGGAACGCATGCGCCTGATCCTCGAGGAACACGCCAGGCCGCTGCTCGACATGTACTGCGCGGGCGCCGTCATCGCCGCGACCCTGGCCATCGTCGCCGGGGACAACCCCGAACGCATCCGAAGCGAGGCCGCGTTCGCCAAACTCCGCGGCGCCTGCCCCATCCCCGCGTCCAGCGGCAGGACCAACCGACACAGGCTCAACAAAGGCGGCGACAGGCAGGGCAATATGGCATTGCACCGCATCGCCATCGTCCGCCTGCGATACCACAAGCCGACCCGCGACTACATGGCCAAAAAGACCCGCGAGGGCAAAGGCAAGCTCGAGATCATCCGCTGCGTCAAACGGTTCGTCGCCCGCGAGGCATACCGGGCGCTCATCAGCATACGCAACGGCGAGGTCGGACGCGGGACCCCGGCCGAACGCGGCGCCAAGCTGCGCGAACTACGCGTCAGCCGGAACATCACCCAGCAACAGATCGGCGAGGCGCTGTGCGTGCCCTCGAGCCGCATCAGCGAGATCGAACGCGGCGCACGCGACCTTCCCGAACTCGAGCAACGGGCCATCCAGTGGATACACTCGACAACCAACCCAAAACAACACACCCAAACGCTTGACAATGTATAGGAGCATCAAAACACACCCGCGGGTCCGGCAGGTTCGCGAGTTCGACCTCGTCGGTCCGTGTCCCGTGCGGTTCGGATCGTCTGCGCGTGTACGCGCCCGTCATGCCCTGTTCGCGCATGATGTTGCCGACGCGCCTCCTGGACGCGATGACGCCAACAGCACACCAACAATATTTTGTCTCGTCATTCCGACTCGAGGGATTGCCAATTATCTGGAGGAAGATCTAGTTTGAGATATTCATACGAATTCGTTTTGATTTCAGAAAGAACGCCTTTGGCGTTGCGAATCCAGTTGTTACCCTTATTGTCTCGAAAGGCAATAACCGATTCAACACGAACATGCATTCCTTCGCCCGGATAAGGGACATAAGTCGTAAATCTCCCAGGCGGAACGGTACCTACACAAACAGTATTATCTGTCCCGCTCAAATAATCGGCACCAGCCCCTTGATATGTTCCAGAAGTTAAAACGACATCATAGATCGGCTGATCCGAACCATTATTGACGGAAACCTTCATTAGTGGAGAATTCTCCACCATCTGAACGCCGCCTTTCGAATCATGTACCACCCAAGACGATATCTCATTCGCTTGTTCAAATTTGGCAATCTGCCGGTCATGATTCTTCACATAGTCATATGACATAAAAGCAATAACGATGGAAATCACGGAAATACCAACCGTGAATATGTCTGAAACATTGGTAAGCCCCGGATGTTCAGTATTCAAAAAAGTTCCAATGGCTTTAATCATTCCACCAACCTCTTGCCGAATATAGTTCATACATTAATCCCTTCCCCGCCGAGACAATATCCCATTCTCCGACTCACACACATCTAATCCTCAACGGCAGCATACCACAACTCAAACATTTGTTCGATTTCCCGTTGTCTAATTGAAAGTGCAACACCCGTTAGATTGGAGGTTGTCCAGAAAACCAGTCCGAAGGGATGTTGCACCTATGGGGAAAGTATATTCGCACCTGTCGGAAGAGGAACGCCAGGTCATCCAGATCGAGGTCGGCAACGGCACGAGCGTCAGGAAGATGGCCCGTTTGCCGGGACGCAGCCCGTCCAGCATCAGCAGGGAGATCAGGCGCAACACGTGGTTCCCGTCCAACGAGAGCGAGTCCTGACGGCCGTACCGGCCGAAGCGTCTGAAGACGGGCCCGTGGACGGGCCGCTACTACATTGTTTGTGTTCAATGTGATGTGAGCCGAGTTACCGCGATGGTGTTGGCCGGGTTACCGGCAAGAAGTTGACCGTTTTATCGCCCCTTGGCGCAAAAGGGCGTCGGCCCGTTTCGTCCCTATTAGAGGCGCTATTGCTGTTTTCGTGGGTGGGGTTTCTCCGTTGAGTTGTTGAGGGGAGTAAGAGAAGAGCGCTTTCCGGGTAGGATGTTTTCGACCAAGATAAACAAACAACCGCAAAGCGCCTGATGAACAGGATATTCAACCAACTTCTCAACGTCAAAAACACGGTGGTCGAGGACGCGTGCATCGTCGACTCGCCGCTGCGTCCCGAGCCCGTGCTCGAGGTCCGCGTGCGCCCGCGCAGGGGCATGCTCCGGTGCTCGAGGTGCGGGCGCAAATGCTCCGGGCACGACCGGGGCGGCGGCGCGCGCCGCTGGAGACACCAGGACTTCGGCTGCCGGCGGGTCGAACTGGTCGCCGCCATGCCGCGCGTGGACTGCCCGAAGTGCGGCGTCGTGGTCGCCCGGGTGCCGTGGGCGGAGCCCGGCTCGAGGTTCACGCGCGACTTCGAGGCGGAGTGCGCGTGGCTGATGACGGTCGCCAACCAGAAGACGGTCGGCGGTTTCCCGCATATCGCGTGGAGGACCGCGGGAGACATCGCCCATAGGGTCGCCGAACGGCTCGGAACGGTGATGCCCTCGCCGTTCGACGGCCTGACGGCGATCGGCGTTGACGAGACCGGCTACAGGAAGGGCCACACGCACCTGACCGTCGTCGTCGGCCACGAGCGGCATCGGGTCATCTGGGCGCACGACGGATACGGCAAGGACGTGTTCAGCCTGTTCTTCAAGGCGTTGACGCCCGGACAGCGCGCCTCCATCAAGGTCGTCACCGGCGACGGGGCCCGCTGGATCGACTCGTGCGTCGCCGAGCACCGCCCGAACGCCGAACGCGTATTGGACGGGTTCCACATCGTCTCCTGGATGGGCGACGCGCTCGACAAGGTCAGGAAACGCCTATGGAACCAGGCGAGGCACGATGGGGACGAGAATGCCGCGAAGCGCATGCGCGGCGTCAGATACGCCGTCCTGAAGAACCCCGGCGACCTGACCGACAGACAGGAGGAGGCGTTCGAAAGCCTGCGGGACACGGACCCCAAGGGCCAGCTCTACCGCGCATGGCGGCTCAAGGAACTCCTGCGCACCCTGCTCAAGCACCCGATCGGCCAAGCCACGACGGAACTGAACCGCTGGGTGTTCCGGGCGTCCCATTCGCGCATACCCGAGATCGTCGAACTCGCCAAGAAGATCAGACGGCGCCGCCCCGACATCCTGCGCACGATCCGGCTGGGATACTCCAACGCCAGGCTCGAGGCGTCCGACAACAGGATCAAGGTCACCATCCGCATGGCCTACGGCTTCCACCACGTCGACAACCTCATCGCCCTGGTCATGCTCCGATGCGGCGGACTCGACATACGACTGCCACAACCCGCAATCTAACCCACGAAAACAGCAGAAGCCTCACATAAACACAGGGAACGGACGTTCGGCTCGTACGAACGGTTCAGGGCCAAGCTCGACGCGTACATCGTGCACTGGAACACCAAGCGACGCCAGATACGGCTCGGGGGACGTACCCCGGAGGAGTTCCGGGGTACGTCCCCCGTGGCCTGAGACTGTATCCTAATAAACAACGTCCCACAAATCGGGGCGCAGTTCATCCCGGACGCGGTGACGCCCTTCCTTTCCAAGGCGGCCTTGATCTTCCCGGCGCCGTAGCGTTCGCGGCTGTCGCGCCGGATCGCGCGCACGTCGCCGGCGATTGGATCCACATGCTCCGTCTCGGGATGTTCGGTCATCCAGTAGTAGGTGGAGCGGGGAACGCCCGACATCCTGCATTGCGCTGATATCGGGTAGCGGGCGGCGTTGGCCTCCGACCTCATGTCATTCGTCCCTCATCGGACTGTCTAATACATTGTAGCCAATCCAGCCTCTGGAACATCCGGCGGCCGGTCCCTGTCACGTCGTCATGGTGGCTCGCGGTCACCTGATCCTCCCTGCGGTAGGCCAGGTGTTGCGACGTTCACTAGAACTCGCCTCAGCAAGATTCATCCAAGGAGCATCAAAGAGAATGATCTTCGCTCTTGCCCCAATCTTCACTGAGCCATGAATCCTAACACTTTTCCTAAGCATTCATAGCTGGACGCCGTTGAAATGATGTCATTGCTTCCCGGAGCAGCCATGCTAGCACCAGAACCAATTCCATGCCACACATAATAATCCAGTAGCACTTCCTCATAAGTTCCGCTTGGGCTCGAGGACGCCTCGCCACTGTTCAACCAGCACCAACTCCCTATCGCATTATAAACGAAACCGTCTATAACGATGCCTGACAAATGATAGCTTGAGAAACGCGTATCTCGGATATAGCGAATATGCTTACAAGTGTCATAGAGCAAACCATTGCTGTTTCTGTTCTTTTCAACCATGGCGTCTTGCTCCGCTTTTGGATTTGTGGATCTCCAGCTTCCTCCAGTATTTGAATCTGGATATATGTAGCTTCCGTTCCAGTTTTTAAAGGCAGGAACGATTTCAAAATACATACCGTCAGAGAAATGGATTTTTACAACTTGCCCATCAGCTCTAACATCACTTTTTGGATAGGTGTTAAGAATAGCGTTTCTCACAGCCTGCAGCAATCTGGATTGGCTATTGCCAATCAAATTGTTGTAGCGATCAAAAAGATTCCCTGGAAGCTCGACGAGAATGTCAATGTCGCTCGTGTCGATAGCCGTATTACGCCCATAGCTCCCTACATAAAGGCTATGCAACGTGTCGCTTATGGAGTTCCAGAATTCCTTATTTATAGCTCTTGTAACGGCATGGTAATGCTTAGAAATACGTTGTCTCGTATCAAGGCTAATTGTTTCGCCGTATTTCCGGACCCTATCAACCATCTATTTCCTCCTTAATGACTCCGGATCTTCCCCTACAATCTGAACATATAGGTGTGCAACACGCATGCTGACCATCAGCAGCGAGTGCATCTGAACAGACAGTCTAAATAGCTTCTTTTATTTCAGTCAGAGATCAGACATGTCCAGTTAGGCTCACTGCACATTGTCGTTCCGAAGCTCAACAGGTAAGAGTTGATCACACTCACCCTTTTCAAAAGACTGCCCTTCCTCATTTTTCAACGTTTTTCGAGCAAGCTCATATGCATGCTTATTAGTTCTGGGGGCATTGAGATACTGCTTCTCTGTTCGGCTCTGAAGGTCTCTCCTCACTGCTCGAATTTCTTCAAGATCCATGTTCTCGAAATCGGTCAAAAGAGAGATATAGTCTTGCAGTATTGGCCAGAGTCCGTCGGCAGCCGCCCTGTGCCTCGCTGCAGCCTCAGAGAGAGCCGCTCCCTTTGAATATAAGTTCAGCCCTAGTGAGAGTGCCGCCAAAATAGATGAGACTAATGCAGCCACATAAGTTTTCCCTATAGCAACACCAATGAGACCAGCAGAGGAAACCGCTGTCAAAACTATCTGTGCTATCGAAATCCCATTGTGCCAATTTGTTTTTATGTTTGCTGCTTGCTGTTGCGTCTCGTAGGTGTACATCACCTTTGAATAGGTTTCAACGAGCTGGGACCATAAACGTTCTCTATACTCATCCTTTTCCAATATGACCTCTCCAGTCACTTCGCCATGCATGTCAACACTTTGCCAAGACCGTCTAAACTTGACCTTGTATCAACTTCTTGCCTACTTCCTGGCGCATTGAGTCGGAAAGGAACTTGTCCACAAGCAGATACCATGCTGAACCTAGATAGCAGCATTCGAGCATATTGCCGTTCTGTTAGTTCAATGCCGCCGTCCGGCCATTGACTCCGCCCGATGGCATCGTAGACAAAGCTATCGATGACGATTCCCGACAAATGATAACTCTTGTAGTAAGCATCTCGGATATAACGGATTCTCTTACAGAGGTTTTTCAACGAACCATTTGTCTCCTTGTTTTTAGAATCCATTGCATCTTGTTCGGCCTTCAGATTTGTAGATAGCCACCGTCCGCCCATGTTGGCGTCAGGATAGGTGAAGTCTCGAGCTGGCCAACGGTTTTTAAAAGAGGGAACCACTTCAAATTTCGTGCCATCGGTAAAAATGATTTTCACAACTTGTCCGTCTGCACGAATGTTGCTTGTTGCATATGTTTCACGAATGGAATCTTTCACTACCTGAAGAATAGCTGACTGACCGTTCTGTGCGTAGGCATCAAATCTCTTTCTAGCAGCATCAGGCAGGAGCATGAGGATATCAATATCACTAGTATTGATTGCCGCACCTCGGCCATATGAACCTACGTACAAACTGTGAGCAGCGTCGTTTACGTAATTCCAAAAACGACGATTCACTGCTTCCGTAATTCGCTTATACCGCATTGTTATGGTTTCGCGAGCTTTAGCATTTATAGAGTAGTCATATCCCTTGCGCATCCAATAGCTCCTTAAGAGAATCATTATCTTCAATTCTACCCAAGCGAAAGATTTGTCAAGTACATCCCGTTGTCTAATTGAAAGTGCAACACCCGTTGGATTGGAGATTGTCCGGATAGCCAGTCCGAAGGGATGTTGCACCTATGGGAGAAGCATGTTCGCACCTGTCGGAAGAGGAACGCCAGGTCATCCGGATCGAGATCGGCAACGGCACCAGCATCCGCAGGATCGGTCTGATGCTCGGCCGCAACGCCTCGACGGTCAGCAGGGAGATCAAACGCGACGCGTGGTTCCCGTCCAACGAGAACGAGTCCTACCGGCCGTACCGGCCGAAACGGCTGAAGACGGGCCCGTGGACGGGCGGATGCTACATCGCCCCCCGCCCGGCGCAAGGCCGGCCGCAGGCGCGCCAAACCGCGCAAGCGCCACCGCCTGTCATGCGAACGCCTGTGGGCGCGGGTGGCCGAATGGCTGGGTCGCGGCTGGTCGCCGCTGCCCGTCAGCGGCAGGCTGCGCGTCCTGTTCCCCGACGACTCCGCCATGCGCGTGCGCCCGGAGACCGTCTACCGTTGGATCTGCGCCGACCGCCATCGCCGTGAACGCTGGGCGCGTCGTCTTCCACGTGGCCACGGGAGGCGGCGCAGGCGTGGCGGCGGGAGGACGTCGCGTTTCCCGATTCCCGGACGGGTTCCCATCTCCGAGCGTCCGCCGGAGGCCGGAGACCGCAGCGGTTTCGGCCATTGGGAGGCCGACGGCGTGATCGGCGCCGGATGCGACCCGCGCACCGAGGTCGAGAGGAGGAGCGGGTTCCTCATGGCCGGGATCGTGCCCGGCAGGACCGCCGGGGAAAGCGTCGGGGCGCGGCTGGCGATGTTCTCGCCGCTGCCGGCCGGCGCGCGCGGCGGCGTCACGCACGACAACGGCACCGAGTTCGCCCGCCACACGCGCCTGCGCGACGGGCTGGGCATGGACACGTGCTTCGCCGACCCGTACTCCAGCCGGCGGCGGGGAGGCAACGGGAACGGGAACGGCATGATCCGCCGGTATCCGCCCGAACGCGGCGAGATCCGGATGGACATGGCCGGGGAACTGCGGGAGATTGTCGACGAGGCCGACAACCGTCCCATGCGCGTGCTCGGCTACCGGACGCCCGCCGAGGCATTCGCCGACGAACTGCTGGAATTGCAGGACCAACAGGGGGTGTTGCACCTCTAAATAGACATCGGGGTTCAGAAATAGACACCGGATCTTGGATTCGTCTCATTGGTGGGGGGGATTCAAGAAAACATCGCTAGCCCGCAACATGCATTGCGATTCATACCGGCTTCACACAGGATGCCGGCAGAGACGCCAAGGGCATTGGTCTTTATAGCTCAGTCGTCGGAATCCTTCGGCTACCTTCGAACCAAGATTGCATTCAATCCAATCCAAGTCGATGATGCGGGACATGCAATACACCGTGATGTACGCCGCTCCGCGTAGCCGCAGCATTGCTGCGGCAGATTGCACGGTCGCACCGGTTGTCCATGAATCCTCAATCAGCAGAACATGTGCGAGATCCGGCTGTTGTGATTCTGTTGCCAAGGAGAAAACCCGTGGATCGATATGGTTGTGCGTCTTCTCCGCATTTGCCTGCAACTGGAGTTTCTGGATTCCCTTTCGGGCCATGAACGGAGTAACCAGCTTGGTCAATATATGGGGTTTCCCGTAATTGGGGCTTGAACGCGTGGATGGGATTGTGGCCCATGCGGTCGGCATGCCGCCAGCGATCTTCGCTATGCATGGGTAATGCACGGTCAGTGCGTCTGCGGCAATATATTTGATGTCCTTCTGATATTCGCTTGCGGATGGGTCATCGGCGTTCTTGTAGCCTTGCATGACACGGTACATCTGCTCGCCCTTGTAGGCGTAGTGGCCGAACCGGACGATATCGGCAAGAGCGACGCCATCCATCCTCAAAGCAAAGGCCTGCTGCGCCTCGCCCGCGCAGGCTATGCACAGTTCGTATTCCGTCTTCTTGGGGCCCGCGCACACAGGGCAGACATGCCCGAATTTACTGTGGTAGATGACGCCGCGCGCATAACTACCCATGCGCTCGATCTTCGCCAGCTCCAATTGGCGGCCAGTACTCGTCTGCCGTGGATCGCTCATACCTTTGCCGGCTCCTCGGCAAGCACTGTCTTGATGAGTCCGTCCACGTTGTCATTGACGAGGAAAATCCTATCGAGCGCGCACCCAACGTCCTTCACGTTGTCGACAACATATACGCCGGGCCTGTCCGCCAAGTCACACGCCCACCGGGCCTTGTCCAGAACCATGTGGTTGATAATGATGGGACGGCCGTGCCGTTGCGCCTGTCGTGCCTGAATCCGCGTGCCGGAATGCTCACCGGCATCAGCAATGATTGTAGCGACGCCATAACCGGACATCAGAGCGTTACGCATCGGGAACGATTGCCTGGTCGGTTGCGAACCCGGCCAGAATTGGGAAAGCACCAGCCCACGCTCTTCAATTTCTTGCTGCAGGCCACGGTTCTCAGCCGGATACTGCCGGTCAATACCAGTGCCGATGAACGCCACGGTGCGACCTCCATCGTTCAGCGCGGTCTGGTGGGCGAAAGTGTCGATGCCCTTGGCTAAGCCGGCGATGACGGTCAGTCCGCGTTTGACCAGCATGTGCGCACAGTCTACGGCAAAGCTCACCCCTTCGGGCGTGCAATGACGCGAGCCGACTACGCTAACTCCCAAATCATCGGCCTTCAGACTTCCGCTGGCAAATAGGAACGGCGGCACATCGATGGTGGCACGCAGACGTTCCGGGAACCTTGGGTCAAACACCGACACGAAGTCAAGACCATGTTCACGCCACATTTCAAGATCGCGAGCGGCCACGGTTCGAGCTGTTTTCAGCTTCTCGATCTGTCCGAAGCTCAGGCCAATATCACCCAGCAAGACCCCCTGAGCGTCATCGGCATCCACACCGTCGTGCTGCAGTGGATTGCGTGAAGGATCGATCTTGTGCTGTAACAGACGTTCGGCGCTGCCCTCAAGCACACAATCGTTGGCGATGGAAGCCCAGGTGTCAGGGTGCTCACATGTTCTAAGCAAAGCGATCAATGCGGAGTTCTCATGCATGAGATCATCATGGTCCATCATGCACCTCCATCAATTTCAGCATTGCAGTCAAACAAATAGCATCGTCGTCGTCCAGTATAGGCACGCACTTATCGGTCAATGTGACATTGTTCCTTTGTGCACCATTCGTGAACATTCCGTACGGCCGCACCGTTGGTAGGATGCTGCGGAGTGCGCTATAGGCGATTCTTAATCGTCAAGAGCCAAGGGCTGCGGACATTTTCTTGGAGTTAATCACACAGCCAATCCATGGCTCAGCCGGTATTGTACCGGGCTCATCCAGCCAAATGATTGCTTGATGCGATCGTGGTTGTGCCGGTGGATGTACCCGTCGATCAACGCGAACACCTCCCCCACGGGTGGGCGGATTCTAGTGGTGGTTGCAACACCCGGGGTTTGAGCGGCCTTCCATGGTCACGTTGTCGGTTGTTGAGGTTATCACGCGGCG